>Ga0163144_10012182_pt1 | contig 18098 bp, 11 predicted proteins | sample OliLak19BULKMAT1_FD_123175 | JGI IMG/M metagenome (GOLD analysis project Ga0163144, IMG submission 123175) | Freshwater microbial mat bacterial communities from Lake Vanda, McMurdo Dry Valleys, Antarctica - Oligotrophic Lake LV.19.BULKMAT1 | ecosystem: Environmental > Aquatic > Freshwater >... | reverse complement strand
GGTGCTGGTCAACAACAAGGCGTACGCGCGCGACGGCGACCCAGCCGAGACGTGCAACGATCCGGTCGACCTCCCTGTCGGCTTGGTGCAGGCCGCCGGCACCATTCTGGTCGGTTAGGGGGCCTAGATGCTGCCGGTGAGTCCGACGTCAGGGACCGACATGAGACCAGTGGACGAGCCCCCGCCGGTGCAGCCGAAAGGTGCACAGCGGCAGCCCCGGCACGTGCGGGGCGCTCGTACGATGATTGCACTTGCCTATGCGATGTTCGGGTGGGCCTTGATCTTTGGTGCGTTCAAGTTGTTGGGGTCGCCGAGGTGGCCGTGGCTGTGGCCGTGCCTCTACGTGCTCTACGTCGTCTACCTCGTTTCGCCCTTCGCCCTGCCCAAGATCCTCAAGGCCGTGGCCGCGCGCCGATTGGCGAGAGTGTCCTCGACTGGCTGGATTTCTCCATGGCCATTGTGGGCATTGCGTGTCCACATGGCTTACCGTTTCGATCGCGCCCCGTCGGTCGAGGTGGCGGTGACGCTTCCAGTGCGCATCAACGGCGCGAGCGCGCAATGGCGCGCCGGCGCAGCCTGGAAATGTCCCGCTGGCCAGGAGGCCCCGCGCGGCAATTATCGTGACTCTGGTCGCTCTCGAAGCGCTAGAGATGCTTCTCGCCCTTACCAACGTTTCCCCGATCTTGAAGCTCTGGCCCGCGGGCGTGTTGGCGAGGGGGCGGATCTCGCTGTCCTCGTGAATGGCGAATGGTCACTGGTCCTCGTCGTGGGCGCGACGCGCATGGGCGTAGCCGAACGACAACTTCTCGCGGCGACCGCGATGAACGCATGGAATCAATGGTCAACCCTCGGGTCGGCGGGCGGAACCGAACCGCCTCGCTGCCCCGCGGACACTGTGCGCGCGATTGCGATCGTATTTCTTTCCAAAAGCTCCCCGGTGGTGAGTCGCCTCAGTCTTGCTCGACTCCGATCCGCAGATTGGCCGGCGCACGTTGGGGCAATGCGATACCCGTGACGCCTTCGCAAAAGTCCTCAAAAGATGCTGGAGGAGACGATGTCTGAAGAGTCTCGCGAGCCATCTATCCCCTTGGAAACGCTAGCGGACTGGCTGGCACACCACGTTTGCTTCGCGCCGTGCCCGTCGAGGCGCTCGCAGCCGAGCCACCGAGCTCCGCAGCCGAGCCACCGAGCTCCGTAGCCGACCACCGAGCTCGATTTCGATATCGCAAGCGAGCTCGATATCGGCCTCGGGAAATCGGCCTCGGCCTTCACCTGAAGTCGAACCTCGCTTCGCCGCGGTGACCGCGCAAACTCCACTAATTTCTGGAACAGCGCTAGATCAAGGCCTAGTCACTTCGCCGCTTTGAAACGCGCGCGCAGCTTGGAGGCGTAGCCTTCTTTGTTTTCTTGGCGGGTGCGGGCGATGGCGAGGGCGTTGTCGGGGACGTCTTTCGTCACGGTCGTGCCTGTCGCGACGTAGGCGCCCTCGCCGATGGTGACGGGCGCGACGAGCTGTGAGTCGCTGCCGATGAAGGCGCCCTTCTTGATGGTCGTCTTGTGTTTCTTGAAGCCGTCGTAGTTGCAGAAGATGGTGCCGGCGCCGACGTTGGCGCCTTCGCCTATCTCGCCGTCACCCAGATAGGCGAGGTGGTTCGCCTTGGCGCCCTTGTGGAGGGTCGTTTTCTTGGTCTCGACGAAGTTGCCGACGTGCGCTTCTTCGCCGATGTGGCTGTCTGGCCGCAGATGCGAAAACGGGCCGATCTGCGCCCGCGGACCGACCTTCGATTGGGAGGCGATGGTGTACGGCTTGAGCACGGCGCCCTCGGCGACGTCGACGTCGGTGAGCACGCAGCCGACGTCGATGAAGGCTCCCTGGCGCACGATCGTGGTGCCGCGCAGGACGACGCCCGCCTCGATCTCGGCGTCCGGCTCGACGACTGCACCGGCGTCGACGCGGGCGTCGCCGCGGATGGTGACGCCGCTCTGACGGAGCTCGTGAGCGCGACGCCGATACAGGGCCCGCTCGGCTGCATCGAGCTGCGCGCGATCGTTGATGCCGACCAAAGTGGAGGCGCTATCGCAGTTGACTGCGATTGCGCCGCCGCCCGCTGCTGCCTGTGCCACGACGTCGGTGAAGTAGAGCTCGCCTTGCACGTTGTTCGGAGAAAGCTTGCCGACCGCAGGTCCCATGAACGCTGCGCGCACGGCGTACATGGCTGGGTTTATTTCCCGCACGGCGCGCTCTTCTGTGCTCGCGTCTTTGTGCTCGCGGATCGCGCGCACGCCGCCGCTGGCGTCGCGCAAGATGCGGCCGTAGCCGGTCGGATCAGGCACTTCGCAGGTGAGTAGCGCGAGGCTCGCCGAGGTTTGCTCGCGGAGCGCTCGGGCCAGGTTCTCGAGATCGACTGCGCGTACCAGGGGCGTGTCGCCGCAGAGCACCAACACGTCCCCGACCGAAGAGGCGAGTGCAGGCAACGCGCACGAAACCGCGTGTCCGGTACCTCGCTGCTCCGATTGCACGGCGGTTCGCACGCGGTCGCCGAAGCGCTCCAGTGATCTCCGGACATTGTCCCCGTCGAAGCCGACGACGACGATCGCGTCGCTGACGCCTGCAGCGAACGCCGCCTCGAGCACGTGGTGCAACATGGGTCGCCCACAAAGCTCGTGCAGAACCTTGGCGCGCTTGCTTTTCATGCGCGTTCCCTGTCCTGCGGCAAGCACGATCGCTGTTGTGTCGGCCATGGTCGTAGGCTCAGCCTTTGCCACGGCTGCAGAGCCGTGTGGCGTTCAATTCAACCTTCGGTTGAATCAATCGGAGGCCGGCATGACGCGATGCGGTATCTGTGCGTCAGAGCACGGCGGCCGCTCCATCCGAAAGGTGCATCAAGTACGCTGCCTTCGGCTGATCGCCCCCCGGGCCGAGTGGCTGGAGTTGCCTTTATGAAGAGCCGTTCGTCGCTGCCCCGTTTCCGGTCCGTTGCGCGGGTGATGCTGGTCGCCGGCGCGGTGGCTGCCGCCGGCGCTTGTCACGAGCCGCTCGACACCACCAAGACGCCCGGCCCGAAGGCGACCTTCGGAGACGACTTGTACGGCGTGATGTGCGATCGGCTCGCTGCCGACATCTTGCGTGAAGATCTGACGGGCGCCTCTTATCAGGAGATCTGTCATTACGACGACGAAGGCCAATACGGCAACGAAGTCGACGTCTCGCTGCTGCCGCCTCCGTCGAGTAAGGCCAGCAAAGAGGCGCGGCGCATCTCGCTCGCCAAGATGAACGCGCTGGTCAGCCGGCGCTCGGATCTCGTGAAGGCGTTCAACGCGACCTTCCCCGACATCGAGATAGACAACGTCAAGACCGACAAAGAAGGCGACACCGTCAACCTGCTCGTCGCCATGATGGACCTCGGACAGCACGTCTCCGAGCTCTACGAGCTGAATCCATACGACGTAGATCCCCTCAAAGATCCGCTCGCACCGCAGACGACGCGCGCGCTCGGCGCGCTGTTCGACTCGGTCGGTAAGAGCGAGGCTGCGCGCGGCATGCTGCAGCGCATGTGGGCTCGGCGCGGCTATCGCCCCGCGAACGTCGGTCTCGGCATCACGGGCAAGACGCTCGAGTACCCCGACCTTCGCGACTTCACGACAGCCGCCGTCACCTTGTTGGGCCCCAATGGCGCAGCGACCCCCGAGCTGAAGCAGATGTTGCGCGTCACGCAGCAGAAAATGTTGTGGATGACACCGGAGGTGTTCGGCCTGCCTGAGCTCAGCGTCGCCGCCCCCACCGCACAGCCCAATCGACCGCGCACGACGATCGAGATGTTGCGTGAGCTGATGCTGACAGAAGACGAGCGCTTCGCCCCGGACAGCGATGCGCCGGCTCGCTACATCGCGCTGCGTGACCGTCGGGGCTACGTGGTGCCGGCCGCCTTCGGCAGTACCTTCAGCGACGGGGACGGCGATGGCTACGCAGACGTCGATGCCTTCGGTCGCTTCATCGCGCCGGGCGGCGCGTCGCTCGATCTCGATACCCCCTTCTCGGTGCCTGGCATTCCTTCGTTCGGCGAGCGCGACGGCTTCGGGCGGCCCGTCGACGAAATCTACCAATACGTCGACACCTCTCGTACACCCGCCGCGTCGATCTCGTTGATCATGACTCCGCTTTTGGACGCGACAGAGTACGCCGACCCGGCAGACCCCAACGCGTTCATGTCCGAATACGAGACGCTGATGTACGCGCTCGCCGGTGCGAACGTGCTGCTCGGCGCGCGCGAAGACGTCGAATACGATTTCGAGACCGGCAAGGTCGTCCCGCTCGGCACCGATTGCGACGCCTGCTTCGAGTACAAGCGCTTCCGCGGCGAAGACTCACCATTGGTCGATCTCGCCTATGCGGCCGGCCAGATCATCGGTGACACCGACTCGGATGCAGTATTGCTCGGTTTGATCGACCTCGCCGAGAACCATGAAGCCGAGCTCGCACGTCTGCTCGCCGCTGCCTTGCGGGTTCGCGAGATCTCCGCCGAGCACGACGTCATGGCGGCGAATGGTCAGATTCTCCCAGCTGAGCTCCCCTACGAAGTGCCCATCTGGGACGAGGCGGCTCAACCTCTTTCGCGCATCGCCGAAGAGCCGCGGCTGATGAGTAACCTGCTACGCGCGCTGGCAGATCCGGTGATCGTCTCGCAGATCGGCAGCAGCGCGCACATGGGTGACACGGTGGCGCTGTTCGCCAGCACCATCGACGGCTTCACCTACGACAAGAACGATCTCAATGGTCCCGCGCTGAACACCACCGATGGCGGCTTTTCGATCCAGGACCCGCACAACCTGATGGACTTCAATGCGCCGCACACGGGCGCAAATCGGTCTATTTTGGAGCAGACGATTCTGCTGATTCAGGCAGCCTCTGGCGCCCACACTTGCAACAAGAACGGCGCCGTCGTCAGGGCGAACGTGTTCGGCATCACCCTCGAGTGGCCCCTCGTCGGCTCGCCGTACACGCAATGTGAGCTCTTCCAGATCGATGATCTGGCGGCGTTCTATTTCGGCTCGGTGATCGACGCAAACCACCCGAAGCGGTCGGAGTTCGTGCTCAAGTCGAACGCGCTGAACGGCATCATGGATGCGATCGGCTTCATTTCGTCGCCGGACGAGATGTTCGAAGAGTCGAGTGGCATCACCGGTATGACCACACACCCCACTGCGGCCGCGCTCGACCGCTTGGTGTATTTCGGAGCGAGCAGCGACGCCTTCCCGAACATGCCCGATTTCGACGCGCTGAACTCGGGCACGCGCACCAACGATTTCATTTCCAACCTGATGGACCCGACGGCGACGAAGATGTGCGGCACCTCGGTGATCTGCGCCGATCAGAACGACACCATGCGCATCCGCACGAAGAACTCGATCTTCACGTGGGAGCGCGCAGGCTTTCTCGTCTACATGCGGCCGATCATCACCGCCTTCGTCAACGTCGGCTGCAGCGAAGACGTGACCATTTGCGACACGACCAACATTCAGGGCGAGCGCATGTTCCTCGATCTCAGCGAGGCCTTCTGGCGCCATTACCCCGGCCCGGATCACGGCAGCGAATGCACCGGCAGCGTCGATCGTAGCGATCCGCGCTATTGTTCCGGCGCCGGGCTCAATCGTTACGAGCCGATCATCGAGAAGGCGATGCGCACCGACTTGATTCCGGCGCTTCACGAATTTGCGGTGGCCGCCCACGACGTCTCGCAGATCACCATCGCCCGCGGCCCCAAGGCGGGCCAGACGCTGTCCGGCGCGCAAGTGCTCGAGATCACGACGCGCATCTTGCTCAGTCAGGACTACGCGGCATCCAAGGGTCTCACGACTCGCAATGGCGAAAAGACCGCGACTTGGACGGACGGCACCGTGCAGGCGCAAGTCACGCCCTTCAATATCTTCTCTGACGCCTTCCACAAGATGGACGTCATGTTCGACCAAGCAGGGGACGGTGAGCTGCGCAAGGCGCAATGGAAGCGCGCCCGTTCGCAGCTGGTGGACGTGCTTCTGGCGACCGAGGGCACCGGCGCCGATACCCGTTTCAAGATCCGGGGAATGGCGCCGCTGCTCGCGACGACACTGCGTTTGGTGCGGGAGCAGGTGAACGCCCATTGCCCCGAGCGCGAGAGTGGCGCGGCGTGCGAGTGGGCCAAGACTGATTTGGCCACCAATTTGGCAGAAGCGCTGAGCTCGCCGCTCACGGCGGCGGCCGTCGACCTGGGCGAGCAGCTCAGAATCGACCCCAACGCTCGCCGGGCGCTCGAGCGTTACCTCACCTATATGCTGGCGAACGTCGGCGAGGGCGCCGCGCTACAAGGCACCTTGGCCTCGATGGTCGACATCATGCAAGTGCTCACCGACGACGAGAAGCTCGTCCCGATCATGCGCGCCGCCAGCGTCGCGATGGAGCCCGAGAAGGGTTGCGCCGACACGACGATCAAGTTCTTGAAGGCGCTCTCCGGGGACGAGTACGACCGCTACCACGTGATGGACCACGTGCTCCAGAACCTGGTGACGCCGATGCCCGATGAAAACGGTGCGCCCGGCTCGTCGCCCATCGAGATCTACATGGACGTGATCGCGGAGGTGCACCGCGCCGATCCGACTGATCCGGCCGCTCCGCTCGACCCGACCGACTACCAGTACATCATGACGGTGATGCGAGACTTCATGACCAGCGAGACCCGGGGCCTCGAGCAAATCTACGCAATCGTAAAGAGGCGCAAGAGGCCGTGATCAGAAGCGTGTTGGGTTTCGGCCCGATGAAGTGGGTGGGGCTCGCGATGTGCGTCTGTCTCGTCCCTGCGTACGCGGAGGCGGCGGGTCTCAACGCGACCGAGCACGGCGTTCGCGGGCTCGGGCGAGGGGGGGCGTTCGTCGCGGGCGCTGACGATTTGGGCGCCATCACCTACAACCCGGCGGGTATTTTCGGCGCCGGCTCGCAGTTCTTCGTCGACGCCACCGTCGGCATCTTCGGCTCGAGCTACACGCGGCAGGCGCTCCTTCGTCAGGTCGATCCGAACACCGGCGAGACGATCGCCACCTTCGAGCAGACGTTCCCGACGGTAGAAGGCAGCGCAACGCCGCTGCCGATCCCGACGCTGGCGGGCTCGGTCATGCCGCACCCCGACTGGGTGGTGGCGTTGGCGGTGACCGCGCCGAGCGCCGTGCTGGCGTCGTACCCGGACGTCGTTGCAAATCAGCCGGCCCCCCAGCGCTACCAATTGCTGTCCCTCGACGGCTCACTCTTGTTGAACATCGGCGGCTACGTGGCGTGGCGCCCTGTCGAGCAGCTGCAAATCGGCGTGGGGCTCGAGGTCCTGGTCGGCGCGTTCAACAGCCGCCAGGTGCTGTCTGGTTGCCTACCCGAGCGCTTCTTCTGTGCGCCTGAGGACCCAGAGTGGGATCTGGTGGCCGAGATCGGCGCGGCTCCCATCATCACGCCGACGGGCAACGTCGGCGCCATCTGGGAGTTTTACGACGGCTGGCGTCTGGGTGCGTCGTTCCACCTGCCCTATTACATCATCGCGCCGGCGAGCCTCGAGACACGCTTGCCCAGCGCGGCGCCGTACCGCAACGCAGAGCAAGAAGGCAAAGACGCCACGATGGAGTTTCAGCTCCCGTGGGAGATTCGCCTCGGCATCGAGGCGCGCGACATGGTGAAGGGTCTGCGCATCGAGGTCGCCGCCGACTACGAGCATTGGGCGATGCACGACCAGATCTCGGTCACACCAGAAAACGTTGCCGTCACCAATCTGCCTGGCTTTCCCGAGAAGTATTACTTGCCGGAGATCACCATCCCGAGGAATTTTCAGAGCACGATCCAAGGCATGATCGGCGCTGAGTACGAGATCCCCGCGAGTCAGACGGTCGACGTCACCCCGCGGCTCGGCTTCAGTTACGAAACCAGCGCCACGCCGGTCGAGCACACCTCGGTGCTCACGCTCGACAGCGGCAAAGCCACGCTCAGCGGCGGCGCCAGCATTTCCGTCGGAGATGCGCGCTTCGACCTCGTGTACGCCCACCAGTTCATCCAAGCGGTGACTGTCTCGCCCGAGACAGCACGCCTACCGCAGACGGTGCCTGTCTCCGCCAACCCGCCCGCCGAGCCGAACTACATCAATGGCGGCATCTACGAGTGGCACATGGATGTCGTCGGCTTGGGCTTCAGCTACACCTTCGAGCACCCGAAGCAGAAGCACGCAGCGGACGAGGAGGGCGAAGCTCCTCCGGTCAAGCCAGCGCCGAAGCCGCCGCCGACCGAGGCTTTGCCGAGTGAAGCCGAAGAAGACGCTGGCTAATTCGTGCCGTTGCCGACTTCGATGTCGGGGGCAGAAGACTGATCGTCGGCGTAAAGATCGCCACCTGCTGTCGCTTTGGGCGCTTTCGGCGGCGCGGCTTTGCGGCTGTACACGACGATGGTTTCGCCGACCTTGACTGCGGCGTCTCGCGATCGCTTGTTGATGCGCTCCATCATGCCCAACGTGACGCCGTGCTTCTTGGCGAGTGAGCTGATGCTGTCACCTTGTTGGGCGGTGACCACCTGCCTGACGCGGCCATTTTTCGCCTCGAAGTGATCGAAGAATTCGCTCGAACCCACCGTCAGAATGGTCGCGTCTTTTGCCTCGACCAGTCGCACGTTGGACAGTGACTTGTCGCTGCGCACGAAGGCTTGCAGCACCATCTTGCCGTGCAGGTTCGCGGTGCGATCGAGGTTGTTCCACTGGCAGAGCTCGTCGGCTTTGACGCCCAGCACGTTGGCGACGTCGTCCAGCTTGTCGCCCCACACTGCTTCGTAAAATACGCGCGTGGTACCCGCATGTGCAGTCGTGCGCGCGGGCACGACGACGACCGCCGGCTCGGCTGGCGGCCGCTTGGAGCTGGTCTTCGGCACCATCAGCTGGGTACCAGGGCGCGGCGGGACTGGGTCTTTGAGTCCGTTGATGGCGCGCAGCTTGGACTCGGTCGTGTTGGCCTGCGCCGCCAAGGACTCGAGTGATTCGCCCCAACGAAGTACGACCTTCTCCAGAGCCTGTGGAGGCAGGGCAGGGCTTTCACTGGCGGTTTTGGCCGATTCGGGAGCGGCCGCAGTTTTCTGCGCCGCGGCCTCCGGCGGCGCAATGGTCGAGGCGATCTCGAATTTTTCGGCCGGGTCGAGCTGAAGCTCGCCACAACCGAACACCTCTTTGTTGCGCGCGACGAACGCGATCGCGAGGATCTTGGGAACGTACAGCGCCGTTTCGTAGGGCACGCCAGCCTCGAGCTGTGACAGCTCCCAGAAGTCGTTGGTGTTGTACTTACGGATCGCGGTGAGCAGACCGCCGTGGCCCATGTTGTACGACGCCATGGCCAGCTCCCAGCGGCCGAAGCGTGTGTGCAGATCAGAGAGGTAACGAATGGCGGCTTCGGTGCTGCGATACGGGTCCAGCCGCTCGTCGACCCACTTGTCGATGCGCAGGCCGTAAGCGTCGGCGGTCTTCGGCATGAACTGCCAGAGACCAGCGGCCCCTGCGTGCGAGACGACTCGCGCATTCATGCCGCTCTCGGCGAGCGCGAGGTACACGAGATCTTCTGGCAGGCCCTTCTTCTTCAGGGCGGCGCGCAGCTTCTCGTCATAGCGACCGCTGCGACGCAGGAGCGAAGCCACGAAGCTCTGGCCCTTCGGGTTGTTCTTGAAATAGTCGAGATAGCGAATCAGGCGCACATCCCAGCGGAAGGGCAGATCCGGCGCGCGGAGCTGCGACATCCAGCGATGGTCGCCCTCGCGCGACAGACTCGAATCTGCAGCCGAAGACGTGGTGGTCGGGGGAAGACCGCTGGCGACCACCTCGGGCGCCGCGCCCGAGGCGTTCAGCGGCGCCTTGACCTCGATGTCCCAGAACAAGAGGTCGTCGACCTCGCGCAGGCCCTTGAGCTCTGGTGACTCGGCAGCGGCTTCTTCGATGGGTTTGCCAGCAACGCTGGCGCGGAGCACCGGATCTGCCGGCTTGGGCTCGCTGCCCGGCTTTTTCTCGGACTTCTTGCTCTCGATTGGCTTGGTCGGCTTTTTTGCAGGCTTTTTGCCGCCGCCGCCGCGCTGCGGGGCGCCGATCTTGGGCTTGGCGGGGGAGGCGGTCGGCTTCTGCGCGACGTGTTTTCCCGCTGATTTGCCTGCTGGTCTGGCCTTGTCTTGCGCCTCTGCGGGGGTGGCAGCGGTGGCCGTCACGCTGAGCAGCGCGAGGACGAGAACGAAGCTGTGCCCAACCACGCGCATGTGCACCGGGGTTTCGCACGCGTGACGCGGAGGGTCAACTTTGGGAGGCCGCAGGTCAGTGCTAAGGGGTGCTGTGACCTTCGTCCCGCTGCGCAAGAGCGCCCGCGCCTCTGCGCGAGATTTGACGCGCTTCTTACCGACGACACGCGCCGAGATGAGCGCACGGGGTTGGGCGGAGCTCGACATTTTGATCGTCAACGGCGACGCATACGTCGATCACCCTGCATTTGGGGGCGCGTTGATCGGCCGTTTTCTGGAGGCGCGCGGCTTCCGCGTCGGCATGATCTCGCAGCCTTCATTCCAGTCGCCAGATGACATCGCGCGGATGGGCGCACCGCGCCTCTTCGTGGGTATCACGGCCGGCAACCTCGATTCGATGCTCAACAAGCTCACCGCCCAAAAGAAGGTGAGAAGCCTCGATCAGTATTCACCGGGCGGCGCGAACGACCGACGACCGAACCGCGCGTCGATCGTGTACTCGAACCTGTGCCGACAGGCCTTTGGCCGCTCGACGCCGATCGTGATCGGCGGCATCGAAGCATCGCTGCGGCGCATCGCGCACTACGATTACTGGTCCGATCAAGTGCGGCGCAGCATCTTGCTCGACGCCAAGGCCGACCTCCTGATCTTCGGGATGGGCGAGCGGCCTGTGTGGGAGGTCGCGCGAAGGCTCTCCGCAGGCGAGACGATCGCAGACATCCGCGACGCGCGCGGCACCGCGCTGGTGATGCGCAAGGCAGAGTGGGAAGCGCTACCGAAGAGCCGTTTCGTCGGCGACGGGCGCGTTCTGTTTCTGCCGCCTTTCGAAGAAGTCCAAAAAAACAAACAAGCCTTTGCCGAGATGTCGCGCGCGTTTCAGTACGAGACCAACCCGGGCAACGCGCGACCGATGTGCCAGCCGCACGGCGACCAAGCGGTCTACTTCAACCCGCCTGCGCTGCCGCTCGAGACCGAAATCATGGACGAGCTGTATGACTTGCCCTTCGCGCGTGTGCCGCACTGGTCTTACAGCGAGCGCATCCCCGCTTACGACACGGTGAAAAATTCGATCGTCACGATGCGCGGCTGTTTCGGCGGCTGCACTTTCTGCTCGATCACCGAGCACGAAGGCCGCGTGATCCAATCGCGCTCGGCGGAGAGCATCTTGCGCGAGGTGCGCGCGCTGCGACGCATGGATGGCTTCGGTGGCGTGATCAGCGATCTCGGTGGGCCGACTGCGAACATGTACCAAATGAAGTGCAAGGACGAAGCGATCGAAAAGGCCTGTCGTCGCTTGTCATGTGTACACCCGGGGATCTGCGAGAACCTCGGCACTGATCACGAGCCGCTGCTCGACGTGATGCGCAAGGTGCGCAAAGAGCCCGGCATCAAGAAGGTCTTTCTCGCGTCTGGGGTTCGTTACGATCTGGCCGAGAAGAGCCCCGAGTTCATCAGCGAGCTCGCGCAGCATCACACCGGCGGGCAGCTCTCGGTCGCGCCGGAGCACAACAGCAAAGCCGTGCTCGACAAGATGAAGAAGCCCGGCGTCGAGAGCTACGAACGTTTCGCGGAGTCGTTTCGCTGTGCCAGCGAAGCGGCCGGCAAAGACCAGTACCTGGTGCCGTACTTCATCTCGGGGCACCCGGGCTCGACCTTAGAAGACATGGTCGGCCTCGCGCTTTGGCTGAAAGAAAGCGGGATGCGTCCGCGGCAGGTGCAGGACTTCATCCCGACCCCGATGTCGATGGCGGCCTGCATGTACCACACGGGCATCGACCCGCTGACGCGCACGCCCGTGTACACGGCGAAAGACATGCACGAGAAGCGACTGCAAAAGTCGCTGCTGCTCTATTGGGACCCGGCGCACCACGACGAGGTGCGCGAGGCGCTCGTGAAGGCAGGCCGCGCGGATCTGATCGGCACTGGCAAAGGCGCGCTGGTTCCGCCCAAAACAGGCAAAGGCTCGCTGCCGATCTACATGCAGCGGCGCGCTCGGCCGCGCCCGAACTAGAGCGCTCGCTCGGGTGGGGGTCACCGTGGGGGAGAGGGGTGCGCCGCTTCGCTGCGGGGGATCGGAGTCTCCTCGGCGCATGGAGCTCGGCTCGGGGGGCTCGACCTGCGGTCTCGCGATCCCCCTCGCCGAGAGCCTCGCATAGCGTTTTCTGCGCCTGCGGAGACCCCTTCCCCCTTCGCTGCGCGGCGCACCCCTCTCCCCCACGATGACACGTCCTCGCTCGTTGGGGGGCAGAGGGAGAGGGAGAGGGAGAGGGAGAGGGAGAGGGAGAGGGACTAGCACTAGCCCGGACTAGTCCTCCGTTCACGGTCCGTGGTAGGAGCGCGCCCATGAAGTCTCACGCTCGCTTGGCTCTGCGCGCTGTCGATCGCCTCACCGCGATGCTGCTCGGTGCTCCGCGCGGCGAAAAGCGTGACGACGATGACGATGACGATGATTTGCCCCGCCCCAATGCGAGGCTCACACCGCTGACTAATTTCGCGCTCGTTACGCTGGCCTAGCAAGCGCGTGCGGGTGTTGGGGAGATCTAGACGGCGTCTTCCGAAGTCGCCTCGATCTTCTTTTTCTTCTTTGGTTTCTTGGGCGTCGCTTTCACTCGCGGCTCATCGGTGCCCCGCGGCGGAGTGGCGCGCATGCGATCGCCCAGCTCGTCGGTCAGCAGCCGGACCTCTGCGCTGCGCTTGATCTGGCGCTCGACCTCGGTCGGCGAGGGGCTCAGCGACTCGAGCAGCGGCGGTTGACGGCGAAGGAAGGGGTAGACTAACCTACTTAGTCATGTCGTCCAAACCGGTGAGCGTGCACGAAGCGAAGACCCACCTCTCTCGGCTCATCGAGCGGGCCGAAGCCAGTGAAGACGTGGTGATCGCTCGAGGCGAGACCCCGGTCGTTCGACTCGTGCCGATTGATGCGCCCAAGGTCGAACGTCGATTTGGCGCCATGAAGGGAAAGGCCAAAGTGTCGGCGGCGTTCTTCGATGCGTTGCCCGAGAGCGAGCTTGCCGACTCACGCGGGGAATGCAAGGAAGGGGAAGAGAGACGAACGACGACGATCTTCGAGCGTTTGCAGTGCTCTGCGCACGGTTGGCGCAGCCGTTCGTCGACCGCGGCGAAGTGCTGGCCGAGGCCGCCATGACCGAGGAGCGACTCGCAGAGACGAGCTTGGTAGCAGCGCGTGCGCTCAGCTCAGCGCACGGACGAGATGTCTACCAGCGGACGTTCGCTGAAGAGCGAGGACGGTCGTTGACAGGCTTGGGTGGAGGGAAACCAGGCGTTCCGGCTCCGCCGACAAGCGCAGTCGCGATAGCAATCCCAATGGTCGCGGCCACGGCCGACCCAGATGAAACGGTGATCGGCGCGCTCGCGCCTGCCGGCGCTCCGCTGCCGTTCGTCCCTGGCTCATTCAAACCCGCGCCTAGTGTCGCGGAGGCACCCGTCGTTCGACCGCCATTCGACCCAGATGCGACGCTGCAGCCTGTTCTCAACAGTGACGAAACGCTGCCCTTCGTGAAGATTCTGCCGTCTCAAACTCTCAAGGGGAAGCCTCGCTGATGCACTTGCTCGAGCTCGCGTTTTCGAACCTCTCGCGCGTAGCGGACACCCACGTCACGCTTCCAATCGACGCGGGCCGACCCGCGCCACTGTTCGTCACCGGCCCAGCCGCGATTGGTAAGACGAGCTTCCTGGAGGGCATCATCGCAGGCAAGGAGGCCTTCGCGGCCTATGGCTTTCCGCCGAAGCGCGAGGAGTGGGCGGCAAGCTTCGACCACGCCAGCATCTCGTTGAAATGGGCGCTCACACCCGAAGAAGCGAAGGTCACAAGCCGCAGCATGTCGGCGGAGACAAAATGGGAGCTGAGGACGCCACGGCCACCGCTGGGGAGCCACCTGAGCTGCGGACCATGTTCGGTGAATACAGCCGCGATCCCTCGCGGTGGAAGGTCGAATACTTTCACGCAGGACGAGCCGCCGAGCCCACCGTGGCAACGCCAATCGGCTCCGAGAACGTGGAGCGCGCGCGACGACTCACGCGTCAGCCGGGCAAATCCGCGTGGGTGCGGTCTTTTCTCGAAGGTGCGCAAGCCGCGCAGGGCGCTGGCCTCGGCGCACGAATGCGGCAGAGCGGCGTGCTGATCGCAGGAGCTGACCCGGCTGTGCTGGATGGATTCGCCCGGGCCGTCGGGTTGTTGTCGCCGCGACTGCGCTGGATCGGTGCGGAGCGTCGAGGAGAGGAATGGGCCTGCCTGTGCTACTCTGCGCTCTTCGCGAAGACGCCGCCGCGCTCGCCGGAGCCTGGCACGCCGAGTGATACTGCGTTGGCGATGTTCCGGATCTACCGACCCTCCGGGGTTTCTCCAGCCGCGCGCTCCCGATCTCGGATGCACGCAACGTTGCGCCTCCTGGTCGCAGGCACCCTGCTCGCCAGCTGCAGGCAGCCCTCCACCGGGCTCGTGGCCGTGGTCGAGCAGGCCTCGGCCCGGTCTCTAACCCCCGCCGCCGAGCGCGGCTCGCCGCCCGTGCCCGTGCCGGAGACAGTGTCCTGCTCGTCCGATGGTCCGGCCCTATCGCTGCGGGTCGAGCGCGTGAAACGGCGTTTCGGGCGGCTCGACTTCAGAGCGAGGTACGTACAGAACGGATCGGTCGTCGTCGACGATCCGGTCGAGGCGTTCGTGCGGGCGGAGGAGGTGTTCGCGGAGCAGCACGCGGGTGAGTGCAACCCGGGTGCCGACTCCTGCACGTCGACCGTCGTTTGCGTCCCGGACATCAACCTCGGTGGCGTCCTCGTGATCACCTGCTCCGTCCAGCGCTATGCGGTCGGGGGGACGGTGGACCCGAAGCCCTCGGCCTTCAACTTCCGCCGCCGGGGCCACACGTTCGAGCGTCTCCGGGTCGCCGATCTGTTCCTCGACCCGGCCCATGCTCGGCGTCCGGCTGCGCTCGTCCAGACGTCGACCGCCGAGTGGGAGGCGCACGACTTCCAGGTCGACACGGCGGGTCTTCGCGTGGGAGCGAGCAAGCGCGTGGACAACGAGCCGTTCGTGGCCGCCATGCGGTGCCCGTTCGGCACCCTCCGAGGAAGCAAGCGCGCGACTACGCTCGGGCCTCCGCCGGTGCGCGAGACATGCCCGTCTCCGGCTCCCGCCGCCCCGCTCGCCCTGCGCGTGAAGACGTCGAAGACCTGGGGGTTTCCGAAGCGACAGGCCGTCTCCCGGATCGAAACGGGGATCCGTGAGATCGACCGCGACATCATCGCCGTCGTGCAGCGGGCCGAGGCGGAGTGGAGGAAATTCAAGCCGAGCGATGACATCAACGCGTGCGGCCGGCGCGCAGACGACCCGTGCGTGCTCAACCTCGATTGCCGCGCGGCGCGCAACGACGGCCGCATCCTCAGCGTCGAGTGCTTCGAGAACGACTGGGTCGGGGGGTATCCCAACCACTCCTTCTCCCAGGGCCTCAATTACATCCGGACCGAATCCGGGTGGACCCCGCTCGCGCCAACCGATCTGTTCATCGATCCGGACGGCGCAGACTCGCGGGTGATCGACATCGTGACGGGGGAGTGGGACGGGACGAGCTGGTTCGCCCTCACGGACGAAGGCCTCTTGAGCTTCCCCGGGTATCGCAAGCACGCCGAGAAGGTGCCCTTCGCCGCGGTCGAGGGCGAGCTCACCTGCGCAACGGCGTACCTCGCCCGGCCCAGCGCGAGCGCGCCACCTTGATCACAGGCAGTCGAGGGTGTCGACCTCGGTCGCGATCGTCTCGCCTTCGCCCGCATCGGACGGCCGCGCGCCGGGATTTCGGCGATGCCCATGGCCAGCTCCTCGTCCGTCAGGCGGCGGACCCTTGTTGGCGATCCCGCGCTCTGGATCGCACGCGCAAAGGCGAGTGGGGATTTCCAACCGCGAAGGTCGTCCGATGGCTACCTGAACCTGGACGCCGGGGTGGCCCCCGGCTGAAGCAGCACGGCTTGAGTACGTCCCACATCGCCCTCATATCGGACCACGGTGACGGTCTCGCCGGCGGTCGGGAAGAGTCGCCCAGCGCCCCGATCCCGGGCCCCATATTGGTGTCCCGGAGGAGAAGCTGCACCGCGAGGTGCACCGAGCGGCCATGCCGCAAGCGGAGTACTTCTCCGAAGGATGGCTCTTCGTCGAGCTACGCTGGCCCTCAGCCCGTGGGGCCGTACCCGCCCCGCCCATGCCCCCCGCCGGGCCATCGCCCGTCGCCAGCTTGCGGCTGCTGCGGCGCCTGACCATAGCCCTGCTGCGGCTGCTGCGGCGCCTGACCATAGCCCTGCTGCGGCGGCTGCGGCGCCTGACCATAGCCCTGCTGCGGCTGCTGCGGCTGCGGCACCTGCCCATAGCCCTGCTGCGGCTGCGGCACCTGCCCATAGCCCTGTTGCGGCTGCGGCGCCTGCCCGTGTGGCGCCCCGGCGGTGCTCGCGAGCGCGGCCTTCTTCCTCTTGCCGCGATCCACGAGCAGCATGGCGACCCTGAGGCGCTTGCCAAGGTCACATCGATCGACGAGCAGTTCGAGCGCACATGGCCGGGGTGGTGGTCGAGGCACTACGCCCAGGCGTTTGGATGACGAGACAAACTCAGGACACGATCATGAGGGCCGCGGCGGCCGCCCTGACCTGCACCGCCCCCAGAAAAAGGGCGATTACGCCGCGACAGAAGTGCCCGGATTCTGGCCCCAGTTCTCCATCCGCTGAGCGTTGGTTCTGAGCGCCTTCGCAAAGTCGCTGCGTTCGCCAACCGCGCCGCGTGGTCGACGAAGAGGGTGCTATCGTTGATTGATGCTGCACCCGCCGTCGCGTGCGCCAATCGTGCTCGACCCGCCCCCCGATCCGTCGCGGGTCGACCATTGCGTGGTGTTGCGGGACGTCAGCTGGGAGCAGTACGAGGCGCTGCTCGCTTCTAGAGCGGACGACGCCGGACCGCGCATGACGTACCACCGGGGAACCCTCGAAATCATGTCACCTTCCGCTGAGCACGAGGCTGTGTCTCGCAGTTTCTCCCGATTGCTCGGCGCGTTCGCCGAGGAGCGAGGCATCGAGCTCAACGCGTACGGCGCCTGGACGCAAAAGCGTGGCCCGGAGCGCGGCCTCGAGCCAGACGAGTGCTTCGTCATCGGCGAGCGCACCCGAGCCGTCCCGGATCTGGCGATCGAGGTCGTGTGGACGGCGGGCATCGGCAGCAAGCTCGATGTGTACCGCGGCCTCGGCTTGCCCGAGGTTTGGGTGTGGAAGGCCGGCCAGATCACGGTGCACGTGCTCGAGGACGGCGCATACGCGTTGCGCGAGCGCAGCGCACTGCTGCCGGGCCTCGATCTGGAGCTGCTCGCGCGCTTCGTGACGCGCACCGACCAGATCTCAGCGATCCGGGAGTACCGCGCAACCGTGCGTGGCGCCTGACCAAACCAGCGTCCGCTTCGACGCTGTGCAACTCTCACGGGCAGGAGCGCGTCGCGCAATCGGATTCCGTGCGCGGTGCGGCGCGTGCCATACTGGTCGCGATTCACCTGCCGAGGGGGCACCATTGTCGTCGACCGATCGAATGTTCCGGACTGCATGCGTCTTGCTGGTGCTGGGGGCTGGCTGCAGCGATGACCCGAACACTGACACCGGTGGGGCGCCCACGACAGGCGGGGCGGGTGGCTCCGGCGGGGATGGCGCGAGCGGTGGTGCGGGTGGTGGAACCGGCGGGGGTGGCGGGAATCTCGTTCCCGGAAGCGCACGATTCCTCGCCGGCGCTACCTTCGAGAGCGCGCCGATGGCATTTGGCGCGCCTCCGCCGAACGGGCACTGGGCGTTCACCCCCAATCGCGGT
>Ga0163144_10012181_pt1 | contig 18100 bp, 14 predicted proteins | sample OliLak19BULKMAT1_FD_123175 | JGI IMG/M metagenome (GOLD analysis project Ga0163144, IMG submission 123175) | Freshwater microbial mat bacterial communities from Lake Vanda, McMurdo Dry Valleys, Antarctica - Oligotrophic Lake LV.19.BULKMAT1 | ecosystem: Environmental > Aquatic > Freshwater >... | reverse complement strand
CCACCGCCGGCTCGATTTTTGAACTCTTCCCCCGCTCGTGCGATACTGCATTCGGGTGGCGCGGCTCGCGTTTCCATTCGTCCATTCGTTATTTTACTGAGGTCGTCGATGTTCCGAATCGCGCTCGCGATGGTCGTTGGTCTTGTCATGATCGTGTCTGCGGGTGTCGCGCGGGCGCAGATAGACCCGCGGACCGTGTTTGTTGAGACTAACCCTCCTGACCAGACGACGACCGCGACGGCGGAAGCGACGACCCAGCCGGGGGTTAGCGTCACGGTCAACACCGGCGCCACGTCACAACCGGTCGAGCGGGTCAGCATCATTGATGCCCTGTCCAACACCGAACTGGGCCGAATGGTGCGCGGCGAGAAGCAAATCGACCTCGCGAGCCTCAAAAACTATGAGTTCTGGGTCACGATCGTCTGGGATCTGTCCCTGACGATCCTGGCGTTCATCCCGCGCGTCATCGCGTGCTTCCTGTTCCTGGCGGTCTTCTACCTCATCTATCGCATGATCCGGCGGTTGGCGAACCGGAACATGAAAAACAACGAGGTCGACACCAGCATCCGCGACATGATCGGTGGACTGCTCCGCTGGATCATCATGGGCTTCGGTGTCGTTATCGCGTGCAACCAACTGGGCATCCCGATCGTTGCGATGCTGACCGGTGTGTCGATCATCGGTTTAGCGATCGGTTTCGCCGCCCAGGAGACACTCGCCAACTTCATCGCGGGCATCGTGATCTTCCTGGACCGGCCGTTCCGTGTCGGTGACTGGATTGAAGTGGACGGCCAACAAGGGGCCGTCAAACGGGTGACCTTCCGCTCGACCCGGTTCGTCAACCTAGATGGTGACGTCGTCATCATGCCCAACACGGCGATGCTGTCGCATCGGATTATCAACAAGTCGACCAACCCCATCACCCGGGTGAATGTGCCCATCAGCATTGCCTATAAGGAATCGATCGATAAGGCCCGCGAAGTGATGTTGCATACGCTCAAGGGTGACAAGCGCATCGAGACGCGCCCGGAACCCGAGGTCGAGGTCCGTTCCTGCGGCACCAGCAGTGTCGACCTGATGCTCCACTTCTGGCTGCAGGAGGAACGCTACGAGGACGCGATGGTCTGGGAATACCTCGAAAAGTGCAAAAATGCCCTCGACACTGCGGGCATCGAGATCCCCTTCCCCCACATGCAAGTTCTTCTGGAGCAAACCCCCGCGATCACCACGCTGGCGGCGGGTGGGAAGTCGGAACGGAATTGAGGGCGCGCTTACGAAGCAAGCTGTCATCCCGAAGCGAGCGGAAGCGACGGGAGGGATCTCGACATTCCAGCACCGCCCGACCTTCGAGATCCCTCGCGTCGCTACCGCTCAACTCGGGATGACATTGGCATAGGGTCTCAATTTGCCCCTTTTACCTTCTTACGCTCGAGTTCACCCTTCGCGCTTGGGCTCGCTCGTAACCACTGCAACAAAAGCAATAATCGGACCAAAATCCGCTCCCCTTGGCACAGAAATAGCTTGTTGCCTGCGGTAAACCGGCGGTACACTGTATTGTCCGAGGCCTGGCGATCAACTTGCGTAGCGATCGTGGGTTCCAACCTCCCCGTTGGACGCGAACCAAGTACGTTATCGGCCGTAATACTTCGTGCGGGATGGTCCGTCGGGTCCCCCACTGGTCAGGGTCGAATAGTCAGACGCATAGGACGCACACCATGGCACGACAGCAAAAGAAGCTGGGCGAAATTCTCGTTGATCTGCAGGCCGTGACGGCCAAGGACGTCGCCCGGGCGCTCGAGCACGCCAAGAGCAAAAACCTCCGCATTGGTGAAGCCCTCACCGACCTGAAAATGTGTAGCGAAGCCATGGTCTACAAAGCCTTGGCCATGCAGAACAACATGGAGTACGTCGACCTCGACAAGAACTCCGTCCCCCCCAACGCCGTCAACTTGATCCCCGATGATTTGATGAAGAAGTACGTCATCCTGCCCCTGGGCACGGATGGTGGGCGCATTCGGCTAGCGGTGCACGACCCGCTCGACCTGGAGATGATCGACGTCCTGCGTTTCCGGTTGCACAAGGAAATTCGCGCAGTGCTGGCGCCCAAGAGCCGCATCAAAGCAATTCTCGACGAGCTGTTCCAGTCGACTGCCCAGAGCACGATCGACAAGACGGTCGACAAGTCGCTCGATATCCGCAAGACGATCGACACGATGGACAAGTCGGTCGACCGCTCGATCGATAAATCCATCGACATGGCCGGCATGGACGAGGCCAGTGGCGCCAACGACCCAACGCAGGCTCCGATCATCAAGCTGGTGACGGCCCTTATCGCCGAGGCGGTCCGCAACCGCGCATCGGATATTCACATCGAACCGATGAAAGACCGCGTGCAGGTGCGCTACCGCATTGACGGTGAGTGCGTAGTGCGTGACCGCATCCCGTTGCGCATGAAGAACCCGTTGATCAGCCGTATCAAAATCATGGCGGGCATCGACATCGCAGAAAAGCGCCTGCCACAGGATGGGCGCATCAAGATGAACATCGATAAGGTGAACATCGACTTCCGCGTCAGCACACTGCCCGGGTACCACGGAGAATCGTGCGTGCTGCGTATCCTGCGCCCCGACGCCGTCCGCATTGGTATTCCCAACCTCGGGTTCGCGGATGAGGACTACAAGGCGTTCCAGCGCATTATCAAGCGGCCCAACGGGATATTCCTCGTCACCGGGCCAACCGGTTCGGGCAAGACGACGTCGCTGTACGCCGCGTTGAACGAACTGAACCGCCCCGACCGCAAGATCATCACTGCGGAAGACCCGGTCGAATATAACTTCGTCGGCATCAACCAGTGCCAGGTTCGAGAAGCGATCGGGTTGAAGTTCTCGATGATTCTTCGCGCGATGTTGCGTCAGGCGCCCAACATCATCCTTGTCGGTGAAATTCGTGACCTGGAGGTGGCCGAGGTCGCCATTCAGGCGGCCCTGACGGGTCACTTGGTCTTCAGCACACTTCACACGAACGATGCGCCGGGCGCGATCACGCGTCTGATCGATATGGGTGTGAAACCGTTCCTCGTGGCATCGTCGATCCAGGCCGTCCTCGCACAACGCCTGGTTCGCGTCTTGTGTCCCAAGTGCAAGGCCCCGGACAAGGACCCCGACCCGATGTGGTTGAAGCTGGCTGACATCAGCGCCAAGGATTTAGAGAACAAGACGATCTACAAGCCGCGCGGTTGCGACTTCTGCAACGGTATTGGCTTCCGTGGCCGCCAGGGCATCTTCGAGATGATGCAGATGAACAACGAGATCCGCACGCTCGCGTTCGACCGCGCCCCCAGCAACCGAATCCGCAAGGCCGCCATCGCCGGTGGCATGAAGACCCTGTTGCAGGACGGCAAGCTGAAGATTCTCGGTGGTGTCACGACGGCGGAGGAAATTGTGAAGGTGGCGCAGGTCGAAGGGTTGATCAGCGCGCCGGGCGAGCAGAATGCGGTTTAGGGAGTAGCGTTGTGATTTTGTTGGACAGACATTCTTGTCTGTCTCTCCCCCCGATGTCCCCCCCGGCATTGGTGAACGGACGAAAAAAGGCGGGGGGAGAGACAGGCAGGAATGCCTGTCCCACGTAAGAGAAACACCCATGGCCACGATCCAGATCGACAAACTTCTAGAAACGGTCGTCAAGCGCAAAGCCTCCGACCTCCACCTCGCGGTCGGTAAGCCGCCGGTGCTTCGTCTGCATGGTCACATGCGTGAATTGCAGACGAAGGTATTGGATGCCGAAGACACTGCGGCGTTGATGAAGTCGATCACGCCGGATCGCATTCAGCAGGAGTTTGAAGAGACTGGGTCGGGTGACTTCGGGTTTGCGTTTGGCACGGAAGCCCGCTTCCGCGTGTCGATATTTAAGCAAAAAGGCGTCACCAGCCTGGTGCTGCGCCGCATTCCGAACACGCTACTGACGTTCGAGCAGATCGGCTTGCCCAAGATGGCCGAGCAGATCTGTCGTCGGCCACGTGGCATCTTCCTGGTGACCGGGCCGACCGGCTCGGGCAAGACGACGACGCTGGCGTCGATGATCAACTTCATCAACGAGAACTTCGATCGCCACATCATCACGATGGAAGACCCGATCGAGTATTACCATCCACACAAGAAGTCGGTCGTCGTGCAGCGTGAGATCGGCACCGATGTGCCGTCGTTCGCCGAAGGGTTGCGTCGCGCGTTGCGCCAAGACCCCGACGTCATCCTCGTCGGTGAAATGCGTGACACGATCACAATCGGCGCTGCGGTGTCGGCCGCTGAAACGGGCCACTTGGTGTTCGGCACACTGCACACGAACGGTGCCGCGAGCACCATCAGCCGTATTATCGACGCGTTCCCGACCGACCAGCAGGAACAGGTTCGCGTGCAGTTGGCTGGCAACCTGATCGCCGTGCTATCGCAGTGCCTCTGCCCACGGGCCGACACCGACGGCATGATCGCGGCATACGAGTTCATGTACGTGACGCCGGGCATTCAGAATCTGATCCGTGAAAGCAAAACGTTCCGCATCGACTCGGAAATCCAGACCGGCAAGAAGTTCGGCATGCAGTTGCTGGACGACAACCTGTGGATGAACTTCACGCTCGGCAAGATCAGCGCCGAGGAAGCCATCGACAAGAGCCGTAACCCCGGTGCCATGGTCGACAAGATGCAGCGGAACGGCTTCATGCTTGAAGACAAAGCCGAAGAATTCCCCGAAGCCGGAGAAGCCGGCGCCGAAGGCGCCGCCAAGCCAGGCCAGCCCGCCGCCGCAGCCGCGGGTGGGCAAAGTGAGGCCGAACGCCAGGCCGCCATCGCCGCCAACCGTGCCCGTATGCAGGCGGCGAAGAAGTAGGGAGAGAAACGCAGAACTGTGAACGCAAAACAGTGAACTGGACGTTCTCAGTTTACTGTTCATCGTTTACCGTTCAGAGTTCCGAAAGGTTTCTGATATGTCGAGCGCAACACCGCAGACGAACACCCCGAAGATTCCCGCTGGTCCTGGGATGGCGGCGCAGAAGCCAAACGTGACGACACCGATGGCGCCCAGTGTCGGCACCAGCGCCCCGCCGTCGCGCACCGGTCAACCGGCCGACCGCGCGCACAGTGGCGTTGGGCCTCAGGCATCGTCGGGTGGTGGCTCGGGGTTGCGTCCCGCCGCTGCCCCTCCGGGCATGGGGGGTGGCACCCCCAATAGTGGTGGTCGACCAACGGGTGGTAACACCGCCAGCACGCTCCCGCTCGGTCCCCCGCCCACCCGTCCCGCCACCACCGGTGCGCGCCCCCCAGGTGCGTCCGCCCCGCCAGGGGCAGGTGCCCGTCCCCCCGTCGCGCCTGCGTCAACCCCGGCGGCGGCGGTCGACCCGTCCAAGCTCGACGTCGAGCGCGACCTCAAGGGTCGCCCCATCGGTCGCGTGCTGACGAAGATGGGCAAGGTCACCCGTGACCAGGTTGTCGAGGCGCTCACGTTCCAGAAGTCCAAAGGTGGTGCACTCGGACGAATTCTGATCGACCTTGGTTACGTTAAGGAAGCCGACCTCAACATCGCGCTGGCGGCTCAGAAGGGTTACGAGCTCGTCAACCTTGAAGGCAAAAACATCGACATGAAGACGATCGCGGCTGTGCCCGCCCAGATCGCCACGACCAACAAGGTTCTGCCGCTCGAGTTCGACCCCGTCACGAAAAAACTGACCGTCGCGATGGCCAGTCATGACAACTTCCGCGCCATCGACGATCTGCGCACGCTCATGGGCTACTCGGTCCGCGCCGTAATTGCCGACGCCGACCAGATCGAAAAGCTCATCGGCAAGTTCTACAAGTCCGCCGCCGAGGACCTCGGGCAGATCCTGGGTGAAATGCAGAACGACGAGTCGCTGAAGGACCTCAAGGGTCGCAAAGGCGAGTCGATCGACTTGGACAGCATCAAGGAAGCCGCCGACAGCAACCCGGTGCGCAAGCTGATCAACCTCGTGCTGCTGCAGGCGATCAAGGACAAGGCCTCGGACATTCACTTCGAGCCGTTCGAGACCGAGTTCAAGATGCGTTACCGCATCGACGGTGTGCTCTACGAGATGATGCCGCCCCCGGCCCACATCGCGCCGGCCATCAGCAGTCGTATCAAGGTCATGGCCAACCTCGACATCGCCGAACGGCGCATGCCGCAGGATGGTCGTATCGAACTAAGCGTCAATAACCAGCCGATCGACCTTCGTGTGTCCGTGCTGCCCACCATGTTTGGTGAGTCGGTCGTTATGCGTGTGCTCGATCGCGGCAACGTCAACCTCGACTTGGACAAGCTCGGCATGCGCGAGGACGACCTGGCTGCCATCCGCCAGCTCATTCACAAGCCCAACGGGGTGTGTATCGTCACCGGCCCGACCGGTAGCGGTAAAACAACCACGCTCTACTCGGCGTTGCGTGAGTTGAACGACCCTTCGTCCAAGCTCATCACGGCTGAAGACCCGGTCGAATATGACATCGACGGCATCATCCAGTGTCAGATCAAAGCGGAAATCGAGCTGACGTTTGCCCGCATTCTTCGTTCGATGTTGCGTCAGGACCCCGACATCATTCTCGTCGGTGAAATTCGTGACCACGAGACTGCCAAAATCGCTGTCGAGGCGTCGTTGACGGGTCACTTGGTCTTCAGCACACTGCACACCAACGACGCGCCAAGCAGCGTCGCCCGTCTGCTCGACCTCGGCCTCGAACCGTTCCTGGTCACGGCCGCCATCGAAGGTGTTGTCGCCCAGCGACTGGTCCGCAAGATCTGCAACAGCTGTAAGACCGAGTACACGCCCACGCTCGAACAGTTGATGGAACTGGAGCTCAAGACCGAGGACGTCACCGGCCGGATCTTCTACTACGGCAAGGGCTGCGAAGCCTGCAACAACACCGGTTACCGCGGCCGACAGGGTTTATACGAGATCATGATGCTCGACGACGAGATGAAGGACATGATCATTCTTAAGGCCAGCACGCAGGTCCTCCGCATGGCCGCCAAGGCCCGCGGCATGCGAACACTGCGTCAAAGCGGTCTGATGGCGATTTACGATGGTGTAACGACAATCGAAGAAGTCGTGCGTGAAACGATCGTCGAAGACACATAAACCGTGGGTAGATGGAATTGATGTCGATCACGCACAAGGGCAGGCCCATAAGCCTGCCCTTGTGCATTCAAAAAAAGCGGTGAGCAACCCGATCGACCACCCCGTGTGCGTCGTCCGCGCGAGCTCTGCCGCCGGTCGACATCGGTTACCGGCCCCCGGGTGCAACGTGTTGGCGCATTGATCGTCTTCCACTTCGCCAAGGTTGTCATCGCGATTGGGCGATCAGTTCACGCAGCGATTGGGCGTCGGCGTGCAATTGTGCCAAGTCGTCGTTTCGCACGAATTCCAGCGACGCAAAGCGATCGTCCGACCCACCAATCCACTTGAGATAATGCGCCCATCGATCGACGCCCTCGCGCAATGGATGTCGAGTCGCAGGGTCGGGCCACCAGTGAAAGACGTGAAGGTTGCCCAGCCATGGCTTCAGCAGGGATAGTTCCCTCATCCCTTCGTCGACCGACTTGCCGTGCCGCGGCTGCCAGTAGGTTCGCAGGTTGGGTCGGCGGGCGTCGGTCAGCAGTTGCACCGTCGATTGCGGTGTATCGGTCAGCGTGCCGCCATGGTATTCGAGGTCGATCGTGACGTTCTGCCTTGCTGCGAGTTCGCAGATGCGGACGAGATCGTCGACAACCTGCCGTCGATCCTCGGTCGATGCATCGGTCGATCCTTTTCCACCGGCCCATACGCGGATCGCTCGGGCACCGAGCTCTCTTGCACTGTCGAGGACGGCGGTGAAGGAAGGGTTTTTGTCCGACTCGGGCTGACCAACACGATAGTACGACCCATAGGCGCTGACGAAGATGCCGTGTTCGTCACACAACCGCCGCGCTTCGCGCGATGCGACGAAGTCACCATGCGGGCAGTGAACGTCCCCGCCCCACTCGATGGCTTCGAGCCCTGCGTCGACCGTCGCGATCACGATCTGCTCGCGCGACAGCGTGCGGAACGTGATCGAGACGAGACCGGATCGAATGCGACCGCGATGGCTCATGTGAGCAAAGCTTCCACGCGCGCCGCGATGTCCGCAAGGATCTCGCGATCGGACGCGGGTCGCGTCGCCGACTTCGGATGGGTGTCGTCACAGGTCAACCACCCGCGCAGCTTCAGAAACATGGCGGCAGTGTGCTTGTACGCGGGCACCGGTGGACGGAACGCGAAGAAGCCGAGGTATTGGATGAGGTCGTTGATCTCGTAGAAGCTCGCGTCACCACTGAGCCACGCAGCGTCGCGCTTGGCAAAGAGTTCCGGGCAGAACGTGCTCAAGCCCAGCAGGTAGTCACTGCCGTACATGACCATGTCGACCGCCAGGTCGTTGCCCGTGAAGACGCGCCATTCGGGCCGCTTGCGGTCGCGCAGCAGGATGCGTTGCCATTCGAGGTCGCGGCTAAGCGAACTATGCTTGGCACCGATGCAGTTTTTGATCTGCATTAACTGCTCGTACGTCTCCAGATCGTAAATCGCCCCGAACGGCGCGAACATTTTACCTAGCTCGAACGCGATGAATTTTTCGCAGTCCTGCCCGATCTTTGCATACGCACCGGCCAACTCTGCCTTGGGCAGTGACGTCAGACCAAAGCTCTGGAAAATCGTCGGTGTGCCACCGAACTCGGCGATCATCGCGACGGCTTTGCGGTATCCATCAAGGTTGAACGTGCTGCCCGGCGTGTCAAACACACCCGCCCCGCTCGTGAACTCACCCTTCGGCCCGCAGATCTCGCGCGTGTGTTTGAGGACTTGCCGGCGCGTCTCGTCGTCAATCAGGTTGGCGTAACCGGTGTCCATGTTGATCGCGGGGGCGAGCCCGGCGTTGTGCGTGCGGGCGACATGGGAGCGGAACGCGTCCCAGTCGACGGCACCGTCTGCCTTAAACGGCAACAGGATCGCTGAGTAACCAACGATCTTCCGCTTCGGACGCAACATGGAGATGGGGTCGATAGCCATTGAACTTTACCTTTCCACGTACCACGGGCGGCTCGCCCGTGTTTCCATTCGATACTCGATACGCTCGGTTTTCCATCTTAAGGTACTCCGAAGGATTTCTTGTGCTGCCACGGGGAGCGAAGAGATCGGGGTATCTCAGGATGACGAAAGACACGGGCGGGCCGCCCGTGGTACGGTCAAACACGTTCTTCGAACGCCTTTAGAGTGTCCTTCAAATACTCGTCCTGATCGCGTGCCCAATGCTTGTGGCTGAAAATCTCGACTTCGCACAACCCGTTGAACCCCGCACGTTCGACCCAGGACCGAATGGTTTTGATATCGATGCACCCCTCGCCCATCAGCCCGCGGTCGTTGAGCAAATCTGCGGTGTCGGGTTTCCAGTCGCAGACGTGGAACGCGAATAGTGTGTCCATCTCGCCGGCCAGGCGAATCTCGCGCTCGAGGTCAGGGTCCCACCAGACGTGGTAGACATCGACCGCGATGCCGAGCCACTTCGATCGCAGTTGCTCGCAGATCATGCGCGCCTCGGCCATGCGGTTGATCGCGCTGCGGTCGGCGGCGTACATGGGGTGCAGGGGCTCGATCGCCAGCTTTACCTTGTTCGCTGTCGCGTACGGCAGGACCGTCGCGATGCCGTCGGCGATTTGTGCCCGCGCTTCCACCAGCGGCATGCCGGGCACCGCGCCACAGACGAGCACGACCATGTCGGCCCCGATCACCGCCGCCTGGTCGATCGCCCTGCGGTTGTCGTCCAGCGCGACTTGGCGCCTAGGCGATTCCGATGCCGGGAAAAACCCACTGCGGACGACGGCCGGCACTTTCAGGCCACTGCCGCGCACGATACGAACGGCTTCATCGGTGCCGACGGCTTCGATCACGTTCCGCCAGACGCTTATGCCACCAATGCCGGCTTTCGCGTAGGCATCGGCGCACTGAGCCAGCGACCAACTTTTGTTGGTCATCGTGTGGATCGCGCATCGGGAAAGGTCGGCCATACGTCGCTCTTGCTCTCTGCCATAGGACAGGCATTCCTGCCTGACTCTCCCCGTGCTTTTCCTCGTTCGTAATGCAGGGGAAAGAACGGGGGGAGAGACAGGCAGGAATGCCTGTCCTACCGGGTCGTTACGTCGATCACAGGCCGCCGACCTCGACCCACTTCTGGTCCTTCCAGCTCTTCAACCCAAGCTCGGCCAGTTGCACGCCCTTGGCACCTTCGCGCAGGCTCCAGCGCCAAGGTTCGTTCAGCATCACATGGCGGATGAACATCTCCCACTGAATCTTGAAGGCGTTGTCGTATGTCGTCGCCTCGGGCATCTGCATCCAATTGCTGTAAAAGTTGATCGGCTGTGGCACGTCGGGGTTCCACGTCGGGCGCGGGGTGGTCGATTCACTCTGAATCCAGCACTCGCGCAGCCCGGCGACGGCGCTGCCTTTCGTGCCGTCGACCTGAATCGTCAGCAAATCATCCCGCCGGACGCGCGTCGCCCAACTGCTGTTGAACTGGCAGACCGTGCCGTCCTTCAGCACAAAGATCGCGTACGCGCTGTCGTCGCTGGTGGCTTTGTACGGCTTGCCCGATTCATCAATGCGCTCGGGCAGGTCCGTGTTGCCGTAACTGACAAGCTTGTTGATCGGTCCGAACAGGTTGCCGATGACGTATTCCCAGTGGCAGAACATGTCGATCATCAACCCACCGCCATCCTCGACGCGATAATTCCAGCTTGGCCGTTGGATCGGCTGGTCGTGCACGTGGCCGGTGAAGACCCAGTAACCAAACTCACCGCGAACGGAGAGAATCTTGCCGAAGAACCCTGAGTCGATCAGTTGCTTGAGCTTGCGCAGCCCGGGCAGCCAAAGCTTGTCCTGCACCACACCGTTCTTGATGCCGGCCTTCTCGACCAGTTCTGCCAGGCGCAGCGCTTCCTTCGCTTCGACCGCGGTTGGCTTTTCACAATATACGGCCTTCTTCGCCTTGACCGCTTTCTCGACAAACCCCGCCCGCTGAAGCGTGCCCGAGGCGTCGAAGAAAATGTCGACCTTGCCAAATTTGTCGGCCAGCGCGGCATCCAAGTCAGTGGTGTACTTCAACGGCTTGCCGATCGCGTCAGGACCATGCTTGTTGGCAAGGTCGGCCAGTTTGTTCTCGTTGCGACCGGTGAGGATCGGGTCAGGCATCAGTGTGAGATCGGGGCTGACCTTGATGCCCCCTTGCTTAATGATCGCCAGAATCGAGCGCACCAAGTGCTGGTTCGTGCCCATGCGCCCGGTTACACCGTTCAGAATGATGCCAACGCTTCGCTTTTCCATGTTCGATTGCTCCGCCAGTTGTGACTTGTTGGCCAAATATTACCTCATGAATTCAGCATGGCCATACATTCCAAGGCCATTCCTGGTACTTTTAGGCCAACATGGCCGTTGCGGATATTCGATTTCTCTTTGGGCAGTTCGTCCCCCGATGCACGCACGACATCGATAAGCATTTCGACTATGCCGTCCTGCAATACCTTGATGGTGGCGCGGTCAATCTGCAGATCGGCACGGATCGTTATTCGATGCAGGGTCGATGGTTCTGGTCGAGCTATCCCGGTCCACGGATTCGTTTTCACGTCGCCCCGCCGCACAAGACATGGGTGCATCGGTACCTGGCGTTCACTGGGCCGCTCGTGCAGCAATGGACGAAGGACGGTCTATTCCCCGTCCCCCCGCAGCCCGCGCCCTTGGACGCCGAGTACAGTCGGCGGTTCGACGACGTCCTGGAACTTTCCCGCCGCACCGACCGCTGGGGCCTGACCCGCGCCTCGCTCGGTGTCGAGACGTTGCTGACCGAACTGGCCGAGCTGCGCTCGCGCCCGACCCCATCGACCACCGACGCGCCCCCCTGGCTGACCACGACACTCGCGACGATGCAAACCCTCGGCTTCAACGGCGACCACGACACCCTCGCGCGTGAGGCGGGTCTGGCGCCCCGATCCTTCCGCCGAAAGTTTACCGCGTTGGTCGGTCACAGCCCGCGCGACTACGAGATCGCCCGCAGAGTCGAACACGCCAAAGAAATCCTCGGCACGACCGATCTGCCGATTAAGACGATCTCGGAACAATTGGGCTATGCGGATGTCTCCTATTTCACGCGCCAGTTTCGCCAGATTACCGGCATTGCCCCGGCAAAGTACCGCCAGAGCCGAGAGGCGTAATGCTGATCTTCCTGACCCTGACCAACAACACGGTTTTCAGCGAGCAACCCATCGTGGTCGGATGACGGCGGTCGCGGTACAACACCGGTCATGAAGTTCAAACGTCCGCCGCTGCGCATTCAACCCACGACACTGTGGGACTACCCCTCGCAGGACTACGGTGAAGGCCAGCAGGGTCTGCCCGGGTACAAGGGCGCGACGCCCAGCTACATCATCTGGAACCTGATTCAGCGATACACGAAGGAAAAGGACCTCGTCGTCGACCCCTGCTGTGGCAGTGGCACGACACTCGACGTCGCGCGCGACTGCAACCGCCGCGCGCTTGGTTACGACGTGCACCCAGCCCGCAAGGACATCTTTCGCGTTGACGCGCGTAAATTGCCTGTCGAACTGACGGATAAAGTCGATCTTGTCTTCATCGACCCACCCTACAGCACCCACCTGGACTACGGCGACGACCCCCGCGACATCGGCAAACTCGACGCCGCCGGCGGTGAGTATTACAAAGCGATGGAGCAAGTGATTGGTGAAATTCACCGCGTCCTGAAGCCCGGTGGACACCTGGGCCTCTACGTCAGTGACAGCTACGTCCATGGCGAACCATTTCACCCGATCGGCTTCGAACTCTTCAGCCAGATCCGCGCCAAGCTGACACCGGTGGACATCATCAGCGTCGTTCGCCACAACAAAACGCTCGAGATGGGCAACTACCGCAAGGCCGCAGAAGAGGAGAACTTCTATCTGCGCGGGTTTAACTATTTGTTCGTTGCGCAGAAGGAGTAAATCCGGCCCCTCTCCCATGTTCGCATGGGAGAAAGGCCGGAGCGTTTCAGAGCTTGATCCCCGGATAACGCTGCTTAACCGCGGCGCGGGTTTCTTCGGTCCAATAGGGGTCATTCATCGTCGGGAAGCCGAGGGCTTCCCGCTGCTCAGGCGTTGCGCATGCGATGAAGCGTTGCAGCTCTTCGTTCTCCCCCATTTGGCTGTACTGGTGATAGCCCTGAAAATTGTGGGCCGCAGCGCGGTAGACGAGGTGGTGGCTAAAGCGGACACCGTGGTCGGCCGTCAGGTCGCTGGCGCGGTGCCAGGTGCGCATGCTGAAGATAAACAGGTCACCCGCTGCTGCGAGGACGGGGCGCTCAAGCTTGTACAAGGCGCTGTCCTTCTTGCGCGGGCGGTGCGTGGGCCACAGCGGTAGCTCGGCGGTCTTCTCTTGTGAGACCACATACGTTGGGCCCAGCTCGGCGTCGACGTCGGTGTAGTACAGGATCATGTTCACCTGCCGATACGACGCATCGTCGCGCGGGACGACCAGCGTGTTGCCCTGATAGTCCAAGTGCAGCCCTTGCTCGAAATCACCCGTCCCCGCGTACTTTGCCCAGATCGCCGCCTGGCTGAGCAGCACATCATCGGTCGCGAGCAGCCGTTTCACGAACGACACGATCTCGGGGTGCGTGCTGATATCGTTCAGCGTGTCGCCAGCAAATGGGAACTCGACCTGCAGGTGCTCGGGGTCCTCAAAGACCGACGCGTACCGCTGTGGTGTAGCCTTGAGCTCATCCGCGTCCGGAAAATATTGCAGCACGTTCGCCCGCGCGGCAGCCAGTTCGTCTTTCGTCAAAAAGTTGGGAACGATCGCATAGCCATGCCGCTGAAGCCCGGCGAGGTGCTTTTCGGTGATCCGCATGCCGGCGCTTGTACCGCCGATCCTTAGGTGCGTCGAGTTTTTGCCCCCCAGGTCACTGTCCGACCCTTCACTCGCGATCGAACTAATGCGTGCGCCTTCGCTTACGCCAGACCGTCGACCGGTGCGAGGTGTATGATGGGACATGAAAAGTGGTCCCCAGGGGGGAGACGAGTTTAAGTGTAATATTCTGCGAAGAAGGGCATTTCATACGTTCCCAGTTCCGGCCCTAGATGGAACAGTGTCGATACGATCGGCGAACTTGGTCGTCGATCGCTTGCGTTGTCATGGCACGACCGTCGTGCGTAGGCAACGCGTCACACGTCTCACTCTTTTCCGAAAGGGAACCCATGTTCAAACGTTTTTGCGCCGCCGCCGTTGCGGGCTGTCTGCTGGTGCCTGCCTTTGCACAGGCTGACAACACCACCGACGGTGGTATCGAGTTCACGCTGGCCGGCATCGGCAACAGCAACGAGGATGTGGACGCCGGCACGGCATCGATCGATGCGGGCATCGGCTTTTTCATCGGACCGATGCTCTCGATCGGCGCTCGCCAGTCCGTCGGGTACGCCGACGACAACTCGGGTACGACCGTCAACGCGTCGACCCGCGGGTTCGTCGACCTGCAGTTCAACATCGGGCGCATCGCTCCGTTCATTGGCGCCAACGTCGGCTACATCTACGGTGAAGGCGTCAACGACACGGGCGCGGCCGGTCCGGAAGCGGGCCTGAAGATTTACTTCGGCGAAACGACCGACGTCTTCATCTTCGGTCGGGTGGAATACCAGTTCTACTTCGACAAAGGCGACGAGATCGACGACGTCTTCCAGGACGGTCAGTTCAACTACTCGCTGGGCATCGGCATGAGATTCTAAGTCACGAAATGCATTTAGCGCAGAGGCGCCGAGGAGGGACGCAGAGGCACGCAGAGGAATAGTCCGAGGTATAGCTTCGGAATCAAACGACCAACCTCAATCCACGTTTGAAGCGGATAGAGGGCGCGAGTTTGCAAGCTTTTCACTCTGCGTAACTCTGCGTTTCTCTCTCTGCGCCTCTGCGTTGAAGTGCAACCGCGTTTAGTGCGCCATCACCTTGCTGATCGAGAAGATTGGCAGCAGCAGCGCGAGGGCGACGCCACCGATGATCAGGCCCATGACCATGATCATGATGGGCTCGATGTAGCGCGTGACCTCGGTGATCTTTTCCTTCAGTTCCTGTTCGCTGTACGACGCCACCTGTTCGAGGACGACCGCGAGCTTGCCGCCTTTTTCGGCGCTCTTGAGCATCTGGGCGATGCTGCGCGGGACGAGGGGGGTCTGGAACAGCGGGTCGGAGAATTGCTTGCCGGCCTGGATCTGGTCACCGACACTGGTCCACAACTCGCGGTAGTACGTGTTGGAGCAGAGGTCGTGGGCGGTTTTGACGCAGTCGAGCAGGCTGACACCGGCACCGGCCATTGTGCCGATCATGCGCAGGCCGCGCGACAGGTGCATTTTTCGGAACATGCCACCGAGCAGGGGAATCTGTAGTTGCACATAGTGCCACAGCCGTGAGCCACTGTCCGTACGAACGTAAAAGTAGAGCACGACGGCCGTGGTGACCAGGGTAATTGGCAGGCCGTATCGGTGCGTGACGACGAAATTGCTCAGCGCCATCAACACCTTGGTCGGCGCGGGCAACGCCGCCTGCTTGGCGGCATAGATCGCCGTGAATTTCGGCAGGACGAACGCCAGCAGAAAGACCGTCGTACTGATGGCGAACGCGACCATGAAGCCTGGGTAAACGCACGCCCCGCGCACCCGTCGGACGATTTCCTGCTCGTCGCGCAGATAGGTCGTGGCGCGCGTCAGCAGTTTCCCAAGCATGCCGCTGCGCTCCGCGGCCTGCATCAGCGCGACGTAGAGGCGTGGAAATGACCGCGGGTGACGCCCGATCGCGGCGCTGAACGAACTGCCGTCGTGAATCTGCTTGGCGACGTCCGTCACCAGCTTGCGGACGGCGGGCTTGTCGGCCTGGGCGCCGATGCATTCGAGCGCTTCGCTGACCGTCACGCCCGTCTCGACCATCACCGACATCTGCTGCGAGATCGTGATGAGGTCCGCCCGCGCGATGCGGATGCCCCCGACCGCCTTGGCGGCCTTGGCTGCAGGTCCGCCGTCGATCGGTTGGATGTCAGTGGGGTACTTCCCTTCCCCGCGCAATTGCTTGCGCACGTCCGCAGCGGATTCGGCGGCCATCGTGCCACTGGTGGCAAGGCCGGCAGAGTCGCGAGCGGTGTAGGCGAAGGTGAACATGGAATTAGTTGCCAGTTGCCAGTTGCCAGTTGCCAGAAATGCCTGCGCCTTTACTGGCAACTGGTCACTGGCAACTTATTAAGCCGTTACCCGATACACTTCTTCCAACGTCGTAATGCCCGCTTTAACCTTTTCCATGCCGTCGGCGCGCAGCGGCTTCATACCGACCTTTTTCGACAGTTCGCGCAGTTCGTTCAGTGGCGCGGCTTGGCTGATACGCTCCAGAATCTCATCGTCGACGATCAGCAACTCATAGATGCCGATTCGGCCTGTGTAACCGAGATTGCGGCACCGTGTGCAGCCCTTGGCACGGAAGAGCGATTCGACGGGTCCAGCAAAGCGTTCGATGGCACGCTTTTCATTCACGCCGGGGGTATAGGATTCCTTGCAGTGCTGGCAGAGCTTGCGGACGAGGCGCTGGGCCAGCACGCCGCAGACGGTCGCGCCGACGAGATACGGTTCGATGCCGAGGTTGTACAAGCGAGTGATCGCGCCAGGGGCGTCGTTCGTGTGAAGCGTCGAGAGGACCAGGTGACCGGTCAGGGCCGCCTGTGTCGCCAGGCGAGCCGTCTCACCGTCGCGAATTTCACCGATCATCATCACGTCGGGGTCCTGGCGCAGCAGGCTGCGCAACGCACCAGCGAACGTGAAGCCGGCTTTCTCGTGGACCTGGAACTGATTCACACCGGGCAGGTTGTATTCGACCGGGTCTTCGACGGTGCAGATGTTGACGTCATCGCGGTTCAGTTCCGACAGCGACGAATAGAGCGTGGTGCTCTTGCCGCTACCGGTCGGGCCAGTGACGAGGACGATGCCGTTCGGCACCGCGATCAGTTTGCGCCACGCTTTGAGCGTGTCGTAACCGAAGCCTAGCTTTTCCAAGTTGACGCTGGCGCGCTCGTTATCGATGACGCGGATGACGACCTTCTCACCCTGCCGGCCGGGCATTGTGCTGACGCGCAGGTCGATCGGGCGCTTGTCCATCATGACGTGGATGCCACCATCCTGCGGCAAGCGACGCTCGGAGATGTCGAGGCCCGCCATGATCTTCACGCGGCTGGTGACCGCTGCGTGCATCTGGAACGGTGGGCGCAGGCGCTCAGCGAGGCGCCCATCGATGCGGAAGCGCACGCGCAGCACACCGTCGCCCGGTTCGATGTGGACGTCGCTGGCGCCTTCCTTGACCGCGTTGTAGATACAGTAGTTGACGAGCTTCACCACCGGTGAGTCACCGGCAGCGGCCTCGAGGTTGGCGATGTCCTGTACGGCCTTTTCCTCGACGAGCGTGAACTCGGCGGGCTGGACTTCATCGATGATGTCATCGATGACGAAAACCTTGTCGTTCGGCAGGTACGCCTGAAGCGTCGCGCGGATGTCTCGCACCGTCGCTGCGACCACCTGCACGCGGTGTCCGCTGATGCGTTCGATCTCTTCGACCAGGAACACGTTGGCCGGCTCGGGTACCGCGACCGTCAGTGTTCCTTCGACGAGGAACAGAGGCAGGATGCCGTGTTTTTCCAGCAACTCTTTGGGCAGCGACGAAATGATCTTCGGGTCGGCGATGCGCGGGCTGATGCGGGCGTAGGGAACGCCATACGCCTGGGCGAGCGCCTCGGTGATCTGGTCTTCCGTGCAAAAGCGAAGTTCGACGAGCACTTCGCCGAGCAGTTTCTGGTGATTGCTTCGCTTCTGTTCTTCGAGCGCGCGGTCCAACTGATCTTGCTGGATCAATCCTTTGCCCAGCAGGACTTGGCCGAGAGGTTTTCGTTCTAAAGAAGCAATCATGGTGCAGTAGGCGGTAGGCAGCAGGCAGTAAGCAGAGGCAGAACGTTTCTCTGCCTACTGCCTACCGCCTACT
>Ga0163144_10012179_pt1 | contig 18100 bp, 14 predicted proteins | sample OliLak19BULKMAT1_FD_123175 | JGI IMG/M metagenome (GOLD analysis project Ga0163144, IMG submission 123175) | Freshwater microbial mat bacterial communities from Lake Vanda, McMurdo Dry Valleys, Antarctica - Oligotrophic Lake LV.19.BULKMAT1 | ecosystem: Environmental > Aquatic > Freshwater >... | reverse complement strand
TCACGGCGCACGGGGGCAGGGTTGGTTTTGATCCTGTTGAACAAAAGGTAACACTCTTTGACTTCCACTTCATCTGAAGCGTTAGCGCAAAGAGGCCCGATCTCAATTGAATCCTGGGGCGAGCGATGAATGGCACAATGGTTGCATTTGAGCGGATGTGCGTCGTTGCTATTTTTTGGCCGTGATGGTTTTTGTGGCTACACTTGTCCGGGTCCAAGCCACGTCAACGGCTCTGGCCGAATTTCCTTTTCAGTTTCGCGAGGGCTTTTTGTGGGTTGAAGTCGCGGTTCCTCAACCGGAAGAGCCCCTCAATTTCCTGGTTGATACAGGTGCCAGTGTGAATGTTACGAATTCGAGAGTGTGCCGACGGGTCTTCACAAGGAAGCCCTATATCCGGGCGAAGCCGGATTGCTTGGCAATGGACGGCAATGGACTGCTCTCCCGATTTTCTTCCGTTACAATTGACGGCAAAGCTGGCCGGCTGTTTTTGCAAGAGCGACGTTCACCGCTATAATGTCCTCGACGTCTTGCCTTCACGTCTTTTTTTGTGGTCTGGCCTTCTTTCAGCCAAGCTGCAAAATTGTTGAAGGGTTTTACCCGGGACGGCGTATTGAAAGAAGAGGAGGGATCATTGGCAAAAAAAGAGACCTGTGAAAAAATATTTTGAATTAATGAAACCGAATAATCCATGTGAAAATGACAAGCCATTGAAGGAACTTCTCTGTCAATGGAAAGCCGAAACGCCATTGCCGCCGCGCTTTCAGGAAACGGTGTGGCAACGAATTGAACGTGCGCAGACTTCTGCTCCGCCCTCTCTGTGGAGCGTCGTTTCGCATTGGATTGGCACGATGTTACCGCGTCCAGCTTTGGCTGGATCCTATGTCGCCCTGCTGCTCGTTGGCGGCGTGACCGTGGGGTGGGCGCAAGCCCGTCAGGATGCGGCGCGGGTGAAGGACGAACTCAGCGAACGTTACTTGCGCGTCCTCGACCCTTATCAAACTCCCCGGCAGTGATCTCGTGAAGCGCGGTTTTTTCATCCTGGTTTTTGGTCTGATCCTGGCAGCAGGAGCCTTCGGTTGCGTTTATTTTGCCTGCATGGCCCCCGCTCGCGAATTGCATCGAAACAAACAACCTGAATTGGCCTGGTTGAAAGAGGAATTCAATTTGAGCGAAGCCGAGTTCAAACGAATCTCTGAACTGCACCACGCGTATCTTCCTCAATGTCAGGAAATGTGCCGAAAAATTGACGCGAAAAATAGTGAATTGCAGAAACTCGTCTCAAGCGCCAAAACCATGTCTCCCAAGATTGAACGGGCAGTGGCGGTCTCTTCAAAATTACGAGCGGAGTGCCAGATGATGATGTTGCAACACTTTTTCCAGGTAAGTCAGTCGATGCAGCCAGAGCAAAGCCGACGTTATCTTGCATGGGTGAAAGAAAAAACGTTCTTGCCGGATTACGGCATGAATGCTCGGAAATAGTTTCATCTGCCAAAGAAGATACATTTTGCCCGATTGATCGCTTCTAGAAAGCTTCGCAACCCACTCAATTTTCTTCCTTTGTTCGCATCAGAAAAACAACCCAAACCGCTGGAAAGCAGGATGATCGGCTACTTAAATAAAGTTTGAGGGATTTGTTGCGATGCGGCGTAACAAAGGATGAAAGAAATACAAAGCGACGGCTCACTGCCGTCCAAAACCGAGGTGAAAGAAATGTTATGACACCATCAAATTACCTGTTGATAGCTGCTGTTACCGTAGTAACTCTGAGTACAAGTCACTCAGTTCGAGCAGATGAGCCTCTCTTACGATACCCTAAAAACCATGTGATACAGGTTGTCCCGGGCAGCTCGGTTGGTGATCCCGACCTGCTTAAGGATCGACCATCTGGCAACGCTAAAGCATGGGAGTTGGCGCGGTCGCTTCGCAAATTGCCGAACCTTGGATCAAGTGTCGACTTGGTACATTCATCACGCCCGACTATGTCTCCAAAAGACCCACGCTTCGAAACAGCTTGGCGTGAGAACGCCGGCTCACAGTTCCAAAATGCGCCATTGAAGTAACGTCTCTCACGAAAAGGAAAACTAGCTTTGCGCCCGGCGCGGGTCCTGAGAAAGTATTCCCGGCGAACCTTGGATTTGTGGCGTATGGCAGAGGACAACACAGGCTTCTCCTGGAAACTCTTATAAAGGCACAGATGAAATCAATTAAAAGTATTACCGGACTCGGAATGGCAGTCGCACTCACATTGTTCAGTTCTCTCCCCGCGGTTTATGCAGCGGACATAGTCAAAGGCGGCGAGCGCATGATGCAAACAATGAAACCGATCAAGACGGCGGAAGACGCTCATGCCGTGAAGGATGGGGATATGGTCGCGATGGCCTGTCCCAAGTGCAAGACCATCACCTATTCCTACATTGACCGTACAGGCAAAGGAGTTGTTAAGGATGTGAAAACGATCTCCAAAGATTCTTGTCCAGGTTGCGATACAAAGATCGTAACTACTGGGGTTGGCAAAGCGGCTAAAAACGAAATTCAACACACCTGCAAGCAATGCGGTTCTCATGACGCATTTTGTTGTGTGGTGAGCAAACATGAAAAAGCGAAATAGAGGTCAGCAATTAAAAACCACGTTGCAATATGGCCATTGTGATTTCTGCTGAGGGTTCGGTGTCCACGTCGAAATTCGCAACAGCATGCGGTGGGTGATTTGAGTTCGTAAAACCATTCCTTGTCCGGCCCTAGTCCATATGGTAACTCTATGAGTATGCGTTTGCGCCAAACGAGCTTAAGCCCACTGCTCCGCTTTTTTGCGGCGCTAGTGCTTTCTGGCTTTGTTGCGGGGCAAATAGCGTGCACCGTTCATTGTAATTTTGGAGGAATGGTCCGGGATTCAATCTCGTCTTGCTGCCACAGCAAACCAACGCCGGGCAGTCATGGTGAAGCCAGTAAATCTGGCTCAGCAATTCCTTCCTCTTCTATCTGTATCACGCTAAAAAACCAATTGACCAGCAATGATGCTCTAACTCTTGTCATTCCTGAGTTTGGCGTTCTTCATTTTCTAACTTCTTATTCCCTGCCGTTGGACGTGACCGCAACCAAGCGAGACCTGCTTTTCGCCCGCCAAACGAACCATGGCAACTGGGTCTGCACGCCTGAAGTGTTCCTTGGTCCTGCTCTCCACAGCCTCGCCCCGCCCTCGCTCGCTTCATGAATCCAGCGTATTCGTGCGCCACTGATTCACTTCGTTGATTCCGTTCCTTCTGAACGGGTGAATTGTTCCCCAAAGATTCGTTGGCCGTTTGTTCTGATGAAAAAATCCTTTTTGATAGCAGTGCCATTGATGTTTGCAGCTTTTGGTGGCTCGACGTTGCTTGCGGAGAACACCCGCATAATTGATGAAACGTTCCTGGACGAGCTGCGGACGGAAGTTCGCACCAATCATCCGAGTGTGGGAGCTGCGCAGGCCCGTGTGCGCGCATCCGAAGCTGGTGTTCGCGCAGTAAGACTTTGGGAAGATCCAATGGCAGGGATTTCAGTGATGGCAGCCGAGCGCCAGATGCGGCGCGACGATGGCGACCTCATGTTCTTGGCCGAACAAATGTTGCCGCGACGGGGCCTCTACAACGCGCGGAAGGCCAAGGCCAATGCGGATCGCGCCGTTTTTCAAGCAGAGTTACTTTCCGCGGCGCTGAATCTGGAAATGATGGTGGCCCAGGGAGCTGTTGAATTGGCGTTGGCCGACGAGACATTGTTGGTCCGGTCGAATCAGGTGGCCTGGCTGGAATCCATGGCAGTGAACGCGCGTGAGAAACTCATTGATCCGGCAGGGAGCGTAGCCGAAGCCCTGCGAATGGAAGGGGAACTTGCGCAGGAACGTCAGCGGCTCGACGCAACTCTGCGGGGACGCACCGCCTTTGCCCGCCAGCTCAACACCATTCTCGGACGGCCGCTTGAACAACCATGGCCGTCGCTGGCGCTGCCCGCCCCACCGACCGTCATGGCCAGGTTGGAAACGGAGTTCGCACGGCTTGCGACCAGCAATCCGATGTTGCAAGCGTTGATGAGAACTGCGACATCCGCAAAAGCTGATGTCGAGGTTGCCCGACAGGAACGCAAACCTATTTTTACTGTCGGCGCTGAATCGCGCGTCTATTCCGGAGGAGATTTTCGCGAAGCCACGGTTGGGGCGAAAATGACTTTACCCTGGTTTAACAAATCCGTTTATCGCGCCAACACCGAGCGCGCGCTTCAGCAGGCCCTCGCTGCCGAGCGCGATTACGAGGCCCTGGAACGAAAACTTCGAAGTGAATTCGTCGTTGCTTACACAGAAGCCGAAAATGCGGCGCAACAGGCTGAAACATTTTTCAAAGAAGTCATTCCGCGTACCGAGAAAGCCTCGCAGGCAACCGAGAATGCCTGGATCAGCGCGAAAGCAACATTACTGGAAGTGTTGGAATCACGCCGTTCCCTGCAAAACGCCCGGCTTGAACACCGCCGCTCTGTAGCCCGGCAACAGGCGTTCCTTGAAACGCTGCGATCAATCATTCCGCCCGCAATAGAACCGAAATTCCCATGAAGACGATTCCCACCATTCTCCTGACACTGGCCATCGCAATTCCGGCCACATGGATTGTGACCCGAAAATTTCACTCACAGGCCAGCTCCACAAACGCCAGGAAAGAGCTGGCGGGGCGCAATATTGTTTATTACCAAAGCGCCATGCACCCGTGGGTGAAGTCAGACAAACCGGGGCGTTGCACCATCTGCGGAATGGAACTTACTCCAGTTTACGAGGGCGACTCTGGGTTCGACGCAGCGGTCGGTGGCGATGTGGTGCCGCTGACTCAAACCATGATTCAGGTGATGAATGTCCAGACTGCGGAGGTGCAGATTCGTCCACTCGACAAAACGCTCACAGTCGCCGGGATGATCGACGACAACGCCACCCGGCATCGGGTGCTGTCCGCCTACATCCCGGGCCGTGTTGAAAAGCTTTACGTCAATTTTATGGGAGCAGAAGTGAAGGAAGGCCAGCCGCTGGCGGAATTCTACAGCCCCGCATTGCTTCAGGCGGAGCGCGAGCATCGCAGTTTGAGCGGTGATTTGCGTGAAGCCACAGCGCTGCGTTTGCGGCAGATGGGACTGCTTCCTAAACAGATAGAACAATTGGCGCAGAAAAAACCTGACATACTGACCTCTCAGATTTTGTCGCCCATTGGCGGGACGGTGGTGGGGCAGAACGTTTACGAAGGCCAGTACGTGCAGGAAGGTGAAAGGCTTTTCGAGATCGCTGATTTCTCGACCATGTGGTTTCAGTTTCGTGCTTACGAACAGGACCTGCCGTGGATCAAGCCCGGCTTAAAAGTGGATATCACCACTTCATCGCATCCAGGCAAAACATTTTCCGGCAATATCACTTTCATCGATCCAAACTTTGACGAGACATCGCGCTCGACGAAAGCGCGGGTGGAATTGGAGAACCCGATGGTTGATGGCAGACGTTCGCTGTTGCACCGACTCTACGCCGACGGTCTTGTTCATCTCGAAGCACCAGCAGTGCTGACCCTGCCACGCAGCGCTGTCATCGAGACGGGACCCGAAGCGGTTGCCTATGTGGACCAGGGGGGCGGCGCCTATTCTCGCCGCCTCCTCAAGCTCGGCCGTCGTGGCGACAAACTCATCGAGGTCCTTTCCGGTTTGAGCGCCGGGGATAAAGTCGTGGTCAATGGCAACCTGCTGATCGACGGACAGGCAGAAATGAACCGATCATTCGCCCCGGTGCCGGAACAATCTCCGGCTGGCATGATGACCAACACCATCCCTTTCACCGAAGCGCAGAAGCAGAATATCACGGCGTTCGTGAAAGCCGCTGATGCGGTTTCCGCAGCGCTGGCGAAGGATGATTTGAAACAGTTCAACAGCGCTGGCGCGAGTTCGATGCCTGCCACTGAAGCTCTGGTGAGTTCATTGAAAGATCGTCAGGAACTCGCTGACGTTTTGAAACACTTGAACGAGGCCCGCCAGCTCCAAGGCGCAACAGACTTGGCCGGCGCGCGCAAACTGTTCCATCCATTTTCCAACGCGGCGGCCCGTCTTCTTGAAATGGCAGGATCCGATGCTGCGCCGCAGGCCTTTGAGCTTTTTGAATGTCCGATGGTGGATCGCGCCATTCCTGGTGTGCCCAAGAAAGGCCGCTGGGTGCAAGCGGCAGGCCGCGACCTTGCGAATCCTTACTTTGGATCCGACATGTTGGATTGTGGAGTGAAAGTCAAACGCTGAAAGACACGCTATGATTCAACGCATTATTGAATGGAGCCTCCGGAACCGGTTTCTGGTGTTTTGCGGCACCCTGTTAATTATCGCCCTGGGGGTGCGCGCTATTTTTAAGACCCCGGTCGATGCCATTCCTGACCTCACGGAAAACCAGGTCCTTGTTTATGCCGACTGGATGGGGCGCAGCCCACAGGAAGTGGAGGATCAGGTGACATATCCTCTTTCGACCGGCCTGCAAGGTCTCGCGGGTGTGAAAGAAGTTCGTGCTGTCTCGATGTTCGGCTTTTCCCTGCTCACCATTATTTTCGAGGACAACATCGACACTTACTTTGCGCGGACGCGGGTGCTGGAACGGCTGAACTTTCTCCAGGGCGCCATGCCAGCGGACGTAAAGCCGCAGCTTGGCCCGGACGCCACCGGTCTCGGGTGGGTTTATCAGTACTACCTGCACGTGGATCCAGCGAAAGCGGCCAATGGAGGTTATGACCTGGGGAAATTGCGCGCCGTCCAGGATTGGCATATTCGTTACCAACTCGCCAGCGTGCAAGGCGTTGCCGAGGTCGCCAGCATTGGCGGTTTTGTAAAGCAGTACCAAATCGAACTTTCCAACACCAAAATGCGCGCTGCGAATATCACCATGGGTGAAGTCATGGCAGCGGTGCAGAACGCCAACCTTAATGTAGGCGGCAAAGTGATTGAAGAGAACGGGGCGGAGTTTGTGTTGCGCGGCGTAGGTCTGATCGAAAGCACCGAAGACCTGGAGCTTATTCCAGTTAAAGCTGTCGCAGGCACGCCCATTTATTTAAAGGACATTGCGACGGTGCAGATCGGTGGCGACTTCCGCCGCGGCGCGCTCGATATCAACGGCCACGAAGCCGTCGGTGGCACAGTAGTCATGCGCACAGGCGAAAACGCAAAGCTCGTCATCGAACGCATTAAAAATAAGATCGCGCAAATTTCGCCCAGTTTGCCGCCGGGCATTTCGATCCGTCCGTTTTATGACCGGAGCACACTCATCGAGCGCACCATCGACACGCTCAAACACGCGCTCTTGGAGGAAATCATTCTCGTCACGATTGCCCACATTCTGTTCCTCTGGCATTTCCGCAGCATTTTGATCGTCACCCTGCCTTTGCCAGTGTCGATCCTCATTTCATTCTTCCTCATGAAGGAGTTCGGGATCACCAGCAACATCATGTCGCTCACCGGCATCGCCATTGCCATCGGCGTGTTGGTGGACGCCGCCATCGTGGTCACGGAGAACGTGATTCGACACGCGGAGCGAGCTGAGGAAAAGAAAGGAGGCCGCTTGAATGCGGCTGAAACCATGGAGGTCACAAGAGAGGCGTGCCAGCAGGTTGGGCGGCCAATCTTCTTTGCCATGGCCATCATCATTCTTGCTTTTGTGCCGGTTTTTGCCTTGGCCGGGCAGGAAGGAAAACTGTTCCACCCGCTGGCTTGGACGAAAACTTTCGCGATGGTCGGCTCGACTCTGCTGGCGGTGACACTGGTCCCGGTCTTGTGCAGCCTCCTGGTTCGAGGGCCGTTCCATAGCGAGGAGCACAACATCGTGATGCGGTTTCTGCTGAAAATTTACGACCCAACATTAAACTGGGCCTTGAACCATCGAAAGACGGTCATCGCCAGTGCGGTGCTATTGCTGGCGCTGGCCTTAATCACGGCTTTAGGACTTCCGCCCGCGTGGGTCAAAGGGCTGCGCGATCAAAAGTGGGAGCGCACTGCTGATCTGGTTCAAGGTTTCGGCAAGGAGTTTATGCCGCCGTTGAACGAGGGCGCACTCCTTCATATGCCGGTTTTAATGCCGAAGACGGGATTGAAAGAAATTCAACGCGTCATGTCGTGGCAGGACACGGTTATGGCCCGTCTGCCGGAAATTGAAACCGTGGCCGGCAAACTCGGACGGTTTGAAACTCCGACTGATCCGGCTCCAACCGAGATGTTGGAAACAACAATCACACTTAAGCCTGAGTGGATTTCCACAAATCGCACCATTCTCGGGTTTATTAAAATTCCACGGGTGGTTCGCAACCCCGCATGGCGCGAAGGGATGACGGTAGAAAAATTAAAGGCCGAATTGACCGAAAAAATGAAGCTGGTGCCTGGCTACGTCCCCGCCTTTTTGCAGCCGATCGAGAATCGCATACTCATGCTTTATACCGGCATTCGCGCTCAAGTAGGCGTGAAGATTTACGGTGACACCCTGGACGCGATCCAGAAGAAAGCCTACGAAGTAGAATCTGTGGTCAAAAGAATTCCCGGCGCCGCCGGGGTCTCTCCTTCGCGTGTCCAAGGCAAGCCGTACCTTAACGTGAAGGTCGATAGAAAGGCCATGGCGCGCTACAACCTCAGCGCCCGCGACGTGCTCGAAGCCGTCGAGGTGGCCATCGGCGGCAAGAATGTGAGCACCACCATCGAGGGGCGTGAGCGTTTTCCAATTCAAGTCCGCTTGGAACGTGGAGAGCGGGATGACATCGAAAAGGTGGGGCGCGTTCTAATCGCCTCACGAGGTCTGATGGGGGACGGTGCGATGGGTTCAACCGCTGGGGGTGGTGGCATGGGCGGAGCCTTGGGAGGCGCTGGAGCCGCGGCCCCTTCCAGCAGCGCCGGCGCTGAAAACCAACCGCTGACCTATATCCCACTGGCCATGGTGGCCAAAATCACACGCGAAGTTGGGGCCAACGAAATCGCCAGTGAGAACGGGCGGTTGCGCGCCTATGTGCAGTCGAATGTGCAGGACCGCGACCTTGGGGGTTTTGTGAACGAAGTCGAACAGGCGCTTAAGAAAATCGACTGGGGGAACATGACCTACTCCATGACAGGTGAGTATGAGAACCAACGCCGGTTCGTGAAGACGATGCAAATCGTTTTCCCAATCGTGTTGCTAATCATTTTTGTTTTGCTCTTTGTCGTCTATCACAGCGCGCTCGAAGCGGCGCACGTGATGCTGGCAGTTCCCTTCGCACTCAGCGGCGGCGTTTTCTTGCAAAAGATTCTTGGCTACAACTTCAACGGGGCCGTTTGGGTGGGCTACATCGCCCTGTTTGGCACCGCCGTGCAAACCGGCGTTGTGATGGTGGTCTATCTCGAGGAAATGGTGAAGAAGCGCATGGCCGAACGCGGCAGCGCCTTCAACTACGACGACCTCGTGCAAGCGGTGAAAGACGGGGCCCGTCTACGATTACGGCCCAAAGTAATGACCGTCGCCACTATCGTCGCCAGCTTGTTGCCGATTATGTGGAGCCACCGGCAAGGAGCCGAAGTGATGAAGCCCTTGGCCACACCTGTCATTGGCGGAATGATTTCCAGCCTGATCCACATCCTTATTGTTACGCCCGTGATTTTTCTCTGGCTGCGTGCTCGTGAACTCCCGTCGAGTCTCACAAAGGAGTCCGCCACCGGCGGAGAAGAAAAGACCAAACCAGAAAACATATGAACAAAATCAAATCCACATTCGTTGCCGCCGCTTTGCTCGGGGCGGGCACTTTCGCATTCGTCGGCTGCCAATCCAACGGCAACCACACCCACTCAAACCACGCGCATGGCTCGGCTGCAGCAAAGCCTTATCCGCTCGACAATTGCCTGGTTACTGACGAGAAGCTCGACGATCAACCCTACACATTGGTGCATCAAGGTCAGGAGGTGAAGTTATGTTGCAAAGGCTGTTTGGAAGATTTCAAAAAAGAACCCGCGAAATACCTCTCGAAACTGAACTCGACGAAGTGACATCTCCGGAGAGAATCCACCCGAAGCAAACGCGCCAGGAGTTCATGCGCTTTTGCGCCTCGATGGCGCTTGTTTCTTTTTTGCTCCTGCCATTTGGGAGATGTCGCAGATGGTGTCATCCAACCTGATTAGGGCCACCCGCTAGTGAGCGAAACAGACAACAGGAACCAGATGTCCCAAAGCTCGGATGATCTCGATGCGCGCGACCGACGCGACATGTCGATCTTAGCGTCAGGGCGAGGTACTGCCTTGAACAAACTGATGGAACGTCACGGTCCGAAATTATTTAACTACCTTATTCGCTGTTTGCAGAATCAGGATGATGCCGCAGATACAGGACAGGAAACTTTTGCACGGGTTTACCAGAACCGGGCCAAATTTAATCCTCAACAACGGTTTTCTACTTGGCTCTATGCCATTGCAACAAATCTGGTCAAAGACCGCTACCGATACCGCTCTCGTCATCCGCAAATTTCGCTCGATGCAGAGAATCCCGCCACCGGATGCGATTTCCGTGAAAGTCTTCCCGACCAGACTCCATTACCGGATCAAAGCCTGGAGCTAGTGGAACGTTCTGAGAGCGTAAGGCGAGCGGTTGGATTGTTGCCGGAAGAACTCCGCACAGCTCTGATCCTGTCGGAATACGAGAATTTGTCCCACGCTGAAGTAGGGGTCGTGCTGAAATGCTCTGCCAAAGCTGTGGAGACTCGCCTTTACCGGGCACGGCAACTTCTCCGAATTTCACTCTCAAGATTGTTGGAAGATAGAACCAAACCCGAAGAATTTCGGTCTTCTTGCACAAAATATTAAGCGCAAAGCGTTGCAGAGAAATAGACCCCTGAATTCGGACCAATTGAATAGGCAGAAGTTCATTTGCTTTTTCCTCAACACATCTGATACAAACGTTTGCATAAGTTCCAAATGGGTGTTGGCGCGCCCGCAGATTTTGTGACTCTACCCAATACGCCCCAAAATCGACAGGCTCTTTTGCGTCTGGTTTTGCTCCTTTTTTGCGCCCTTCCGTTTCTGTCCCAAGCCCAAGCCCAAGGCCGGGTGCTGATTTCCGAGATTCACTATCATCCGGTTGAAGAACCTGAATTTCTTGCCGACGGTTCTCCTGCCCTCTATTTGAGCGGGGATGTCCACGAGTTTTTGGAAATCCATAATTCTTCAAATGAAAGGATTTCTCTGAATGGCTGGCGCCTGACCGGGGGGATCGATTATCAGTTTCCCGCCTCGGCTTCGATTCAACCGGGCCATTACCTGGCGATCGCCAGAAACCCAGGTCAATTGAGCCGCATCGGCCAGTACAACCTCCGTCGTGACCAGATCCTTGGACCTTACATTGGGGAACTTTCGAACGACAGCGACAGGATCAATCTTAAAGATTCCCAGGGCAGAACGGTGGACTCCGTCGCCTACTCGTCACAGTTCCCATGGCCCGTTGGCGCTGACGGGCTCGGTGCCAGCGATGAATGGACCGGGCTTCAATCCAGAGATTTCCAATACCGCGGACGGTCGTTGGAAAGAACCAGCTGGTCGGGTGATTCAAGTGATCCGGGTAACTGGCAGGCTTCGCCCGTCGGTTCTGAACCGACACCCGGACGTGCTAATTCCGTCCTCGAAACAAATGGCAGCCCTGTGGTGATTAATTTTTCGGTGCTCCAGAATGCCGACAACCAACGGCGTCTCCGCGCCGGGCAGGAGGTGCGGATCGAAACTTATTTCTCTCGCGAGGAGGGTCTAGGAAAGGTCTATGTGGAATACTTCGCCGACCATAAGGAGAGGACCAATGAAGTCTCCACGCGGGTTTTGATGGAGAAGGCGGGCGAGATTCAAAACAAATGGCAGGGAATCCTTCCAGCCTTTGCGGAAAGAACTGTGGTTCGATACCGCGTGCTGGCCGAGGTCAACGGGCGGTTCAAACAGGTTTTTCCAAGGACTGGTGACCCTTTTTTCTGGAAGGCATTCTTTGTTGGATTACCGCGTGACCGGGGAAAGCCGGTTTACGATGTGATCATTTCAGTCGTGGCGGAGCTACAGCTCGGCAAGAACATTTCACATGATCCACGCAGGATCACGCTGCCGGATCCTCCAGGGCTTCCACGTGAGGCATGGAACGCCACTGAACCGGCCGTCTTCGTCGCCGATGGCGAGGTCTATGACTGCCGCATCAGGCATCACGGCAGCCGCTATCATCGGGATGTCAAACGGAAGAGTTACAAGGTGCAGTTTCCCCGATACAAAAAATTTAACGGCCAGAGTGGTTTGTTCCTGACCGACAAGGATGTTGCGACCACCGCCGGACACGCTCTTTTCCGGGCCGCCGGTCTGCCCAGTTCAAGCACGCGCAAGATTGACCTCCATATCAACCAGCAAGTGGTGCTTGAACGATTGGAGGAGCAGGAATCGGACGCTTTTATGCTGGAACAATTCCACGTCGGCCAACGCGAGGTCGATCCATCGCGGCCAAAGGAAACACCCGGCGAACTTTACAAGGTGATGGGTTCCTGGCTGGAAGAGGGGCCCTATGGACTGACCGATGGCAGGCTGCTGCCGGGAACCGACTACTGGCCGGTCCTGGACCGCTACGAATGGAATTACTCTCTCCAAAACAATCACTGGCGGGGACACAAAACGCTATTGACCTTACTGGAGAAGATGTGGGAGGCGCGCGGATCCGCCGAATACAGACCTCCGACAGACCTCGCAAGATTGAGAAGTGTTCTCGCCGAAGACTGGGACGTGGATGAAGTTCTTACTCACATCGCGCTCATCAACTGGTGCGGAGCGTGGGATGACTGCTTCCACAATTATTTTTTCTGGCGCCGGGAAAATTCAAAGTGGGGGCTGCTACCCTGGGATTTCGATCTTTTGTTTCTGGACGAGACCACTCCCATCAATTCCGGCGAGGTTGGCCTGTCATTTTCATGGGGACCAAACCATATCAAAGACAGTTTCATGCGCGCCTACCGCGCCGAGTTCAAGAAGCGACTCCATTTCCTCAACAACACCCTTCTCCATCCGACATCCCTGGCCGATCTGGGGCTGACGGAAATCATTCCATTCGCCAACAAAAGAATGGCCTATGTCAACAGCGCTCTCGCTTTGGGAACATTCTTCCGACCACACACCCCGGGGATTCTGAACCCGACCAACAACGCCCGGATCTTCGCTCCGGCACAGTTGAAGACCACCGCTTACAAACATCCCAAAAATCTGTCGCACGCGTTGACTACCTGGATGATCCGATCGGATGAAGGCGATTACCAGAAGCCGGCTTTCAAAATTTCCACTCGAACCAATCTAACATCCTTTCCGGTCCCGTTTGAACGTCTCGAGTTTGGAAAAACCTACTGGTGGAAAGCGCTCCACCAGGACTCGGCGGGCATTCCTTCGCTGACCTCGGTCGAAGGCAGGTTCACCTTCGGGCGAGCCACAGAAGTTGAAGCTGAAAAAAGTCCACTGCTCGCGGAGTGGCGTTATTATCCGCTGAATTTCGATTTGCAGACCTTGTGGCGGCAGAGGAGTTACAACGACTCAGGCTGGCCTTCGGGTTTCACCCCGCTTGTTTCCTCCCGCAGTGTGGAGCTTCCTTACCCACCCGGAAATGAAATTCCTCCTTCGGGAAAAATCACCCAATATTTCCGGCGCTTTTTCGTTAATCAACAGCCGGTCCCGGACAGCCGCCTGCAACTCACCTACCTGATAAATGACGGCGCTGTGTTTTATCTCAACGGCCAGGAAATCCATCGGTACAATATGCCGACCGGCGCCGTCAACCATGCCACTCCGGCATCTGCTCCGCGTCCTGGAAATCTCGCGGTCACAGTTCGAAACCTTCAGCCGAGAGGGCTTGTGATGGGAACCAACCTTTTTGCGGTGGAAGTCCACCAGGCGTCTGGCGCCGTCAACGACATGATTTTCGCCGGCGCGCTTTCCGTGGAAACCACGGCTCAAATCGCCTCCACGAATTCACTCATTTTAAACGAGGTTTTGGCCGACAACTCCACGGCGTTTCAGACCAACTCCACTCATCCGGATTATATCGAACTTTACAATCCCGGAACCAAGGCGATTTCGTTGGACGGCGTGGCCATAACCGACCAGATATTGAATCCCAAAAGATTTCTCTTCCCGTCAGATTCCACGATCGCCCCGAAAAGTTATCTGCTGGTGTTTTGTGATAATTTAGGCGGGCCCGGCTTTAACACCGGATTTGGTTTGGACAAGGATGGTCAGGCGTTATTTCTTCTGAACGTCGCGGGGTCAAATGTCGTCGTCCTCGACTCGGTCAATTTTGGTTTCCAAGTCCGCGATCATTCGATCGGCAGGAATTCCCAAAACAACGCCTGGGAAATTAATACCCCCACCCCGGGATGGAGGAATCGACCGGTTGCACTCGGATCGCTCTCGTTGAAAATAAATGAATGGATGGCGTATCCGGGAAATGGATCTGATTGGTTCGAGATTTACAATCCCTCTCAAAAATTAGTGCGACTGGAGGGGATTTCACTTTCCGATTCCATCGATGACTTGGACAAAACGATTCTTCCAAAACTCTCCTTCCTCGGGCCCCGTTCATTCCTGACCTTCAACGCGGACAAATCTGCGGAAGGTCGTCACTCGGTCCGTTTCGGACTTTCCTCCTCCGGTGATTCGATTTATCTCGCTAGTGGAAAACTCGTCCTCGACCAGGTCACCTTCCCGGTTCAGGAAAAAAATGTTTCCCAGGGCCGCCTCCCGGATGGGATGGAAAAAATCGTCTCTTTTTCCGCATCAACCACCAAAGGCCGGAGCAATTACATTCCACTGAACTCCGTCCTGTTCAATGAAGTCCTCTCCGGTGCGGATCATCCGATGGAACCGGCGATCGAGCTCTTCAATCCCGGCGGGGAAATCGTGGACATCGGGGGATGGTTCCTCAGTCACGACGATTCAACTCTGCAGAAATATAGCATTCCCGCCGGAACCCGGATCCAACCCGGACAATTCTCCGTCTTTTACCAGGATGCATTTATTGGCTCCGGATTCAGATTGAATCCTTCCGACCAAAACAAAATCTGGTTGTCCGAAGTCGTCCAGGGCGAAATCACCGGACGCCGGGCGCCGGCTTCATTTGGACCGGTTCCGGCCGGTGTTTCGCTGGGTCGCATGGACACGGGGGAAAGAGTCGATTTTGTGCCGCTGAATGACCCGACATTCGGAGCAGACCAGGCGTTGTCTGTTCAGGGTTTCCGCCTTGGAACAGGAAAACCAAACGCTGCGCCGAAAATCTGGCCGGTGATCATCACGGAAGTGCTGACGTCAGGACCCCTTCAAGGAACGAATGAAAACCGCAATCTGGAATTTATCGAACTTTACAATCAGAGCGGGGCGGCGGTGAAACTTTATGACACTCAACCACCATCCAACACCTGGAGACTTGCGGAGGGAACCTTTTTTTCCTTTCCTCCAGGACTTCAGCTCGAACCTCAAGAGATCCTGCTGGTGGTCGGTTTCGACCTTCAGACCAACGCACCGACGCTGCAAAAGTTCCGCGATTTTTTTCAACTTCCTGAAACCCAAAAAATCACCGGCCCTTTCACCCGCAAGTTGAACAACAAGGATGAAACGCTTGATCTTCTGGTCCCAGGCCATAATGAAAATCCGACGGACACAAACCCCGGTTTCGTCCCCTATTATTTTGCTGATCGCGCGCATTTGCGGACCGGTTCGAACCCGTCATCCAACTTGTTGAGTTTTCACCGGGCGGGTTTTGAAGTTTATGGTGGTCATTCCACCAACTGGACTCAGGCGACTCCGAGCCCGGGAAAAGTTCCAGTGGTCCAGCAGGATGCCGACCTTGACCAGGACGGAATGAGCGATGTTTGGGAAAAACAAAACGGTCTTGATCCCGAAAACAAGAGTGACGCCTTCCAAGATTCGGACGGTGACGGGTTCTCCAACCTGAATGAATTTATGGCGGGCACAAATCCACGGGACGCACGAAGTTCTCTTCGTTTCCAAATCGGCATCCTAAACACCGGTCACCTGATGCTGTCATTTGAAGCGAAACCGGGAAAGATTTACGAGATTCTCTGTCGCGATGGACTGTTGGCACCCGAATGGAATTTGATCAAAACCTTCGGGCCGGAAACCACCTCAAAACTCATTGAGTTTGATCAACCTATTCAACCCGGATCAACACCCAGGCTTTACCGGATCATGATCCGATGAACCCTTCGGCTACCAGGCGCTGTTTTTCTGTTGGCGCAGATGCCAGGCCTGGAACGTATCGATATCCCGTTTGAAATTAATGAAGACCGGCTCGATCGCCTGGAGATCATCTTTGTAACCGTTGTCGTGGGTGTCCGGTATTGCGTCATGCACTTGCAGGAAATGATCCAGGGCCACGAGGATATGCGCGAAAGCCCGGATGGACAGACCTTGATACCGGTCCGCGAGGGTTTCCCTCAGCAGCTCCAAAAGGCAGCGTATCCGTTTTTCCAGGAGCTGGTTTTCGAAACGGGACGGGTCAAGGTCATGAACTTTCTCTGTCAGCATCTGGATCAGCTTGTCGCTGCTCTTGAGTTCCGCGAAGCAAATTGAGTCCAAACCCGACAGACCCTTTTCTTTTTTGAAATCGTTCATATACCCTTTTATTCATCCACCCTGGCTGCGGGAGGATTGCAGGAATTTGTCCATCCGTTCGGTCGCCACCTGGATCTGGTCCAGCGCGGTGGCGAAACAACATCTGAGAAAACCTTCCCCGCTGGCACCGAAGGCGCTTCCCGGAACACAGGCAACCTTATGCCCTTCCAGGAATTTCACAGCAAAATCTTTTGAACTCATCCCGGTCGAACGAATAGAGGGGAAAGCATAAAATGAACCCCGCGGCAAATGACATTGCAGCCCCATTTTGTTGAAGGCATTGACGATAAAATTGCGGCGCAGCCGGTATTGATCCCGCATGGCAATGGTGTCCGGATAACCGTGCTCGATGGCTTCACAAGCCGCTTCCTGGCTAATGATGCTGGCGCAAAGCATGGAATACTGATGGATGCGCATCATGGCGTCGATGATCTCAACCGGCCCGCAAGCATATCCGATCCGGAAGCCAGTCATGGCGTAAGCCTTGGAAAAGCCGTGAAGAAAAATCGTTCGCTCCGCCATCCCCGGAAGAGAGGCTATGCTGACATGCTCCCCTTCAAAGGTCAGTTCCGCATAAATCTCGTCGGTCAAGACCAGCAGATTGTGGCGTATAACCACATCCGCGATTTTGCTCAACTCGGCCCGTGTCATGGTTCCACCCGTCGGGTTGGTGGGAAAATTCAATACCAGAGCCTTGGATTTCGGCGTCACAGCTTTCTCAATCGCCTCGGCGGTGACAGAAAAACCATTCTCTGCGGAACAGGGAACAACCACGGGGACCCCATGCGCCAGCGCGATGCCCGGTGAATAACTCACATAACACGGCTCGTGATAAATCACTTCATCACCAGGATTTAGAATGGCGCGAAAAGCGATGTCCATGGCCTCGCTCACGCCGACCGCGATGATGATCTGATTCTTGGGATCGTAGGAAACGTCAAAATGTTTCTCCAGGCTTTTGCTGATTCCTTGACGAAGCCTGAGCAAACCGAGGTTGGAGGTGTACCCCGTTCGTCCACGTTCCAGAGCGTAAATGGCCGCCTCACGAATATGCCACGGAGTGACAAAATCAGGCTCACCGACACCTAGGGAGATGACATCCTTCATCCCCTGCACGATGTCAAAAAAATCACGGATTCCAGAGCGTGGAATGCTGCGGACATGGTTCGCGATGAACTGTTCAGGTCGGTATTTGTGAGAGTTCAAGATGATCAGGTGGGTTGGATCAGACCATCAAATTACCAGCACCTGCGGCACCTCGCCGCCATGCTGAGAATTTGAAAATCTGAGATTTTCAAATTCTCGTTTTATGCTGCTGCTTTGTCGGTCTTTCTGCGGATCAGCGGCTGGGTTTCACCCAAAACCACCGGCCTCGTTACTTTGACTGCGGCGATGTCGTCACTCGTGGGCGTGTCAAACATCACATCCAGCATGATTTTTTCCAGCAAAC
>Ga0163144_10012177_pt1 | contig 18105 bp, 19 predicted proteins | sample OliLak19BULKMAT1_FD_123175 | JGI IMG/M metagenome (GOLD analysis project Ga0163144, IMG submission 123175) | Freshwater microbial mat bacterial communities from Lake Vanda, McMurdo Dry Valleys, Antarctica - Oligotrophic Lake LV.19.BULKMAT1 | ecosystem: Environmental > Aquatic > Freshwater >... | reverse complement strand
GTGTTCCGTAAAGCCCGTTAAAAAACTGCCGCCCCGGTTGTGTGTGTTTTCACCAACAGGGGATTCGATTATACCAGCAATTGACTATCTTTTTTTATTGCGCCATGATACATACAGAATATCATTCTCAATTTTTCGCTGGCACTATTGCATTGTGTCGAATAATACAGGCGGAGAATCCGGTCATCCCGGCTTTCAACAACTTTGTAAAATGAATGGCTATCGTAAAGGAGCGCTGGTTTAATTTTACAGATATGTCAAAACATCTTTTCGTTCATCCTGCCTTTCTTTTGTTTCTTCTGCTGATTACAGGATGTGCTATTCATAAAGACCCCTATCAGACCAAAATCAAATTATTACAGAAAGGAAAACTGAAGGATGACACAAGCTATATCTATCAACTTCCATTTAAAAACAATACGGGCAAATTAATTGTGCAGGGATATTTCAGCAGCTTTTCACACAAGAATAGAGCTGCCCTCGATTTTAAAATGAAAAGGGGAACAAGCATCTTCGCTGCACGTGGAGGGGTTGTTGTTAGAGTTAAAGAAGATGGCAATAAAGGAGGTTGGAACAGGAAATACAGACCAGATGGAAATATGATCGTTATTCAACATGAGGATGGGTCAAGAGCCGGTTACTGGCACTTGCAGTACAATGGGGCAGCCGTACATATTGGTGATACAGTGCAACAAGGGCAGGAGATTGGACTGAGTGGAAAAACAGGATATACCATATTTCCTCATTTGCATTTTCTTGTTTGGAATTCCAGCAACGGCAACTGGCAACAGGTGGCTACACGTTTTCAAACTTCAAAGGGAATCAACTTTCTTCGTCCTTTCAGAAGATACAAGCGTACTGATTGAATAATCCGCAGAAAAGAATTCCTTTAATTTCGTTTGATGACTTCTCAACGCCGTGAGCGACTGCTATCTGTGCTCCGTAAACGACAACCCGATTTAACCGTGGTGCTGGAAAATGTATTTGATCCCCATAATATTTCTGCTGTAATGCGTACATGCGATGCCGTGGGTATTCAGGAAGTGTATGTACTCACCAATAAGATTCCACGTCATCAAAAATGGGGTGCCAGGAGTTCTTCCAGTGCTGCCAAATGGTTAACGGTTCACCAGTATGAAGATGCGGAAGAATGTTTTAAAGAGATCCGGAAAAAATATGAAAAGATCTATACTACTCATCTCAGCAGCGATGCGGTGAGTTTATACGAAATCAATTTTACGGGCAGTGTTGCATTGGTATTTGGCAATGAACAAACTGGAGTAAGTGAAGAAATCCGTGCAATGGCTGATGGAAATTTTTTAATACCGCAGATGGGCATTATTCAATCTCTTAACATTTCTGTTGCATGTGCTGTGAGTATTTATGAAGCATTGCGGCAAAAAACAAATGCAGGGCATTATCAGCAACAACGTTTACCTGATGCAACATTCAATACATTATTGGATGAGTGGGGATTTCGGGCCGATGACCTGGATGCAATGAATGAAGAAGCTCAGTAACTTTATACAATGAACCGAATCCTGTTTTTATTCCTCGTAAGCTTTTGTGTAAGTTCAATTGATGCACAGCCCATCAAACGATGGAAGATGGATGACCTCTTGCAATATGCAGATACAAATGATTCCGTGCTTGTCATCAACTTTTGGGCAACATTCTGCGGACCTTGTATAGCAGAGATTCCCTATTTTCATACTGCTGTTAATAAATACAAAAAGGAAAATGTTAAGCTGTTACTGGTGAGTATGGATTTTAAAGAAAGTTATCCTAAGAAAATCCGTGACTTTGCCACCAAAAGAAAATTTACGGCAGAGGTTGTTTGGCTGGATGAAGAAAAGCCCGATGATTTTTGTCCAAGAATTGACAGCAGTTGGACAGGATCAATGCCAGCTACTTTATTCATCAATAAGAAAACAGGCTACCGGAAATTTGTTGAAGCAGAAATGAAACCCGGAGCTCTGGATAAAGAAATGAAGCTGATGCTGGGATTAAAATAAGCTTACACTTTATAAGAATAAAAAAACCCCGACGATAAATGTCGGGGTTTTTTATTGTGTTTATCGTTGTTATGATTTACGCTTAATCGTACATCCCATTGCTTTGGAGGTAGTCATGCTTACTGATTTCCCATTCACCACTTCATCAACAGCAACTTTTAAATGATCACGGGTGCTTTCTGATGGTGTTTTTGGATTATCTGTAATGGCTCCATGATAAACCAGTTTCATATTCTTATCAAATAAATAGCATTCAGGAGTTACTCTTGCACCAAATGCATCAGCCATTTTAGAGTTATCATCCATTACATAAGGCCATTGATAATTCTGCTCTTTGGCATAAGCCAGCATTGCATTTTTTGAATCACCTGCATCTCTTGATCCTTCATTTGAATTAAGAACAATAACCCCAATCTCTTTTGATGCAGCATAACTAAAACCCTGAATAGCTACCTGCTGGTTTTTAATTACCCACGGGCATGTGTTGCAACTGAACACCACCAGCAAACCGTTTTTCTTTTTTACATCATTAAAAGAAAACTGCTTGCCGGAAACATCCTTCATCTTCAAATCAGGAGAAGGCAGAGAACTTCCAATACTTAGCTCACCCGGTAAAGCTGTAAACGCCATCATTGCTGCGATGGCTGCACATGAAACCAATATCTTTTTCATGCAATAGAGTTTTATTAAAGTTACGAAGTCTTTATTTCTTCAGCTTCACCGCTTATCTCTTCTTTCAACCTTTTATCGCTCTGCTTCTTGAGCATTCTGATACTTACATTGAGTTCAAAGCCTATCAGCAATACCAATGAAATGGAATTAATAAAGATCATCAGGATCAGGATGGTACCTATAGAACCGTAAATGGTATAGGCAGCAAAATTGTTGATCCAGAAAGAGAAAATAAATGTAAATAAAATAATTAATGCGCTTGCTACGATTGAACCGGGTGAAATCAGCTTCCATTTTTTTTCAACAGAAGGCGCATGCCGGTATATAAACGCAATGGAATAAAAGAACAAACCTATGATCACGATCCAGCGTAATATGATGATGAGCCATTTGATTAATTCATTTTCAATTTCAAGCATACTAAGCACCCAATTAAACAATTGACCCTGTGTGATGAGCAATAACATACTTGCTACGAAAATAAAAATGATCACAAATGTTAAACGGATGGCTTTCCAACGGTAAGCTAAAAATGCTGTGCTTTCTTTTTCATGGATGGATTGATTAAAGCTGTGGATGATACCCAACATTGCATTCGACGAAAAAAAAACAGAAGTAAGAAAACCAATTGACAATAAGCTGTTCTTGGGTCGCTTAAAAAAGTCGTTTAAAAAATCTTCAACGATCGCCCTTGTAGCTTCATTGGGTGTAAGATCACGTACAAAAGAATTGACCTCATGATAAAACTGATCTGCTATAGGAAAAAGGGGTACCAATGAAAATAAAAAAATACAGCCCGGAGGAAGCGCAAGGATGAAATTAAAGGAAATAGCAGCCGCCCTTTCCTTGAGCTTTCCTTTTCCCGCCTGTTGCATAAAAAAGAGAGTGACATCATAAAGTGATACTCCTTCAAATCCCATGGGCCGGAGACGTTTACTGCCACGAATAACAGCACGCACCAGAGGTAAGCTTGCTATAAATTGTTTAAGAGCCATGCCATTCGAAAATAGTCGATTTATTGGATTACTGTATGTTTAAACTATTAAGCCACTGTTGATAAGCCTTTGCATTTTGTGCATGCTCCGTATCGGTAGTTGCAAAAGCATGATAACCGTTACCATTGGGTTTGGCGCAAAAGAATAAATAATCTGTTTGCTTTGGATTGAGTACTGCATCAATGGTTATTTCAGAAGCTGTACTAATAGGGCCGGGCGGCAGACCTTTATTTTTATACGTATTATATGGTGATGATGCTGTTGAATTAATATGTACAAATAAAATACGCTTCAGCGAGAAATCACCCACTGCAAATTTCACCGTGGGATCAGCACCGAGGTACATGCCTTTTTTCAACCGGTTAAGATATACACTGGCAATGCTTGGTTTTTCATCATGCCTGATGGTTTCTTCTTCCACAATGGAGGCCATTGTATATACTTGTTCTGGAGTTAAGCCCAGCAATTGTGCTTTTTGTTTACGTTCTGCAGTCCAGAATTTTTTCCGTTGTTCATTCAGTTTTTTGAAAATGGATTGAGGACCTGTATTCCAAAGCAATGAATATGTGTTAGGGAACACAGCGGTCATAATGGTATTGGTATCAAGACCAAATTTTTTCAAGGAATCATTGTTAGTAAGATACAGAAGTACAGCGGCTGAATCTGTTTCAAACTTTCGGCCGATCAAAGCAGCAAGATCATTTTTAGTGCGGAGTTTAGTAATGATCAAGTTCACCGGGGTTTGAGAACCATTGCGCAGTTTTCTGATAAGTGAAAACAAACTGCTCCCTTTGGCAATTTCATATTTACCAGGGCGAAGACGTTGCCATACTTTTAGTTTACCTGCCATCCATTCAAATAAACCAATGCTTTTGATAAAGCCTGAATCTTTCAATGAAGAAAGAACGGCTGCTTTATTGGCATCACCCGTGCGGATATAGAGATATTTATTTGATTCGCTAAAAGTAGTTGCAGAACCAAAGAACTTCCATGAAAAAAACAGACCAACTACAATGAGCAATAGAAGAACAGAACTGATAATTTTTTTCATGTGGTTATTAAAATTTGTTCGATAGAAAGCTAAATATGAAAATCGAAACTGTGAGCATCACACAACAATAGTTGGGCCATGCTTATAAGATGAATCAAAATAAAACAAAAAACCCCGATACAATGATCGGGGTTCAGTAAAATATATTAAAACCTATTTAGGCACATTAACTGGGGGTGGGGCGTTATTAGCAGGAGCTTGTTTTACCGGTTGGTTTGTTGGAACTTTTTCAAGGTTTCCTGATCCACCGGTTCCAGCCGTGTCAGAAATAAATAAACTTGAAACCAGGCATAAAACACCAATAATAGCTGCAAATAACCAAGTGCCTTTTTCCAGCACATCCGTTGTTTGTTTTACACCCATAAACTGATTGCTAAAGCCTGCAACTGAACCGCTGAGACCGCCGCCTTTTGGATTTTGAACCAGTACTACAAATCCTAATAAAACACTAGCAAGAATAATCAGTATGATAAATAACCAAATCATAGTTTATTGTTTTAATTCGTCAATTCGGGAGGCAAAATAAACGCTTTTTTCGGGATGCAGCAAACTTAATTTTCGGTATAAGTCAATGGCTTGTGAAAGTTTGCCTTGTTTAATGAGCACATCCGCCATTGTTTCGGTGATCACTTCTGTCAATTGGTTGCTTTCAGAAGCCATTGTAACTACCGCCTGTTCTAAGTTGGTATCCAGTTCTTTCTTTTCTTCAACGTAAATCTTTTTCATTGATCGAAGCCATTGCGTAAAGGTCTTTACCTGTTCGGCCAACTTATCATCGCCCATTTTACTTTCCTGCAGTTTAATGCCCTGGGAGGCAAAATAATCAACTGTATGAAAAGGTTCAAAAGTAAAAACAGGTTCCTCCTTTGTTGCAACAGGTACAATAGCTGTTGTTTCTTCCTTTACCAAGTCTGCTTCAATGATGGCCTTTGCATCCAGATCAATATCGGCTTCTTTCAGTAATACTTCCTCTTCTTTAATGGATTCGGCTTCAATAAGCACTTGTGCATTTAATATATCGTCGGTTATGACAGAAGTTTGCTCTTCTTTTCTTTCTTCTGCCTCAATGATCGTTTCCGCATCTAAAACAGCATCCGTATCATTGGCTGTTTTTTCGTCTTCTGTTTCTGATCGTAACTCAAATTCTTTCAACTCATTTGCTACAAGGCTTGAAGCCAAAGGTTGTTCAGCAATGTTTTCATGTTGCTGTTTTTCAAAACGCTTCATTTGCTGGTTAAACCAAAGGGGCTGATTTGAAAACAAAGCCGCTTTTTGCAATTGCTGATTTGCTGCTTCATGATTGGTCTGTTTCATTTTTGCTGCTAAAATAAAATGGCCTGCAGCAAACCAGGGATATTGATAGCACATCTGTTCTAATTCTTCAGTTGAAATATCTTTCAACATGGCAGGTTGATGTAAGATGTGGTTAAATAAATCAGCGTTCATTCAGGAAAAGTAATTGAAAAAGTTACCAGTTTGAGAAAATGCGGTTAAATATTTCGTCGGTCAGGTTTTGAACGATCTGATCAGTTAATGCTGCTTCTGCTTCAGTTAATGATTTGGATGAAGAAAAATCAAAATTCCGTGTAAGATCAGTTTCAAAATTTTTAGTATCATCCAACCTGTTTTTGAATATTAGGTGAACGGTAACATTTAGCCTGTTGGATGCTGCCTGCTGATTAGAAATACCGGAAGTAGTTACATAGTATTCTGTTATCTGGCCGCTGATATCATAATGTGCATCATCATTATTGGTTTGTGATAATCTTGTTTGATTGATCACTTTTTGCCGGATCTTATCAGTTAAACGTTGGCTTAACTGCGGATTAATGATCCTTGCTTTGTTTTCAATAAAGCGAACATTAACCGTCTTTACTTCAGGAGGGATAGAAATATCTTTAAAGGAATAACAGGAAGAAAAAGCCAATAGCCAATAGCCAATAGTCAATAGCCAGAGGCTTTTCACTATCAACTTACGACTTACGACTAACGACTTTCTTCTAAAGTTCTTCAATATCATACTCCTTTAGTTTTCTGTATAAGGTTCTTTCGCTGATGCCCAGATCCAATGCAGCATCACGGCGTTTACTTTTATGCTTTTTTAATGCTTTAATGATGAGTTCTTTTTCTTTATCCATGATGTTGAGGCTTTCCTCTACCACTACATGCTCCTGTATATCGCCATTGCCTCCAAGGATCATGGGTTGTGTAGGTGAAGATGAATTCATAGCTGGCTGATGTGTATCCATTGGTTTGTGATCAGCAAGCATTTGATCATTAAAAAAATTTCCTGGCATTTGTACCTGGCCACTACCATTTTGCAACACTTCCAGAAACATTTTTTTCAACTCTGTTACATCCCTTTTCATATCAAAAAAGAGCTTGTATAAAATTTCCCTCTCATTAGAAAACTCTGCTGCACTTCCTGTAGGAATGTTTGGATGTGCCAATACAGGTAACCGGTTAAAACTTCTTTCAGGTAAGAATGGAGACAAATCTTTTGCAGTAATAATTTTATTTGTTGAAAGAACTGATATCTGTTCTGCAATATTCTTCAATTCACGCACATTACCGGGAAATGGATAACTGATTAACAGATTTTTCGCATCTGGTTCCAGTTGCACAGGTGTTGTTTTATAGCGTTCAGCAAAATCAAATGCAAACTTTCTGAAAAGAAGAGGAATATCTTCTTTACGATCTCTCAAAGAAGGCACACGGATAGGAACAGTATTTAAACGATAATATAAATCTTCCCTGAACTTATTAGTTTGTGTAAATTCAAGTAGCTCCTTATTGGTAGCTGCAATAACCCGTACATCTGTTTTCTGAACCTTTGAGGAACCTACACGAATAAATTCACCTGCTTCCAGTACACGCAGCAAACGTGCTTGTGTACCTAAGGGCATTTCGGCAATTTCATCTAAAAAAATGGTTCCGCCATTCACCGTTTCGAAATAACCTTTTCGTGCATCAACGGCACCCGTAAAAGAACCTTTCTCATGACCGAATAATTCTGAGTCAATGGTTCCTTCAGGGATAGCACCGCAGTTAACAGCAATAAACGGATTGTGTTTTCTGGTTGATAAGGAATGAATAATTTGTGAAAACACTTCTTTGCCCACACCACTTTCACCATTAATGAGTACGGTTAAATCTGTAGAAGAAACCTGCACGGCAACATTCAATGCATGATTGAGAGCAGGGGAGTTGCCAATAATTCCAAACCTGTTTTTTATACTTTGTAAATCCATTGTTATTAATTTACGATGGTACCAAGCAGTGTGCCTTTGGTACAATCATTCACTTTTACCATTACATAATCAGCTTTTTGAAGTTCATGATTTTCTTTCGGGAATACAATCACTTTATTTTGAGAACTACGTCCCATCCAAAAATGCTCATCTTTTTTGCTGTTTCCTTCGATCAGTACTTTATAAGTATGACCGATATCTCTTTTGTTACTTTCAACTGATAAGGCATACTGTTTGTCAACAATTTCCTGTAAACGTCTTTTCTTCACATCTTCCGGTACATCATCTGTATAACGTCGTTCAGCAAGGGTTCCGGGGCGTTCACTATAAAAATACATATAGCCGTAATCATACCTGCTGTAATCCATAATACTTAATGTATCGCTGTGTTCTTCTTCTGTTTCAGAGCAAAAACCAGCAATGATATCGGAACTGATGCCGCAATCAGGAATGATTTCCCTGATACGATTAATTTTTTTCATATACCATTCACGGGTATAAGTGCGGTTCATTAATTGCAATATTCTGCTGTTGCCACTTTGCACTGGCAGGTGTATGTAATTACAGATGTTCTCATACTTTGCTATGGTAAACAACACCTCGTCAGTAATATCTTTTGGATGCGATGTAGAAAAACGAATACGAAGTTCGGCAGACAGCAATGCAACTTTTTCAAGCAGCATTGCAAATGAAACGGTTTCATTATTTTGTTCATCAACAAAATAATAGCTGTCAACATTCTGTCCCAGCAATGTTACTTCACGAAATCCCCTGTTAAATAAATCCCATGCTTCAGCAACAATTGAATTGGCATCCCGGCTTCTTTCACGACCACGTGTAAACGGTACCACACAGAAACTGCACATATTATTGCATCCACGCATGATAGAAATGAATGCATTTACTCCATTACTTTCTAATCGAACCGGTGAAATATCAGCATAAGTTTCATCACGGCTCAACAACACATTCACTGCTTTTTGCCCACCTTCTGCTTCTTCAATTAAACCAGGCAAAGTGCGATAGGCATCGGGGCCAACCACCATATCAACCAGTTTTTCTTCTTCCAGTAAATTCGATTTCAACCGCTCGGCCATACAGCCCAGCACGCCTATTAATAATCCGGGTTTTTTATTCTTGACTTTACGGAACTCAGTTAATCGTTTGCGGATTGTTTGCTCTGCTTTGTCACGAATGGAACAGGTATTGAGCAAAATCAAATCGGCATCATCAGTGTTTCTGGTGGCTCCAAAGCCGGCTGAGTTGAGGATGCTGGCCACAATTTCACTATCGCTGAAATTCATTGCACAGCCATAGCTTTCGATATAAAACTTCTTTTGATAATTGCTGGGGTCGTTTGCAAATGGAGCATAAGCCTCTCCCTGCCTGGTTTCATTATGCACTTTACTATCTGCCATCAAATCCATCATATCAATCACAAATTGAGCTGGCAAAGGTAGTAAAAGGAAAGTTAACTGGTGACAGATTGGCAGCAAATTATGCCGTTGATGGAATTAAGACCATTTCATAGAGTGTTAAAAATTATCTTTGACCAACAAAAAATTCAATCCATTGACATTTAAGGCCTTTCTATTTTTCCTGGCAATTTTTTCTTTTTTTTCTTTTAATGTAAAAGCTCAGCAAATACAGAGTAAAGAAACCGGATTGGTCATTGGTTCTGTGCTGGATATTTCCAATCATAAAGCAATAGTGGGTGCAACAGTTTCAATTATTCCTTATAAAGATTCCACTAAACTCTCCGTTTTTCTAACAGATAAGAATGGCGCTTTCAGTTTCAGTAATCTTGAGTTTGGTTATTACCGATTAACAATAACAGCTATCGGCTACCGCACCAAATTGATCGATAGCATGCATTTACGTACAGAACGTTCCGATTTTAATTTAAATGATATCGGCCTCAGCAACCAAGCCGTTGAGTTAACCGAAATTGTAATCTATGTGGAAAAACCATTAATTGAATCAAAAGATGGGAACATCACTTTCAATGTTGGCGAAAGTGCATTAAGCAATGGAAGTACTGCAACAGAATTATTGAAACAAACTCCGTTGGTGACTACCGATCCTAACGGAAAGATCCTGGTGCGTGGAAAAGAACCGAAGATTTTGATTGATGATAAACCTGTTGAATTGAATATGCAGCAGTTGCAGGATCTGCTGGAAAGTATGCCCGGCAGTACCATTGAAAAAATTGAAGTGTTAACCAATCCACCACCACAATACGCCAATGAGCAGGGAGGGGTGATTAATATTGTAACTAAAAAAGGGAGAGTTGGTTTTGGCGGAAGAGTAAATGTATATGGCGGCACAAGAGGTGAGACAGGAATGAGTGCCAACTTTAATTACCGGAAACAGGGTTTTGCTATAAACCTGAATGCGGGCATCGCTTCTAACCAGTTTGAAACAAATGGTTACAGCAACCGTACAAATATTTATACAGATTCATCGAACCAGTTAAAGATCATCAGCAGTTCCTTAAATAAAAATATTCGCCCCAATTTCCGTTTTAATCTTGATTATGATATTAACAAGAGAAACAATATCAACTTTGTTGCACAGTATAACCAGAGCGATTTTAACAACAGTGGTCATAACCGTTACACCAATATTAACAGGTTTGATTTCATTTCAAAATTGAGTGAACGTACGGTTGCTACAGAAGGATATAACCGAACTCCAATCATCAACTTTTCATTTACACATAAAGGTAAAACTGCAGGTGAAGTGTTTCGCATCATCACCGCTTATAACCAGAGTTGGAATAAAAATGTACGCAACTATTTCCAGGAATTCTTGCATGCAGATGAAACCCCAACAGGTGTTGACAGTACACAAAAACAATCAACTGCTACAAGAAATAATGGATACAGTATAAACTTCAGTTATGATAAATTGCTGAAAAACAGGAAGACCAGTTTTTCAACAGGTACTGCCTATAGCCGCAGCAACAGTCATATTGATCTCAGTACCGAGTTTTTAAAAAAACCTGAAAGCACCTTTCAAAAAGTAAGTCTGCTAAGTAATAATTTTAAATTTCACCAGGATGTGATCAATATAAGATTTTCGATGAAACATATTTTTCAACCCGGTTTTTCTATCAGTGCCGGTGCAGCAGTTGAACAAACCAATATCCTTTTTGAGTTGCTGCAGGAGCAAAGAAAAGTATTCAATCGTTTTTATAATTTTTTACCTTTTGCCAATTTAAACCGTAGCTGGAAGAACAGGATGAATCTAACCTTTGCTTATAGGAGAACCATTCGCAGACCAGGTATTAATGAACTCAATCCTGCAATTGATTATGGCGATCCCTATAATCTTCGATATGGTAATCCTGAACTGGATCCTACACAGTCGCACAATTTTGATGTGGTAGTAGGTAAAACAAAAGATAAATTTTTTGCCAACATTGGTGTGGGGTATAACCTTGTTGAGGATGTGTTCAGCCAGATCAGAACTTTGCAGACAGATGGTAAAACAATTGTTACCTGGGATAATGTAAGTAACCGGCAGGAGTACGAAATAAGTAGTTGGGGTGGAGTAACGCTGAGTAAAAAATTAAGAAGTAATATCAGCGCCAGTTATAATTATAATCAATATGGAACATTTGATAAACAGGTTCGAAAGTACCGTGATGGAGGATCTTTTACTTCGAACTTCAGCAGTAATTATATAGCAACAGAAATGTGGACATTAACAGGCACGTTAACCTTCAATCGTTTTGCCAACCCACAGGGAACAGTCAAAAGCAATATGAATATGAATTTGGGTGTACAACGAAAATTATTTAAGAAGAAAATCATTGTTACACTCGGCGCTGTTGATCCTTTTACACAACAGCAGAATAAAACTTTTACGTACGGTCCTAATTTCAATTTAGAAAGCTACAGCCGAACTCAAACAAGAAATTATCGTTTAACACTGAGCTATAATTTTAATAAAACAACCACTGTAAAAAAGAAAGGCGCCACAGCCAACGATCTGCTGAAACAAAAAACAGGTAAAAACTAATACAAACAAAACGTCCCGTCTTATTTAGAAACGGGACGTTTTACTTTTACGAAAACAAACAGGTTCGTTTACATTGCTTTTTCTTTTCAGTTTTCTGCTCTGTTTTCTTTTCTATTTTGTTTTCGCTTTTTCGGTTGATGTTGGCGATGGCAATAACTGCAACAAAAGCTAACAGCAACATAAGAATGACGGCTCTTTTCATAACTGAGCAATTTTAGATATAAAAGTTACGAAGATTTTTTTTGAGATTGCATTAAGTTTTGATGAATGGCTTTGTTTTTTTCAGCGCTTATGAAGAGATCAATGGCATGGGCAACTTCATAAAACAACTTCACCTTGCCCTTCGTTAATGTAATGGAGTTGATGACCGTTTACTGAAAGTAATGTGGCTCAAAAGGATATTCAGTTGTATTTAACCAGTTTGCTGTCATTGTTCAGCATTTTATGCAAAGCAAGTAAAGAGTATAAACTTCAGTATTGGTAAATACCAAGATTGTTACATTTGAACAGAAATCAGTTTATTCAATTAATTATAACCGCATGGAACAAACAGAAAACAGTATGAATTTTCACACCCGTAAATGGGTAAAGCCCGAAGATCTGAACCCCAACCAAAGTTTGTTTGGTGGAAGATTATTGCAATGGATTGATGAAGAGGCCGCATTATATGCCGTCATTCAATTGGAGAACCGTAAGGTTGTGACCAAGTTTATTTCAGAAATCAACTTCATTTCGGCACCGGTGCAGGGCGACATTATTGAGATCGGTATTCTAGCAACACATTTTGGCACAACATCAATGACCATGCGTTGCGAAGTAAGAAACAAACTAACCCGTGAACAGATCCTGACCATTGACAAGCTTGTTTTTGTAAATGTGGATGATTTAGGGAAGCCGATGCCTCATGGAAAAAAAGAGATCACTTATGTAAAAGATAGGTTGTAATAAATCTGAAAATAAAAAAAGGTTGCTGAATTATCAGCAACCTAAACGTTTTATAAAATTATTTTACAATCAATCACTCTTCATCATCTTCATAAAAAGCATCTTGGCTAAAGAATAGTTTTTCCCAGTTGGCAACTGTTTTATCATCAAGGCACTCAGCTATATCAAACAGTTCATCACTTTTTTTCTTCCACACAATTTCTTCGCCTTCAGAATAGGTAGATACACAAACTGCATGATCGCTTTTAAAATGAACCTTGATCAGCTTCAGCGCTTCACTTTCTTTTTCCTGGATGAGATAATGACATCCTGTTTCCATTAATTCATACGAATACATACTTCACAATTTTAATCTTGAACAATGTTAACGGGTAGTAACGAATTTAATGCTTCTTAGTAATTTGAAGTTGGTTTGAGTTACTGTTTTTTAAGGAATCTGGTACCGGACAAATGTAACATGATTCAGAATATAAAGAAGCTGCAAAAATGGCGTTCCGGTTAATTTTACAAAAAATTAAGATTGGGCCTTTGGAAATCAATTAGTTGGACAGCTCTACTCCAGTTCTGTGACGCTTATTTTCTTACCCTCAAAATTTACTTGCAGGATCTTGATGGAGCGTACGGGCTGGCCATTCTGGATTGCGGGGCTCCAATCTTGTTGGTTCATCCATAATTTCAGTTCATTAAAATTAGGGCGAACGTTACTGTTGGGCCGGGCTTCATAGGTACACACTTTGCCATCGGAATTGATCAATAAGCTGATGGTTATTTTTCCACCAGCTTTTTTTTGAACATAGTCTTTAAAGAATTTGTCGAGATGATCTTCAAGACTCACTTTCTTATTCTTCCATTGAGCCGTTTGCTGCACACGGATGAACACATCGTCAAAGGAACTTGCTCCAAATTGCTGGCAACTGTCTAGCCGAAAGATTTCCTGTTGTTGTTGTGCTTTTAAAGATACACTTGCAAGGAGAAGGATAAAGGATAAGAATGTTTTCATGGAGTAAAGATAGTAAAAGAAGCTGTTAGCTTTTAGCTCTAAGCCGCAAATGAAAACCAGCTTGAATTAACTTATAGCTAAAAGCTAGTGGCAATACTCACAACTTAAATCCCTGCACTCCGGGTTTCTTATTGGCTTCGCTCATTAATACTGTTTGCAGCCAGCTGCGCCAGGCTTTCCTGTCCCTTGGGGATAATATGAATTGAGGCTGTCAATAGCCCTTGGAATAATTGTTATCCTTCGTGTTTACGGTTGAGCATCCAGAGTAGAAACATGATTAGAAATATTACCGTACCGGCACCACCAAAAATGATGGCCGTTAATACTTTTTGTGCCCCAACCGATAAAACCATTGCCAGGCAAACTGCCAGAAACACTATATAGATTGTAAGGAGGGTGTAAATCTTTTTGTCCATGCCTGTGAATTTAATAACGCTAAATTGAGAAATAAACAGTTACACGCCAAAAATTATTCACAGGACTGTGAACAAATAGTAAGACAATGAAGGAAAGTGGTTTTGTTATATTTGCCAGCCCCCTAAATCCCCCGATAGGGGACTTGCCAGGCACAGCCCTTACATGTTAGATACTCAAATTAACAGCAGAGAAGTTGATGTTTGGTGAAATAAGCTTTCATGTTGAAGTGGAAGTTGAACCAATTGAATGATTGATGCAGCACCGCCTCCTCTCTTTTGGAGAGGAGGAAGGGAGGTGAGGCCAAATACGAATTATAAACTGAGCATGGCAGAAGAAAAAAAGAATTTGTTTGATTACGATGAGGATTCCATTAAAACCCTCGACTGGCAGGAGCATATTCGTTTGCGCCCCGGTATGTACATTGGTAAACTGGGCGATGGCAGTAGCCCCGACGATGGTATTTATGTACTGATGAAAGAGGTGATTGATAACTGTATTGATGAGCATACAATGGGCTATGGCAAGCATGTGGATGTAACAATGGAAAAAGGAGTGATTACAGTTCGTGATTATGGCCGTGGAATTCCATTAGGTAAAGTGGTAGATGTGGTGAGTAAGATCAACACAGGTGCCAAGTATGATAGTAAAGTGTTTCAAAAATCAGTTGGTTTAAATGGAGTAGGTACCAAAGCAGTGAATGCGTTGAGCCAGTATTTTAAAGTAACAGCTTTTCGTGAAGGCAAAGAAAAAACTGCTGAGTTCGAAAAAGGTATTTTGATCAAAGAACATAAAGAGCAAAAGTCAACAGAAGAGAATGGAACTTTGGTCAACTTTATTCCTGATGAAACAATGTTTAAAAATTATCACTACATCCATGAATACATGGATAACCAGTTCTGGAATTATTGTTACCTCAATGCCGGGCTGGTGATTAACTTCAACGGCAAAAGATATGTTTCAAAAAATGGCTTACTTGATCTGTTGCAACGTAAAACCAATGAAGATGAATTGCGTTACCCAATCATTCATTTAAAAGGGGAGGATATTGAAGTTGCCATTTCACATGAAAATCAATACGGCGAAGAATATTATTCGTTTGTGAATGGACAGTTTACTACACAAGGTGGTACACACCTTGCAGCATTCCGTGAAGGCTATGTAAAAACCATCCGTGATTTTTATAAGAAGGATTATGATTCGGCTGATATACGTGGAAGTATTTGTGCTGCGGTAAGTATTCGTGTACAGGAGCCGGTGTTTGAAAGTCAAACGAAAACAAAACTTGGTTCAAGTGTGGTGTTTGAAGGTGGCCCCAGCATGAAAAACTTTATTGGTGATTTTCTTGCCCGTGATCTTGATCTCTACCTGCATAAAAATGCGGCGATAGCTGAAGCGCTGAAAAAACTTATTGAGCAAAATGAACGGGAGCGGAAAGAATTGGCCGGTATTAAAAAACTGGCGAATGAAAGGGCAAAGAAAGCCAACCTGCACAATAAAAAATTAAGGGACTGTCGTTTTCATTACAACGATGAAGCAACAGGTAAGGACAAGGATAAAATAATTGAGAAGCAAAAAGAAACCACCATTTTTATTACTGAAGGAGATAGTGCAAGTGGGAGTATTACCAAATCGAGAAACGTGGAAACACAGGCGGTGTTCAGTTTGCGTGGCAAGCCATTGAACTGTTATGGACTTACCAAAAAGGTGGTGTATGAAAACGAAGAGTTCAACTTATTGCAGCATGCACTGAACATTGAAGATAATTATGAAGACCTGCGTTACAACAATATTGTGATTGCGACAGATGCTGATGTGGATGGTATGCACATTCGTTTATTGTTAATGACTTTCTTTCTGCAATTCTTTCCTGACCTTGTAAAGAACGGTCATGTGTTTATTCTGGAAACACCATTGTTCCGTGTGCGTAACAAACAGGAAACCATTTATTGTTATGATGAAACAGAAAAGAAGGCTGCTGTAAAGAAACTGGGCAGCAAACCGGAGATCACACGTTTTAAAGGTTTGGGTGAAATTTCTCCGGATGAGTTTGGTCGTTTCATTGGAGCTGAAATGCGAAAGGAACCTGTGATGTTATTACCCGAAACGCATATTCAACAAGTATTGGAATATTATATGGGAAAGAACACACCCGACAGACAGGAATTTATTATTGATAATTTGAAAGTAGAGCTGGATAAAGTAGAAGAGATAGTATAACACGAATTACACGAATTGAAACGAATTAATTCGTGTTAAAAGTTTTTATTGATGTTTGAATTTCATGCCGACAGGAAACGTTATTTCGAGATACAGATACTGAACACAGAAAAGTATGTGATTCCGTTTATTGAGAAAGTGTTCTCCATAAAATCTGATATGCGTGTATTGGAAATTGGTTGTGGTGAAGGGGGAGTACTGAAAGCATTTATTGAGAAAGGTTGTACCGGTGTAGGAGTAGAGTTGGATGAAAGTCGTTTAGTGAATGCAAGGGAATGGATGAAAGAAGAACTGGAACAACATAAAGTAACCTTTCATTCAAAAGATATTTATAAAACAAAAGAAGCAGAATTCGGCGGTGCATTTGATATTATTCTGCTGAAGGATGTAATTGAACATATTCATGATCAACCCAGGCTGATTGAGTGGATGAAAAGTTTTTTGACAACCGACGGAGTGATCTTCTTTGGTTTTCCTCCATGGCATATGCCCTTTGGCGGACATCAGCAGATCAATAAAGGCAAATGGTTAAGCAAGCTACCTTACTATCATTTGCTGCCAACACCTGTATACAAATGGATATTGAAATCGAATGGGGAGAACTGGGAAGAGATGCTGGAGATCAAAGAAACCGGTATTTCTATTGAAAGGTTTGAACGGATCTGTAAAGAGAAAGGATATAAGCTCATCAACAAAACACATTTCCTTATCAACCCGATTTATGAATACAAGTTTGGCTGGAAACCGAAAGAACAGTTTGGATTGATTAAAGCTATCCCGTTTGTGCGGAATTTTTTTACAAGCTGTGTTTATTATTTAATACAAGTTAATAAACGTTAAACATGATACATATTGTTTTTAATGAAGATGATATTGCTGTTTTGGAACAAGCAATTGAATTAGACGAAACCTTACTCGGTGAAGTGCTGCAGGTGAAAGATGATTATGCAGTTGGTCCGTTAAAAGACATTTACACAGAAGAAGGAATTGAAGCAAGAAGGAACTGGTGGCGTGAAGTGCTGGCTGGTGGTGATGCAGATGGAAAAGTAGATGAAGGTGAAGTGGATGATAACCGTTTGCTTGCATTTTTAATTGAACGACTGCAGGCAGATGAGGAAGAAAAAATTTGGATATGGGCTGCACAGAATAAACATGATGTGAGTGGTTATTATTGGCTGATGAGCCAGCTGAAAGATTTCCAGGGCCGTGTGTATATTCTTTATCTCAACAACCTGCCTTTCATTAATGAGAAAGGTCAGTTGTTTTATCCTGAATGGATAAGCAGCATTCAGCCAAAAGAAATGACCAAGGCAAAGAAGCTGGCGAGATTAATTACTACAAGTGAGTTTGAAGTGGATCCTGATGAATGGACAAACCTTTGCAACGAAGACAAAGGCGTTCGTTTGCTGGAAGGTGGTAAAAAACTGAGTCAGCAGGATTCTGATTTTTATGATGCTGATCTGAAAAATTTTATTTCTGTCGATTGGCAAAAAGCAAGCAAGATTATTCACCAATT
>Ga0163144_10012176_pt1 | contig 18106 bp, 20 predicted proteins | sample OliLak19BULKMAT1_FD_123175 | JGI IMG/M metagenome (GOLD analysis project Ga0163144, IMG submission 123175) | Freshwater microbial mat bacterial communities from Lake Vanda, McMurdo Dry Valleys, Antarctica - Oligotrophic Lake LV.19.BULKMAT1 | ecosystem: Environmental > Aquatic > Freshwater >... | reverse complement strand
GCATCAATAATAACTACCTAAGTCACGTTTCCGTAGATTTACTTAAGTTAAATAACCTTTAAAATATTGACATTTCAAGCAATAAGCTCACCGGGCTTCCTGTTGAAGTAGTGGGGCGTAATCAGATCAAATTGTTAGTCATGGTAAACAATCCATGGCATAATACGTCCAAAGAAAGGCTTCCCTCAATCACTGAACAGCTACGAAAAAAGGAGGTGGTTGTACACTCCGATTAAATCACCCGGAGGCTTTAGATTGTTTAGACTTAACCTTAAGTCCTTTTGCTTTCTTCTTGCCCTTTTTCTCTTTGCCATTTTCATCCTTCTCACTCATCAACTGCAGCTTGGCTTTTTGAAGCTCTTCCTTTTGAGCTTGACTCACTACGGGATAATTGATCTTCAGTTTAGCGAACTGCCGGGCAATGACTGCAGCTATCGCCAGGCGAGCAAACCACTTATCATCGGCCGGGATCACAAACCAAGGAGCAGTTTCCGTGGAAGTAGCACTCATGGCATCCTCATATGCTTTTTGATAATCATTCCAAAAGGCACGTTCTTTCAAGTCGCCCAGAGAGAATTTCCAGTTTTTGCTTGGGTCTTCTATGCGCTCCAAAAAGCGTTTCTTTTGTTCCTTCTTGGAAACATGCAAAAAGAACTTTAGAATGATAGTACCATTATCCGTAAGGTTCTTTTCAAAGCGTCTGATCTGCTTATAGCGACTTTCCCAAAATTTGCTATCTATTTTCTTCACGGTTTCTACTCCGGGAATGTGCTCATTTAAAATCCACTCGGGGTGAACTTTTGTTACCAGTACGTTTTCATAATGAGACCGATTATGGATCGCAATCTCACCGCGTGCTGGCAGGGCCTGCTCATGCCTCCAGAAATAATTGTGGTCAAGTTCATGAGAGTTCGGTGCCTTGAAGCTATACACTTTCACACCCAGCGGATTAAACCCTGACATGATGTGTTTCACTGCTCCATCTTTGCCGGCTGCATCCATCGCCTGAAAAATAATCAACACGCTGTAGCGATTGTGAGCATATAGCTCGTCCTGCACTTCGGCCAAATGTTTTCTTCCTTTTTCTAACATCAACTCAGAATCTGCCTTGGTCAACGTCTTGCCTTTGTACTTGGTAGAGAAATCTTTGAGTTTAATCTTCTTACCGGGTTTAACAGTAAGCTCTTTAAGTTGGATTATTTTTTCATCGGTGAGCATAGGAATAGGTTTTTTGTGGTTCAAGCTAATCAATTGTGCCATACAATAACTATGATTTAAATCACTTTTTATCAGATTATTAATGCTAAGTAGAATAAGCATTTTAAAGTTTTTTTTTATATTGTTTAAAGTTGGCCTGATGGTCAATTTAACATGAAGAAACTCTCCCCAGTTCTGATAATGATCGTAAGCGCCTTAATCATCCTTTTGTGTGTGCCTCCTTCTGAAGCTCAAAGTGACCCCGAAAAGGAAGCTATTAAATCCGTTATTGAACAGGAGACCGCTTCCTTTATGAACCTGGATTACAAAACATGGTCATCGCTCTGGTTAAAAGTACCCTATGCGTATTGGTCATATTCTGACTCTACCGGTACAAGTTACATTGAGGGGTGGGACAATTTAAACTCTACCTATTCAGATTACTTTAAAAATTCAAAGCCTTCAAAGGGTGAGATTACCAATGAATGGATTGAAATAAGGGTGTTCGAAAATGGAGCTTATGCCTACTTTGTGCAGAAGGTCTATGATGAAATTGACCGCGATGAAACTTCGCAAATAAGAGTGCTTGAAAAGAAAGACGGAAAATGGAAGTTGATCTGTGTGGGGGCAATCGCTAAATACCCACCACACTAACATTTTTGAAATTGGTTAAATGAAGTCTACTAAATGAACTTGAAACCTCTTTAAATAAACATAATATGAAAACTTACAAATATTTCTTCATCACCAGCGTATGCGTGCTTGCTGCCATGACCGCCATGGCACAGGACCCTAAGGAAGTTGCTGCCATTAAAGCAGTCCTTGAGAAAGAAACTCAGTCATTCTTCAGCGTGAATCGCAAGGATTGGGAAGACACGTGGATGAAAGTTCCCTATGCCTATTGGTCTTACTCCGACTCGACCGGAACAAGTTATATTGAAGGATGGGAAAATATTTCAAAGTCGTTTGATGAGTATTTCAGAACGCAGGTTTCAAGCAGACCCATTGATGTGGCACACCAATCTTCTAAAATCACCCTTGAACGCACCTGGCATGATATCCGGGTATACGGAAATGGTGCTTATGTGCATTATACTCAAAAGGTAAAGGACAATATTGCTCATGATGAAACATCGCAAATCAGAGTTCTTGAAAAGAAGGATGGCAAATGGAAAGTGATTTGCGTTGGGGTGATCGCGTTTTATCCGAAAGATTAATACTGACCCGAGCGAAGTAATACGAGGGTGCAGGCTTCCAACGCTTCTGCTCCTGATTCTGCAATTATTTTTTCAAACTCCGGATTTTCTGTGCCCGGATTGAAAATCACGCGCTTGGGTTTCAGACTCATGATATAATCATAATGTTCTGGCTGATGCTGAGGGCCAATATAAAGTGTTATAGTATCAACATCAGAAACGGAAGGACGCTGATGGATGTCTAAAATAGGTTTTCCGTTCACTTCACCCTTCTTTATGCCAATCGGAATTATTTCATGATCATACTCGGTGAGCATGCCGGCAGCGACATAGGCATATCGTGAAGGGTTGTTGGTTGCACCTATAATGACCGTCTTCTTCGTTTTAGTTATGCCCATAATGTAAGATCATTTCTTTAAATATTTCAAAACCACTGCTTCCGCACATCGCTCTCCATCCATGGCGGCTGAAACAATGCCACCGGCATAGCCTGCCCCCTCACCACACGGAAACAAACGCGGCACTTCTATGTGTTCAAGCGTTAGCTTATCGCGGGGAATTCTCACTGGAGAAGAAGTGCGGCTCTCCACTCCTACAATTTGGGCTTCGTTGGTTAAATAACCTTTCATCTTACTGCCAAAGTTTTTAAACCCCTGACGCAGACCTTCTGCGATGAAGCCCGGTAGAATTTCGTATAAGTTAACAGCCGATAAACCAGGCTGATAGGAAGTATCCAACAAGGAGGATGAATTTCTCTTTTCAACAAAATCCAATAAACGCTGTGCCGGTGCGGTTTGATTTCCACCGGCCGATTGACATGCCAATTGCTCCACCGCTGCCTGAAAATACATGCCCGCCAGGGGACCGTGTTTTACATAGGCAGCGAAATCTGATTCTTCCACCGCCATCACAATTCCCGAGTTGGCATATTTTGAATCTCTGCGTGATGGGCTCATTCCATTTACTACTACTTCGCCCGGGGATGTAGCAGCCGGCACAATAAAGCCTCCGGGGCACATGCAAAATGAAAATACACCTCGCTCTTGCCCATGAATTTTAGCCTGATGTACCAATGAGTAAGAGGATGCCGGCAGGTAAGGTCCCCGATCAATCGGGCAATGATATTGAATCTGATCAATCAATTGTTGAGCATGCTCCACCCGCACACCCAAGGCAAATGGCTTTGCCTCAATTTTGATTTTGTGATGATGAAGCAATTGAAAAATATCGCGGGCAGAATGACCTGTCGCGAGAATAACGGCAGCGGCTTTCCATGACGTGCCATCGTGCGTTTTCACTCCCTGCATCTCTCCGTTCTGAATGATGAAGTCAACGACTTTGGTTTCAAAATGAATTTCACCGCCTGCCTGCTTTATACTTTCGCGCAAGTTGGCAACCAACTTAGGCAACTTGTTTGTGCCGATGTGAGGATGGGCATCAAACAAAATATCTTCATGTGCTCCATGGGCAACCAATATCTCCAATACCCTTCTGATATCCCCTCTCTTCTTGGAACGCGTATACAACTTGCCGTCCGAATAGGTGCCCGCTCCACCCTCGCCAAAACAGTAATTGGATTCAGGATTAACCAACTGATGTTTATTGATGGCCGCGATGTCGCGCCTGCGGGCTTGCAAATCTTTGCCTCGCTCTATCACTATGGGCTTTATTCCCTGTTCGATTAATCGGATAGCAGCAAATAATCCAGCAGGCCCAGAGCCAACAATAATTACAGGATCTGCTTTGCTTACATCCGGATAATTCTTTTGATAGGTGATGGTGGGATAAATTTCTTCAACTGGAATTACTTCCACGAGTACTTTTACCATCACGTTTTTACTACGTGCGTCCACCGATCTCTTGATGGGGTTAATGATTAGTTGACCGTCTTCAGGAATATGAAGTTTACCCGCAAGAGCATGCTTGAATTGACTCTCGTCAAAAGCCTCCTGTGGGCTAAGGTTTACTTCGATTGTTTTGTGCATAGGAAAGGTATCTATCCTTTCAATTTGGAAACAAAAGTAACGGAAAAAATGAAACTATCTTGTTCTGATCTTAGCGCCTGCCATCAAAAGAAAGGGAGTATCCGAAATTCAATCCAAACCGAAATGTTTGAGATAACTCCTTTTGATTAACGGATTGAAATGCCTCCTCAAAGATAGACTCTGTATAAAAACTCCGGTAGCCAATTCCATAACCGATATTGGCATCAATGGTGAACCCATCGCCCCGGTTATTTTGCATGAGGCGCACGCCCAGCAAAACACCATATTCAGCACGCTGCTCAGAAGCTGTGGCGGTAAACGTTGTGCCCGGTACTTGAGGAAAATCAATATTGGCAAAATGACCCAGGTTGGTAAACCTGACCTCATGAGCAAAATACCACATACCCATTTTCATGGGATTATAAAACTTCTGCTTGATGGCAATGGCATAGCCGCGTTGGAATACCTGATTCTTAGCCACCTGAGAATCGGCCGTATAAAATGGATCGCGGATCGCCTCGAATTCAAATTCATGGCCCAGTCTTTCTTCATTATAAAATTCAATCCCCATAGGTAAAGAACCTACAAACGTGAATAACGGATTGCCTTGCATAATCACCCCTCTGTATTCGCGGTAACGCGATTCAAAATAGTAAAATCCTTTGCGTGAAGAATTAGTAACTTTAGTTTGTGCCTTGGCTATCTCGTTAATTTGATTGGCTAGATTTTTATCTCCATCATACACGGGTTTATAGTATCCTGAAAGTTTCCCATCCTCTTCATATAACTCCCAGGTGCCAACACGCAAATCATTTTCAATCACCCCTTTTGTTTGAAGCGAACCGGAAGGAAAATATCCTTTGTAGTTACCCTTGCCTTTGTCAAACTCACACTCGCCTTCCAGTTTTCCACCTTCATAATAATATTTCCATGCACCCTGATTTTTGCCTTCACTAATCAGGCCCTTGGTTTTTAATTTTCCACTGGAATAATACTCGCGGTATTCACCACTGCCACCGTTATAGGTGATCTCACTTTTCAATTTCCCGAAGGGATTATTGGCACTCCAATATCCATTTTTCTTGCCGCCAACAAATTCTCCTGCTGAACTGACCGATCCATCTTCAAAAAAATATTTCCACTCACCTATAGCAACATCATTTTCATATTTGCCGCTCAATGAAATCTTGCCGCTGGGATAGTAATTCTTCCAAACTCCTTGCTTCTTTCCATTCTCATAGTCGCCCTCACTTTGCAATACTCCGCTTTCGTCATAGTAACGCCAATGCCCCACCTGTCTGGCTCCTGCTTTGGGCCCCTCAGCAAACACTTTTCCAGAATGGTAATACTCTGTGAACCGGCCATGATCATCCGAATATTCAATTTCTCCCCGCTTGGCTCCGTCTTCATAATACGTCTCCCAAAGTCCGAAGCGCTTATTATTGACATACTCTCCTGTCTCTTTTAGTTCACCGCTCTCATAATACACTTTCCAAATTCCTTCCCGCTTCTTATTGTCGATGGTTCCTTCCATACTTTTCTGGCCACTCTCGTAAAAATATTCCCAAAGACCATAATTGGAATTCTGCCTCAACACACCCCGCATTTTTAAGTTGCCACTTTCAAAATAAAACTCCCAAACCCCGGTGGTTTCATTATTTACAAACTGGCCTTTGGATTCAATGGTCCCATTGAGAAAATAGGAGATATACCTGCCTTGCAGGAAATTGCTGATGGTATCTTTTACCTGATATATCTCTTTGAGATTTTTTTTCTCCGGATCATGATAGGTATAGCGGGTGAACCCTTGTGCAAAAAGTGCACACGGAACAAGGATGAACAAACCCGCTAGTACTGCTCTCATACGAAAATGCAAGTATGTAAAGTTAGTAAAAACCGGAGTACTGCTACTGGAGAGCTTTCATGACGCCTGCCTTGCCCCACTCTTCTTTTTCATGATCACTCCACAACTCCGGAAAGAACATAATCCGTTGAAACCGCGGAGGCAAATACTTCTGCCAATTCGTGCCACCGGTGGCTTTGATATTTTCAGGATCGCGGTGTAAATATCGTGCCGCTGACTTTAAATGAGCCAATGGCCAAAGCACATTAGCCAGCTGATCAAACTCTCGTAGGCTCTTGATTACATCCGGTGAATCAGGGAAATGCTGAAGATATATCTTTCGAATATTACAGTCACGGTATTTCATTCCGGTTTGCTTGAATGACTTTCCATACTTTTCTTCAAACTGTTGTAGAGTAAGTGTTTTCTTTCCGGAGGCCAGCTCTGTAGCACCGCTGCGCCAATATAAATGCTCCACTTGTTGTTCTATGTCACTATATTCCATCATCGCCTCTCTAAATTCAACATGCACCAGATTAATGATATCTGTACTGCAAATTTCAATCAGACGATATTGAGCCGATTGAAAGCCCGAGGCCGGCAGCAATGACATTCTGAATTTGAGGAACTGGTCTTTCTCCATGCCGTCCACCATCACGATGAAAGAACTCTCGAGCAATTCAAAATACCGCACCATGCGGGTAAGACGGGCGCCAAAAAACTTCTCGTCAATGTTCTCTTTGGTCGCTATCTGCTCTATTTCCCACAAGATCAGATTGAAATAAAGCTCGGTAATCTGATGATATCCAATAAACACTTTTTCATCCGGAAATTGGGTCTTGGGATTTTGTAAACTCAACAAGGTATCCAGATGAATATAATCCCAATACGTCAGATAATCTGCATAGAGCAAGCCATCCAGGTATGAAGACAGGTCCTGGCCCATGACGGCATACTTTTGCTGCAACTTTTTTAACTGTTCAATAAGGTCCGGATCGAGAGAAGATTTGTCCATAGAATTGTTAATCTTACGTAAATTTGACCCATTCATAAAGAATAACCAAAACTTGTATGTCATCACCATCCACTACTGCGTTCAAAGCCAAAAAATCTCTGAAACAAGATCGTTACGAGCAACCTGATTTCTACGGAATTGATGATTTGCTTACCGAAGAACATAAACTCATCCGGAGTTCTATCCGCGACTTCGTAAAGCGCGAGATCTCCCCCTATGTAGAAGACTGGGCGCAACATGCTCATTTTCCTTATGAGATGGTCAGAAAATTCGGTGACATTGGTGCTTTTGGTCCTACCATCCCGACCCAATATGGTGGTGGTGGTATGGATTACATCTCGTACGGCATTTTAATGCAGGAGATTGAACGCGGTGACTCCGGCATGCGCTCAACTGCTTCTGTGCAAGGATCTTTAGTGATGTATCCGATCTACAAGTTTGGAAGTGAAGAACAGCGCAAGAAATATTTGCCAAAATTAGCGAGTGGTGAGTGGCTGGGATGCTTTGGATTGACCGAGCCCGATCATGGTTCGAACCCCAGTGGTATGGTCACTAATTTTAAAGACATGGGCGACCATTATTTACTGAATGGTGCCAAGATGTGGATATCCAATTCACCCCGTGCTGACGTAGCCGTGGTGTGGGCCAAGAATGAAGCAGGGAGAATACATGGATTAATTGTAGAAAGAGGTATGCCTGGGTTCTCAACTCCTGAGACTCATGGAAAGTGGTCACTGCGTGCCAGTGCGACAGGAGAATTGGTTTTTGATAATGTAAAAGTTCCTAAAGAAAATCTGATGCCCGGCAAGAGCGGTTTGGGTGCACCGATGATGTGCCTTGATTCCGCCCGCTATGGCATTGCCTGGGGAGCTATTGGCGCTGCGATGGATTGCTATGATTCTGCAAGAAGATATGCGATGGAACGCATTCAGTTTGGCAAGCCTATTGGTTCGTTTCAGTTGATACAGAAAAAACTGGCAGAGATGCTCACTGAAATTACCAAAGCACAACTGCTTAACTGGCGATTAGGAGTTCTGATGAATGAAGGAAAAGCAACCACTCCTCAGATTTCATTGGCGAAAAGAAACAACGTGCACGTTGCATTAGAAATAGCCCGTGAGGCCAGACAGATCCACGGAGGCATGGGCATCACCGGAGAATATCCGATCATGCGCCACATGATGAACCTGGAATCCGTGGTAACTTATGAAGGTACGCACGACATTCACCTTTTAATCTTGGGAAATCAGATCACGGGCATACCGGCATTTTTTTAAATGAAGGTAATTACCATTATAGGAGCTCGTCCTCAGTTTGTGAAGGCCGCAATGGTTTCGCGCGAACTTAAAAAAGCAGGTATTGAAGAATTACTGGTTCATACTGGTCAGCATTTTGACCATAACATGAGCCAGGTATTTTTTGATGAGATGGAAATTCCTCGTCCTCATTATAACCTAGCGATCAGCGGGCAGGATCATGGTGCCATGACCGGCCGCATGCTCGAGAAAATTGAAGAAGTATTGCTAACAGAAAAACCGAATTATGTGCTGGTGTATGGTGATACCAATTCAACTTTGGCAGGTGCTTTGGCAGCCGTTAAACTACATATACCTGTTGCCCATGTGGAAGCAGGCCTTCGCTCCTTCGAAATGAAGATGCCAGAAGAAGTCAATCGTATCCTGACCGATCGCATCAGTAAGATTCTCTTCTGCCCTACTCAAACCGCCATCAATAATTTGAATCAGGAAGGATTTCAGCATTTTGATTGCAGCGTTGTACTGTCAGGTGATGTGATGTTGGATGCGGTGAAATATTACGAATCAAAAATTGACACGCACGCAACGATCATCCAATCACAGCAACTAGAAGGGAAACATTTTGTGCTTGCTACGTTACATCGGGCTGAAAATACGAATGACCCACAGCGGCTTACGGCCATCTGCGAAGCATTTAATGAAATCAATAAGGAAGTAAAAATTGTGTTGCCACTTCATCCACGCACCAAGGCATTTCTTGAAACTCATCATATTCCACTTCATGCACATATCATTGATCCGGTTGGATACTTTGATATGCTGGCGCTGCTTAAAAACTGCCAGCTGGTAATGACGGATAGTGGTGGATTACAAAAAGAGGCCTACTTCTTTGAAAAGTTTTGCATCACCCTACGCGACCAAACTGAATGGGTAGAGTTGGTGGAGGCCGGTGCCAATGTATTAGCCGGTGCCAACCAGGCAGAAATCATTGCCAGCTTTAAAAAGAACTACCAGCGTAGCATTAAAGTACAAGAAGGATTGTATGGCGATGGCAATGCCGCAGCGAAAATCGTAAGCTACCTTTGTTAGTCTTCGATGTAGCCTGTGATGGTAACCCGTTGAACAGGGTTGCGCGGATCATTGGAATAAATAGTCATCGCCTTATTCTGTGTTCCTGCCCTGCCCTCAGTGATAAACTTAATGAAGAGTGTCGCTGTTTCGCCAGGCTTAAGTATTTGTTTATCTACACTGGCCACCACACAGGAACAGTTGCTTTGAATGTATTTTATTTCGAGGTTCTTCTTTCCTTTATTCTGAATGGAAACACTGTTCTCTATTGTTGGCACCCTCTTCACTCTTAGAAAATCAATTTCATACCGGGCAATAAAAAGCGTAGGCGCCTTTGCCAACTCATCTGCAGTGAGTGTTGGATAAAATTCTTCAATGGTAGTATATACAGAGAATGACTTTACAGGATTTGACGAATCAGTGGTTTTCAACTCAATATTGTCTGACTGAAATCCATATTGATTTTTAGCCTTTGCATCATATTTAATTTTGATAACGCCACGTTCTCCCGGCTGCAATGATGGAGGTGTCGTCACCTGAATATACGCTGGAGCCAGCACTTCAACAAAATCGATTTTCTCTTTCCCTTCATTTGCCACCATAAATTCCGATGGCGAACTTTCTTTGTTAAGAAAAACTTTACCTATGTTGAATGAACTGTTCCGGAGTTTTAAATTTCCATTGGAAGCAGTGAGTGATTCATCTTTCACTGCGAAGTGATCAACCACGGTTCCCTTTATTTGAAGGACCAACGGACTGCCCGATAAGTCGGTTGTTACCGTCAATGATTTGTTGAAATAACCAGGCCTGCCTTTGGGATCAAAGCTAGCCTTGATAAATCCGGTTTTACCGGGAGCCACTGCATCTTTCGTCCACGCTGGCGTGGTGCAGCCACAGGAAGCCTGGACTGAAATAATCTGAACGGGCCTTCCGCTGTTATTAGTGAAAACAAATTCATAGTCGGCATTACCCTGTTGCTCCAGTATTTCACCAAAGTCGTGGGTCTTCTCTTTGAAGAAAAGTGGTTCGGCAAGTTGGCCCATTAGAACTGTATTCGACAGGAAGATAATAGGGATAAAAATCAAAAACTTTTTCATAGGTAATTACTTGCCGGCTCTTTTTAATAAATTTTTAGGATTACGTTTTGAATGATAAACAGAGAATACAACTAACCTGTCACTCTGCTCTAAAAAATGAATGAGGAACGGGAAATTATTCACTATTGCAACCCTGGCGTCCTTATGTCTTTTCGGATATTGACCAGGATTTAATCGTATGCGCTGCAATTTATCTTTCACAGCTTTTAAAAACTGATCTCCCAAGCCAACTTTATTTAATTCATACCACTGCCAGGCATCTTTCAAGTCAATTTCAGCAAGAGGCATGATTATTAATTTCTTCGACCCTTTATTCGTTTTTCAACTTCCCCCCAGCTCGATCCATGGTTCGGATTTTTATAATATTCAGCCAATCGCTCTTCGATTAATTGAATCTCTTCGGAAGCAACATCGTCAAGATTTATTTCCTCCTTATCAGCCTTAATCATTCCATAAATCAGATTCAAAAACCTTTCATCAGCGCCATCAATATACTGATGGATTTCCTGTTTTATTAAGTTCGTATCCATGATTCAATATTTAGTATCAAAGATAATAATTCTTATTCAGGATTTAGTTCCAACATTGGCATGAACTTTCTTTCTTTGCACCGCTATGGCAAGAATTTTAACAGGAATACAAAGCAGCGGAAGACCTCACCTTGGCAACTTATTAGGTGCCATCATTCCGGCTATCAAACTATCACAACAACCGGGCAACGATTCGTTCTTTTTCATTGCTGACCTGCATTCATTGGTCTCTATTAAAGACGCAGCACAGCGTGTGGCCAATGTGAATGCCGTAGCGGCCGCCTGGCTGGCTTTTGGATTTGATGTGGAGAAGAACCTCCTGTACCGCCAAAGCAGGATACCCGAAGTATGTGAACTAACCTGGTATCTGAACTGCTTCACGCCTTTCCCGATGTTGGCAAATGCACACTCTTTTAAAGACAAATCCGACCGACTGGCCGATGTAAATGCGGGATTATTCACCTATCCTGTATTGATGACGGCTGATATTATACTCTATGATGCTGACTATGTACCCGTAGGCAAAGATCAGCGTCAGCATGTAGAGATGGCCCGCGATATTGCCAGTTCATTCAACAACTTGTATGGCGAAACATTTGTACTGCCCGAAGCCCGCATTGCCGAGGAAGTAATGACGATTCCTGGCACGGACGGACAAAAAATGAGCAAGTCGTATGGAAACATCATTGACATCTTCCTTCCCGACAAGGAACTGAGAAAGCAAATCATGTCGATTTTAACTGATAGCACTCCCATAGAGGCTCCCAAAAATCCCGATAAGGACAATGTATTCGCGCTATACAAAGTAGTCGCAATGGCAGAACAAACAGAAGCACTCAGGCAAAAGTACCTGGCAGGCAATTTTGGGTATGGTAATGCTAAGCAAGAGCTCTACGAATTGATCATTCAGAAATATGCCAAAGAGCGTGCGTTATTTAATCATTACATGAACAACCTTGCAGATTTAGAAAAACAGCTAGAGCGTAGTGAGGAAAAAGCACGGGTAATTGCACGGACTCTACTTCAAAAGGTGAGAAACAAATTAGGCTTTTAGGTATTACTTGTTAGTGTAGACAATCTATTGCGGCTCTTTGCCTACATTTAAAATCATATTAATCTTCTTTTACTTCGCAGTCCAAACAACCTGCTGCTGGTCTTTGCCTACGTTCAGAATCACACGCAAAGGTTTGGGCACAACCACCAAACGGGTGTCTTTACCGGGTATGGAATCCACTTCCACAAAAACACCCTCATTGTTAGACACAGAAAACTCCTCCTGTGCATTTACAATATAGGACTTCGCCAGGTAGGCGATTGGGAACAATACATCAGTATCCGGGCAATACTTATCATGAACATTTTGAAGAATCTCCTCCAGATAATCACCAAACTTCACATGAAGCGAATCTTCCAGATCATGAAGTTCTTCTTCCAGGTCATCATATTTGGGATTGTTATAATCAAGCTTTTTTAAGTCATTTCTTCTCAACGCAATTTGTTGAACTGCCTGATCCAATGCTTTTACGTCCATATTCTAAATTTTCGTAAAGATTGTAGAATTACAGCCGAAATAAAAACGGTTGGAATGATTAAACCCAAAAAAGTCATTAGACTTCATTGCACGAGATGCTGACGCTTACAGCCAGGATTCATCGGCATGAAAGGCAAAATTGTTCAATTCTGTTGATAATTTTGAGTTAAATTTGACCATCAATAATATTCAAGGAGATGAATACAGACTTCCTTCCCATCAACGGCACGGACTATATTGAGTTTTATGTAGGCAATGCCAAGCAGGCTTCTTTGTTCTACCAGCATTGCATGGGTTTTGAACTGATCGCCTATGCAGGACCTGAAACGGGAGTCCGCGACCGCACCTCGTATGTATTGAAACAAGACAAAATTCGCTTTGTGCTCACCACCAGCCTTCAACCTGATTCTGAAATTTCAGAACACGTGAAGAAGCATGGTGATGGTGTGAAGGTATTGGCGCTTTGGGTTGACGATGCCGTTAAATCTTTTCATGAGACCATCGTGCGTGGCGCTGAGCCGGCCAGTGAACCCAAAACGTTACAAGATGAATTCGGTGAAATAGTTGTTGCCTCTATCAAGACCTATGGCGAAACCTGGCATACGTTCGTAGAGAGAAAGAATTATAAAGGACCATTTCTTCCAGGTTACAAAGCCGTAAAAAGTTCACTTCAAATTAATCCGATCGGACTTAAATATGTAGATCATTGTGTAGGCAATGTAGAACTTGGCCAGATGAACCGTTGGGTGGATTTCTATGAAAATGTAATGGGCTTCAAGCTGCTCATCACGTTTGACGACAAAGACATCTCCACTGAATACAGTGCACTGATGTCCAAAGTGGTCTCAAGTGGCAATGGTTATATCAAGTTCCCGATCAACGAGCCCGCCAGCGGCAAAAAGAAATCACAAATAGAAGAATACCTGGACTTCTACCACAGCGCTGGGGTTCAACACATTGCTATCGCAACCGATGATATCATTTTCACCGTAAGGGAACTTCGCAAGCGCGGAGTGGAATTCTTAAAAGTACCTGACGTGTACTACAATGATGTTCTTGATCGTGTAGGACACATCCATGAAGACCTGCAGGAACTTAAAAAACTCAATATCCTGATCGATCGCGATGAAGAAGGATATTTACTCCAGATATTTACCAAGCCCGTGCAAGATCGTCCCACTTTGTTTTTTGAAATCATTGAACGTAATGGAGCAAAATCGTTTGGCAAAGGAAATTTCAAAGCCCTGTTTGAAGCCATCGAATTAGAACAAGGTTTAAGAGGCAATCTGTAATTTTAGTTGCTCGCAAAGGCGCGAAGAACGAAAAGAAATGCAATAGGAATCTAGATAGGGTCTTTGCCCTCTAGCTCAACGATTCTATTTTGTTTCTGGTGTAGGTGAGTCAATATATTCCTCGCGAAGATTGTAAAGAAATACAATTGAATAACCTTGGCGTTCTTTGCGCCTTTGCGAGCAATGAATTTTGTATTTCTTTGCCCGGAAGTATTTTTGTTCGCAAACTTACTTGTGGCTAATTTTGGCTAAATCAAAATATAAATGAACTTATTAACGCAGTCGCAGCAACGCGCCCAGGTATGGCTTAACAGCTCAATCATTGATTCCGATTCAAAGAAAAGCGTTCAGCAACTTTTAGATCATGCCGATTCCAAACTTCTGATTGACAGTTTTTATAAAGAACTTGAATTTGGAACCGGTGGACTGCGAGGGGTGATGGGTGTTGGGTCCAACTGCATGAATAAGTATACCGTTGGTGCCGCTACCCAAGGCCTCGCAAACTACCTGAAGAAAACCATCACCGGTGATATCAAAGTCGCGATTGCCTATGATAGTCGTAACAACAGTCGTTACTTCGCACAAATCACCGCGGATGTATTTTCAGCGAATGGAATTACAGTTTACCTGTTTCCGGAATTACGCCCCACCCCACTGCTGTCGTTTGCCATTCGTTACCTGAAATGTCACTCCGGTGTGGTGATTACTGCCTCTCACAATCCGAAAGAATATAATGGCTATAAAGCGTATTGGTCAGATGGTGCTCAATTAGTGCCACCGCATGATAAGAATGTAATTACCGAAGTGAATTCGATCGGAGGCTTTGAGAATATCAAGTTTCAGGCGGATCCATCAAGGATCAAGTTGATCGGTAATGATGTGGAAGATGCCTACTATGAAGAAGTGAATAAACTCATTCCGAAAAAGGAGAGCATCGCCCGTCAGGCTACTATTCCTTTAGTGTACTCCAGCATTCACGGTGCCGGCATCACCATGGTGCCTGAGTGTCTGAGCCGTTTAGGTTTTAACAATCTTAAGGTAGTAGAAGAACAACGTGTGCCCGATGGCAATTTTCCTACTGTTCATTCGCCCAACCCGGAAGAGCAATCCGCTATGGAGTTGGCATTGAAAAAAGCAAAAGAAGAAAACGCGGAATTAGTAATGGCCACCGATCCAGACACCGACCGCGTTGGCATTGGCATTAAAGATGATGATGGCAATTTCTTCCTGCTGAATGGCAATCAGGCATTCAGTCTCATGATGTGGTTTATTATGAAAAACCTAAGCGAGTATGACCGTAAAAACGGTTACATCGCCAAAACAATTGTTACCAGCGAACTGGTTGACACCATTGCCGAAAAACTAGGCATCGATTGTTACAATACCCTCACAGGATTCAAGTACATCGCAGAATTGATGGGTGAAATGGAAGGTAAAAAGAAATTCATCGCAGCCGGAGAAGAAAGTTATGGTTACATGGTCGGTGATTTTGTTCGTGATAAGGATGCCGTTTCTGCCTGTGCTTTTTTTGCTGCTTTGGCTGCTTCCGCGAAAGATGATGGTCACACACTTTATGACTGGTTGATTCAAATGTATATCGACTTCGGCTATTACAAAGAAGGGTTGATCAACCTCGTGCGCAAAGGCGCTGAAGGTGAGCAGCAGATCAAAGCCATGATGGAAACATTCAGAAATAATCCACCTAAGCAATTCATTGGAAGTAACGTGGTGCGGGCATTGGATTATAAAACTCAGACGGAGAAGAATTTTGTGACGAACACAACTTCGACACTCCGTTTGCCCAAAGCGGATGTATTGCAATTCTATCTGGAGGATGGAAGTAAAATATCTGTCCGCCCTTCGGGAACGGAGCCGAAGATCAAGTTCTATATCAGCGTGAGCGCGAAGTTGAATTCAAAAGCAGATTTTAAGAAGATAAGCGAAGAGCTGGATGCAAAGATCAAGGCGATTGAAATAGAGTTGGTGCATTGATGGGTAGCACACGAAGGCTCTAAGATCGCTAAGATAATGCAACAGTATTCTTTGCGTTCTTTGCGTGCCATTGTATTATATTTAGAATACAAGTAATTCTCCTTTCCCCATTCTGACGAACGTTTCACAAGTTGTTGATATTCAATTGTAAACCGAGGTCGTCAGGTGTGATATCAAACTTATGAATTAGCTTTTTCATTTCCATGACTTTGCGCTTTCTTTTCTGATCCAGGAACTCATAATCTGTATCGGCTTTATACGGTACTTTCTTCACTAAAATGTTCCAAATGATAACGACTGGCTTGAGGCCTGTTGCGGAAATAGCTGATGTTCTTCCTTTCCGGGAGGCAATTCGCTTAAAGAAATTTGATAGCGCTGTGTCCTTTAAATTACCTATGGCATTGGCGGCATTTCTCAAAGCTATCTTCAATCGGTTACTTCCTTTGGATATCTATTGCTCAAAATCTTTCCGCCACTGATTTTATTATTGGGTGCCAACCTCAGCCAACTGGCGAACTGCTTGGCCGATTCAAACTTATTGATCCCTTGTCCCACTTCACTCATCAAGGTCAGCACGATGGAATGACTCACCCCTTCAATTGCAAGCAGATCAACACCTTCAAAGTACTGATAGGAAAGCAGGTTGATGTTGATGTCAGGATTGTTCTTATTGACCCAGACAATAGAGCCGAACCACAAGTTGCCTTTTCTATCTTCTAAAACAGAAAAAAAGCGGGCCAAACTCACGTTACTTGTAACATTGGTAACAGACTTTCCATCGTATCGAAAAATACCGTCAAATGCAGCCATCCAAAGGTTGCCCTTTCTATCTTGTTTGATAGTGCGAGAATATTGTTAGTTCCGGTGTAAGTGATTACGTCTTTGGTTTCGGACTTGCTATTATCCTTGGGTAATTCTGTTTTGCTTTGTGCACTACAGGAAGTGCAAAAAACAAATATTAAGAACGTAATGAAAATCAGTGCGCGTTTCTTCATTTTTCTTTTTGTGTTTGCACAGTGGTGGGCTGACTCGTCCTATCCCACGAAACTAAACGTTGAACGAAGATAAAAACTTATAGCTTACACTACACCCCGCAATTCATTTAGTTTTTGTTGTGTGTAGTGCCGCCTTCTCTGTTCTCATTTATTAAGCAGTCGTCTTTCTTTTAGTAGTTGAAGCCTTACGTTTACCAAGCTCTTTTTTTGTCGAAAGCTTTTTGAGTCTTTTAGCTTTATCCGCCTTTATAAAGTTACTCAAAGCCTCTTGTTCCTTTTTTGTCAAAGGTCCGCTGTTAACTATAAAGTCAACTCCTTCTGGCTCTCTTACTAGTCCCATAGTTTTATTCTTTAAAATATTTATCAACTCTAAGTTTTGTGCTGATTCAGTCATAATTACCATCAAATGTCCACCGAAATGAAAAGCAAATAAGCTCTTAATATAATGGTCGATTAATCTGGTCTTAGAGAAAAATGAAACATAACCATGTGGGCTTACCGTAATCTTAATTTTTTGGGATTCTGTCTTGGGTCAAAAAGTGTTACAACTGTCACTAAGCTCTTATTCGTCTCGTAATAAATAACAGTATGCTTTGTCAAAACGGATCTTCTTATATTTCTTCTTTTTGTGGTCACGTGAAATAACCTTGGATTAATAACAATAATCTCAAGTCGTTTTTCCAATCGTCTTGCAAAATCTTGAACCTCTTTTTGAGTCCAATTTTCAACTAAATAATTTATGATGTTTTGAAGATCTCCTAATGCTTTGTCGGACCAAAGTAATTTATAGCCACTTCTCATACAGCTTTTTCGCTTCCTTATGTGGTTTTACTCGTCCGGCTTTAATATCTGCAAGCCCTTTGTCAATTGCTGTTTTTTCTTCGTCAGTTATTTCATTCCACCAGTCCAACTTTTTTGGGTTTTTTCTAAGCATTCTCAGTTTTTCAATAGCCGTATTGTCCTTGAGGCCTGTCACCCATTTTATAATCTCAAGCTTCTCTTTTTCTAAATTTACTCCGTTCATCTTGAATGTCATTATGTCCCACAATTTAAGCAATTTTTTCGTCACGATGGCCTATGCACCCTGCATAAAAAAATACCTTACTTCT
>Ga0163144_10012174_pt1 | contig 18108 bp, 12 predicted proteins | sample OliLak19BULKMAT1_FD_123175 | JGI IMG/M metagenome (GOLD analysis project Ga0163144, IMG submission 123175) | Freshwater microbial mat bacterial communities from Lake Vanda, McMurdo Dry Valleys, Antarctica - Oligotrophic Lake LV.19.BULKMAT1 | ecosystem: Environmental > Aquatic > Freshwater >... | reverse complement strand
ATGCGCTGACAAGGCTGAGCGCTGCGGCTCCAAGTGTGCCCGCGCACACTTGGACAGCGCGAAGAAGGCAAGCCTCTGGCTTGACTGCGGCCTGCAAGGCGAGCGCTGCGGCTCCAAGTGTGCTTGCGCACACCTGGACAGCGCGAAGAAGGCAAGCCGCTGGCTTGACTGCGGCCTGCAAGGCTGATTACGCTGCGGGCTCCGGCCCGCAAGGAGAAGCAACGCCGCCGGCGTGCGCCAACGCGGCTCAATCGGGTGCGTAGCGTTGCTACCCTTGAGGTGACCTTGCCCGTGAGCAAGAAAGCTGGAGTTCATAGGGCGTATCCAGTGGAAAAAAGCGGTCAACTGCGGTTTTCGGGGTCATTGTCGGGCAACATCCAGGGTCGCGCTTGCAGGCAACGCCATCGCGCGCGAGCCGACTCCGATGGCGCTGTACTTACTGCCCTGTCCTCGATCAGCCATGGGGTGCAGCAACAGCCCGGGCGCCTGCCTGCGTTTGGACGGTTGACAGCACCACCTGCGACGCGGCCGACCAACACGCCCAAGTAACCTGCAACAGCATTGGCCAGCGCCTCGGGGCGCCACATCCTACGGGAAAACCCGTACCCAAAAGGCATGATGCGGCTCCACGCCGCCTGCCGCTAGCATGCACAAGGGCATGGGTGCGTCCGGGGGCAAAGGCCCAGCAGGCATCGGTCCACATTTCGGGGGAATCCGGGGTGAGCACTGAACCGGCATTCATCGGTCGAACCGACACTGGCCCTGCCACCGCGCAGATGCCCGACCCTGTCGCGACGCCAAATCCGGCCCTGCAGGCCCTGTGCACCATTGCGCGACTGCACCAAATAGCCGCCGACCCGCTCAATCTGGCGCACCAACTGGGTCTGTCAGCAAGCCAGAGCGCTTCAATCCCGGACTTGCTGCAGGCGGCCAGCATTCTTGGCCTGCAAGCCAAACTCGTCCGTACCCGAGCCGACCGGTTGGCCCTGACACCACTACCTGCCCTGGCCTTCTTGCACCCGGTCAATACGGGTCAATCGCGAGACAGTGGGCAAGCCGATGTGGCATCGGAGGTCGGCCCTGGGCCTTTGGTGGTGGTGGCGCAGTGTGACGCCGATCGGGTGTTGTACCAGGACCCGGCGGCGGGCGGCGGCGGGCGGCCGACGATCGAACCGCTGGACGTGTTCGCCGCCAGGTGGACCGGCCAGCTCATGCTTTTCAGCAGCCGCGCCAGCTTGGCCGACGCTCAGGCCCGGTTTGATTTTTCATGGTTCATCCCGGCGCTGGTGAAGTACCGGCGGCTGCTCGGTGAGGTCCTGTTGATTTCATGCATGCTGCAGTTGTTTGCGCTGGTCAGCCCGCTTTTCTTCCAGGTGGTGATGGACAAGGTGCTGGTTCACCGGGGCACCACGACGCTCGACGTATTGGTGATCGGTCTGGTCATCGTTATCGTGTTCGAGAGCGTGCTCAGCGCATTGCGGTCGTATGTATTCAGCCACACCACGAGCCGTATCGACGTCGAACTGGGCGCAAGGCTGTTTCGCCACCTGATCCAGCTGCCACTCGCCTACTTCCAGGCGCGCCGCGTCGGCGACTCGGTGGCGCGGGTGCGCGAGTTGGAGAACATCCGTGCGTTCCTGACAGGCAACGCGCTGACAGTGTTGCTCGATCTTGTGTTCTCGGTCGTTTTCATCGCGGTCATGTTGCTGTACAGCGTGCCGCTGACCTTGATCGTCCTGGTCAGCTTGCCACTGTACTTCGGGCTGAGCCTGGCGGTCGCACCAGTGTTGCGAGCCCGCCTTGACGTCAAGTTTGCGCGCGGCGCCGAAAACCAGGCCTTCCTGGTAGAAACCGTGACCGGCATCCAGACTGTGAAGGCCAATGCGCTTGAGCCTGCTTTTGGAAAGCGCTGGGACCAGCAACTCGCTGCCTACGTGATGGCGAGCTTCAAAACGCAAAACCTGGCGAGTTGGGCGCACGAAGGCATCGGTCTGATCGGTAAACTCGTCAGCGCTGCGGTGTTGTGGCGCGGGGCCCATCTGGTGATGGACAACCAGCTCAGCGTCGGGCAGTTCGTGGCGTTCACCATGTTTGCGCAGCGTGTGGCCCAACCGGTGATGCGCATGGCGCAGTTGTGGACAGACTTTCAGCAAACCGGCATCTCCATGGCGCGGCTGGGCGACATCCTGAACACGCGCACCGAAACGCCGTCCGCCAGCACCGCGCAGCTGCCGCGGCTGCAGGGCCGCATCACGCTCGATGCGGTGACTTTTCGCTACCGCGCCGACGCGGCCCCGGTGCTGCACGCGGTGTCACTGGATATCCGGCCCGGCGAGGTGATCGGCATTGTTGGTCGTTCCGGGTCTGGCAAGAGTACCCTGACCAAACTGGTGCAGCGCCTGTTCACACCGGAGTCGGGGCGCGTGCTGGTCGACGGCGTCGACATCAGTCTGATCGACGCTGCCCAGTTGCGCCGCCAGGTCGGTGTGGTGCTGCAGGAGAACCTGCTGTTCAACCGCAGCGTGCGGGAGAACATCGCCATTGCCGATCCAGCCGCTCCAATTGACGCCGTGATCCGCGTGGCGCAACTCAGCGGGGCCCACCAATTTGTGGGCGAGCTGCCCGAGGGTTATGACACGATTGTGGGTGAACATGGAAGCACCCTGAGTGGCGGCCAGCGCCAGCGCATCGCGATCGCCCGAGCCCTTTTCACCAACCCGCGAATCCTGATCCTGGACGAGGCCACCAGTGCGCTCGACTATGAGAGTGAGGCCATCATCGGGCGCAACATGTCCCACATTTGCCAGGGGCGCACGGTCTTGGTCATCGCACACCGGTTGTCAGCCATACGCCACGCCAGCCGGATCGTGGTAATTGACCAAGGGCGCATCGTCGAGACCGGCACCCATGCGGCGCTGGTGCAAAAGCCACAAGGACTCTACGCACACCTGTGGCAAATGCAGGACGGCGGCCACGACGCGCCAGGAGGTGTGGCATGACGGCGCCGCAGCAGGCGGTCCCAGGCCTGCTGGCGCGTTACCGCGCCGTTTTGCGAATGGCCTGGGTGAATCGGCATGCACTTGCCGGCCCACGGCGCCAGCGCGACGAGCTGGCCTTTCTACCCGCAGCACTGAGCCTGCAACACACGCCGGTACATCCGGCGCCCAGGCTTGCTGCAGCCGTATTGATGGCGCTGTTTGTGATTGCCTTGTGCTGGGCCTGGCTGGGCAAAGTGGATATCGTCGCGGTGGCGCCGGGTCGCATCATCGTAGGCGAACGCAGCAAACTGGTCCAGCCGCTGGAACGCAGCGTCGTCAAACGGGTGCTGGTGCAGGACGGCGACAGGGTGCAGGTTGGCCAGGCCCTGGTTGAACTGGACGCAACCAGCGCGCATGCCGACAAGGCGAATTTGCATGAGCAACTCCGAACCACAGTGTCGGAAAGCGTGCGTGCCCGCAGCTTGCTGCAGGGCCTGCCGACCGCGCCGCCACACTTGCCTGCCACCACGTTCCCCTCCGATTGGTCACTTGCCGAGCGGCAGTCTGCCGACGCGCAGCTGGCTGCCGAATGGAACGACATATCGGCGCGGCTGGCCCGGTTCGCGGCAGAGGCTCGGCGGCGAGAGGCCGAGGTCACCACCGCACGCGAAATTGTCGGCAAGCTGGATGCAACCTTGCCACTGAGCCGACAGCGCGAAACCGATATCCGGTCCCTGGTTGGACAGGGTTTTGTGGCCGCCCACGCCGGACAGGACCGGACCCGGGAGCGCATCGAACTCGAGCGCGACCTTGGCACACAGCAGGCACGCCTTGACGAGGCAATGGCGGCGCTGGCCGAGAGTGGGCGCAACCGCGCCGCCTACCTGGCGGAGACCACGCGCAATCTGCATGAGCGCATTGCAGCGGCCGAGCTGCGGCGTCAACAGGTGGGTCAGGAGCACACCAAGGCCAGCCAGCGCGAGAAACTCACAGTTCTGAGCGCACCGGTGTCGGGCACCGTACAGCAATTGGCAGCGCACACCGCGGGTGGCGTGGTCACCGAGGCCCAGGCGCTGATGGTGATCGTCCCAGATGGCGGACCGGGCGAACAACTGGTTGCAGAAGTGGCGCTGGAAAACAAGGACATCGGTTTCGTCACCATCGGCCAGAACGCCCAGATCAAGCTCGAGACATTTCCGTTTACCCGCTTTGGCACGATTGCGGCAACTGTTCAAATGGTCACGGCAGACGCAGTGACGGACGAAAAGCGCGGCGCCATTTTTCCTGCCAGGCTGCTGCTGGCGACCAACCGGATCGATGTCGAGGGCAAACCGGTGCGCCTCACGCCGGGCATGAATCTGTCGGCTGAGATCAAGACCGGGCAGCGCCGGGTGATCGACTTTTTGTTGAGCCCGGTGCAACGCGCCAGCCAGGAGAGCCTGCGGGAACGTTGAAGCGCCACCGGCATCGTCCGCAAGAGTGGATCGGGTACGGTCCGGCCATTATTGGCCGGACCCCTCCCACACCACCCGGCATGCGGGTCCGCAGCGGGCGGTTGAAGCAGTTGAGGTCACCAAAACCGGGTTGTCTCGGCCCAGTGCGTGAGGTTGCGGGATGCCGATGCGACGACGCTGGTTTCACAGCGCTGCCTGGGCCTGTCGGGCTTCACCCTATCCACCGTGTCGGCGAGCGTCGCTTTCGCGAACATCCGTGACGCTCCAGTTTCGATAATCGACGCGCTTCCCATCCTGCTCCTTCGGCCCTTCGCCTCCAGTCCCCGCCCCATCGGCTCTGCCTTTGGCTACTTTGGCCTCTGCTGAATTCTCGCTCCCGGTTTCCCCGTCGCCCCTTGCGCGCTTTGTGCGCTTTGTGCGCTTGCGCATCCTTCGCTTCGCCCAGGACCAGCCTTCGGCTGTCCTGCGCCCTTCGGGCTGGTCAGGCATGAGGCGAGATCTTCCCAGGCAAGAACGCCCTCCTTCATTGCACAACCGCCAGATTTACGCCACCTTGCCTTGGTCGCGAGAGCTTTACGGTTTCTTGCCCGCTCGCCCTGCTTGGCAGCGCCTTCTATCCGGTTCTTGTCCACGGACAAGCAATTTATGCTGCACGCTTCCTTCCCACAATTGGTCGCCCTTTTGCAGTTGCGCTTCACTTCGCTCACCGTGATCAGCTCGCGGGAGGACTTGCACCTCCAGCAGTGCGCCCATGCTGGGCGCACCAAAAAAAAGCCCCGCAGAGCGGGGCTTTGGTTAACGTGAAATAACTTTCATGATGCGGGGTGAAGAGTGGGCATCATGAAAGTTAGGGGCCTTAGCCGGTCAGCGGATCACCGCCAGTTCGGTGCGCTTGCCACCCTTGTAGGTCATGAGCGTCAGGGCGCCGTTCTTGATGTCGCCCTTTTCGTCAAAGGAGATGGTACCAGTCACACCCTTGTAGTCGGTGGTGGCAGCCAGCACTGGCAGGTACTTGGCTGGATCAGCCGAGTCTGCCTTGACCATGGCCGCGACCATGATGTTCAAAGCGTCGTACACATACGGTGCGTAGACTTGCACGTCGGCGTTGAACTTGGCCTTGAAGTCGGTCTTGAATTTCTCCATGCCGGCTTTTTGCTCGCCTTCGACACCACCGGCTTCGGCGCAAAAGACCATGTCGTCTTTCATCGCTTCGCCAGCCAGTTTGGGCAGTTCGCTGGAGCAGATGCCGTCGCCACCCATGAACTTGGCCTTGATGCCGAGTTGGGCCATTTGCTTGATCATCGGACCAGCAACAGCATCCATGCCACCGAAGAACACCACGTCAACCTTCTTGCCCTTGAGGGTGGTCAGGATGGCGTTGAAGTCGGTTGCCTTGTCGGTGGTGAATTCATGGCCGGCGATTTTGCCGCCTGCGGCTTCAACAGCTTTCTTGAACTCTTCAGCCACACCCTGACCATATGCGGTACGGTCGTCGATAACGCCGATGGACTTGCCCTTGAGGGTGGTCACAGCATATTTGCCCAACGTGCTGCCCAGGTGCACGTCGTCAGCCACAACACGGAACACCGTCTTGAAACCCTGGCGCGTGAATTTGGGATTGGTGGCCGACGGCGAAATCTGTGGAATGCCGGCCGCGCTGTAGATGGCCGAAGCCGGAATCGAGGTACCGGAGTTCAGGTGGCCGATCACGCCAGCAACCTTTGCATCCACCAGTTTGGTGGCAACGGAGGTGCCTTGTTTGGGGTCACCTGCGTCGTCTTCCGGCATCAGTTGGAGAGTGACCTTCTTGCCGCCGATCATCACGCCCTTGGCGTTGAGTTCTTCGATGGCCATGCGGGCGCCGTTCTCATTGTCCTTGCCCAGGTGTGCGATCGCGCCGCTGGTTGGACCAACGTGGCCGATCTTGACAATGCTGGGATCAGCAGCAGGCGCCGCAGCAACCGGTGCGGAAGCGGCGGCAGCCGCTGCAGGTTTTGCCTCCTCTTTCTTGCCACAAGCGACCAACAGGACGGCAGCTGCGCAAAGCGTCAAACTGGTGCGGAATTTCATTTGCATAAGGGCTCCAAGGAATTTGTTTGAAAAGTTGATGGATAGTTACAACCTCAACAACCGGCGAGGATAACGCATTTCGGCCCACACCACTATAGGGAAGGCCCTAGGGATGGTCTGCATAACGCGCGCCGTCGGCCGACCAAACAAAGCGACCTGGAGTCAAACGCGGCTCCCGCAGCCAGAGCAACAGACTGCAAGCGAGCCATCGGGCCGGGTGTCGGTCCGGGTCCGCACAAACCCCGGCTGCCATGGCGTCAATCTGCTGCTCTGGACGCGGCTTCGTTGGCGACCGCGTCGAGCACCGCACGCCGCACCATGGGTTCTATATCGGCGCGCAGACGCATGGCCACGGCGTCGATCTGCTCCACCAGCGCATTGGCAATCAGGTCGTGCAGATTGCGCTGCAGGCTGTCAGACACCTCCGCCTGTATCCATTCCACCACGGCATCGTCGGGCGCTACCACAGGCCGCGCGAGGGCCAATGGAGAAACCGCGGCAACCAGCCGCGCCGGTGGCACTACAACCTCTGTCAACGTCGGGACAAAGCGCGGCACGGGGCGCCCGCTGGCGACCATCAGTGGGCATCCTTGCCAGCGCGGTCACGCTGGATGATTGCATAACCACGGCTGGTGTAATATTTCCAGCGTGCGCGCGCGCGCACACGTTCCCCCTCATCACAACCAACAACTTCGATCAAACGCGCAAAACGCTCGAAACCCGCCGCCACTCCAGGCCCGAGGTTTAACAGGATCTGGTCGTGCGGGGCCGCCGCAAGACTCTCGCACAACACCACGGCCGAGGCTTCGCGCATCGTGTCATCGGCGCGTTCAGCCAAGCAATGCGCAAGGAACTCGACCGGATCCAATTCCCACAAGCGCCGATCAAGGCGCTGCAAATCCACCGGATCGGCCGTCACGGCCGTGCGCGCGCCGGTGCCGGCAGCTTTGCGCAAGAGACGGCAGCTGTACTCCCACTTGTCGGCAACATTGAAATGGAAGCTTATCTCGGTCATTAAAACCTGCGCTCCACTCAGGCCGACTTGCGTTTCCTTGGGGTCAGGGGCTTGACCGCGCCCGAACCCACCCTGGCCGCCTCGGCCAGCAAATAGCCGAGCAACAGGGGCACTGGTCGACCGGTCGCGCCTTTGGCGGCGCCGCCTTTCCAGGCAGTGCCGGCGATGTCCAGGTGCGCCCACGGATACTTGCCCGCGAAACGCTGCAAGAACTTGGCTGCGGTGACCGAACCCGCCGCGCGGCCGGCCACATTCGCAACGTCTGCAAAATTGGTTTTCAGGCCTTCCGCGTAGTCGTCGTCCAGCGGCATCCTCCAGCACAAGTCTTGCGCCGCCTCACCCGCGGCCAACAATTGCGCGGCCACGCTGTCAGAGCTCGCAAACATGCCACTTCGCACACCGCCCAGCGCGATCACGCAGGCCCCGGTCAAGGTGGCGATGTCGATCACCGCAGCGGGTGCGAATCGCTCCGCGTAGGTCAAGGCATCACACAGGATCAAGCGCCCTTCCGCGTCCGTGTTGAGAATTTCAATGGTCTGGCCACTCATGCTGGTGACGACGTCGCCCGGCTTCACGGCCCGGCCGTCGGGCATGTTCTCGCAGCTCGGGATCAGCCCCACCACGTTGATCGCCGGCTGGATGTCGGCCAAGGCCCGGAACACTCCCAGCACGCTCGCCGCGCCACACATGTCAAACTTCATTTCGTCCATTTCCGGCGCCGGCTTGATCGAGATACCCCCGGTGTCGAAAGTGATGCCCTTGCCGATCAAAACCGTCGGCGCCTGCGACTTGCCCGCGCCCTGGTAACGCAACACGATAAAGCGCAGCTCCTCTTCGGATCCACGGGCCACCGCCATGAAGGATCCCATGCCGAGTTTGGCCACTTTTTTCGGACCCATCACCTCGCACTCAATGCGTGGGCGTTTCGCCAGTGCCTTGGCCGCATCGGCCAGCATGGAGGGTGTTGCGTGGTTGGCGGGCCGGTTGGCCCATTCCTTGGCCAGTTCAACCCCATGCACCGTCGCCACGGCATGGTCAAAGGCGGACTGCACTGCAGCCTTGTCGACGCCCCCAAAGCTGACCGTGGAAACGGTGCGGCCTTCCGGCTTGGATTTGGTGGTCGTGTAGACGTAACTGGCGTCGGCAACCGCCGCAACCGCACAGGCCACCAGATCGGCCGGCGCCTTCCAGCCAAAACACACCCACACCTGGAGTACGCCCGGACCTTTGGCCGCTCCGATTGCCGCCGTGACCGCCTGGCGCACCTGGCGCGGCGCACCATCTTCACAACCGACCAGAACCATGCGGGTGCTGGCCACCCCAGGCGCCTGGTACATTGGCAGTAACTTGCCGACCTTGGTCTCGAAGTGCCCAGCCTTGAGCGCGGCGCCAATCAACCCGGCCACCACTCCACTGCCAGCCTTGAAATCCTTGGGCACGAGGACAATCAGCACATCCGCCTTTTGCGTCGCAACGTCAGCCAGGCCAACCGGAGTCAATTCAAAGTTCATAATTCACCATTCGCTTGCAAACACCGGGCGCGCACCAAGTCGGCGCCGAAACTGTCTTTTTCCTCATCCGATGTTATTCCATTCTTCGTTGCGCAAGGAAATGGCGCGCGCCTTTGGCGCGACGGTTGTGGTGCTCGCCACCATCGTGATCACGATGCTGCTGATCCGCACGCTGAACCTGGCCACACGGGGCAGCGTCAACCCGGCAGAGATCATTGTGGTGCTCGGTTACACGGTGCTGGGCCACGCGCCAACCATCCTGACCCTTAGCCTGTTCGTCTCGATTGTGGGTGCCTTGTCGCGCATGTACCGTGACAGCGAGATGGTGATCTGGTTCTCAGCCGGACAAGGCCTGGGTTCATTTGTCAAACCGCTGTTCCGCTTCGTCTGGCCGATGCTTTTGATGATCGCCGCGCTAGCCCTCTTCGGGTGGCCCTGGGCCAACCAGCAGTCGAAAGTGCTGCGCGACCGGTTTGAGAGTCGCAACGACCTCGAACGGGTATCACCAGGTCAGTTCCAGGAGTCCGCAGGTGGCAACCGCGTGTTCTTCATCGACAAGGACTCGGTCGATGGCAAATCGGCTGGAGAGGTATTCATCGCATCCACCGAACGTGGCAAGGAAACCATCACCTCGGCGCGCGCAGGTGTGATCGAAATCGTTGACGGCGACCGGTTCCTGTTGCTGTCGCGCGGGCAACACCTGGAACGGTCCCTGGAGAAGCCCGGTACCAAGCTCAGCGAGTTCGAACAATACGGGGTGTTGGTCGATGGCAAGGGCGAGCAGATAGAGCGTGCAACTCCGGTGCGATCCGTGCCCACCGCTGCCCTGATCCGGGACCGCACCCAGCGATCAATGGGCGAATTGTCCTGGCGGCTTGGCATCGCAATCGCCGCCGTCAACTTCGTCCTGATCGGACTGGTCGTGTCGGGCACCAATCCACGTGTCGGCCGCAACGGCAACCTGCTGCTTTCACTGTTCACATTTGTGGTGTATTACAACCTGGTGAACCTGGGTTCAAGCCGCATCGCAGCGGGCGCCAGCAATTTCTGGAGCTTCATGATTGCCCTGCATGGCGGCGCCTTCATGGCAAGCTTGTTGATGCTGGCAAAGCTGCACTGGAACTGGACATTTTCCGGCAGCTTGCGCAGACGGCGCCGAACAGGTTTGGCTGACAGGGTGGCAACATGAAAATTGTGCGGCGCATGATCCAGCGCGACATCCTGGGCGCAGTGTTGTTCGCTACCCTGGCGTTTCTAGCCCTTTTCTCCTTCATCGACCTGGTTGACGAACTGCGCTGGGTCAATGCCGCAGACCCGCAGGGCTACCAGGTACGCCACGCACTGGCTTTCGTCGCTACGCTGTCCGTCAGCACGCTTTACGAGCTGATTCCGATCACGGTGCTGATCGGGTCGGTGTTCGTGATGGCGCGCCTTGCGCAAAACTCCGAGTTCACGGTCCTGCGCACCAGTGGCCTCGGGCCCTGGCGCGCACTTCGCGTAATGCTGGGCCTGGGCCTGGTATTCACCCTGATCACATTTGCGATTGGTGACTTTCTGGCACCTGCGGCCAACCGCGCCGGACAATTCCTGCGCGCGAACTACCTGCGCGAGATCACGGTCGGACAAACCGGGGCGTGGTTGCGCGAGAAACAGGCCTACCGCTCGTTCGTGGTCAACGTCGGCGTTTTGCAAACCGACGGCACCATGCGCCGCGTGCGCGTGATCGAGTTCGACCGCAGCGGGCGCATCGTTTCGACCAGCGATGCAAAAACCGGCAAATTCGGCGCAGATGACGCGTGGACCCTGGCCGGTGTCTCGCGCACCGAGTTTGTTGCCGACGCGAACAGCTCGGCAATGGGAACGCGCCAATCCTTGCCAGAGTACCGATGGCCAACCACCCTGACGTCGGAAATGGTGTCGGTGGCCCTGTTGCGTCCGGAACGTATGTCAACCATCGACCTGTTCCAGTTCATGCGCCATCTCGATGCCAATGGCCAGTCGTCACAGCGTTACGAGATCGAGTTCTGGCGCAAGGTCTTTTACCCCCTGAGTTGTCTGGTGATGGTGGTGCTGGCGTTGCCCTTTGGCTACCTGCATTTCCGCACACGCGGCATCTCCACCTTTGTGTTCATCGGGGTCATGACGGGCATCAGCTTTTTCCTCCTCAACAACCTGTTCGGCCATTTTGGCAACCTGCGCAACTGGTGGCCGTGGTTGACCGCAGCCGCGCCCGGCCTGATTTATTCGCTGCTGTCGCTGACCGCGTTTGGATGGCTGGTGGTACGCCGATGACGCCTTCCCTGCGCGCGGTCATCCTGTTTGCGCACGGATCGCGCGACCCCCGGTGGAGTGAACCGATGCGGGCGGTGGCCACACGCATGCAGCAGCAGCATCCGCATATTCCGGTCGCCTGCGCCTACCTTGAAATGATGGCGCCGGACCTCGCGAGCGCCAGTGAAGGTTTGATCGCCACTGGCATCCGCCACATCAGCGTGGTACCCATGTTTCTGGGCGTTGGTCGACACGCGCGCCATGATCTGCCGCTGCTGCTGCAGGCGCTGCGCGAGCGACACGGGCAGGTTCGATTCGACCTGAAGGCGGCGATCGGGGAAGACCAGCGTGTGCTGGAATTGCTCGCAGCCATCGCGGCCGAGTAGTTTGTTGCAGCCGCCGAGGCGGCAGGATCAGCGCCAGTCGGCATAATCAACGCCTTCTTCAGATATTTTTCAATATGAATCTGCACCAGTTTCGTTTTGTGCAGGAAGCGGTGCGACGCAACCTGAACCTGACCGAAGCCGCGAAGGCCCTGCACACCTCGCAGCCCGGAGTATCCAAGGCCATCATCGAACTGGAAGAGGAACTGGGAATCGAGATTTTTGCGCGCCATGGCAAACGCCTCAAACGGGTGACCGAACCCGGCCAGCTTGTGCTCAAGAGCGTCGAGTTGATCATGCGCGAACTCGGCAACCTGCGCCGTATCGGAGACGAGTACAGCGCCCAGGACAGTGGCACATTGTCGATCGCGACGACCCACACGCAGGCCCGCTACGTATTGCCCGATGCAGTGTCCCGTCTGCGGGTTGCCTATCCAAAGGTCAACATCAGCCTGCACCAGGGCGCGCCGCATCAGGTAGCCCAGATGGTGATCGATGAAGTGGCGGAAATTGGCATTGCCACCGAGTCACTGGCCGCCTATGGCGAACTGGTGACCCTGCCCTGTTATGAATGGCAACACATGCTGGTGCTGCCCGTCGATCATCCGTTGTGCCTGAAGGAGCGACTGACGCTGGAAGACATTGCGGCCGAGCCGCTCATTACCTACCACCCATCCTTTACCGGACGCACCAAGATCGACCAGGCATTTGCCACGCGCAACTTGCACCCGCGCATCGCACTCGAAGCAATCGACTCGGACGTGATCACGACCTATGTGCGCCTGGGCCTGGGCATCGGCATCGCCGCCGAGATGGCGGTGCGTGGCCTGACCGCGGACGCTGGCGGACTGGTGGTGCGACCGGTGGGCCAGCTGTTTGGCCAGAACGTCACTCGCGTGGCATTCAAGCGCGGGGCCTATCTGCGCAATTTCGTGTACAAATTTGCGGAACTGCTCAGCGACCGGCTGGACCGCCAGCTGGTGGCGCGCGCCATGACCGGCCAGGTCAATGACTATGAACTGTGACCCCAATGTAATGACCCATACGCCAGCATTGGTTTCCAGGCTTCCCACGGTCGGCACCACAATTTTTACCGTCATGTCGACGCTGGCAGCCAACCATGCTGCTGTCAACCTGGGGCAGGGCTTTCCGGACTTCGATTGCGATCCAGCGCTGGTGGGTGCGGTTTCGCAAGCCATGCAAGCTGGCCTGAACCAGTATCCACCGATGGCCGGTGTTGCTGCGCTGCGGGAAGCCGTCGCAAGCAAGTTGACGCTATGGCACGGCGCGGCAGGCGGACGCCACTACGACGCGGCGGCAGAAATCACGGTCACCGCCGGTGCCACCCAGGCCATCATCACGGCGATCCTGGCCGTAGTGCACCCCGGCGACGAGGTGATTGTGCTGGAGCCGTGTTACGACAGCTACATCCCCAACATCGATCTCGCCGGTGGCAAGGCGGTACGGGTGCCGCTGAAGCCCGGCAGTTTCCGCCCTGATTTTGATCGCATCAGCGCTGCCATTTCGCCGCGCACGCGCGCGATCCTGATCAACAGCCCACACAACCCGAGCGCGACTGTTTGGTCCGATGCCGACATGTTGCGTTTGCAGGAGCTGCTGGCACCGACCAACATCCTGCTGATCAGCGACGAAGTGTATGAACACATGGTGTTTGATGGACAGGCGCACCACAGTGCAGCCCGTTATCCGGGGTTGGCGGCGCGCGCCTTCATCGTCTCGAGTTTTGGCAAGACCTACCATGTCACCGGATGGAAAGTCGGCTTTGTGGCGGCTCCTGCTGCGCTCATGGGCGAATTTCGCAAAGTACACCAGTTCAATGTGTTCACGGTGAATACGCCGGTACAACATGGCCTGGCGGCTTACATGGCCGATCCGCGGCCTTACCAGGAACTGGCGGCGTTCTACCAGCGCAAGCGTGACCTGTTTCGTACCGGCCTGGCAACCACCCGCCTGCGCCTGTTGCCCAGCGAAGGCAGCTTCTTCCAATGTGTGGACATCTCTTCGCTGGCCGTGCCGGAACGCACCCTGGGCGAAGCCAGGTTCTGCGAATGGCTGACCACCGAAGTGGGTGTGGCAGCGATCCCGCTCTGCGCGTTTTATGGCGATGGCTTCGACCAGAGCGTGGTGCGGTTCTGCTTTGCAAAAAAAGACGAGACACTGCATACCGCCCTGCAACGGCTGGCCAGGCTGTAGGGATGCTCTGCATGACTCCCGCCCCGCGCGGCGCGAGCGATTCACAGCATAACCGGCAGTGCCATCCCGCCGTGTGACCGCCTGGTCGCGAAAAGCAGAGTCAAACTGCGCGTCAGCGCGGTCGGCCGCGCGCCTCGCGCCGGGCAATCCAGATAGTTGCGCTGCAGATCACCAGCCCACCGACCAGCGTGGACTGGCTCGGCGTCTCGCCAAACACCAGCCAACCCATGGCCGCTGCCCAGACCAGATCGAGAAACTTGACCGACTGCGTCGACGAAATGTAAGCCACAGCGAAACCCCGCGTCACGCAGTAGTGCGCCGCCACGCCCAACACCCCTGCCGCCAAAAAGCCTAGCCACTGACCAGGCAGCACTGGCGCCCAGAACCAGATCGCCAACGGCAGACTGAACAGGGAGACGCTGATGGCTTGCCACAACACGATCACCTCCACGCGCTCGGTCCGGGTCAGGGCCTTGGTCAGCAGGAAGGATGCCGCAAAAATCGGACTGGAGGCAAGCATCACCAGGCTGTAGACACTGCTGTCGCCAGTCAGGCTGGGGCCCACCACAATCAACACGCCGGCAAATCCGAGCAATGCGGCAAGCCAGCGGTCCCAGCGCATCTGCTCGCGAAAAAACAGGTAGGCACCCAGCATGATGAAGATCGGGCCGGTGAATCCGATGGCGGTGGTGTCCGCCATCGGGATCTGCGGCAGTGCAGTGAACCACAGCATCAGGCCGATGCTGTGCAACCCTCCGCGGGCAAACTGTCCGCCCATGCGTTTGGGCAGGTAGGCAGCAAGGCCTGCAGCCACGACCAATGGCGCCATCACAACGACCGAACTGATATAGCGCAGAAACTGGGCCTGCAGCGGGTGCATCTGCAAGGACAACAAGCGAATGATCGTATTGAGCTGGACAAACAGCAGGCCTGCCAACGCCACCCACAACAAACCCTTGATGGTCGGATCCAGCCGCGTTGCGCGATGGCGCAGCAGCGCCAGCCGCCGCTGCAGGGGTGTGCGACGGTGACCTCCGTGGTGGATCATGGACTGCCCATCATTGCTCGATCTGTTGCCACACCTTGTCCAGCCGTTTCACGCTGACCGGCTGCGGAGTGCGCAATTCCTGCGCAAAAAAACTGACCCGCAGTTCCTCCAGCAGCCAGCGGAACTCGTCCAACCGCGTATCGGCCACACCTTTGCGCTCGGCCAGCAGACGCCAGTAACGCGCTTCCTGGGGCCGAAGGTCGCCCAGCCGCAAGGCATCCCGCGCCGGGTCGCCGCGCGCCTTGTCCAGGCGCAGCACAATCGCTTTCAGGTAACGCGCGAAGTGCGGCAATTGCCCCCACGGCGTGAGCGCCAGGAAGCGGCGCGGCATGAGGCGCTGCAACTGCTGCTGCGCATCGGTGCAGGCGTCCGCCAATTGCCGGTTGTCCTTGATCTTGCGACTGGCCAATGCGTACTCTGCGAGGATCGTGCCACACAGCCGGGCAACTTCGTTGGCAATCAGGGTGAGCCGCCCCCTGCCCTCCTCCAGACGTTGGCGGAACGCTACTGCATCACCCGGCAATGGCTCCAGCAGGAATGCCCGCTCCAGCGCCACGTCGATGATCTGGGCGCGCAACTCTTCCATGGTTCCCAGAGGCATGTAGGCTGCCGCCATCTTCTGCAACTCGGGCGTGCTTTTCTCCAGGTACTTGATGGCATCGCGGACCTGCAGCGCAAACAAGCGGCGCAAACCGGCGCGGTGCCGCACCATGGCCGCGGCGGGCTCATCAAACACTTCGATGCCCACCGCATCGCCCAAGTCCGTCAGAGCCGGAAAACCGATCAGTGTCTGTGTCCCTTTGCGGATCTCGAGCAGTTCGGGCAACTCGCCAAAAGTCCATCCGGTGTAGCGGGCAGCGCTCTCAACCGGTGCAGCAGCGCGGGCCGCCACCACAGCGGGTCCCGTGCGATCCGGTGTTGCGGCGCGCGGCGCTGGGTCTGCCGCCGCTGGCGCCGCCTTCAACCCCGCCAATGCCTGGAAGGCACCGCGCGCCTGCGCCCCAAGTTCGGCCTTGAGCGCACCCAGATTGCGCCCACTCCCGAGTTGACGGCCATGTTCATCGACCACTCGAAAGTTCATGAACAAATGTGGGCTCAGGGTGTCGAGCTTGAAGTCGGCGCGCTTTACATCGAGTGAAGTTTCAGCACGAACCAGCTTCAGCAAACTGTCCACCAGGCTGTTGCGCCCGAATAATTCGGGCTGTGTGAGGTGCGCCCCGATCCGTGTGGCGCTGTCGGGAAGCGGAACGAAGCGGGCGCGCGGTTTCTGGTGCAAGCTTCTGAGCAGGGCCAGTATCTTGTCGCGCAACATCCCGGGAACCAGCCATTCGCAGCGTTCCTCGTTCACCTGGTTGAGCACAAACAAGGGAACAGTCACTGTCAACCCGTCGCGCACATCGCCCGGCTCGTGCAGGTACTGCGCGGCGCAATCAACGCCACCGAGCCGCAGGGCGCGCGGAAACGCATTGGTGGTGATGCCAGCGGCTTCATGGCGCATCAGCTCGGCACGCGTCAGCAGCAATAGCTGCGGCTGCTTCTTCGCTTCCGCGCGGTACCAGGTCTCGCAGCTGTGGCCACTGCAAACGTCCGGCGGCAGCTGCTGGTCGTAAAACGCGAAGATCAGTTCATCGTCCACCAGCACATCCTGGCGCCGAGACTTGTGCTCCAGGTCCTCGACCTGCGACACCAGCTTGCGGTTTGCCGCCAGAAACGCCAGATTGGTATCCCACTGTCCCGCCACCAGGGCCTCGCGAATGAATATCTCGCGCGCCGCCTGCGGATCGACGCGCGCATAGTTGACCCGACGCGCGCTGTAGACGACGATGCCGTACAAGGTGGCCCGTTCGAGCGCCGTCACTTCGGCGGCCTTCTTTTCCCAATGCGGATCCAGCAACTGCTTCTTGAGCAAATGCGCGCCAACCTGCTCCAGCCATTGCGGCTCGATCGCCGCAAGGCCACGGCCAAACAGCCGCGTTGTCTCCACCAGCTCGGCGGCCATGATCCAGCGACCGGGTTTCTTTGCCAGATGCGCACCCGGGTGGCGGTAAAACTTGATGCCGCGTGGACCAAGGTACACCTCATCGTCATCGAGCTTGCAACCGATATTGCCCAACAAGCCGGCCAACATGGCCAGGTGCAACTGCTCGTAACTCGCCGGTGCGCTGTTGATGTGCCACCGGTGTTCGGCGACGACTGTCTGCAACTGCGAATGGATGTCCTTCCATTCGCGCACCCGGCGCACACTGACAAAGTTCTGCCGCAGCAGCTGCTCGTATTGCCGGTTCGACAAGCGGTGCTCGGCGCTGCCTTTCTCGCCGCGCGCATGGGCGATCCACTTCCAGAGCTTGAGGTAACCGCTGAACTCGCTGCGGTCGTCGTCAAACTTGCTGTGCGCCGTGTCGGCGGCGCCTTGCGCGTCCATCGGACGGTCCCGCACATCCTGCACACTGAGCGCGCTGGCGACCACCAGCACCTCATCGAGCGCATGGCGTTCGCGCGCCTCCAGAATCATGCGGCCCACCCGCGGGTCCAGCGGCAGCCGCGCCAGCTCGACGCCGGTTGCTGTCAGCTCACGGTCATCGTCGACCGCGCCGAGTTCCGCCAGCAACTGGTACCCGTCAGTGATGGCGCGCGCCTGCGGAGCCTCCAGGAACGGAAAGTCCTCGACCAGGCCAAGGCGCAGCGACTTCATGCGCAGGATCACGCCGGCCAGTGAGCTGCGCAGGATTTCCGGATCGGTGAACTGGGGGCGCTGCTCGAAATCGCGCTGCTCGTAGAGCCGGATGCAGATCCCGTTGGCCACGCGCCCGCAGCGCCCGGCGCGCTGGTTGGCCGACGACTGGCTGATCGGCTCAACCAGCAACTGCTCCACCTTGCTGCGAAAGCTGTAGCGCTTCATGCGCGCCGTGCCTGCATCGATGACAAAACGGATGCCCGGTACCGTCAGAGAGGTCTCTGCGACATTGGTCGCGAGCACGATACGGCGACCGGAGTGTGTGTCGAAGATGCGGTCCTGTTCGGGCTGGCTCAGCCGTGCAAACAGCGGCATCACCTCGGCTTGGCGCAACAGCGGCTGGTGGCTCAGGTGTTTGCGCAAATGGTCGGTCGCTTCGCGAATCTCGCGCTCTCCCGGAAGGAAAACCAGAATGTCGCCGTCCTGGCCT
>Ga0163144_10012173_pt1 | contig 18109 bp, 13 predicted proteins | sample OliLak19BULKMAT1_FD_123175 | JGI IMG/M metagenome (GOLD analysis project Ga0163144, IMG submission 123175) | Freshwater microbial mat bacterial communities from Lake Vanda, McMurdo Dry Valleys, Antarctica - Oligotrophic Lake LV.19.BULKMAT1 | ecosystem: Environmental > Aquatic > Freshwater >... | reverse complement strand
GTCATCGGTCCGGTCTTCTTTGCCGACGCCAGCCAATTCGCCGTGCCCGCCCCCGGAGAACTCGGCATCGGTCGCAACGTGTTCCAGGGTCCTTCTTACTGGAACGTCGACCTCGGGATCTCGAAGGGTTTTCAAATCAACGAGCGCTTTCGGCTGACCTTCCGGACGGAGATGTTCAACGCCCTGAACCACGCCAACTTCCGGAACCCGCGCGATGCCTCTGTCGGCAGTCCGGCCATCAACTCGAACGTGTTCGCGCAGGCTTGCTGCGTGTCGCTGTCGACGGCCAGTTCCTCCACCACCAACCAGAACGGCGAAAGCTGGCGGGTGATTCAGTTGGCGCTCAAGCTGGCGTTCTAGCCCAGTACCGCTCCGGCCGCGAGGCGTACAACGCCGCCATCGCGGCCGGAGAGGAAAACAGATCGTTGAGCTGGGTTCTGTAGGCGCACAGAGCGTCTAAGTTTGGAGCCGGTAACTCCCGAACCGGCTCAACCCCCAGGAAAGGTTTTGCAGCCGCGAAAGCCTTCCTCACCGCGTAGGGATGAGTGCCAGCAAGATAAGTTTGGACGTAGTGGGCGGCGAAGTAGCTCTCCCAATCCGGATGCGGCGCGGTGCCGATCGTGAAGTCGACTTGATCCCGTACGAAGGCGTAAGGCCGGTCTTCGTAGTAAAGCAGCCGCTCCGGCCGCACGAGCTTCGTCGCCGCGTAACGAAGCACCCGATGGTCAATATGGTTCCCGACCCCCAGCGGAGCCAGCACGAACTCCGGGTCGAGCTCGTCCAGAAGCTGTGCCAGCGCCTTTTCGAGTCTCAAGGGCGGCTTAAACCCGCTCCCAATAATCCCAACGAAATTGCTATAGAGCACCGATCGAAACGGCGCGTCTTTAAAACCCAAGTGCCGCGCTTGCGCGCCGATGATCCTTGCGGCCTTGATGTCCTCTTCTCGACGCGCCTCATAGCTCGCGTCGCCCTCCGTGAAAACAGTGGCGATCACCGACTTATGGCACCCCAAGTACCCGGCGCAGGAAAGCACCGCGTCGTCAAGATGCGGCGAAAGTACCAGGGTTATGCGTGCCATAGCGCCGCTCCTACGCCGAAGCCCATCGTGAGTACCAGCGTCTTCACGGCAGACTCCGGCGGGTAGCCCCGCGCCATCAACACCGCGTCGTTCACGACGACCCAAGGGACGTTCGGAAACAGCGAGCCAAAGATGTGCTCGACCGGACCATATAAGCCCGGATACGTCGACGACTCCGCTTCGCCCTCGGTCGTGATCCGATTCGGCAGCCCCAGCACAACGCCGTCGTACTCGCCGGCGTCGGCCAGGGCGCTGCGGACAAACGCCCGAAGCCGGTCCCGCCCCTCGACCTCCGGCAGGGCCGCTCGACCGTAGGGCAGCTCGCGTTGGAAGGCTCGGTTTTCGGTCAAGCTCATCACCTTCATTTGCGTCTGGCCCAGGTCAATCGCCAGCGGCTTCCGCCAGCCCAATTCGGCCCAAATCGCCTCTGCTCCCGGGCGGGCGCAGAACGGATCGGGCGAGAGTAAAGTATGGGGAACGGATAACGCGGCCGCCTCTCCGCCGCCGATAAGCAGCCGTTCGAACCCGGCGGCCCGGTTGAGTGGATCGCCGGTTGCCGTCTCGGCACAGCCCGCCTGCACGCGCTGAAGGAACTCCGCCAGGCCCGCAAAATACGCCGCTCGGTCATCCCGCAGTTGATAAAGGGTCGTGTGCCGCGCAAGCCCGTGCCACACTTCCAGGCCCTCCAAACCAGCATGCTGATAGACGATCAACCGAGCGGCTCCTTCGTCTCCGTCACGGGTTGCCAAGTCGGACACGGCTGCTTTGCGAAATGGCTGTAGTAGAGCTGTTGCCCTCGGTAGGCTACTTTGCACAGCAGCAGCGCGCCCTGAAAAATGCTATAGAGCACTTGTTCTTTCGCCGGTGCCTGCCGTAGCCGGCTGCGGTCCAGTCGGCGGCCCTTGGGCTTCTCGCGGGGGAAGAAGTGCGTGAGCCGTTCGAGTTCGAGCCGCATTCGCTGGTACTTGCGAAACATCCCGCGCAGAGTTTCCGGTGGCCGGTACTGGATTCCGGCTTGAGTACAGTGCAGCGCCTCCGCCGCGCGACCTAACGACAGGTAAATGTCATCGCTCCGAATCCCGGCGCCGAGGTGGAGAAAAGGGGTGTCCGCCGCCGGGTCCCAGCGCAGCTCCGCCACGGTAGGAATGTGCCAATGCCGAATTGCAAAGCACTGGCCATTGCAGTACAGCCGCTTCGTTTGGTACCCCTCCCGCAGATTGAAATAGTAAAGAGCCTGGGCCAGCCAAGTCTGTCGTAGCGGTGGCAACGGATACTTTTCGGCGTAGGCGATTTCCACCTCGGGATGTTGCTGCATCGCCGCCGCGAGCTCGGTGACCGTCTCGGGATGAATCAGGATATCGGCGTCGGTGAACAGGATCCAAGGGGCCGCCGGACGTGCCTGGACCAGGGCTCGCTGCGCCTCCACCAAGCCGCCGCGCGTTTGCCAAACGGTGAGCCCCTTTTGGTCCTCCAGCAGCGCCGGCGTTTGGTCTTCATTGTCGTTGAGAATAACGTGCAGCTCAAAGCGCAGACCCAGCGCGGCCTCGGCCCGGCGAACCGACTCGCGGAGCGAAGCCAACAGAACCCGAATGTTTCGGGCCTCATTGCGGGCGGTGATGCCAATGGGAATCACTGCCCGAGTCCCTCAATCAGCGACGCCGCGGTTCTCGCCCCGTCCACCTGATAGCTCGCGGAAAGCCGGCTCATCGCCGAACGGATCGGCCCATCGGCCAGCAGCGAAGCGAGCACCTCCCGCAGTTCTACGACGCTCAGCTTCCGCAGATCTCCAACCACCCCGATTTGGCTTCGTTCCGCAAAATAGCCTTGGTGGAACTGATCGTTGCACATCGGAGAAAGCAGCATCGGCACATTCGCGGCAATCGCCTCCATGAACGAGTTCGCTCCGCCGTGGGTAACGAACACCCGCGCCATCTTGAGCAGCGCCAACTGCGGCGCATAACGGTAAACGCTACATCCTGGAAACGGCCCTGGCAAGTCTCCCACCGACAGCACCAGCTCAGCTCCAGGATTGGCCGCCGCCAGCTTTTCGAATAGCTCTGGCCAATGATAAATCTGGCTGCCGAAGGAAGCGTAGATGATCGGCCGGTCACCCGCCAACGGCGCGAAAGCGACTTCGTCTCCCCTCACTCGCAACGGGAACGAAGGTCCGACCAGATGCACCCCGTCGACGGGTCCGCAGAGAGCTTCGGTCGTAAAGGCGATGTTCAGATGGGGCGAAAGCCGATCACAGCCCGCGTACTTGCCAGGCGGGCGCGGCAGCGCACGGGCAGTGCGGAGCAGGTCGCTATCCAGAGCGGCTGGCAGCACCGGGTTCAGCGAGTTGGATACCGCCGCCCAGGGCAACCCGGCAGCCTCGGCGGCCAAGGACGCTGCATAGTAAAGCGGGTCGACCACCACGAGGTCTATGGCCGCTTCGCGATACCAACTCCGGAGTTGCTCAACCTGCGCATCCAACCCGTCCAGCAGCAGTTGACCGACCCACGCGGCCAGCCGCTCGGCGTCCTGAATCAGCTCGACCAGCGCCGCCCCGTGGGTCGGCCGATCCGAGTTTCCGGGCAACGCATGAAAAGCCAAGCCCGCCGCCGAGACCTGCGCGGCGATGTCGCCCGGTGCGGCGATCACCACCGAATGGCCTCGTTCCTGCAAGGCCTGCGCAGGGCCGATATAGGGGTTCACGTGGCCCTTCTCCGGGATCAATACGAAGGCGATGTTCATAGCGTTCCCCAGCGGGCAAACCAAGTCGCGGTGGCCCGCCGCCGGAACCGCAATACCCCCGCCCAGGGCAACCCGGCAGGCTCTCTGGCCAAAGACGCTGCGTAGTAAATCGGGTCGAAAGCGACGACGTCTATGGCCGCCCTTCGATACCAATTCCGTAGTTGCTCGACCAGCGCCGCCCCATGGGCGGGTCGATCCGAGCTTCCGGGCAACGCAGGAAAAGCCAAACCCGCCGCCGCGATCTGCCCTGCGATGTCGCCCGGTGCGGCGGTCACCACCAAGCCGGTTCTCACACGCTTCCCCACCGTGCGAACCACGTCATGGTGGCCAGCAGCCGGAACTGTAAACCGGTCTCTCGATCGTCTGCTGGCGGCCCGAGACCAGCGACAAAATCGGCTTCCACATACGGCGCCAGCCAATCGCCGTGCTCGGCCCACGCTTCCCGAAACAGGCGGTGAACAGCCGCTCTGCCGAGTAGATTTTTCGTCAACGCGGACTTCGGTCGCCAAGCGATTTCTGGCGGCAACACGGCGGCGGCGACCGACCGCAGATAGTGCTTTTCGATTCCGTTCGCCAGGGCCGTTTCCGGCGGAATCGCATCGGCTATCGCGACCACCGTCGGGTCGGCAAAGGGGACGCGACCTTCGACAGAATGAGCCATAAGTTGGATGTCTCCATTGTGCAGGAGCCGCGCCAGCCAGCGTTGCCGGATCAGATAGCTGATCGCCAACCGCTGGTCGGCGGGGGTGTCCCACTGATAGCCCGCGGCGGCTGTTTCCGCCTGGTAGCGAGCGGTGAAATGCGCGGCGGCGTCCATCCGCCGCAGCGGCAGATGGCCGAAGAAGTCAAGCAGCGGTCGGGGTGACGCGATCCGTTCGGGGTGCAGCAGGAAGCTGTATCCGTAGTGCGTTTCGTCTGCGGCGTCCCCGACCAGAACGGCTTTGCAGTGGGGCGCCGCAGCTTCAGCAAGCAGGTTCTGCGATACCTCCTGCTCCCAGGCCGCGATCTGGTCGTTCGCCCAAAGCGAACGCTGCAGCGCGGTCGCATAGTCGACCGGGGTGACTTCGAAATGAGGATGACCGAAGGCCGCCGCCACTTGCCGTGCGAACGGCACATCGTCGCTGTTCACGATCAGCGAATCGGTGTAGTCCATCGCGCCGTAGTTGATCGTGAACGCCGGCAAAGGAGCCTCCGCCAAGGCCGCCAGCAGGCTGGAGTCAACGCCGCCAGATAGGAATAGACCCGCCGGGGTGCTGGCCCGGACAGCGCGGCGCAGGGCGGTTAACAGGTCGCCTTCTGCGCGGCCCGACCGATAGGAGTGGACTCCGCGCGGCGTGAGATACGTGCCCCCTTCGAGCCGTGCCAGGTTCGCGAACGGCATGAGGCTGAAGTAGGGTGCCGTGAGGTGCTCCGCCACCGCTTCCTCGTCCGCCCGGAACGGCACCACCCCGGCTTCCAGCAACGGACCGGCTTCCGAGCAGAACGCGAAAAGCTCGGCCGTCCGATGGTATACGAACGGCTTCACCGCCAGCGGATCTACCGCCGCCAAGTAGTCGCCCGTCTTGTCGTCCCAAAGGCAGAAAGCGAACATGCCTTCAAACCGTTCGAGCGCCGCCGGCCCCCAATGCAATAGGGCCGCGAAGGCCACTTCGGTATCGGTCTCGGTCGTAAACGGATACGCCGCCAGTTGACGCCGCAGGTCGCGATGATTGTATATTTCGCCGTTAAAGACGATCGTGAAGCGGCCGTTCGAAAGCGGAAGCGGGTACGAGCGAGGATCGACCAGCGCCAAGCGCGTTTGGACGAGGGCGGCCCGCGACGTGATAGACGTTCCCGCGCCGTCGGGCCCCCGGTGGTGGAGCAACGCAGCCAGTTTCCCGGCTGAAGCGTGGTCCGCCGGGGTAAGGCCGCCCGTTCGGATCAGCCCGGCAATACCGCACATCGCGATAGCTCCTCTGTTGTCCGACCGAGAATCGAAGGCCCCGGGACAAGCGTCGGCCGCTTGGCGATCGGCGGAAGGCCCAACTCGGCCGCCAGAGCCCGGAGCGCTTCCTTGTGCGGGTCCGGCCGCTCAATGGACACCGCCTGAAACGGGAGGTGCAACCGGACCCCGGCATGGGCGAAACAGGCCAACGTCAGCGGCAAAAGGTCGCAGCTAGTCTCTCCCCGGAAGACTTGGTCAGCGGCATCCCCGCCGATGATCTCTGCCACCCCCGCGCCGCGCAACGCCTCAGCAAAAAGAAGTTTCGATACCGGGTGCAGGTTGTAAATCGGCGTCCGCGTCACGGCAAGAAAGCGGGGCAACGCCCCTTCCAAATCCGGTGCTTCGAACACGGTCAGCGGCACTTGAAACCGGTCCGCCAGCGCGCGCGTCCGCTCGATTTCGCAATAGCCCGGAATGCCCGTCGTCAGGGTGTAGGCCCGCACCGGCCGACCCAACCCGGCCAGCAACAATGCGAGCACCCAGGAATCCAGCCCCCCGCTGACGGCCACCGCGTTCGTCGCGGGCAAAGTTCCGATCAGCGTGGCTCGAAGCGTCATGCCGAAAGCTGGACCAAACCCGCGCGTTTGGTGCGAATTGCACTCGGCGTCAACTGCCGGTGGATCTCTAAATGCGCTTGTCCTCCGTTGCAGAGGAAGCAGGAATGCAGCGGCTCGGTCTGGGTGAGATGCGCCTGAATCCGTAGCGCCAGGGCCGCCGCATCCGGATCGTCCACCGCGACCCCATCGGCCTGAAACTTCGGCCCGTCGATGGCAAATTTCTGCACGTACTGGGGCCGCGTGCAGGAATAGAAACGCCCGTTTTTAATCGTGTTGCAGCGGTGCCGAATCCAGCAGTCGGCGAAGGTATCCGTGGCCTCCGTTTCGGTCGCGCGCTCCGTCCGATCCATGCAGGTGAACTTATCCTGAACCTTCCAACTCACTTCGATTTTTCGGGCGGCTGCTTCCCGCGCGATATAACGAATCAGGTCCTTGGGCAGCGCCGGCTTCGGGTAAAGCGACACCGAAATCATCTGCAAACAGTCCCACGATTTCGCCGAAAGATTTTTGATCAGCAGCGCATTCGTCGTCAGCTGAATCCGGGGACCCACCTTGAGCCGATGGGCGATCGTCAGCAGCGTTTCGAGCTCCGGATGCAGCAGCGGCTCGCCACCAACGATCTTGACGAACTGCGGTTCCACCACCCGCCGAACCAGCAAAAGATCCTTCTCGAATTGCGCCGGATCCGCACACCATTTTTTCAGGATCGGGGAGTATGAACAGCAGTGGTCACAACGAAGATTACAGTGATCGGTGACGTGGTACTCGAGCGCTCTCGTCTGCACCCGTCCGCCCAAGATTGGGTAGGGATCAGCATCCTGCGGCATGACCAAACGATAGCATGACGGGCTAGGCCTTTTCGAGGACCTCAAACGCGTCGCCGCCACAGATCCGCTCGATCTCTTGTTTAAATTCCTTGTCCGGACGGACGCGCAGTGGCACGTCCATCATGGCGATAAAGTCCTGCGGTTTCTCCAGCTTCAGCCGAACTTGAGCGTTGCCGGGTTTGCGCTCGAACAGGCTGCGTAACTCTGCTGCCGGGTCGAGGCCGTTCGCCTCGCGAATCCTGACGCGAATGGCGACGATGCTCGGAAGCTTGACCAGAGCATTGGCCAAAGGGACAATCTCCTGGAGACTGACCTTCGGTGCTGAGCCCTCCTCGGGCATCACTTTACAGATCGCCATCACGGGGATATCGTCGGTCAAATACTGATTCAGCTCCTCCATTTTGCTGGCGAAGCACATCGCCTCCAAGCTGCCCTTTTGGTCTTCCAAGCGCATCGCCGCCCACAGCTCACCCTTCTTGTTCCGGCGTTTTTGAATCCCCGTCAGGATGCCGCAGAGCCGCACCTCTTCATGCTTTTGGCAATTGTCGAGCCCGTCGCTGTCGTGGGTCTGGAGCTCAGAGATTTTATCGGCAAATGCGTCCAGCGGGTGCCCGGTTACGTAGAAGCCAATCATCTCCTTTTCGCCGTTCAACTTTTCGGTCTGCGACCAGTCCTTTACGTTCGGCAAGGGCTCGGCCGCCGTGTCCTCGGCCGGTCCGCCGAACAGGTCGCCGAAGAGGCCGCCCTGGCCGCTGTCTTTGTCCTTCTTCGTCCGTTGCGCATGGTCCATCGCCCGGTCGATCATCGCGGTCAACTGGCTTCGAGTACCGTCCAGGCTATCCATCGCTCCGGCCTTAATCAACGATTCCAGGGCCCGCTTATTCACGGCCCCAACGTCAACACTCTCGCAGAAATTGAAGAAGCTTTTGAACTTGCCGACCTGCGCCCGGGCCGCCAGAATCGACTCGACCGCCCCCTGCCCCAGGTTCTTAATCGCCCCTAATCCGAAGCGTACCGCCTGGCCGTCCGGAGCAAAGCTGAGCAGCGAAGCGGCCACGTCCGGGGGCAGCACCTTAATCCCCATATCCTTGCACTCATTGATGTACTTAACGACCTTATCCGTGTTCCCCGTTTCCGACGTCAGCAACGCCGACATGAACTCAATCGTATAGTGCGTTTTCAAATACGCCGTCACCCACGCCATGTACGCATAGGCCGCCGAGTGCGATTTATTGAAGCCGTAGCCGGCGAACTGCGCCATCAGATCGAACAGCTTATCGGCCTTCTTGGCGTTGTGCCCTAGCTTTGACGAGCCGCTCAGAAAGCGCTCCTTTTGTTCGGCCATGGCCGATGCTTCTTTTTTGCCCATCGCGCGGCGCAGTATGTCCGCCTCACCCAGGCTGTAGCCGGCGATGACGTTCGAAATCTGCATCACCTGCTCCTGATAGACGATGACCCCATACGTTTCGCCCAACAGTGGCTCCAACTCCTTAAAGTCGAAGACGACTTCCTTCTTGCCGTGCTTACGGGCAATGAAGTCATCAATCATGCCGCCCTGAATCGGGCCAGGCCGGTACAACGCGTTTAGCGCGCAGAGATCCTCAATCCGCTCCGGCTTCGAGCGGCGCAGAATATCCTGCATGCCCGAGGATTCGAACTGGAAAACACCAGACGTCCGCCCCTTCCAAAAGATCTCTTCGTAGGTCTTCTGGTCGTCGAGCGGGATGTCTTCCATCACCAGCTTCACCCCGTGAATCGCCTCAATTAGTTTCAAGGCGTCGTCGACGATCGACAAGGTGGTCAAACCCAGGAAGTCCATCTTCAACAAGCCGAGCTTCTCTAAGCCCGACATGTCGTACTGCGTCACAATTTCGTCTTTGTTCGTCTTGTACAGCGGCACCAGGTCGCGGAGCGGTTGCGGCGAAATCACGACGCCGGCCGCGTGGACGGAAGCGTTCCGCGCCATCCCCTCCAAGCGCAAGGAAATCTCCATCACCTCCTTCACGCGCGGATCGGCCTTGGCCGCCAGATCGAAGCCTGGCTCCTGCGCGAAGGCGTCCTTAAGCTTGATGTTTAACGTAGGCGGCACTAGCTTCGTGAGCTTGTCCACCTCTGCAAACGTCATATCGAGCACGCGGCCGACGTCCTTAATCGCCGCTTTCGAACCCAAAGTGCCGAACGTGATGATCTGCGCAACCTGTTCTCGACCGTACTTTTCGGTCACGTACTGAATCACTTTCCCGCGGCCCTTCGGCTCAAAGTCCGTATCGATATCGGGCATCGAAATCCGCTCTGGATTCAAAAACCGCTCGAAGAGCAAGCCGTACTGCAGTGGGTCGATGTCGGTGATCTCCATCGCGTAGGAAACCAGCGAACCCGCCGCCGAACCACGCCCCGGCCCCACTGGAATGCTCGATTGGCGAGCGTAACGGATGAAGTCCCAGACAATCAGAAAATAGCCCGAAAACTTCATCTGCTGGATCATCTTGATCTCGCGGCTGAGGCGTTCGGCATAGGCCTCCAGCGGCTCGCGCAGCGTGCCCTTCTGACGCATGTGTTCCAGCCGCGGTCGCCGCTTCTCGAAGCCTTCCCGGCAGACGTATTCGAAGTAGGTGTCGATCGAGTGCGTCGGTGGAACGTCGAACTTAGGGAAGGGCTCCTTCACCTTTTCGAGCGCGACCTTGCAGCGCATCGCGATCTCGTAGGGCGACCGCAGCGCGGACGGATAGTCGCCGAAGATCTTCTCCATCTCCGCCTTCGACTTCATGTAGAACTCGGGCTGGTCCCAATGCATCCGATTCGGATCAGACACGGTTTTGCCGGTCGAGATACACATGAACAGTTCGTGGGCGCGGGCGTCGTCTTTCCGCAGATAGTGGGAGTCGTTGGTAGCTACCAGCGGAATCCCCATCTCCGCCGAGAGCCGAGCCACTTCCGGGATCAGCCGTTTGTCCTGCTCCAGGCCATGATCCTGCAGCTCGAGGAAGAAGTTGTTCTGGCCGAAAATCTCCGTGTAGGTGCCCGCCAAATCGCGGGCTTTGGCATAGTTGTCGCCTAGTAGCGCTTCGTTCAGATCGCCCCGCAGACACGCCGAAAGACAAATGATCCCCTTCGAATGCTGGGCCAGCAGGTCCTTGTCGACTCGGGGCTTGTAATAAAACCCTTCGAGATAGCCGGTCGATACCAACTTGATGAGATTCCGGTAGCCTTCCTGGTTCTCGCACAGCAGCACCAAGTGGTTGTAACGGTCATTCTCGGTCCGCGACTTGTGGCCATTCTGATTGACGTAAACTTCGCAGCCAAATACGGGATGAATGCCCTTGTCCTTGGCGGCGTTATGAAACTCCACCGCGCCGAACATGTTGCCGTGGTCGGTCATCGCCACGGCGGGCTGTTCGAGTTCAGCGGTCAACTTCATGAGCTGCTTAATTTCGCACGCGCCATCGAGCAACGAGTAGTCGGTGTGGCAATGGAGATGGACAAAAGGGACGTCAGAACTGGGTGTAGGCATGATGGGGCGATACGGGCGGGGGGAGACTTCCAGTATACTTTTCGAATGAACCGCAGAGATGTCTTAACGATCACGGGCGCAGCCGCGCTCTCCATTGGGGCGAGCAGAATCTTGGGTGCAAACGACCGCGTGCGCATGGCGATAGTTGGCTTGGGTGGCCGCGGAAGCAACCATTTAAGCGAATACTTGGAGCTCGCCGGCGCTGACGTCGCTGGCCTTTGCGATGTAAACCAGGCCGCGCTGGAAAAGTCGCAAGCCACCATCGCCCGCAAACAGCGGCCGAAGGCCAAAGAGTACGGCGACATGCGCAAGGTGTTCGAAGACAAAGACATCGACGCTGTCTCCATCGCTACGCCAAACCATTGGCACGCCCTGTCCGCCATCTGGGCCATGCAGGCCGGTAAAGACGCCTATTGCGAGAAACCGGCCAGCCACAACCCTTTCGAAAGCCAGCAGATGATCGCGGCCGCCCGGAAGTATTCTCGCATGTGTCAGATCGGCAGCCAATCCCGCAGCATGCCCCACAAAATGGAAGCGATGCAGCTGCTCAAAGATGGCGTCCTCGGCAAAATTTATCTCGCGAAGGGCCTCTGCTACAAGCGTCGCAAATCCATTGGCAAGCGCGCCGATGAACCGACTCCGCCCGGCGTGAACTGGGACCTCTTCCTCGGCCCCGCCCCTCTGCGGCCGTTCAACCAACTGCGGTTTGCTTACAACTGGCATTGGTTTTGGGATACCGGCAACGGCGATATGGGGAACCAGGGCGTTCACGAAATGGACGTCGCCCGGTGGGGTCTGGGCCTTCCAAACTCCCACGTCGGCCTGAAATCGGTCAGTGGTACGGGAGGCAAATTCCAGTACGATGATGACCAGGAGACGCCTAATACCGAAACGTGTACATTCGATTACGGCGACCGGCAGCTCGTTTTTGAAACCCGGGGTCTGGTCACCGGGGGCGAAGGCGGTTTGCAGGTCCGGGGCGGGAATACGATCGGAAACTTGTTTTATGGTGTCGATGGCTGGATGGCAGTTGATGGAAACGGCTACACCATTTACAAGGGAGAGAAGCACGAAGTGGTGAAGGAAGTGAAACGAGTGGCTGGCCAGTCGGAAACCGGCGCTCATATGGACAACTTCCTCGCCGCCGTTAAAAGCCGCAACTACAAGACCCTGCACGCGGAAATTGAGATTGGGGCGGCGGCGGCCGACCTCTGTCACTTCGGCAACATCGCTTATCGTTCCGGGCGCTCGCTCGCCTGGGATAACTCCAAGAAGGAGTTCTCGAATTCGCCGGATGCCAACAAGATGTTGACGCGGGAGTATCGTCGGCCGTACGTAGTCCCTGCGAAGGTTTAAGTAGCCCCTTGGTCAAATGTTGCGGAAGATTTGGTGACGAGGTCTCTTTTTGTGAATAGGTCCTGCGCGGCGATGGGCTTCAAGACGTATTCGTCCATGCCGGCTTGCAGACATCGCTCGCGGTCGCCCTGCATGGCGTGGGCCGTTAGCGCGATGACAGGGGTGTAGGTCTGGCGGGCGGATTGCAGTCTCCGAACGGCGGCGGTGGCTTCGTAACCGTCCATTTCGGGCATTTGGACGTCCATCAGGATGACGTCGAAGGTTTCGCGTTTGACGGCGGCGACGGCTTCGAAGCCGTTATTTGCGGCGGTGACGACGTGGCCCCGCTTGGAGAGCATCTGGGTGGCGACGAGACGATTGACCGCGTTATCTTCGGCGGGGAGGATGCGGAGGGGGCGTGTTTTGAGGGTGGGAGCAGCAGACGGAGTAGTAGACTCGCCGATGCCGCAGAGGAGGCGGCGGAGGTCGTGTTCGAAGATGGGCTCGATGAGGTAATTGTGGACGCCGACGGCGCGTCCTTCCGCAATGCCGGCAGCGAGCTGGAGGGGATTGAGTACGACGACCGGGACGGCATTCGGATGGTGCTGGACGAGTCGGCTGAGCAGTTCGAGGCCGCTTCCATCGGGTAACTGGAGATCGGCGAAATAGAGATCGAAGGGGCCGACGGTTCCTGCGGCGAGCTGCAGGGCGTGTTCGTTAGAGCCGGCAATAGAGGGGAGGCAGTTGCAGGCTTCGAGAGTACGGGCGAGGAGGGCGGCAGCGATGGCGGAACGTTTCGCTACGAGAACGCGTCGACTAGGCAAAGCGTGCTGCGCTAGAGCAGCGGTGAACGGAGCGGGGACGAGGGGGATCGTGAACCAAAAGCAACTGCCCTGACCGGGTTGGCTAAAAACACCGATGTCACCTCCCATGAGAAGCACCAGTTGGTGGGAGATGGAGAGGCCGAGGCCGGTGCCTCCGAAGCGGCGGGAGTGCGAGCCGTCGGCTTGCTCGAAGGAGCCAAACACCGTCGTGAGTTTAGTGGCCGGGATGCCGATGCCGGTATCTTCTATCTCCCAGCGAATCGAGGTATCGGCAACGCGGACGCGGAGGGTGACCGAACCGATAGAGGTGAACTTCACGGCATTGCTCAGGAGATTAAGCAGGATCTGGCGAAGTCGTTGGGGATCGCCGAGGAAGGCAGCGGGGACGTCGGCGGGGATATCGCACAGGAGTTCGAGCTGTTTTTCGGCGGCGCGGAGGGCGATGGCGCGGAGGCCATCGGCGGCGAGTTCGCGGGGGTCGCAAGCCGTTTCGTCGAGACGCATCTTGCCGGCTTCGATTTTTGAGAAATCGAGGATGTCGTTGATGATGTCGAGTAAGGATTCGGCGGAGGATTTGGCGGCGGAGAGGTATTCGCGTTGTTCGACAGTGAGTTCCGTTTCAAGGGCGAGGTCGGTCATGCCAAGGACACCGTTCATCGGCGTGCGGATTTCGTGGCTCATGTTGGCGAGGAACTCGCTTTTCAGGCGGGTGGAATCTTCAGCGCCTTCTTTGGCGGCGCGGAGTTCCTGATTGACGGCGACTAGTTCGGCGGTTTGGGCGGCAACCTCTTGTTCCAGACGGCCGCGATGGAGGGCTAGCTGTTCATCGCGGCCGGCGATCTGCTCCATCATGCGGTTGAAGGCGGTCATCAGCTGGCCGATTTCGTCGCGCCGGCGATGGGGCATTCGAAGAGTATAGTTTTCCGATTCGGCAACCTGTTGCGCCAGGGCGGCGAGGTCCAGGACGGGTTGGGAGATGAAGGGTTGGAGCCGCACCAGGACGAGCCAGGCGACCCCGAGGGAGAGAAGAAGGACGACGGATGCAATGGCAAGATAGGATTTCGCGCGCACGAGTGCACCGGCGGGTTGAGCATGGAGGGAGGGGGTTCCGATGCGTTCGTTGTCGAGCCGGACCGGGACTTGGACGTGCAGTTGGCCGCCTCTCCAAACGGCGCCGTCGTCGGATTCGAGCATGGGCGCAGAGAGAGGCGGAAGTTCGCCGGGACTAAAGCGGGCTAATAGGCCGCCTTGGCGATCTTTGATCCAAGCGTCCTGGACGCGGGCATCGGAGCGCAGCGAAGTGAGAATTTCGTTGGTGGCGCGGCTGTCCTCAAGGCTAACGGCGGCGCTGGCTGTTTCGGCGAGGATGGTGGCGACGGCGGTCAGTTCCCCGGCCACCGCGCGGCGGGATTCGAGGAGTTCGTAGCCGGCGAAGAGGGCGCAAGCGAGAGTGAGGGAGACCGCGCACGTGCCGAGGGTAAGGGCGGCGAGTTTGCGAACCAGGGGGAGATCGGCGAAGCGGTCCTGGAGACGCGCCGTCATGGGGCGGCCCTTGTGCGCCGATTGGCGCCGCTGGTATAGCCGAGTCGCAGAAGCTTCGAACTGATGGAGACATTGACAGCTTGTAAAGCGGCCAAGCTGACCTCGAAGCTCATGCGGCCGTCTTCCTCAAAAAGGTGAACGGCCCCGCCGGAGGCGAGGAAACGGTCTTCCTCTCCGATGGTGAGGATGGGCCACTTAATATCTGGTGCGCGGGCTTCTTGAATCGCTTCGGAAAGTCGCAAGCCCGAAGTACGACCGAAGTACAGGATGTGAGCCCCGGCGGCTTGGGCGGGTTGGCGCACTTGACGGATTTGGATCGGACGCCCGTTGACCATCTTTCCAGCAGAGACTCGTTCGAGGGCCTCGGCCAACGCAGGTCGACCGGCGACGGCGATGATGATGGGCCCTTCGCGCGTAACGGCCCATTCCGAGAAGCGGGCAAACCCGAGCACTTGAGCCGCACGGAGATCGTCTTCGTGATGGAGTTGGCTGGCACCGCCGATCTGCGTTTGGAGGGCAGCGATCAACCCGACGAGGGCGGTGGCCAAGCCGCGAGATGGGATGGAGAGGTTCATCACCAAGCGCCTTTAAAACTGAAAGGTCCAGCGCAGAAGTACCGCCCGGCGGGTGGGGATCGCGTAGATGAACAGCTCCGGTTGCCATTCCAATCTGCCGTTGTTGAATAGATCCTGCGTGATGAAGCTCCATTCCTGAATGCGGGACGGTCGCCAACTCAGGCGCGTGTCAGCGCGTAGGTAGCCAGGGACCGGACGTTGGACAACACGGCCGACCGCGTAGAGCGAGACATCGGCCTGCCAACGTTGACCCAGGTTCCAATGCGATTGGAGCTTGGCTTGGTGGGCGGGGTCCATCCTGGTGAGACGCCCGTCAACGCCTGCGAAATTAGTGGCTCGATCCGAGACGGTATTTAGGTAGGAGTAGGAGCCAAGAAGCCGCCACCATGGACGCAGGTTGGCGGAAAGGGAGAGTTCACCCCCGCAGTTGACGCCTTGGCGGCCGTTCGAAAAGATGAGGTCCTGGCGGATATCCGGAACGGGCTGCCGCCACTCGATGTGCAGTTGGCCCGGCTCGAGCGAAGCCAGACGGGTGTATCGATTGTGGAAGAGCGCCAGATCGACCGACCACCGTTGGCGGTGCTGCCCTGCCTCGGTTGCGTGGACGCGTTCGGACAGAAAAGCCTGATTGCCTCGGACTTGCAAGAGGACAGGGAGCTGTTGGAATGACGAAAGTCCGAGCGGAAGCTGCTGGAGATCGCGTTCACCACGACGCGGCCGAATCGGGTGGGTCAAGGAACCGCAAGCGCCCCGACCATAACGCACTGGTTTGACGCCAATGCATTTGTGAATCCGGCCAATTTTACGTTCGGGACGAGTGGGGTGAATATTCTGCGGGGACCGGGGGGCCAGAACCTGGACGCGATTTTGAGCAAGAGCTTTCGGTTAGGAAAGGAGTCGCGTTCCCTGCAGTTCCGGTTTGAAGGATTCAATGTGTTGAATCATGCAAACTTTGGATAGCCCAATGGGAATATCAACCAACCTACACAGGTGGGGCGGATCTTTGGCGCGGGAGCATCGCGGATCCTGCAGTTGGCATTGAAGCTGAATTTTTAGGCAGGATGGTTAGCTGGACGGGGATCGCGCGAAAAGGTTAAGAAGGCGTGTGTCCCAGTCGAAAGGCTTGGTGGTCCAGGAGAGCAAGTCGTAAGCTGGATTGTTAGGATTGAGGAGGATGTTGTCTTCTTCAGGGATGATGATTGAGGGGACGCGTATAGCGAGTTCGCCACTTTGGACAAGCCACTGCTTTCCGATCTCTGCGGTTGTCTCCATTCCTCGACGGATCAGGTTCTTCTGCGGGTCGAGGCAATCGGTGACCAGGGGGAGTTCAGCCCAGGCGTAAGAGAGTTGCCGGGGTACGGTGTTCGGGGTCACGTGGGCCAAGACCTCAAGACAAGCGAGGGAGAGGTGGGTGGAGGTATACAACATCCGGTAACCAGGAGGGTTCCAGCGGCCCCCTGCTAAATATGCACCCATGGGGTCGTCCGGCAGTCGCCCAGATTTGTACAATCGGAAGACGGGAACTAGGGACTCTGGCATCTACCGCCGAGTTAGGCTTGTACGCCGTAGTCGAGCTGGATCAAGAGACGGAGTACTTGGCGCATGGACTCCTCATCACCTGAGGCGAGAAACCGTTGTGGAGTGGCTTTGCCTAACGCGGGATTTGACGACCGCAACCAGGAACCAGCCCTATGGGAATCGCCAAATACTTCTGATGCATAGCCTCGTATGAAAGAAGCGTCCGGGCTGTGCATTGCCGTTTGCAGGGCGGGCGTAGAAGATAGTTGGACGGCGACTGGTGCTGCCATACCTCCATCATAACCCTATTTCCCTCCTACCGCGCGAACGTGGCCCTAACGCTGCGCTTGCTCATCGCCAGTGATGACGTAGGAGTAGGCGGCAGGATCCTCCGGGAGCATGGATGCGTTCCACTCATCGCAGGCAGCGTAGAGTCGGTCGAAGAGTTCAGGGTGGGCCGTTTTTCGGTTAGCTCGTTCGAGGGGATCGTCGGCCAAATGAAAGAGATAACTATGGTCGCGGAGCCGGAGGAGCTTCCAATCGCCTTGACGTAGGGCGCGTTGGTAATCGGCGCGGTGGCACCAAAAGAGGAAGCGGGGCTGCGAAGGGCCGCTTAAGGTTGGCAGGAGGTTGATGCCGTCGGCGGGGTAGGCGGGGTGTGGCGTCAGCCCGGCGGCGGCGAGGAGAGTGGGCAGCCAATCCATCGAGATCGAGACCTGTTGGGTGGTGGTGCCGGGGCTGATGTGGCCAAGCCAGCGAACAATGGCGGGTACGCGAATGCCGCCTTCGAGCAGTTCGGCTTTACCGCCGGAGAAGGGCCAGTTGTCGGAGAAGCGTTCGCCGCCGTTGTCGCTCGTGATGACGACAATGGTGTTGCTCGCAAGTTTTTTGTCGTCAAGAATCTAGAGCAGGCGGCCGATTCGCCGGTCCATCACTTGGACCATTCGAGCATAGGTAGTGTTTGTACCGCCTTCCCAATCGGAGAGCGTTGAGAGTCGGTTGGAGGGTGCTTCGTCGCCCGTGCCTGCCAGGGCCTGTGCGGGGGCACTGAAGTGGAGGCTGAGAAGAAAGGGTTGGCGGTCCTTCGCGCGAGCGGTGAGGATTGCCTCGGCGCGATCGGCGTGGAGGTCGGTGAGATAGCCAGGCCGGTCGACGATAGCTTTGCCTTCCCAGAGGTTGTTAAGGCCTTCAGCGGAGGCGCTCGATTTGTGCGTGAAGTAGTCGACGCCGCCCATGCGGTAGCCGAAGAACTCTTCGTAGCCGCTTTCGAGGGGACCGGTGCCAGGCAGAGTGCCAAGGTGCCATTTGCCGACGAGACTGGTATGGTAACCGGCGGCGCGGAACAAAGACGGGAAGGTGGGATGTGAAGGAGGAATCCCGACTTTGGGTGAACGGGTCGAGATCGGTTCTTCGAGGCCCCCAGGCAGGCGGTACTGGTAGCGTCCGGTGAGCAGGGCGGTGCGGGTCGGAGAGCAGACGCAGCCGTTGGCATAGGCCTGGGTAAAGCGGACTCCTTGGGCGGCGAGCCGGTCGAGGTGGGGCGTTTGGTAGTCGCGGCGGCCATAGCAGGATCGATCGGCATAACCAAGGTCGTCGGCCATGACGAAGAGGATGTTGGGACG
>Ga0163144_10012171_pt1 | contig 18110 bp, 14 predicted proteins | sample OliLak19BULKMAT1_FD_123175 | JGI IMG/M metagenome (GOLD analysis project Ga0163144, IMG submission 123175) | Freshwater microbial mat bacterial communities from Lake Vanda, McMurdo Dry Valleys, Antarctica - Oligotrophic Lake LV.19.BULKMAT1 | ecosystem: Environmental > Aquatic > Freshwater >... | reverse complement strand
TGGCCCTGTCAATGATGACCTGCGAGGGAAGGGACCGGTCGAATCGCCATCCAACGCGGAAGGCCGGGGGTGGGGCGCCCAGAATGGCGGTGACCAGATCTTTCGGGGAAACGTCAATACCGAAGAGCCGGTCCATGACCTCGGCCGTGGCCGGGCCCGCAAACATCGCATCGTCCTGGGGCAGATCGGCGCGCAGGGCGCCATTTGCCGAGACCAGCAGAAACCGAACTCCGGTGCCCGCGGGAATTTCGATGCGCAGCGAATCGGGTCGCGCCACCCCAAAGACGACCCCGGTCGAGAATCGGCCCTGGGGTCCGCGGAGAGTGAGCCGGCCCGCGGCCGACAGGCCCTGAGATTGCAGAAGCGAGGCGATCTCAAGCGGTGTCGCGACATGGCCGCGCGTAGCACACGCGGTGACCGAGAGTCCGGCGATCCACGCCAGAATCAACGGCGTTCGGGCCCGTAGGACCGAGGCCCGGCTCAAGGCTGCTTTTGAGCGGCGCGAGAGAGGGCCCGGATCTTCTCCTCGATGAGCGCGCGGTCCAGTTCGCCGTCCTCGTCTTTCGCATCGAGGGACAGGCGCAGGTACTTAAGCGCCTCAGCGCTGTCTCCGTTCGCGGCCAGGATCAGGCCCAGGTGAGCCAGAACGACCGCACTCTTCTCCTCCGACTGAAAGGCGCGCCGCATGGCGACCAACGCTTCCTGATGTCGACCCAGGCGGTGCAGGGCCCAGGCCAGGCTGTCGAGGTAGGAGCCGTTCTCCGGTTCGCTTTCCAGGGCTTTTTCGATAAATCCGAGCGACTCCTGGAGCTTCACGTTGCGATCCGCGTTCATGTAGCCGAGGTAGTTGAGAGTGATACTCGAGTCTGGGGCCACCGCGAGGGCCCTGCGGAATGCGGCATCGGCCTCGTCGAATTTTTTCTGGCGCTCGAGAACCGAGCCCAGGCTGAAGAGTGCGCGGAGATTTCCGGGGTCTTTCTCGGCCACCTGGTGGAAGAGCTGCTGCGCCCGGGCCAGATTCTTCCCTCGCTGGTAGAACTCGGCGGCGGACAGGCGGTTGTTGGCATCGTCCGGCGTCGTTACGAGGATGGTCTCGACCAGAGCGCTCGCGGATTTTTCGTCCCCGGTGCCCCGCAGCGCGTACGCCTCGAGAAAGCGGAGGTCGCGGTCTTCCTTGAACAAGGCCTCCTGTCGGGCCACCCGGACTTCCTTGAGCGCGGTTTCGAAATCCTTCGCGGAGATCAGCGCATCGAGCCGATAGGTGACGAGCGAGACGTCCTTCTCCTTAGTGGCCCGGGCTGCCTCGCCGAAGGCGTCGGCCGCCTCCCGGTAACGACCGAGCCTCTGACGGACCATGCCCGCGTGGGCCCAGAACACCCGGTTGTTCCGGGCCGTGCTCTCGGCGTCCTCGCCCGCGGTATTGCGACGGATCAACGCGGCGAGCCCCTCGTCGGCCGCGGCGAGCGACCCTTTCTGCTCGAGCAGCGTCACCACCAGAAATGCGGCTTTCAGATCCTTGGGCTCGGACGCGGAGAGGCTCTCGGCGATGGTGAGAGCTTCGTCGAGGCGCCGCAGGTCCCGCAAGGCCCGGGCTTTGAGGTCAAGGGCGAAGCGGTTGCTCGGATCCTCCTTGAGCAATTCGTCGGCGAGGGCCAGGGCTTCGCTTTGGCGCTTTGTGTCCAGGAGGATTTCGCCCATTTTGAGTCGGGTCACAAGGTCCTGGGGATCGAGCGTAGACGCCTGGCGATAGTGTTCCAGAGCTTCGTCGGGCTTTCCGCCCTGCTGGCGGATATCCCCCAGGATCTGGAAAACCCGGGCATTCGTCGGGTCCGCTTTCGCGGCAGTGAGGAGGGCCTCGATGGCCGCCTCGGTATCTCCCTTGGCAAGGGAAAGCGAGGCCACCTGCACGAAGGAGTCCACATTCTGCGGATCGACCTCGGACAGTCGCTTCCAGGTTTTGAGGGCGGCGTCCGCGTCGCGCAGAACAGAGTACAGGCGAGTGAGATCCCGCAGCGGCCCAGGGTCATTGGGTTTCAAGGACGCTGCCATCTCGTATTCCCGAACCGCGAGCTTCAGTTCCCCCTCACCCCCGCCCGACTGCCCGTAGAACTGGTGGACCTGTCCCGCGAGACTTCGCAGGTCGGCCCGCTTGGGCGAAAGTGCCGTGGCGCGCTCGACGGCCGCCACCGCCATTTCGAAACGGCTCGCATCCATGTGCAGTCGAGCGATCTCGGCATGGGCGTCGGCCGAACGGGGATCCGCCTTCAACGTCTTCTGCAGGACCTTGAGCGCTTCTTCGTTGTTCCCGGCCTCACGGAGGGCGAGAGCTTCGAGAAAAAGGCCGTAGGCTTCGGAGCGGTTCGTGGCCTCGGGTGGGCTTTGGAGAGCCAGGACCAGGACCATTGTCAGGGAAGGCATCATTGCCCTCAGATTGTGTCACGTGGACCGCGATAGCTCGTAAAGAAACCGGGGTGCGGCGGAGGCCTTCGGCCCCCATGTGTTGGATGGGTGTGAAGACCCCCGCTCGCCCCGACTCGGACCGCCGGTCAGGCCGCGTTGCGATCCCGCAGCCGATACTGGTCGGACATGGCCGCCTTCAATCGCTTCAAGGCGTCGGGGCCACCGTCGCCGCCGCGCAGAAGGTCGAAGAACTTCTTCTCGCCGGGGTTCCCCCAGGTTCGTGACGGCATGGTGACCGCGGTTTCTCCTTTTTCTGTTCGCCAGACGCTGAAGCCCACAAGCTTCAGGCCCGCAAGCAGGCCGTCCTCGGATTCGAAGAGGATCTCCGCCTCGCCGATCAGATTCTTGGGACCGTTTTCCTTGTCGATGAACTCGATTCGCATTTTCTCTCTCCGTTATTCATGGTTAGTGGTTACGGTCTTGAAGGGTCACAACCGCCTTCTTTTGGGATGGGGCCCTCTGGAAGGCGTGGGAGAGAGACGACTCCAACAACCGGGGCCACCATAGCGAACGACCCCTCCGGTCCGGGTCCGATCCGAAGTGCCAAAACTTGCCCCGAACCGAGTCCTCGGTCTATAAAGGTGGCGAATGCAAGAGTCGTTCCAGCAAAAACGCCGGTCGCGCGCTCTGCGATCCAATCACACATGGATCCTGAGAGTGCTGGCCTTATTGGTTGTTGTGGGGGTTTTCGTGGCGGTTTTTCGGGCTCTGCAGACGCCGCGTCCCGGGTCCGGCTCGCCCGCGGGGGGGGGCGCCGCGTCGGCATCGCCGAGCCCCCAGACCGAGCCTACCGCCGGGATGGCCACCGGATACGCGCCCACGGACCCCCGCGCGGACAAGCTGGAGAAGCTGGTTTTTGAATCGTTCAGCGCCTCCGGCAAGAAGGGGATTGAACTCGAAGCCAGCGGTTCGTCGGGGCGTGAAACCGAGCGCCGCTTTCTGGATGCGGTCAAGGCCCGCATCCCTTTTATCTCCCAGGGCCGGCAGGCCTCGGTGGAAATCGTCGCGGATCACGCTCAGCATGTCCCGGGCCGGCCGTCCGCACTTTTCCAGGGGCACGTTCGAATGACCACGGATGACGGCCTGGTGCTCGAGACCGACGAACTTTTCTACGATGGCTACGACGGCCGGGCTCAAAGCGAGGGCCGAGTGACGTTTCGCCGGAAGGACCTGGCCGGCGAGGCCCAGGGGATGCTCTACGAGGGTTGGACCGACACGATCACTTTTTTCAAGGATGTGAAGATCCGCCTGCGCGATCCGGACGACCCGCCCGCGGACATCCTGGCCAACTCGGCCTGTCTCTCCCGCGAGCAGAACGCCCTGTTCCTCGAAGGCCAGGTCTCGGTAAACCAGGGGGCCAACCGAACGACGGCCGGCGCGCTCCAACTGTTCTTTGGGGACGACCGCACGATTTACCGGGCGGTGTTCCGAGACGGTTTCGATCTGGTAGCACTGGGGGATACCGGTCCCTTCGGCTTCAGCTTCCCTCGGGCCAGCGGGCGCAAGACCATCCGCGGCCGCCGCCTCGATATCACCTTCGGCGCGGGCCGGAAGATCGAAGAAGTGGCGGCCGGCCCGGAGGCGGTGATGATCGTCGAACCGGGCAAAGACGACCTGCCCGAACGTCGCGAGATTCGTGGAGAGGCCCTCATCTTCAAGTTCGACCCCGACGGACGGCTCCGTGAGTATCTGGGCAACAGCGGCACCAGCGTTCGCTTCGTCCCCTTGAATCCGCGAGCCGGCGAGCCCCGGTCCATATCTTCCACAGACTTCGTGGCAACTTTGGACCCCACAACCGGTGAAGCCGAGACCATTTCGTTCGTGGAGAAGGTGGTCTTCGAAAGGAAGAACCAGCAGGCGAAGGGTGACAAGGCCGAGTTTTCCGAGCGAACCGGCAAGATGATGGTGACGGGGTCGGTCTCGTTTGAAGACTCGCTCTCCAAGGTATCGCTTCGCTCCAATTCCATCGATTTCGACACCAAGTCGGGCTCGTTCCGGGCCTGGGGAGGCGTCCGCCACACTCAGCAAGGGGGCATCCCCGGGTCGCCCTTCGGCACCGCCGGCGCGGATCTGCTCGCGACCAGCCGACAGGTCATCTATGACTCTCCGAAGAAGACCACCCAGTATCTGGATCGAGTGGTTTTTCGAGCGGGAGCGGACGAAATGCGCGCCCTGAACATCGAGACGGTCGAGGGGCCGCAGGGCCCGAAGATCACCGCGGACACCGAGGTGGAGATTCTGGTGGCGGGTGGCGCCGAGGGCGTGGGTCTTGAAGCCCGCTCCGGAAAGATGGTCTACACCCCGCAGGACCGCACGTTCACGTTTAGCGCCGCCGCCTCGGTCAAGCAGAAGGACTTCGTGACCACCGCTCCCGAGATCCTGGTGGGCCTGGGACCCGCCGGGACTTTCAGCATTCAGAGCCTGGAGGCCCGGGGTGGCCCGGTGGCGATCAAGGCCCTCGATCGCGCCGCCGAAGGGACCCATCTGCTGTATACGCCCAAGGATGGTCGGGTCGCCATGAGCGGGGCCCCGGTCAAGCTGGAGGCGTCCGGCCGCAAGGTTCAGGGCAAGTCGGTGGTTTTCTTCACATCCGGTGATCAAGTGGAAGTCGTGGGAGAGGAAGGTCGTACCGAAACCGTGCTTCAGAGAAAGATAAAGCAACCGTGAGCGCTCCGAGCATCGTCCTTCGCGGAGAAGGTCTCACCAAGGCCTACGGAACCCGGGTGGTGGTCCGCGACGTCAATATCCAGATTTCGACCGGCGAAGTGGTGGGCCTGCTGGGTCCCAACGGTGCCGGGAAGACCACCACCTTTTACATGGTGGTCGGTCTCACCAAGCCGAGGTCGGGGTCGGTGTTCCTCGGACGGGACGAGATCACGAGCCTGCCCATGTATCTGAGGGCACGGGCCGGCATCGGTTACCTGCCCCAGGAAAGCAGCGTCTTCCGGAAGCTGACCACCGAAGAGAACATCCTCGCGGTGCTCGAGACCCTTGGTTACTCTCTGCGCGAGCAGAAGTCCCGCGCCGCCGAACTGCTTCACGAACTCGGGATCTCGAGCCTGATTCACCAGCGCGCGGATACTCTCTCCGGAGGCGAGCGCCGCCGGCTGGAGATTTGTCGCGCCCTCGCCGCATCCCCGCTCTTCATCCTTCTCGATGAGCCCTTTGCGGGCATCGACCCCATTGCGGTCGGGGATATTCAACGGATCATCGCGTACCTCAAGAAACGCGGTCTCGGAATCCTCATAACCGACCACAACGTTCGCGAGACCCTGCGCATCACCGACCGCGCCTACATCATTCGAGAAGGGGAAGTGTTCCGTTCCGGCACGCCCCGGGCCCTCGCCACCGACGCCGAGGTGCGCCGGGTGTACCTCGGTGATGATTTCGATCTGATGCTGCCGGAAGCCAAGGCTTAGAGAATGGCCCTTCAGCAGCGCTTGTCGTTGTCGCCCAGGCTGTCCCAGCGTCTGGTCCTGACCCCGGCGATGCAGCAGGCCATCAAGCTTCTGCCTCTCACCACTCTTGAACTCGCGGACGTCATCAATCAGGAGATGATCGAAAACCCGCTTCTCGAAGAGATTCCTGAAGACGAACCCACCGGACCCACTCCCGACACGGATGGCGATGGGGGTGATGGATCCCTAGGCGCCGAGGCCGAGTTCGACGCTGCTTCCGCGGAGGGAGCCACCGAGAACCTCGGGGAGGGGGCAGCGACCGAGCCGCTCGCGGCGGAGCCGATCGAGCAAACCGGGCTTCAGGACAGCGATATCGACAAACTGTTCGAGAACGTGGTGGACGACATCGGGGTGCGGGACATGGCCCAAAGCGACCCCGATTCGGAATACTCGATCGAGAACCGTCTTTCCACGACCATCGGCCTTCGCGACCACCTGCTCGCCCAGTTGCGGCACGATGTTTCCCCCGGCCTGGTGCGCGACCTCGGCGAAGGCATCATTCAGAATCTCGACGACGACGGCTATCTGCGCACCCACGACCCTTCGTGCGAATTGAGCGATCACTCGGCCTGCGGACGGATTGTGCCCACCACCCTCGACGAAGTGTGTGTCGCCATGGACCTGGATCCCGAAATCCATCGATCCGCCGCGGAGAAGGCGCTCCAACTGGTGCAGACCTTCGATCCGGCGGGGGTGGGGGCGAGGGACCTGCGCGAATGCCTCCTGATCCAGCTCCGTTTCTTCGGCTTCGGGGCCACCCCCGCCATGACCATCGTCGAATCCCACATGCGGATGCTGGAGATGAGGGATGTGGCGGGCCTCGTGCGCGTTCTGCAAAGGCCCCAGGCCGAGATCCTCGACTGGCTCGATCTGATCGAGAGCCTGGATCCGCGGCCCGGCAGCACGCTTTCGGCCAAGGCCCCGTCCTACGTGGTGCCCGACGTCATGATCTACAAGAAGGACGGGGCCTTCGTGGTGGAGCTGAACGACGACTCGCTCCCCAGGCTGCGGATCTCTTCAAGTTACCGGCAGTTTCTGAGCGCCAGTTCGCCCGCAGACGACGAGGCAAAAACCTATGTCCGAGACAAGATGCGCAGCGCGTTGTTCCTCATCAAGAGCGTCGATCAGAGACAGCGGACCCTTTACAAGGTGGCGGATTCCATCCTGAAGCGGCAGGAGGCCTTCTTCGAATCGGGGATCTCCGCCTTGAAGCCCATGGTTCTGCGGGATGTGGCGGATGACATCTCAATGCACGAATCCACGGTGTCGCGCATCGTCCAGAACAAACACGCCCACACTCCCCAGGGCGTGCTGCCGCTCAAATTCTTTTTCCATTCGGGCCTGCGGGGAGATTCAGGCGAGTCGGTCAGTTCGGTCGCGATCAAGGAGAAGATCCGCAACATGATCGATGCCGAGACGCCCGGCAAACCCCTTTCCGATGCGCAGATCGGCCAGGTGCTGTCGCTCCAGGGGACCACGATCGCAAGGCGCACGGTGGCGAAGTACCGAGAGGAGATGCGCATTCCTTCGTCGTCCGAGCGAAAAGGCCGGCCCCGATGAAGAAAGCTCCGGTTCCGCGGGTTGCCGTCGAGGCCCTGCTCCATGAAGACGCGGCCCCGATGGGTCTGCGGCTTTTGGCCGGGAAAGCCGGTCTCCGGAAGTACATCGACCGGTCACGAGTGCAGCGACCAGGACTCGCCCTTACGGGCTTCACGCGCTATCTGAGTCCGGGCCGCGTCCAGATCGTCGGAGGCAGCGAATCCTCTTTCCTTCGCACCCTGTCGGTCACGAAGCGCGCCGCGGTTCTCGGCCGGCTGATGTCTCGGGAACTCTGCTGCGTGGTCGTCACCCGAGGCCTGGAAGTCCCTCCTGAGCTCAAGCGCGAGGCGGAATCGCGGGGAATAGCGCTTCTCGCCACCACCCTGGACTCCACTCATTTCATAAAAAGGCTGACCGAGTTTCTGGAGGATCGCCTGGCCCGGACAACTCGTCTGCATGGCGTGCTTCTCGATGTGCTCGGCGTGGGCGTCCTGATTCGCGGTGATAGCGGAATCGGGAAGTCCGAATGTGGTCTCGAACTCGTGGATCGGGGCCATCGCCTGGTCTCGGACGATGCGGTCGATCTGAAGGCGACGAGCCGCGGCTTGCTGGGGACCTCGCCCCACCCCACTCGCGACCACATGGAGATCCGCGGCCTCGGCATTCTCAATATTCAGGATCTCTACGGGGTCTCGGCGGTGAGCCCGGAGCAAAGCGTCGATCTGGTGGTCAGGCTCGAGAAGTGGAACCCTCGCAAAGCGTACGACCGCCTGGGCCTGAACCGCGAAACTGAAAGCATCCTGGACATTGAAGTTCCGCTGCTTCGGCTGCCGGTGGCGCCCGGCCGCAATGTCGCGCTGCTGGTTGAACTCGCGGCCAAGAACCTTCTGTTGCGGGCCCGAGGCCACGACGCGACCGCCACCTTGTTGAGCCGGGTCGAGTCGCAGGGTCTGCCGGTCCGGAGGACTCGCGAATGAAGGCGAGCCGGCGCGCCCTGAAGCAATCGGAGATCGTGATCATCTCCGGCCTGTCCGGCTCGGGGAAGTCGCACGCCGCCAATGCCCTTGAAGACCTTGGCTTCTTCTGCGTCGACAACCTCCCCATTCCGCTCTTGCCGGGGTTCGTCGCATTCCTCAAGTCCTCGGGCACGCCCCGCGCGGCCCTGGTGGTCGATATGCGGGACCCGAACTTCGCCTCTGCCTTCGGCGGGGCGCTCGCGAAACTGAAGCTTGAGCCGGTGAATGTGAGCCTCGTGTTTTTGGAGGCTTCGGACGCCACCCTGATCCGGCGCTTCTCGGAAACGAGGCGCTCGCACCCCCTCGCCACGAATCAGCCGGTGCGCGAAGGCCTGCGCGAAGAGAAGCAGGCTCTGGCCTCGGTTCGGCGGCTCGCCGATTTCGTGGTCGATACGTCGGCGCTCAGTGTCCACCAACTCAAGGACTACATCCAGGAACACTTCGGCGCGGGCCAGCAGGGCCGCGGTCTGGTCCTGACCGTTTTGTCGTTCGGCTTCAAGTTCGGTCCTCCCGCCGAGGCCGACCTTGTCTTCGATGTACGGTTCCTGAAGAATCCCTATTTCGATCCGCGGCTTCGCCGCCTCACCGGGCTCGACGCGCGCATCGTTCTCTTCCTTAAGAAAGCGCCGGGGACCGTCGAGTTTCAGGCGAAGCTCCATGACTTTCTGAACTTCGTGGTGCCCAAGTATGTGGAGGAAGGGAAGGCGTACCTCACGATCGGCATCGGCTGCACGGGGGGACGCCACCGGTCTGTCATGATCGCCCGGGAGCTTGCCCAAGAACTCGACCAGATTGAAGGTGTGACCGTGCGCCTGCGCCACCGGGACCTCGCCCAGAAATGATTGGCATCCTCGTCGTCACTCACGGTGCGGTGGCTCGCGAGCTGGTGAACGCCCTGGAGATGATCGTGGGCGATCAGGAGCGGGTGGAAGCGCTTTCCATAGACTGGGAAGTGGATGTGGACGAGGCCAGGGGTCATATCGGCAAGGCTCTAGCACTGTGCGGCCGGAAGAATGTGCTGGTCCTGACCGACATGTTCGGGGGAACTCCGACCAATCTGGTTCTGCCCTTCGTGGGAGAGGACGTGGAGGTCGTCACCGGAGTCAACCTGCCGATGTTGATCAAGGCCTGCCAGGTCCGGTCGAAGCCACTGGCCGAGGTCGCCCGGATTGTTTGCGGGCAAGGACGCGAGAGTGTCCAGGTGGCGGGGGATTTACTTAAGCCGGGGGGCCGCAATGGCGGTTAAGACGGTTCGCGTCGTCAATCCTCTTGGGTTTCATGCGCGGGCGGCCGCGAAGTTTGTGGCCGAGGCATCGCGATTCGAAGCCTCGGTCAGTGTCACCTTCAAAGACAAGGAGATGGACGGCAAGTCCATCCTCGGCCTGCTGCTTCTCGCGGCGCCGTGCGGCGCCTCTATTCAGATCCGCTCCGAAGGTCGCGACGAAAAAGAAGCCCTGCGCGCTTTGGCCGCCCTCGTGGCCGGTGGCTTTGGCGAAGGGCTCCGAGAATGAAGCTCTCGGGATTCGCCATCGCTCCCGGCCGGGTGCTGGGGAAGGCGTTCGTCTTCCGGCGGGCCGAGCGGCAGGTTCCCTTCCGAAAGCTCGATAAGACCGGGGCGTCGCGCGAACGGGAGCGCCTTCAGACCGCCTTCACCGCGGCCCAGAGCGAACTCGCCGACCTCCGTGCCCGGCTCTCCGACGAGGCGGGCGAGGCTCACGCGTATCTCTTTGACGCCCAGATCCTGATGCTTCAGGACCCGCTCTTCGCGGGCCGCAGTCTCACCCTTATCGAGGAACGGCTGATTGGCGCGGAGTGGGCACTCTCGATCGTCTGCGACGAACTGCGGCGGCTTTTCGCGCGCGCTTCCGCGGTGATTTCGGAGCGATCGCATGACCTCGACGATGTCCTCGATCGCGTCCTGACTTTGCTCGGTGGGGCGAAAGGTGACCTCGTTCTGCCTGCGGGCGAAAAAGTGGTGCTGGTCTGCGAGGATCTCAAGCCCTCTGAAGCGGCCGAGATCGAGTGGGCGCGAGTCGGGGCTCTGGTGGCCGATCACGGCTCGCCCACCCATCACATGGCGATCCTGGCCCGCTCGCGTGGCATCCCCTGCGTCCTCGGGGTTCGAACCGCCACCGCGGAGGTGGCGAGCGAGGCCGTGGTTCTGGTGGACGGGGATCAGGGTTTCATCGACACCGCTCCGCCGCCCGAGACGCGAGTCGAGCCGATTCGGGAGTCGAGAACGGCGGGTCCGCTCCTGGGGCCCGCGCACATGCTCGATGGCGCCGAGGTGCTCCTCCGCGCCAACATCGAGTTCCCCTCCGATATTGACGCCGTCCGCGAGTCGGGGGCGATGGGTATTGGTCTGTTCCGCTCTGAATATCTGCTGTCCCGCCAGGGCCGGGCGCCGAGCGAAGATGCTCAACTCGAGATCTATCGTCGGCTCGCTCTGGCCGTGGCGCCGCACCCCCTCACCGTTCGCACTTTTGACCTTGGTCCCGAGGACCTCTCGCCCGCCAGTCCCTCCAGCCCGAACCCTGCCCTGGGTCTGCGCGCTTTCCGCCTTCTCTCGCGGGGGAGCGAATACTTCCGCCCGCAGATTCGCGCGCTGTTGCGCGCCGCCGATGAAGTCGCCATTCGAATCCTGTTCCCTTTCGTGGGCGGAGCTCTGGAGGCGCAGGAGATCCTGGCTCTCGTCGAGGAACTGGAGGGTGAACTGCACTCCTCCGGCCGCGCCTTCCGCCGCCCGCCCCTTGGGGCGATGATCGAAATTCCCTCGGCCGCCCTCGTGGCCGAATCGCTCGGTCGCCGCTTTGACTACCTTTGTGTCGGGACCAACGACCTCATCCAGTACACCCTCGCGGTCGACCGTGCGGACCCGCGCGTCGGCCATCTCTACGCGCCTTTTCACCCGGCGGTGGTTCGTCTGCTCGGGGACATCGTGGGAGCGGCGCGTGAGGCCCGGGTGCCCCTCTCCGTCTGCGGTGAGATGGCGGCAAGCCGCGAGGGGTCGTTGCTGCTGGTGGGCCTTGGCTATCGGGAGTTGTCGATGGCGCCTTCGTCCATTCGCCTGGTACGCCACGCGTTGACGTCGTCGCGGGCCGCGGACCTGGCCCAGGCCTTTCTGGAGGCGGGCCGTCTCGAGGAGTTCACGGCCCAGTCCTTCGCCAAAGCGGTCACGGAAGTTCAGGCGCGGCGAGGGCCGGGTGCCAGTCTTGCGGCTTCAGGCCCGGATAATGAGCCCGACCGAGCCACTCAATTGAAAGGCGACCTGTGAACGAGAGTGCCAAGCGCGTTGACAAACCCTGGGGATACGAAATCTGGTGGGCCCGTACCGACCGCTACGTGGGGAAGATCCTTCACATCAACGCGGGCGAGAGCCTGTCGCTCCAGTATCACAACGTCAAGGACGAGACCATCATGGTCCAGGCCGGCACCCTGCTTTTCGAGACCGGTTCAAAAGACGACCCGACCCGTCTCACGAAGAACGAGATGAAGCAAGGCGACATCTTTCACATCCCTCCCCACACCGTCCATCGGATGACCGGGGTAACCGATGTGGATCTGGTTGAAGTCTCGACCCCCGAACTGGACGACGTCGTCCGACTCGAAGACCGTTACGGACGGGCGGGAACCAGCCAACCGTAAGGGCGACCCTCGTGGGTGCCCTAGCAGTCTGTGGTGAAAGTCGACCGCCCACGACAGATCGATCTTTAGGATCGGCCATCCATGCGGATCGCGACATACAGGGCGGCCACCAGGGCCGCCCCTACATCGCCGAAAGACAAACCGCGCACCCGAACCGTCCGGAGCAAAATCACGACGCCCTGACGCCTTACGGGAATCTGGTACTGTCTCCACCGTTCTCGTCTCCAGGAGGCTTCCAAAGTTGAACAGGCTCGCATTCCCTTTATTCCGAAAGGTCGCTCTCTTGATCGCCTTCGGTGCCCTACCCGCCACCGTCGCGGTCGGCCAGGCACCACCGACGACCGATGCCCCGCGTTATCGAACGTATGACGAGCTGACCGCCTCGCTGGGCGCTCTCGCTCAGACGAACCCGAGTCTTGTGAAGCTTGTGGACCTCGGTAAGAGCCACGAAGGCCGCTCGGTGTGGGCGGTCGAAGTCGCGAGCGGAGCCAGGGCCGACGCGCGTCCCGCGCTGCTGGTCGCCGCCAACTTCGAAGGCGATCAGGTCATCGGCAGCGAGCTCGCACTCTCGCTCGCCCGACATCTCACCTCCTCCTATGCCACGGATGCCGCGGTCAAGAAACTGCTCGACGAACATGCCGTCTACATCATCCCGCGCGCCAATCCCGACGGCGCCGAAGCGATGTTCGGGAAGGTGAAGTCGTTCCGCCGGACCAATGCACGGAAGGCGGATGAGGACAACGACGGGCGCCTTGACGAGGATGGCCCTGAAGATCTGAACGGCGACGGCTTCATCAGTGTGATGCGGGTGAAGGATCCGAAGGGGCCGTACATGGTCCATCCAGACGACGCGCGCCTCCTTCGCCGCGCCGATGCCGCCAAAGGCGAGGCCGGTGGCTGGAGTGTGTATTGGGAAGGGACCGACAATGACGGCGACGGTTTCATCAACGAGGACGGCCCGGGCGGTGTCGATCTGAATCGCAACTTCCAGCATCGCTATCCCTATTACACCTCCGACGCGGGCCCGCATATGGTGAGTGAGCCAGAGTCGAGGGCGGTGATGGACTACATCCTGAAGAAGAAGAACGTTGCCATGATGCTCGTCTACGGGGCGAGCGACAGTCTGATCACCGCACCCACGGGCGCCGGGGCCCTCGCATCCGCTCAGACCCTGGACTTGCTGGCCTTTGCCGATCAGAGCATCGCCGATGCGCGGAAGGCCGGCACTTTCGCGGTTGAGGGCGGAGGCGGCCAGTTCTTCTTTGGCGGCGGTGGAGGAGGAGGCTTCGGGGGTGGACAGGGTGGCCCTCCCGCGCCTCCGACCCGCCCCCCGGGTCAGCCCGCGCCGCGTCCGCCCGCGACCACGATCGCGTCCCAGGATGTCGAGTACTTCCGGACGGTCAGTGAGAAATACCGCACTCTGACCGGGGTCAGGAACGCGCCCGCGACTCGCGCGCCTGCCGGTGCCTTTTTCGAGTATGGCTACTATCAGTTCGGGGTGCCGACTTTCTCGACGCCGGGCTGGGGCCTCACCGCCGCCGCGACCCCGTCGGGGCCCCCCGGGGCCACACCTCCATCGGGCGCGCCTCCCGCAGGGGCCCGGCCTGGCGGTCGTGGCGGCGGCCCGGCCGGAGCCGGTGGTGCGGCCCAGGCCGGCGGCGAGGAGCCGGGTGGAACCGCGGTGTTCGATGTTCGCGCCGCGAAAGCCCTGGCCGGCGGCTTCATCCCTTGGACACCTTTCACCCACCCCACTTTGGGAGCGGTCGAGATTGGCGGCTTCAAACCCTACGCGGTGACGAACCCCGAAGCATCGGAGATCGAGGCCCTCGGCAAGTCGCACGCCGCGTTTGCGGTCTACCTCGGTTCGCTGTTCCCGAAGATCGCCATCGCCGACTTCACCGCCACGTCTTTGGGGGGTGGCCTCTATCGCATCAAGGCCGAGGTTGAAAACGGCGGCTACCTTCCCACCTCCACCGCGCACGGCGTGGCGTCGCAAAGCGTCAAGCCGACGATGGTCCAGCTTGGCGTTACGCCGGAGACCCTTGTTTCAGGCGACGCGAAGACGAGCTTTATTCCGGCCCTTGCCGGATCGGGCCGGCGGCAGAGCTACCAGTGGATCGTGCGGGGAAAGCCCGGCCAGGCCGTCTCGGTTAAGGCGGTTGCGGAAAAAGGCGGCTCCGCAGAGCGCACGCTCACCCTCCAATCCCTTCCGACCTCATCAACGGACTCCCGCTCGGTGGGCGGGAGTCGCTCCCTTCGCCGCGGAGACTCCCAGTGAGAAGCGATTTCATGAAATCCCTGCCGATCCTCGCCGCTGCTGTCCTGGCCCTCGGAGCTTCTGCCTCCGCCCAGTCGCAGTCGCCCGCCAAGAGCCCACGCAGCGGCTCCGACCCGCAGTTCAAGGTTCGCCTCGACTTCAACCGCTGGCATGACACCGACGAGATCAAGGCGGACCTGTTGCGCCTCGAGAAGGCGTGGCCAAAGTTCCTGAAGTATTCGTCGCTCGGGAAGAGCCACGGCGGTCGCGACATGATGTTGATGACCATCAACAATCCCGACACCGGACCCGAGATGAGCAAGACCGCCATGTACATCGAGGCCAACGTGCACGGCAACGAGATCCAGGGCGCAGAAGTCGCTCTCTACACGGTCTGGTACCTGATGGAGCACTACGACCGGATCAAGCAGGTGAAGAAGCTCGTCGACGAGCGCGTCTTCTACATCGTCCCTTCTGTGAATCCCGATGGCCGGGACCACTTCCTCAAGGGGACGGGGGCGGGCTCGCGCACCGGACATGTGCCGGTGGACGACGACAACGACGGCCTTTTTGATGAGGACGACGCCGACGATCTCAACCGCAACGGAGTCATCGAGCAGATCCGCAAGTATGTGCCCGGCCAGGGCAACCTGCGGGTCAGCGCCCGCGATACGCGGCTCCTGGAGCCGGTGCCTGCGGGTCAGACCGGCGATTGGGTCATTCTCGGCCAGGAGGGGCTCGACAACGACGGCGATGGCCGCGTGAATGAAGACTCGGTCGGCGGCTACGACGGAAACCGCAACTGGGCCTCCAACTGGCAGCCCGAGTACGTCCAGAACGGCGCCTTGGACTATCCATTCCAGCTTCCCGAGGCCCGCGCCATCAACGACTTCCTCATGTCGCACCCGAACATCGCCGGAGTGCAGTCGTATCACAACAGCGGCGGCATGATCCTGCGTGGGCCGGGTGCCGAGTGGCAGGGTGAGTATCCCCGCGCTGACGTGAGCGTGTACGACGAGCTCGGACGACAGGGCGAGCGCATGCTCCCGTACTACCGCTACATCGTGATCTGGAGCGGTCTTTACACCGTTCACGGTGGTTTCATCGATTGGACGAACGACGGTCTGGGCATGCTCTCGTTCTCGAACGAGTTGTGGAACGGCGGTCAGTACTTCAACAGCCCGGCCCTCGTCGAGCAGCAGAAAAACGCCGACAGCCCGATCGCGGGACGTCAGGGAGATCTGTACTTCGACGACTTCCTCGAGTTCGGGGACCAGTACGTCGAATGGGCGCCTTTCGACCATCCGCAGTTCGGCAAGGTCGAACTGGGCGGCTTCAAGAAGACGCAGGGCCGCGTCCCTCCGCGCTTCATGAACGAGGAGTTGTGCCATCGCAACATGGCGTTCTCCTTGTACCAGGCGGACGAGATGCCGCAGATGAGGGCGGGCGAGTCGACCGTCGAGGCCCTGGGCGGCGGGGTGTATCGCGTGCGGGTCGAACTCAAGAACCCGAAGGTGACGCCCACGATCATGGCCAAGGCCGCCGAGAACAACGTGGTCCGTCCAGATCTGCTGAGCGTGAGCGGCCAGGGAATCGAAGTGTTGTCCGCCGGCTGGGTGCGCGATCGCTTCCGTCCGGGCGCCACGCAGCTCATCGATCAGAAGCAGCTCGCGCGGATCCTCATTCGCAACGGACATCCCGGTCGAACGACCCGCGTCATCGAGTACATCGTCAAGGGCACGGGGTCCATGACCGTGACCTACGACAGCCTCAAGGGCGGCCGAGCCTCGACGGCCGTCACGTTGCGATAGAAGGTCCATTTCAAGACATCAGGAGCGACGATGCCCACCGACAACCCTCCCGACGCGACCCGCCGGGACTTCATCAACACGACCATCGCCGGGGCGGCGGGGGTTGTCGGATTCGGACTTATGGACGCGGACCGCGCGTTCGCTCAGGGCGACCAGGCGGCGGTCGTGGCCGAGATCGCCAAGCGACATGACGCGACTATCCAGTCGCTGCGGGAATGGATCGCACTCCCCTCGATCGCGGCCGAGAACCGCGGCTATCCCGAGGGCCCCGAGTACATGGCGAAGCTCGCGCGCGACGCGGGGTTCACGAAGGTGGAAATCGTCCCGACGAAAGGCAAGGCGGGCGTCTTCGCGACGCTGGACGTGGGCGCGCCCACGACCCTTGCCCTCTACTTCATGTACGACGTGAAGCAGTACGACCCTTTGGAATGGACATCGCCGCCGCTCGAGGGAAGGATCGTCGAGCGTCCGGGTCTTGGCAAGGTCATGGTGGGCCGGGGTGCGACGAACACCAAAGGGCCGCAGACCGCGTGCCTTGCCGCCCTCAAGGCGTTCAAGGCCGCGGGAAAGACGCCGCCGGTGAATCTCGTCCTCGTCGCCGAAGGCGAGGAAGAGATCGGGTCGCCCAATTTCTCCGAGATCGTGTTCAAGCCCGAGGTCGAGGCCGCGCTGCGCAACTGTGTCGGCATCATCATTCCGCTCGGCAGTCAGGACGCGGAAGGCGGCGTGCAGGTGAACCTCGGCGCCAAGGGCATCATCGAGATGGAGATCGTGGCCTCCGGTGAGAAGTGGGGGCGCGGTCCGAAAAAGGACATCCATTCGAGCTACGCGGCGCAGATCGACAGCCCCGCGTGGCACCTGGTGCAGGGCCTCAACACTCTGGTGAAAGCCGATGGACACACCCCTGCGGTGGAGGGCTTCTTCGACAAGGTGAAGCCGCTTAGTCTCGAGCAGCGCAAGATCCTGAGCGATGCCATTCCGCGTCGCAATGAGGCATCCGCGAAGAAGGCTTTAAGCACCTCACGCTGGATCGCCGATGAACCGTGGGCCACCTCGCTCGAACGCCTCGTGTCGCAGCCAACCATCAACATCGAAGGCCTGGTCGGCGGCTACACCGGCCCCGGCGGCAAGACCATCCTTCCGAATCGTGCCGTTGCGAAGATCGACATCCGCATGGTGCCCGACATGACTGCTCCGGAAACGCTCGAACTCGTCAAGAGGCATCTGGCGAAGCACGGCTTCGGAGATCTCGAAGTCAACATGACGGGCGGCTACGATCCCACGTCCACGCCGTCTGATTCGAAGCTCGTGAAAGCGATGCTCTCGACCTACCGGCAGGCCGGACTGGATCCCCTGTTGTGGCCGCGTCTTGCCGGCTCATGGCCGGGGGTCACGTTCACCGGCGCGCCCCTGAATCTGCCCGCCGGGCAGTTTGGTCTCGGCCTCGGCGGTGGGGCCCACGCGCCCGACGAGTTCTGGCTCATCGAGTCGACGAACCCGAAAGTCGCGGGCATGGATGGCGCAGTGAAGTCCTACGTCGAGTTTTTATATTCTCTCGCCTGATCTCCCCTGGTCGGAGGTCTGAGCCTCCTCCCTGCAGGCCGCCACCCTACTGGGGCTGTCACAGATTCTGGTACAGAGCCATCAATGGAGGAACGATTGGAGGCTGGGCCGGCGTAAGTCCCCGGATGGAGCAGGCTGGAACGTTCACGTTCGTAGTCGAATGGAACGTGAGTCCCCTCATATCCGGACGGGTACGTTCCCTATTTGTTGTTAGCGCTAGGCGTCGGGACCACCTGGGCCTGGGTGGCCATGTAGTCGGCGAAGACTTGAGGGAAGGTGCCGTTGTAGATGGCGCATCGGATTCGGAGCATGGCGTTGCCGTTGCCCTCCAGCCACCACGCCCCGGAGCGCTTGAGCCGGA
>Ga0163144_10012167_pt1 | contig 18113 bp, 17 predicted proteins | sample OliLak19BULKMAT1_FD_123175 | JGI IMG/M metagenome (GOLD analysis project Ga0163144, IMG submission 123175) | Freshwater microbial mat bacterial communities from Lake Vanda, McMurdo Dry Valleys, Antarctica - Oligotrophic Lake LV.19.BULKMAT1 | ecosystem: Environmental > Aquatic > Freshwater >... | reverse complement strand
CGCTCCGATAAATCTCATTGACTTTCAACTCTCATTAATTTAATACTCCGAAACGCCGCGAAGATACTCTCGACGGTGGCCGAAGCTCGTAATTATCGCCGGCCGAAGTTATAAGATTATGCACTACGCCCATAATCCTTGATTTGCAGATCGCAGTGTTCGATTATTATCTTCGGGTGTTCTAGTTTGCTCAGCAGTTTGCTCTGCAGTTGGTTAGCGATACAGGATTTATGAGCTCCAAATTTAAGAGAAATAAAAATAAGAAGAATAAGAAGCGCCGGAAGACAGGGTCTCAGCGGACTGGGTCTCACTCAAGTGCGGTCTCAGCTAGCACTCGATTACCATTGGTCCTTCCAATCAAAGCTCAGGCTAAGATTCATCAAAAGGAAGGTTCCCGTTGTAGGCGTGCATGGGAGAACTTATCGCAGTTGCAGCACGAGTTAACGCGCTATTATAAACAGGACGAGCCAGCCTACAGAAAATGGTTCGACTCCACCTTTGCTCCAGACAGAAGTCGCCAACAGCAGATAATAGCGGAGATTCGTGAAACATCTGAGCTGATTTTTAAAGTGAAACGTGAGGCATACTTCTCGGGGCTCTCCGAGGTTGATGCCTACCGCCGTGTTATGGCACCTGGTTACCTATTTGTAGGTGATGGCGAAGACGAAGAGGAGTCCGCGCAGGGATTCTCGTTCGGTTCTGAATCTGACGCGGATAATGAGTGTGATTGTGAGGAGTGTACGGCGCGTCGGCGACGTGCGAATGCGGGTAGTACCGATCAATATTCAGAGGAAGAGGACGGCCCGCGAGAGGAGGCGGAATTCGATGCGATGTTTGAAGCGATGGCTGAGGATCTATTTGCGAATTCCTATGGCGAGGACTTTATGTCTCACCGTCAGGGGCGAAAGGCGTTTGAATCTTTTAGACGTAAACTCGCAAAGGATAGTGGCTATGATCGGGTAAAGGCTCAATTCAAAGCTAATGGAGGTCAAAATCCTGGCATGTTTGGCCCCACTAATGACGGACAAGATAGACAGATTCGCTGCGCTGTTCTTTATCGTGCCTTGGTCAAGCGTCTTCATCCCGATCTAAACCTGGAGCAGACGCGCCTGCATAAGGAACTATGGCAGATGACTCAAGACGCCTATCAGAGAGGGGATTTAATGCAGCTTCAAAAAGTGCAGGTTCTTTTCGCAATGCTGAAAGGAAGTCAGCTTGATGGATTAGCGGTTGCTGATGTGCGAGCGGCTGCGGACGAGCTCAAGCACAAAAATACCGCAGCAAGAAAGCAGATCCGCCAACTTAAACGGGGTGAGATCTGGGGTTTTAGCGATCTAAGCGAGACTCAATTGCAGCAACGTACCGCTCAGGAGCGCCGAAGGATTGCCCAAGAGAGGAATTATCTTGAGCAGGAGTTGCGGCAGAATGAAACGATCATTAAATCGTTTCAGATCTCACAAAGTCGATCACGACAGGGATCGCGTGGTAGCTGGGGGCAGCAGGCGGGGTTTAAGTTTTAGGTAACCGTTCTCGGGGGATAGTAAAACCCGCGCACACTTGAGCGATTATCAATAGTTACCTCCTAATCGCACTGCTCAATCGGAAGCTCACTAATATACTGCTTGAATTTTCTCTTGCGCGAGGGAGTTCCAGTCCCGCCTCCGCCGCATGCTCGGAGCGCTGCGCGTTGGGAGAGCTTGTCGATCCTTACTATCCTCTTCAACGTCGACTCAATCTCGGTGTGCAGCTCTGCAAATGATGTCTTTTGGCAGAATGGAGTATCACAGAGCTTGACCGTTTCAGAGATGATACTCAGAAGCTCCTCCAACTGCTTTCTTTTAGCGCGTAGTTCGGTGACCCGTGCGCGGGCAGAGGGACTTTTCCGATCGCATTGAAGCTCGCGTTTGATGCGGTTCAGAGTCGAGACTACCATTCGCTTTGCTTCGCGGCGGATCAGCTTCTTTGCAGGACCGTTATCAATCTCCTTGCACAGCTCAGGGCAGCTTAGGCCGTCACCACCGCACACGCCGCAACAATCGAGAACCGCGTTGCCGCCAGAAACTCCGAGGCAATCAAGGATCTCGACCTCCGGAGTCGGTGTTGCAACCGGGGTTGATGCTGGCGGAGATGTCTCCGTGGGAAGTAGTGTTGCCGTGGAACTAGGCGTCGCAGTCGGGACGGTCGGTGGGGTTGCGGAGGAAATGGGAGTACTAGTGTATGTAGCGGTCACCGTTGGAGTTGCTGTTCCTGTCGGCGTTGACGTTGGCGTCGGAGTACTGCTCGGTGTCGCGGTTGCAGTATTCGTTGCAGTACCGGTCGGGATCGGTGTTGCGGTGGGGAGGATGCAGGGCTTTGATTTGGCGGTAGCGGTAACCGACGATCCACTCAGCTTCCAGGTCACACTTGTGGCAAAAGCAACCGGCAAATTAGATTCCCCAGGCACGGCTGAATCGGAGCCAAAGAGATCTGCTTCTTTGGGACCGTTATTAGGAAATTTAGTTCCCTGTCCGCAGTTCATTCCGCTCGAGCTACACCCTGTCGCGCCGCTGAACCTGTTTGAATTGCCGATCGGGAGGGTGCTCTCGCCGCCCTCAAAGCCGAAGTATGCTACATAGCCACTTCCACTCGGCTCAACGCAGTAGAGAACTGGATGACAGGCAAACGCCAGAGCAGGGAATAAATAGATAACAGCTGAAAGGATCGCGGGACGGTACAGCATGCACAACCTCCTGTCTCGACGACTTCTGTAGACCGCCCCCATGATCGGAACGGTACCGACGCGGGTATGGCGGTGAGCAAAAGTCGTGAGCGATATATTAGATTCGCGAAAGCGGATCAGAACACCACCCTATGGTGGTTGAATTCAAAAGGCCTGCCGGTTTTATTGGCACCGATATTTGATAATCATTATAGGCTTGCAGTTTCAGTGCCACTGCCCGACCCGCGCGCGTTCCCTCGCAACACCATGAAACTGTTGAACTCCCACCCCACAACGGGCGCACCAGCGGCGCTGCCCGTGTCGCCTTTCAGGACAGCTGTGTTGGATTCAGTCACACCGCGCAGCCCAGCTCATTGCCTATAGCGGTTTGCAAAAGTCGCGAGCGATATAATAGCGATTGCAAACCGCGATAGATTCGCGAAAGCGGATCAAAACAGCAACCTATAGCGATTCGCTCGCAACTGTTGCAAAACCGTAGTACCATAATAATCATGAGTAACATTAGCTTGTTAGGCATTAAACATGTCTGGCAAAACAGAAGCCTACTTCAAAAAAGTCTTGACTTTTCAGAAGTAGACTATAAAATTGCCAGCATGCAACGCAGGATTTTTCAAAACATTCTTAATGACCTGGATGAGAAGATCATCCTGCTTAGTGGACCAAGGCAGGTTGGAAAAACAACCCTTGCACAATCACTAGATGCTGATCAGACCTATCTAAACTACGATGTGATTGAGCATCGCAAGATCATATCTGCCGGGACTTGGGCCAAAGACACGCGATTCGTAATACTGGATGAGCTGCACAAGATGGCAAATTGGAAGCAGTTCCTGAAAGGGCTATATGATCTTCAGAAAGCCGGGAAAGCAAACAAACAAAAGATACTTGTCACTGGTAGCGCGCGGCTAGATATCAGTCGCAAAATGGGGGATTCGCTCGCCGGCAGACATTTCTCATATACACTGAACCCACTGACTATAAAAGAACTGATGCACGCAACCCCTAATCCTATGCACGACCTTCTAGAATTCAGTGGCTATCCTGAGCCATTTTTTAGAAAAGATAAGCGCTTCTATCGGCGCTGGCAGATGAGTCACCTAGATATTATTCTTCGCCAAGACCTGATTGATCTGGAGCAGGTGCGCAATATCACCAAAATTGAGCTGTTGGTTGAGCTTTTACGCGATCGAGTTGGATCTCCCTGTTCATACTCCTCGCTGGCAGAGGATCTGCAGGTCAGCCCTGCAACGGTAAAAAACTGGCTAACACTACTTGAGCGACTTTATGTTGTCTTTAAGATAACTCCATACCAAAAAAATATTGCACGCTCATTGCTTAAAACACCAAAATTCTACTTCTACGACTTAGGCCGGGTCGTTGACCCGGGCGCTCGCTTTGAGAATCTAGTGGCACTAAGCCTGAAAAGCGAAATCGATCTTCTTCGAGATACCGAAGGGCGCCGTTGCCAATTGCATTATCTTCGGGATCGAGATGGGCACGAGATAGATTTTTTAATCGTAGAGGAGAAAGCGGCACTTTTAGCGATTGAAGCTAAAACCTCAGATCCACAGCCCGATCGTTCCTTTAGAGCGTTTTTTGGACCTGGGCGGCTTGCCTGTAAGAATGTAGTACAGTTAGTTGCCGCCGCGATTGAACGCCGCGAATATAATTTTGGATTAAAAGTTGAGCCCGCTGAAAAGTGGTTAAAGACTATAGTGGTATAATGTAATTTAGTCGAGGCATACGCCGAAATAAATCGCTACAGATTGTTTAGTCGCTTTCGTGAATCTATTGGCAGCGGTCGCGAGCGATCTAATAACTATCGCAATCCCCTACCCCCTACTCCTTCCTCTTCATTCCCAACCAGATCACACCGCCCACTAGTGCCAGCACATAACTCTTTGCACGCAACACTAACGCTACCCCGAGAGCCTGGGCTGGGGTTGCGCCGATTGATTGTAGGAAAAAATAGAATGCGCCCTCCTGGATTCCCAAACCACTCGGAGCAACTGGCAGTGCGCCGAGTAATAAAATTAATGGCAGCACGACAAAAAGATCACGCGCCAATGCTGTGTCCCACCCTACAGCGTGCGCTGCAACAAGGGTATTCAACACAGTCAGTGAGTGATAGAGCAGCGAAAGCGCAAAGGCATACCCAAGGCGGCGGCGGTCTGCGCCGATTGTGCATAATGCATCCTGAATCCCGGCAATATTGGCAAATACCTTGCGAACGATCGGTGCCCTGGGTAGCAGGTGCTCAAACCATTTTGCAAATCTCGTTGAGAGCGCAAGTACGGTTACCAACGCCACTCCAAACGCTACACCCAGTACCATCAAGACAACTCGAAGCTGAATCTCGTGAACAAACCAAACAAAGATCAGCGCAAGCCCCACCATTGAAACCAATCCGGTGTAGCGCTCTAAGATCGTTGCTGCCGCTGCCTGGTGCTGCCCAACGCGCTTGCCAATATACCAGCTACGCACAACATCACCCCCAACAAATGACGGGGCAAAGGCGTTAACGAAGTAGCCGACTAGATAAAGATTAAAAAGTCGCCACAAAGATAATTTATGTTCGGAGGAGTCAAGAAAGCTCTTCCATTTAACAGCACTCACTGCGATCAATGCGGCCGACAACGCAAGTAGTGCCAGTGCTATGCCAACGGTCAAATTTGATAGCACCGCTACCAAAGCGTGAAGATCCACAAACCAGACAAGTGCTGCGATCAGCGCTAGCCCCACGATAGTACGCAACACATGTTGCTTCATACGGTTCGTAATGCCTGAAGGTCATAAATTAACTGCCCACGCTCACGGCGTAGCGCAGCCATGCTGAGCGGCTTGAACAACCAGAGTAGCCAGATCTGCAGACGCCAGACGGTGCGATTGGTTACAACCGCCAGTAAAACCAGCTCAACATATGTCAGCACTGCCAACAGAATCGAGTGTGTGATAAGTCCGACGATAAATGCCAGAAGTCCGAACCACAGCGTGTACAACACCACCCCAGCACTTAACTTTGCTCCACCGTGCTCGACCGGATCCCGCACCATGCGACTAACGTAGATGCCGGTCAACTTGTAGGGCGGGTAACAGATAATCGCTCCGAGGATCGCCAATGGTGAGATCGCCAGAGCCATAAGGGTCATTGGCCAAGTGGCACGCCGTACCCAAGGGGTTAGGTTCTCATCACCATCGAGCCCTAGCTCTGCGGCGTGTTCAAAATACCGATCAACTCGCTGTATAATATCATCACGCGTTGCACTATCAATTGACTCAATCTGCGCCAAATTGCGCGCTACAATCCTAAGTCGTGACCATTCATCACGACCAACCCCTAGAGATTGGAAGAGCATCCCGATCCGCTCGGCCAAGTGGGCCGCTCCAGTGAGGGGGACCTCAATCGTAATCTCACGTAATTTAGCTGAGATTAACTCAGTAATTTCACGAACTACCTCTCGTGGATTAGACTCATACTGCGCCGCCCAGTCGATCAGTGTAATCGGTTCAGCGACATGCACCGTTACCGAACTGCGAAAGCGTTTAAACTGACTATAGGTAATTCCCACCGGCTGAATCTTCAATCCAAGGGTAAAGTTGGCAAGGTGTTCGGCCTGACATGCAATCCGAGCAGCACCGGTCTTCAACGGACCCAAGCGGCGCTCACCAAGGGAGGCTCCTTCAGGAAAAATTACGATTGCTTTACCGAGACTGATTAAATCTGCCGCGAATTTAAAGCTCTCATCATTCTTTGTGACGTCCACGTTATCCTGACGACGAAACACCGGCACAAGGTGCATCCCGCGTAGAATAGCAGCAATAAATGGCGTGCTAAAAAGGGTTGATTTGGCCAAAAACCACGCCGGTCTAGGGTAAGTACCTACAACCAGAAGTGGATCCAATAGATCATTTGGGTGATTGGCTACGATTAGTAGCGGGCCAAAGTCGACAAGCTTGGCTCCTGTAACATTGATACGCGCAAAGAACTGCCGCAGTACAAATCGAATAAAGATACGGGCCGGGTGGTACATCATTGAGTGGCCCCTAATGGCGACTGCGCGTTAAAAAACTGTAGCTCTACAATGGACCAATCAAAGACCGCATCGCTCCCTACCTGTCTAAGTTCAATCTGCGATAGCTCAGTATCAGGTAATGGTAGCTGCAGATCTAATCTGCCATCCAAATAATAACGCAACGCTCGATACTGAGCTCGATCGATGATTGGAATCTCGGCCCCATCAGGAGTACGTCCCAGAATCTCAAGCTCACGTGGATAATCGCTCTCAAATTTCAACATCGAATATCGCAAGCTATCCAATCGCTGGTGGAGCAAAAAGTTGACGACAAAGTACATATCGGGCGACTGTGGCCGGGCACTTCCCCATCGCGTCTGGAGATCATCATCGACTGCTAACGGCGCGCTACTCACGCTATCACTAGCATGCACTGTAAACTCGTTTGGGGATAGCGTACTGGCACTTCTTGGTTCGGGAATCAGGTCATAGATTACTACATACTCACCAACATGTGCTCGTTTGTACCTAGTTCGTATCGCATGCAATGCCTGCTCTACAAGCTTTGCCTGACTGGGAGCTAAAACCAGGGGCAGCCTTTCAAGGTCTTGATCCTTGGTGGCATCAATATACGAATCGATCCGTTCCTGTTTTGGCTCCTGAAATACTCTAAAGCGCACCGCCTCCTTAGTTTCAAAGGCCAGGCGATAGCCGATCCAATAATTGGTGCGAATCCAATCGATCTTGCGGAAAGTGAGCCAATCGATCAGCTCCGTATGGTCCTTCGCCACGCGCTCCGTTCCCGAAACAAACGGTTCGCCGGGAATCGCGCGCTGCAGATCTGGGAAACTGGTGTATAGATTAAAGAGCGTAGTAACGGAGAGTAAAACCAAAGCTATCCCCCTATTATTATGCCAGATCGCCGCTATCCCAACACCGAACAGCGCAAACAGCGGAACATAGGCGGGAAGAAGATAACGCGGTGCCTGAGATAACCAGCCAAAGGAGCTCGTGCTAAAGACCACTCCACAGGAAAGTATCGTCATCACAAGCAGTGCTACTGGCGAGGTTAAGGCCTCTCTCCTCGCCAGATCTACGGGACGCAATATTGCACTACCAAACACCCCAACAATTAGGACCACGCCATAAACGACTGCCACAATTATCCAAGCTGATGGAAATATCTCCTGCGCAGACCAGAACTCCTTCGCTCCTACTAGAATTGGCAGGGCCTGAGATACAAATCCAACTAGGTGCGCGGTTACATCACCACCCTTCGCGGCGTTTAAAATCTCAAACGAGATAAAGTTATGTTTGAAGTTATAGATCCAGAACGGCAACGAGCCGATCACGAACCCTGCACCTCCGTTAGCGATGCAGCGCAGAAACGCATCCAGATATAGACGCCCATCCCTAAGCTCGTAAACGCGAAGCAAGGCGCAGCACCAAACAGCGATCGGAAGGATGAAATAGACTATCTGCTGATTTATCCACCAGCCAAGACCAAGCACGACTCCTGCCCAAAACAGGTTCCGAACTCGGCCACGCTCGCTAAAACGTATCGCAAACAGGAGAGCGATTGTGCCTAGTACTAGAATCTCGATAAATCCCCCGCGTGCCTTAGTGCTCCAAACTACTAGCGCAGTTGGGGGAATGGCGATCAATAGTGCGGTGCTCCAGGCAGCGACACGACCACCAACTCTTCGTGCTAAAAAGAAAACAAGGGGAACTAGCAACACTCCGCAGACTAACGGTACGAACTTGAGGGCAAAATTTGATAGCCCAACAAAAAGGCCAACAAGTGCAACCAACAGCGCCTCAAGGCTCCCCATGTAGTGCTGGCCGTAGTAAAACGTCGGCCAACTCTGACCATTCAGAATATGCTGGGCCATTAGGCCAACGATCGCTTCATCTCCATCGATAACAAAATTGGAAGCATAAAGGTGATCCAGGCGTAATGCTAATGCAATGATAGTGACTACAAGAAGCCACAGGGCGTCACGCGCTGAGAACCGATCTGATCGCCTGCTAGCCATTGACTGCCCCCCGCGCTTTGGAATGCGCCATTCTTTGATACGCCGACAATGTTTTCTCACCGGTACGTTCCCAGGTAAATTTGCGCGCCTGGATCTGGCCCCGTGAACCAAGCTCGCGGGCGCGTGCTGGATCTCGCAATAAACTCGTAATCTCCTCTACCATGCTCGAACTATCATCTGGAGCTACTAGGATCGCACCATCACCAAGAACCTCCGGCATAGCCGAGGTGTTCGAGCTGACTACCGCCATCCCCGCCGCCATCGCCTCAAGGGGTGTTAGACCAAATCCCTCATATAAGCTCGGGAAGAAAAACACTTTGCTCTCGCGATAGAGCGTAAAAAGATCACTATCTGGAATAAAACCCGTGAGAACTACATCTCTGGTAAGTTCCAGATCCAATATAATGCGTTGCAGATTCGGGAACTGCTTATCACTAGTAATACGCCCAGCCATCACTAACTGCGGCACGAATTGACCGTCATTCCGTGCCCGCTCACATACCTCATGAAATACCTTGAGCATGACCGCATAGTTTTTACGCTGATCAATCCCGCCAACATACAGGATTATTGGCGCATGATCAGAGATTCCGTAACGGCGTCGTAATGCGGTTGGATCGGCACTTGGCTGTGCCTCAAAAAATGCCTGATCAACTCCCAGCGGTGTTACAACGATGCGCTCTGCTGGCACTCCAAGGATACGGGTCAGGTCACGCGCTGTATTATCACTGATGGCGATGATCAGCTCGGCTGATTGAATTGCACGCAGCTCCAGCCAGCGCGCCAATTTAAACCGCCAGGTTGGATGATCGGCGCGGTAGAGGTCGGCGCATACTAGTGGGATCAGATCTAAAACCGTCAACACAATCCGCTTCTGAGTCCAAGACGGCCCATCCATATGCGCAGGGAAATGTAAAGCATCCAGGCCTCGTGTAGCTTTTTCTAGCTGGAGCGGGAAGCACAGCTGTTGGCGGATCGTTTGGCGTCCTACGGGAAGTTTTGCGATCAGGCTATCAACAACGGGGGGCAGCGCGAAGCGGCGGTGATCAAAGCACTCAACACTTAGACCCGCTGCGGCGATCTGATCCTGATGGGAGCTGAAATATCGATCTAGCTCGCCCACATAGCGGCCAATCCCGCGCTGGGCATGCGCCTTGAATTTTGGATCTAGGGCGCTTTTATCATATCCGATCGTGAATGGCATGGCACTGAATGGTTTGGCGCAATTTAGAAAAAAACCTACCTAAAATACCTCTGCTACGTGTCGCGCAAAATTATCGAACGAGAGATCCTTTACCCGCTCGCGTCCTGCGGCGATTAGGCGAGCCCGCAGGTTCTCATCCTGGGCAACCTGTGCCATCAATTCACCGATCTCGGGATGGCGCTTCTCACGCAGTAGAATGCCACCATTTCCAATAGTATCCGGCAGTGCCGATGTGGCCAACGCCATTACCGGTAAACCAAAATGCATCGCCTCAACTACCGGCAGACAGAAACCTTCATGCTCACTCATGCACAGATACAGAGAACAGTTCTCATATAATGCCTTAACCTCAGAATCAGCCAAACATCCCGCGAACGTTACAAACTGCGACATATCAAAATCGTGTACCATGCGCTTTAACGCAAATGTATACAGCTCGGTATCGATATCAATACCGACTAACCAGAGGTGGCTGTTATGCTTCACGTAGCGGCGCAGGTAGTAGAAGCTCTTGATCACATCCTCAACACACTTATTAGGCGCTAATCGCCCCACGTGCAGAACATGCACTCCGCCCTTATCGCGTACAATCTTGGCGATGCCTGGATTGGCTTCGATCTCCCAGCGCGATGGATCAATAGGTAACTCTAATACACGCGCCTCAAAACCCAGGCCAGCTAACTCACCCGCATTGAACTTTGAGTCGGCAATCAACCGTTTACTAATTAAACACAACTGGGGGAGCGCCTTAATGCCCTCTTCAATGTCTAGAACTAGGCGTGGATTGACCCCCGCGAACCAATGCGCTGGGGTTAGGTTATGGTAGATCAGGGTCCGCGTTGCAGAGTGCGCGGCGGCATAGCAAGCATTCAGGGGCGATCCCAATGAGTAGTGTAGAATCAATTCACCGTCAAACGCTGGATCCAATTCACGGTAGTCGCGTGCTTGGCCTTTAAGTTTTGGGTGGGTGTTAATCGAGTAGATCTCACTTAAACGGCCCTGCACGCGAAAGACCCGTTGCAGCGCCAAGACCTCGCCAGAGATCGCGTCGCCATAGCTCAGGGTATGGACAAGTTGATGCGCTGCCACAGGCATTGGATCCCCTAGGTGTTAAAGACTCTCAGCAAAACTTTCACGATAACGACTAAAGACCATCGAACCAACTAGTAAGCTTATCAAGGCCCAGGCCGTCAGCCCGAGCAGGGAGAGTGGACTAGGCCAAACTCCATGTAACACCACATCGTGGTAGAGAACTGTAAACGCCGCAAGCGGATTGATCTGCAGGGTAAAGCGCATTGAATCGGGCACCATCTGTGGTGGGTAGATGATCGGCGTCAAGAAAAACAGAAAAGTTAGAACATTCCCCACCAGATGCTGGACGTCGCGGTAACGTACATTGAGTGCCGATAGCATCAAAGTCAGGCCAAAGAGAAATATTCCCTGAAGAAGTATTACTATTGGCAGTAATATCAAGGTCGGGTGCGGGACGATCCCGTCAAAGAACAGGAAAACTAACATTAATGGCAGCGAGAGTAAGAAATTAACCAGGCTAGCAATCACAGCCACCACTGGCAGAACCTGGGCTGGAAACATCGACTTCGTGATTAAATGCCCGCTACTAACAATTGAGGCTGTGCCTTCATGCAGACTACTAACTGTCCACAACCAGGGGAGCAGGCCAACGAAGAGTAACGATGTATAATGTTCACTCGCGCCGGCCCGCATATAATAGTGAAATACCAAGGTGTAGACCGCCATAAGGCAGAGCGGATTAAGTAACGTCCAGAGGAAACCGAGCGCTGAGCCGCGGTAACGCGTGGCTAGGTGTCGCGAGACCAGCGCCTGAACCAATGCGTGATAGCGCCATAGTTCTCGCAGCTGCGTGGTCATTGGGAGCGCCGTAATTGGAGCAGGCGTGATGTCAGACATGAGTTACAAATCTCCACTCATGTTGCGGCAGGAAAACTCCAACCTGTTTCTGGTGCCAACGAACCGCAAACTGCACGCTGTTCTTCAGGTAATCTAGGGGATAACCATCTGCACGGTGCACGGCGACATCAAGGGCATAGCTACCATCAAGTAACCCAATCCGCTGTATGATGTAGTGCACCGTTCCCGATCGACCCAAGGCCGGAATCTGAACACGCTCTATATCTGTGTTTGTTCCGTGCACCATCACACCATCACTGCGGTTGATGCCGATTCCAAAAACAGCTTCACGATCGGCGGCCGAGGCCCCTTCGTTCACGATATAATCGATCTCAATCCGCACTTCGCTCTCGGGGTGAAATAGACGCCGCGGCTCGCCATCACGATCAAACAAGCGCACTCCAGTGATCTCGATCTCGCGGCTACCCCAGCGCTGAAACTCGAAGCTTGCCCCAGCGAGCTGCTGCGGCTCAACGGAGCTCGACTCAGCTGTCTTACCTGAGAGTTCAAAGAGCTCTGATTCCTCACCGTGCTCAATATGCTCAAGATAGTGGTCAATGACTCGTCGCGGCTCACCACGATCGCGCACAATTCCTTGATGTAGCCACAAAACCTCATCGCACCAGCGCGCTATTGCGTCCATGTCGTGACTGACCAAGACCAATGTTTTGCCATCACGTCGTAGCTGCGAGAGCTGATCCTTACATTTGTTTGTAAAGGCGGCGTCACCAACCGCCAATACTTCGTCAACTAGTAGTATGTCTGGATAGGTATGAATTGCTAAACTAAAGCCCAGACGCATGAACATCCCCGAAGAATATGTCCGCACGGGATCATCTAGAACTTCGGTCAACTCAGCAAAGTGGGCGATCTCCGCGATGCGTGCCTCAATCTGCGGACGCGAGAGTCCATACATGATCCCGCCCAGAATAATATTCTCGCGACCACTGAAGTCGGGATGAAAACCGGCACCCAGCTCAATTAATGCCGCGAGCCTACCATTGACAGAGATCTTCCCCGCATCGGGTTGATAGATCCCGGTTAATAATTTCAGGAAAGAAGACTTTCCCGACCCGTTGCGCCCAATCACTCCAACAGACGATCCCTTTGGAATACGCATCGTTAGATCTTGCAAGACTGTGGTGTAGTTCTCAACCGTTGTAACGCCATTCTGCGCGGTGACTTGCCTATCTGCGCTGAAAAGTCCAAAGCCACGTAGTAACGAGGATTTAAGAGTCGTGTAACCGGATGGGCCTAAAGTTTTACGCCTAAAGCGTTTGGACAATCCTACGATATCAATCGCATAGTCGATGCGATTTTCATTGCCATCGCTCGTCATGTCGCCTTGCCAGTGCCTACTAAGGTATAAACATCCGGAAGATTTCGATTGCGACCACCATCCTCCATTCCATAGCCAACCAGCCATTCAGAGCCAGGGAACTCAAAGGCGCTCCATTCTGGGCTATATTGCTGGTGCCCCGGTAGTATCCGGCGTACCAAAACCGCTGCCCGTACCTCAAGCGCTCCAAGTTTTCGCAGCTCCTCGCCCAAAACAAAGAGGGTCCGCCCCGAATCACAGATATCGTCCACCAGCAGGACCGAACGTCCCCTGAAATCTGCGCCACGAATATCCACGGTGACGTCATTATGAGGAATTCCGTTCAACTCAGCGACATAGGCTGTGGTCCGAATCTCTGCCACATCCACTGAGGTTGAGAGCTGGCGTACAAGATCAGCAAAGAAGAATAACCCGCCTCGCAAGATCGGTGTCGCAAATACCGACTGCCCAGTACTAAGCTCAACGTTCCTGGCCCAAGCCGAGATCGGCTCAGCTATCCTATTAATTGAAGCTGCGATACTCTTAACGTCATAGAGTAGATTGTAGTTTGGAGGAAGGACGGCACGCTGCATTTCTCTCTTAACACCTCGAAAGGATTGAAAAAGTGCGCCGGATGGTACTACAGTGTTGGAGCAATTGCAAAATCGGTCGATATAGTTCGTGAATGGGGAAAGCGATGAAGATCCTTAGAAAATTCACCGTATGTCTGGTCTGTTCCCTGCTGTTTTGTGGGCCCCTGCTGTTTTGTGGGTGCGATGAGGAAGCAGCGACACCGGTTCCATTGCCAACAAAGCAACAGGCCCGCGATTTTAGTGAGCAGGTAAACAAAACATTCGCTGATGTTCTTGCCAACGCGACCGCGGGCATCAATAGCCTCTCGCCTCACGCTGAGGAGCTCAGTGATGCGGCAGTACAGGAGGTCAGGAAGCTATCAATAATTGAATATAAGGTAGTCGATTTTCCGATCGATATTTCTAGAAGTGCTATAGAGACCCAACTTGCTCAGCTTGGAGGTGAACGGTGGGAGTGTCTCTCGGTAGTTCCAAGTAATTCAGGTTTCAGGGTTTTCTGCCACCGCAGGCCTGAATCATACCTACGTTACGTTCCACGCTGGGTTCCATAGAATCATAGAGGCGAATGAATATCGGCCCGAGATTGTATCGCACACTTCTAATCGTATTCACTATTGCACTGAGCATCTGCTCGCTGTCCGCTTGCGCACCGAGCCGTGCGATCCTTCCGCCGGGCCAAGTTCCACAGCAGGACTCCGTCGCATCAGCAGATGAACAGTACGGTCAAGAGGTACTTGGTGGCCTCACTGAGCAGTTTCCACTCTCGCGCAATGACGCACAGATCGAACGTGTTCGTGGCATTGTCGACAAACTGACTCAAGCGAGCAAATCCGATCATAATCCTTGGCATGTGGCCATCCTGGTTGATGATTCCTTTAAGAATGCCGCGGCTACCCGCGGCAACTTCATCTTTGTTTGGACCGGAATGCTCAACGCCGTGCGATCGGATGATGAACTTGCAACGATACTTGCCCATGAAATTGGGCATGTTCTTGCTGGACACACGGCACCTAACCCTACTGAGGAGATCGCTAACATAATCGCCGGAGTCGGCGGAGAAGTTGCTAGCCAAATTCTTCAGGGATACGGCTATTGGGGATTAGCCGCGGAGCTAGCGCGGGTGATTATCTCAGAAACTGTAACTGCAATCGCTGTCAATCCAAGTCAACAGCAGGATGAGCTAGAGGCCGATCAGATCGGACTCTTTCTGATGGCCGATGCTGGTTACGATCCTCAGAAAGCCGTTGAGTTCTGGAAGCGCATTGAGAGTGACCCATCATTTGAAAGTGGCGTGCCCGGGTTTCTCTCGTCACATCCACCGATCGCTGAGCGCTTCACCCGATTGGAGTCGATGTTAAACGAAGCTTCAATGCGGTATAGGATTGCGAATCGTAGCGATTCTTTCACTGTTGATGCTACCAAAGGAGATCGATCGAATAGATCCCCTGCCCCAGTCAGTTTACCGTCGGTCTCTAGACCTACAGAGCACCGACCTCCCGCAATCTATGATACATGGTCACGAAATGACCGGGGTCCAGCAAAGAGCGAGCGTTGGGTGGTAGTCGAAAGTCGCGTGAATGTCTACAAGGATCCCTCCTCGCGGGATCTACCAATCACCAGCCTGAAGGCCGGAACCGAGATCGCCGTAGTTAGTCGCTCCGGAGTCTGGCTTGAGATAACCGAACCAACTAGGGGCTACCTACGCGGGCCGGGGTGTGCGCCGATTGATTAGGCGATTGGTTAAGCGATTGGTTAGGCGGTAGAGAAACTAAGTTCTCTCGTATAGCGGTTTGCAAAAGTCGCGAGCGATATATTAGCTTTTGTAAACCGCTATAGCCACAAGCGCAATGAAAGACAGGCGTTACGTTTTTAATTACGAACGCCCGTGCACGAACTCAGCGCAAGCCGTTTATTGCTAATCATCCAACATATGCATATAGCGATTATCAAAAGTCGGTGCCAATAAAATTGGGAAGCCTTTTGATATTAATCGCTATAGGTTGTTGTTTGGATTCGCTTTCAGCGAATCTATAGCGGTTTGCAAAAGCTATTATATCGCTCGCGACTTTTGCAAACCGCTATAGGTTACCAGGATACATCCCCTCGAAATAGTCGCCTATCGTCGCCTGTACTTGCTGCATCTCTGGATCATTTGAAGGTTGATTTAAAGGCATTGCCAGCTCCATTGCGGCAGACGTCTAGCGGTTAGGTTGAGCTGTTTTGCGCACGAGCGCAATAAGAACACAGTCCACCAACCTTAAATTTCAGCGCCCGTGCTCAAAATCAGCTCGAACTAGTTGTTATCCCTTTCTAGCTTGAAAGATTACCACCTGGAACTGCCCTTTCACTTTTTTGTAAGAGGCCGCCGTCAAATATGGCATCAATCTTAACCCGATAGGTACTTGCCTGATCGCTGAAAGTTTCAATCCTGCTAGGTTGATTGCATCGATGTAATCTGCAAAGCGATAATGAAAAATATCAGATTCTTGCGATAGTATGAAAGTCGGCGTCGATTTCATTTTGTAGTCATCCCACTTCATTTCGGGATGGGTAACTGAAAACGTCAAAATGCCTTTTGGTTTCAGAACTCTCGCGAATTCGCGTACTGCTCCAGCTAGGTTTTTGACGTGTTTGAGCACCTGCGCGCAATTAATTTTGGTGAAACTACTATTCGGAAATGGCAGGTTTCGATTCAGGTTAACTTTTTTAAAAACCCCTGTTGGACACCTTCGGCGCGCCTGTTTGAGCATACCCTCTGAAAAATCAATGCCTATGGCGCTTGCGCCCTTTTTAAAAAACTCAGCAGTGTAGAATCCGGTGCCACACCCGGCATCGAGTACGCAATCACGACGGTTCGCCGCTACCATTTTGAGTACATCTGATCGTTCTAAGACAGTCTGCGGATTGGGATCGGAGTCATAGTCCTCACTCCAACGGTTGTATGCGTCCGTAGTGCGTCGTGTCATAGCGAAAGGATAGAGAATAATGGTTTAAATGTCGCGGCGCACTAGCGCTCGCGACGTTTCGATTGTTCTACCTGCCCCACCCATTTCATCGACGGTCGCATTCGATCCAAAGCACATTCACGTAAATAGAAATTCATCAGATTCTGATAAGCAATTCCAGTCTCTTCGGCAAGCGCTTTGAAGTAAGACACAGTTACATCATCAAGGCGAATGGTTATCTGCCTTTTTAAGCGTTTCACGTATGGATTCTTTACCGCCGTGGAGAAATCATATTCTTTTCTCATATTGCACCCTGGTAATATCTCCGCTCTGGCGCAGTTGCTTTGCGAGCAGATATAATTCTAATCACTGATTCGGCCTCTCTATAACAATGGCATACGACAACTAATCTGGCTCGAGCACTTAACCCAAGTAGAACAAACCTATCTTCCTCGTCTGAGTGATCCGGGTCAGCTAAAAGTTCGGCATTCTCATCATAGAAAACCGTCTCCGCTTCTTGGAAGGATACGCTATGTTTTTTCAGATTACTTGCCGCCTTGCGTGGGTCCCAAGTAAAGCGGAGTTTGCTCATGTAATTATGGTATAATTATTTGTCAGGCTTGGCAAGTAGGAAATCTATTCTATGTCACCTTGGCACTCAATCATCACCTCCCGTACGCAGGCCGCGGGCGACAGGGAAAGCAGCCATCGTACGGTCTTCATAAGATCTTCAGGTTGAATCATCTGTGCACTACTCAATGGCGTGCCAGCATCGCGTGCCATATCAGTATCGATCCAACTTGGGCAGTACCTGAATTTCTACCTGAATTTCTTACCTGAATTTCTCCACCCCAACTTTCTCTACCTGAATTTCTTACCTGAATTTCTCCACCCCAACTTTCTCAAAAAACTATCGACAAACCTGAATTTCTCCACCCCAACTTTCTCAAAAAACTATCGAAAAACTCATAATTCTGCGCAACTTTTAGCCTGAATCTCCGATACCGATAGGTCCGGTTCGTTCACTGCAAAGGTTGCGGCTCCCCTGAATTTCTCCACCCCAACTTTCTCAAAAAACTATCGAAAAACTCATAATTCTACGCAACTTTTAGCCTGAATCTCCGATACCGATAGGTCCGGTTCGCTCGCTGCAATGGTGCGGCGAATTATCGAGCTCCCCTGAATTTCTCCACCCCAACTTTCTCAAAAAACTATCGAAAAACTCATAATTCTACGCAACTTTTAGCCTGAATCTCCGATACCGATAGGTCCGGTTCGTTCACTGCAAAGGTTGCGGCGAACTATCGAGCATATAGCGCCAACCTAATGGCGAGCAATGGAGTTGTATTTTATGGG
>Ga0163144_10012165_pt1 | contig 18116 bp, 19 predicted proteins | sample OliLak19BULKMAT1_FD_123175 | JGI IMG/M metagenome (GOLD analysis project Ga0163144, IMG submission 123175) | Freshwater microbial mat bacterial communities from Lake Vanda, McMurdo Dry Valleys, Antarctica - Oligotrophic Lake LV.19.BULKMAT1 | ecosystem: Environmental > Aquatic > Freshwater >... | reverse complement strand
TGCGCTGACGTTCGCCGCCGGAGAGGTCCTGGATTCGGTGGTCGAGGCGGTGGGTGATGCCGACTTGCTCGGCGAGGACGCGGACCCGGGCGGCTGTTTCGGATGCCGGACGGCCGATCGCCAGTGCGGGCACGCGCACGTTCTCCTCCACGGTCAGGTCCGGGATGAGGTTGTGCAGTTGAAAGACGAAGCCCAGATGGTGCCGCCGGAGCATTAGCCGGTCGGCCTCGATGCGAGGGTCGAGGCCGCAGACTTTCAACTCTCCCTGGTCGGGCAGATCGAGGCCCCCGAGCAGGTGGAGCAGCGTGCTTTTCCCGGAGCCGCTGGCACCCCAGAGCGCGACCACCTCGCCCACGCGGACATCGATGGAGATGTCTTGGAGCACCGAAATCCGGCCGTGATCGTAGCTCTTCCAGACATTGCGGGCATGGGCGATGATTTCCCCCCGGTCACTCATAGCGCAACGCCTCCGCTGGTTGAATCCGGCCGGCGAAGCGGGCTGGATAGATCGCGCCGGCGACCGCGGTGACCAAGGAGGTCACGACGATGCCGAGCAGGACGACGGGTTTGACGGTGGCTTGGATGTAGCCTTGAAACTGTGGGACGTGCGGCAGGACCCAAAGGACCACGGAGCCGAGGGAAAGACCGACGATGAGCCCCCCCGCGGCCACGGCCGCGGCTTCTCCGAAGATCAGGATGGAGACCTGCCTTTGGGAAAATCCGCAGACTCGCAGGACCGCGATTTCGCGGATGCGGCTGAAGACCGACAGGAGCATGGTATTGGCCACGCCCAGACCACCGAGCAGAAATGCACACATTCCCACCGCCCAGGCGGTCATCTTGAGGATTCTGAAGGAATTGTAGCTTTGGTTGAATTCGCGATTTTCCAGCGCAATCAGCCGCGGGTGGGCTGCTTCCACGGCGCGCTTGAACTCGGCGCCGCGGCTGCGATCGCCCAGTTTCACGGCCACCACCGAGGAGACCCCGGGCTTGTGGAAAAAAGTCTGGGCCGCGGCCATCGGAAGGAAGACGCCCCCGTCCTCGAATCCATTTTCGGTCTTGAAGATGCCGCCGACCCGAAAGGTGGCCGGACCGACCGTGATTTCGCCGCCCATCCTTGCTCCGAGAAACTCGGCCGATCGAGAACCAAGAAAGATCTCATTTTCCCGCTCTCCAAAGTCGGCCCGCGATCCGCTGCGCCAGTCGGCGCGAACCAACCGCGGATCCGATGGGTCGAGACCAAAACAAGTGATGACCGGAAACCCCGGAGCGGAAACGACGCCGAAGAGCAGCGGGTGCGCCGACTCGACCATGGGCAGCCGCGCCATCGCCACGGCGTCTTCGTCCGGTACCGAACTGAAGAACAGATCGGAGACGTTTTTCTCGAAGACGAGGTAGTGGCTGTCGGTCGCGAGGATCCGTTCGAACATGCCGATCGCCCCGTTGACGATCGCGAGGATCGTGAGCATGGCGGCGACCCCGAATGCGATCCCGGCGACGCCGATGAACGCCCGCAGTCGATGGCGGCGGAGATTGGTGAAGACGAGGGAGAGAAATCGCATGAAGCGCGCAGCAAAAGAACGGACCGGGCACCCGGTGGAATGTCATCTATTGGATGACATCCTGTCGGGTGAAGGTGGAGGAGTGGGTCAGGCGGCGCGCAGCGAGGCTGCGTCGAGAAGGGTGGACACCTGGCCGATAAAGAAGGTGCGGTGGAATTCCGCAAGGTATGCCCAGCGGGAATGGGTCTGCTCGAGGCGGGTCACGGTGGCGGTGGCCTGGCGGGCAAGACGTTCGAGACGGGTGCGCGCGGCGGGAACGCCGAGGGCAAGCGCGAGGTTGGGGCGTTGGAGCAGACGATCGCGTCCGCTCGTTTTTCCAGTGTCCCCGCTCGAAGCGGGGATGTCGTCGAGGTCATCGAGGGCCTGGTAGGCGAGACCCCAGTACAGGCACAGCGCCTTCAGGGCGCGCAACTCGTCCGGCGACGGCTGGGCGAGGAGCGCGGGGAAGACGACCGCCAGCCAGAAGAGGGCGGCGGTTTTGCGCACGGCAACGACGGTCACGGCTCTGGCATCGCCGGCACCTTCGGCGAAGCGCAGGTCGAGGGCTTGTCCGCCGACGAGACCGGATGTACCCAGGCAGGCATCGAGGCACGCATGGGCCGCGATGCGAACTGCCGGGGGCTGCGGAGCAAAAGAAAGATTGGCCAGCGCGTAGGCGCGGTTGATGAAAGCGAGTGAGGCGAGGATCGTGCTTGCATCCCCGTGCACGCGATGCGGGCAGGGACGGCCACGGCGGGTTTGGGCGTCGTCCATGCAGGGCAAATCGTCGAGCAGGAGCGATGCGAGGTGAAAGTACTCGATGGCGCAGGCCAGTCGTTCGGCGGAGGATTCCTCGAGGCCGTGGGCGATGCAGGCCGCATGGACCAAACGCGCCCGGATCAATCGTCCTGGATGAGCGGCAGACTCGAAGATGACCGCCTGCAGATGCGGTTCGATGCCCGGTCCCACCGGAGCGTTTTCCTGCAGGGCTCGGGTGAGACGGGTGGAGATGTCCGAAGGGGCCATGGTGAGGGGCACGGAAGTAAGGTTCCAGACGTTGGCTTCCCGGAGATCAGAGCGCGGCGGCGCTGGCCTGAAGATGGAATCGGATTGTTACGATGGGGTCCACCTTGAGCAGACCGAACTTCCGGATGATCGGCAGCCCGAAGTCGCGCGTATCCAGCAAGGCCTCGCCATCAAAGGAATAGATCTTTTGGTCGGTGGTGATTGAGAGAGGGAACTCCACCGATCGTTCGACCCCGTGGAACTTCAGAGTGCCTTTGACCAAATGGCGGCCGTTGACGGTGTCGGGTTGGAGGTCGGTCATCGTGAAGACACCCTCCGGATGCGTTTTGGCCTCCGCCCAGGCAAGCATCTGCTTGTCGCGGTCCGCCTTGCCGGTTTTGACATCGACAAAATTGAATCCAACGGATGCCTGCAGGACCTTTCCCGTTGCCGGATCGATGACGAGTTTGGGCTGAAACTCCGCCAGGCGAGCGGTGAAGGAATCGACGGTGGCTTTGACGACAATTTCGACGGTGGATTGGGTCTTGTTGACCTCCAGGGTGCGTTCGAGCGCGACAGAGGAGTTTGTCGCAAGGGCGAACGCGAAGGCTGCGAACGAGATGATCTTCATGCTACCCCCAGTGTCGCTGAACTCAATGAACGGTGCGTGAAGTGAAAATGAAATTTAGTTCATTTTCCCGGACCGGATGGTTCCGGTGGGTCCGCCGGCCAGAGGATTTGGATGCAGGTTCTTGAACCGAGAAATACCATCCAAACCAGCAGAGCGGTTACCAAGGTGTGACTCAGGTAGTGCGCGCCTTTGAGCATTTGGTAGAGTCCCATCCAAAGCCCTAAACTCAATCCGATTGCAAAACCAAAGCGTTGACCCCGACGAGTGCGGGCAAGCCCGGCGACGGCGAGGAGTGCGAATCCGCCGCTGGCATGTCCTGCGGGGAAACACCTTCCGCGTCTTGTCGGCATTTGCCCATCGGGAAAAGACTCGAGCACCCGGACGTAGGGCACGTCCCCGCCGTACCGTTGGATCTCATAGGGACAGAAAAGGTTGGTCTTTGCTTTGCCAATTCCGATCAAGACGGGCCCGAGCGCGAGGGTCGCGAAGACTGCGGCAAGCTCACGACGGTGTTGTTGGAGACGAAAGGTACGGCGCCACCGTTCCGGACCTGCGATGAGAGTGAGCACGCTGAGACCGAACAGGATCAGCACGACTTTGGGTCCCTGATAGAAGAGGAGCCACGGAACGGGTGCGGCCTGATCGACCAGCCAGCGACGCTGCTCGAAGTCGAAGAAGAAGTCCTGAACCCAGAGATCGAGTGAGGTGAGTTCGGAGACGGCCAAGGTCAGCGCCAGCAATGCCACGGCGGGCCAAAAGGTTGCTTGGAGCTTCCTCGCAGGGCGAGAGTCAGGCATTTCCGGAAATGGCGGCGTCGAGGGTTTCGCTCCCGTCTCAAGGAGAGGTCTCGGGCTTTGAGCGGAACTTGTTCTTCCACCACTGTTTGAGGTTCGCATCGACGCGGATCTTCATCGAGGCACCAAAATCGGTGCCGTCGGGGCCAGCCGTGGCTCGAACACTCCCGCCGATCAACCAACGTCCGCGGCCACCGGGTGCCCATTTTGGCGGGAGCTCCCAGACCACTCCGGGCCGCAGGGTAAAGACATCCCGGTCGCCACTGCCGATCAGCCGGGTGGTCCCGTAGTTGGCTTCCAGCGTCAGATGGGCACGGCCACGGTCCCAGACAAAACCGGTGGTGAACAGGTTGGCGTCGTCGCCCAGTTGATTTTCCTGCATCTCGCCGATGACCTTCGAGCTGCCGATCAAGTCCACGCCGACCGACCAGAAGATGCGCACGGCTGGCATATCCTTGAGGTGCCGGGAGAAGGTCACGTAAGGAGCGAGGTGCTGGAGTCCGTCTGTAATGTCGATCGGCGGACTGCCGACGGGTGTCACATAGTCCAAACCGAACGCGGTGTCCCATTCGTCCCACAGGGTCGTCCCGAGGTTGAGTTTCGTGCCGAGTCGGATGTCGGAGAAACCGGCCTCGTCACCAAACGAGTTTCCGCTGATTCCGTGGGCAAAGTAGGCGGTGGTCTCCGCGTTAACCTCCCATTGTGACGTCACCCCGTAACGCACCCCAAGAGGGATCCGCAGGTAATCGCGATTGAGCAAGTCTCCGAAATGAGGGTGAAAAATGAAACGGAGCGCGTTTCGACGTTCAGTGCCCGGCAGGCTCGTGTTGAAGATCCCGCCGATGCGGAGCGCCGAGTCGGCGAGCGGAGGCGCGACGCTTGACTCGGTGGCGGGGCGCGTCGGATCAACGGCGGCGTGGAGACCGGCGGTGATCAGGCACAGCATCCCGATGGAACAACTCCGGGAGCGAGGTCGGCGGGGAGGGGCATCCGAAATCACGGGTGCAGTCGGAAGCGGGTTGGTTCAGCGACTGAGTTTGAGGGCGAGAGGCGAGTGGGCGGCTGTGGCGATAGGAGCGTGGCTCTCCTGCTCTTCCATGGTGAGGGAACGATACAGACCATTTCTGCAGAGATAACTCGCCGATTGGTAATAGGCAACCGTCTCCCGCACGTAGTCCTCGTCCGTTTCGCGGCGGGTCAGGGCGAAGCTCTCAGGGTCGTAACCGTACTGGTCAACGCCCTTCAGTGGGCGAAGCACCGTGAGGATTCCCGGTTCATAGAGCCCAACACGTTGGTAGTTACCGATCAAAGCGCGCCGGTCACCGCTGGCGTGAACCACGTCCCAGCCAAAAAACCGGGATGCGTAGGACCAATTGAGCAGACTGAGCAACGTGGGTGCGTAGTCGACCTGGCTCATCAGTGACTCGACGCGGCCGGGTGCGATTTGACCGCCGGGCGCATAGACCATCAGCGGGATGTGATAGTTTTGCACGGGAAGTGCGGCTTTTCCGGCGACGGAGGCGCAATGGTCGGCGACGATCACGAAGACGGTGTTGCGAAACCAAGGTTTCGTGGCCGCCTGGCGGAGGAACTCTCCGATGGCGAAGTCGGTGTACTTGATGGCTCCAGCCCGACCAGAGACCTTGGAGGGCAGGTCAATCATGCCATCGGGGAACGAATAAGGTCTGTGGTTGGACGTCGTCATCACGAAGTAGTGGAACGGGCGTCCAGTGGCGGCGCTGGCGTCGGCCTCGCGCAGGGTCCATCGGTAGAGGTCGCCATCACACGCGCCCCAAGCGTTGGCGAAGGTGATATCCGAATCCTTGACCGATGTCCGGTCCACCACCCGGTATCCGTTTCCGCTAAAGAACGCGTTCATGTTATCGAAGTAGCCATAACCACCATAGATGAATGCGGTATCGTAGTTCCGGCTACGAAAGACACTGCCGAGCGTGAAGAGATTGGCATTGTTCGGTCGCTTGAGCAGCGAGCGCCCGGGTGTCGGGGGCAGGGCCAGGGTCAGGGCCTCCATGCCCCGGTCGGTTCTCGTGCCGGTCGCATAGAGCTGGCTGAACACGAGGCTCTTGCGGGCGATCGAGTCCAGTTCCGGTGTCAGGTGGGTGGCCCGATTGAACGTGGAGAGGAAGTCCGCGCTGAGGCTTTCGACCGTGATCTGAATCACATTCAGATGCAGTTCAGGTTCGCCGGGTCGGGGGGCCGGAACCCAGCGGAGGGTGTCGCGCCGGTCGGGTGTGGTGGGCAGCGTGCGCGAGTGGTCGCTGGCCAGTTCCGTACGCAGTTGGGCAAAGGCCGCGTCCACTGGCATCGCGGTGTAAAATTGATCGTACTCGAGCTCGTTGTTGCGAAAGGCCGCGAAGAGCGACCACAACCCGTTTTTGGCCAACTCGCGATTGAAGGTGTTGGCGAATGCAGGGAGGCGGCTGCTATCCAAGGCCACAACGACCACCAGCGCTCCGACAAGCCAGCCGGTGGCCGCGCGCCAACGGCGGCCAATGGGTTCGTCCGCCCGGTCGAACCAAAGCGATACCCAACCCGTCTTGAGCAACAGGGCGTAAGTCACCGCCGCGCCGAGGGCGATGCCGGTGAAAACAAGTGGCAGAGGGTAGGATTCGCGGATGTTGGCGATGACCTCGGTGGTGTACACGAGGTAGTCCACCGCGATGAAATTAAAGCGGACGCTGAATTCGTCCCAGAACAGCCACTCCGCCACAGCCCCAAAGAGCAGCAGGGCGTTGGCCAGGTAGGCTGCGAGGTGCAGGATGATTCGCGTTCCGCCCGCCCGAAAAGCCGCAGTCGGTAGGATGGCCAGGAGGAGGGCGAACGGAGCGAAGACAATCAAGGCAGTCCCAAGATCAAAGAGGAATCCCCAGGCGAAGGCGGCGACCAGGCTGAGATCCCAAGACACGGCCCAGAGTGTTTTCGCGAGCAGGGCGAGGCGGGTCGCGAAATTGACCAACAGAAAGATGCCCAAGGTGATCCAAACACCGCCATCACGACGCGTCAGTCGTTGCTTGAAAAAAGTGAGAAAGCGGGACGCCCCTCGAGCTTCGGGATGGGAGTTTGAACCGGTGGAGTCGATGGGCATGGAGGCGCGTTTGATGGGGTCCATGATCGCATGCCGTGATGAATGGAGAATGAACCAAGGATGAATATACGTTCATCCGCCCTGAAACCAACTGAATGCGGACGGGAACTCCCACGCCCACCGAACTCGAGACGTTGCGTCGACTATTTGAGCCACTCGCGGAGGGCTCTGAGGAATTGTTCAGCGCCCCGGCTTTGGTAGCGTTGCAGGTGTCGGATCACGGCGACTTCACGTTCGGGTTCGCGCCCACTTAAGCGTTTATAAACCAGGCTATTGCGATCATCCTTGGCACGACAGACTTGGGGTAGAATGGAGATGCCCAGTCCCAACCCAACCAATTCCTTGACGGTCGCGATTTGGGCACAGCGGTAAGCGATGCGTGGCTCGAAATCGTGATCGCCGCAAAACCGCTGAATCTGATGGGTGAGGCTGCTGGACTCCCCGAGGAGCACAAAGGTTTGATCAGCGAGGTCCTTGGCCGTAACGGAGGTCTTTTTGGCCAGTGGATGCTGTCGCCCCACAAGCAAGAGAAGGGGCTCGGTGAAGATGGGCTCGACCGAAATCCGCGGGTCTTTGACCGGTAAGGAGGTCAGCGCCAGATCCAGTTCACCGTCGATCACCCCCCGGATCAGATCGGAGCGAAAGCTTTCCCGGACCTGGATCACGAGGTTGGGAAATTCCGTCCGACACCGCCCGATGAGCTGGGGCAGAAGGTACGGCGCGACCGTGGGGATCGCCCCGACGACGATGCGACGATCGAGCGAAAGGCCGTCGCTGAGCTCGCGAGTGGCGTCGTCCACGCCGGCGAGGATCTGTTTGGCTCGGACTAGAAAGGTCGTGCCGGCTTCGGTCAAAACCGCACGCCGCCCAAGGCGATGGAAGAATTTGTGGCCCAACTCCTTCTCTAGATTGATGATCTGTTGGCTGAGCGAAGGCTGACTGACATTTGAACGTTCCGCAGCCCGGGTGAAGTTTTCACTCTCGGCAACGGCGACGAAGTAGCGGATTTGATGCAGTTCCATAGGTTTGGCCTATCGTTGAGATAGCTAACTACTATTTCCCCTATTGCCAAGCGGAGGTATGATACTCCCACGCATCCAGCAATGGATGTCTTAACCTAAAATAGAAAATAACCATGAAGACCTCACATAGTACCTATACCGTGACCGCGGGGCTTATTGCCGCGGCGGTGCTGGTAGCCTCGAACGTCGAAATCCAAGCCGGGAGCGCAGCCGCGTTCTTGGGCTACGGGACGGTGCTGGCGATCTTGGCCATGATCCTGAACGACTACCGAACGGTGTCGCGTCGAACCACGGTCAAGTGAGTCCAGTCCAGCCCTGGCCGCTGAACCGGCGGTCGGGACTTGGTCGATTAGCCAGTTGTCAGAGTAAGACGAGGCCCGGAGCAATCCGGGCCTTTTCTGTTTCCGTCGCCGAGGGCCACCCTTTCCGGAACTTGGACCCTCTGCGGAGTTTTCCCATCCGCGTATTCCTCAACCGGAAGGTGCGGAACGGAATTGCAGGGATCAGGTTCGCCTCAATCCAGCCCGCGGGCAGCGACTTCGTCCTCGTCCCACCCGAAATAATGACCCAGCTCGTGCAAGTAGGTCAGCTTTACCTCCTGGATGTAGGTGGCTTTGTCCCCGTCGGCATAGTCCCAGAGGTTTTCGATGAACAGCAGGATGTGTGAGGGTGGTTCGGAGGTCTCGCCAGACGTCGTGCCGAAGGGTGGTCCGACGAACATGCCGAGAATATCCGGCTCGAACTCCTCGCCGAGGATTTCGTCGCTTGGCCAGTCGTGGTGGATCACGGGCACGGCCATTGCGAGGGAGCGAAGGGAGGCCGGCAGTTTCCGTTGAGTGGAGGCGACCGTCGATTCGGCGAGGGAGCTCAGTTCGGCAGACGTCATGGGTTCGCGTGTGGGTGCATTCGTGGATTTGGAGGGTTCCGTGAATCGCGACGTTCCGAGAGTGTAACCTTCGGCCCGGGCAGTCGTCTATCCCTCAGTTGACCGCAATTTTGCCTCAACTCTCCAAAAAACACTCCTCAATGAAAGCACTCAAGTACGTCCTGTTGGTCTTGGCCCTCGCGGCCCCGATCGTTTCCTCCGTCGCCGTTGCCGAAGAAACACCCAAAGCCGGCGGCAAACAAGCCAAGGGAGACCGGATGAAGGACATGACCGAACAACTCGGTCTGAGCGAAGCCCAGGTGGCGAAGATCCAGCCGATCGTTGCCGAAGAAGGCAAAGCGCTGCGAGCGTTGCAGCAGGACTCCGCGCTCGCCCAGGAAGACAAGCGCGGCAAGATGCGCGAGATCCGCCAAGCCCATGCGGCCAAGATTCGCGCCGTGCTGACTCCTGAGCAGCAGGCCAAATTCGATTCGATGGGCCCCGGTCCAGGCGGTAAAGGCAAGGGCAAGGGCAAAGACAAGAGCCAGCGCTGATCGATCTATTTCCCTGTTGGTTTTAACCCGCCGATGCCCTCCGCATCGGCGGTTTTCGTTTGGTCTCCAAGCACCTCCGACCTTTCGGCGGGTCGACATCCTCGGATGGCCGTGACTCAATGACTGAATGAGTTCACCCACCGTGATGGTCGTCGGAGGAGGGGCGGCCGGCTATTTCGCCGCCATCGCGGCGGCAGAAGCCTTGGGCAAGGCCGCCCGAGTCCTTCTCTGCGAGGCCACGGCCCATCCGCTGGCGAAGGTGAAAGTTTCCGGCGGCGGGCGCTGCAATGTGACTCACGCCTGCCCCGAACCCCGCGAACTGGTCAAGCGCTACCCGCGCGGTCACCGGGAATTGCTCGGAGCTTTTCACCGGTTCGGTCCTCGTGAGACCATTGCCTGGTTTTCCGCACGCGGGGTGGAATTGAAAACCGAGTCGGATGGCCGGATGTTTCCCATCACCGACGACTCGGCCACGATCATCACGTGTTTGCAGAGTGCCGCGTTCCGGGTCGGCGTCGAGGTGCGGACGCGTTGCGGCGTCGCGAGCCTGGTCCGTCTGGCCGGTGCGGGCGGTTTCGAGGTGACGCTGTCCTCGGGAGCGATTGAACGCGTGAATCGGCTGATCCTCGCCCAAGGCGGTTCAAAAGCGCCGCCGGGTCGATCGTTGGCCGAAATGCTCGGTCATACCGTGGAGCCCCCGGTGCCGTCCTTGTTTACCTTCCATGTGGCGGATCCGCGTTTGGCGGAGTTGTCGGGTTTGTCTGTCGAGGACGTGGCCACGTCCGTCGTCGGAACCTCGCTCCGAGAGCGAGGTCCCCTGCTTGTCACCCATTGGGGATTGAGCGGTCCGGCGGTCCTCAAGCTGTCCGCGTGGGGAGCGCGTGAACTCGCGGCTCGAAATTACCGGTTCACCTTGGGAGTAAATTTTGCTCCGGATCACACGCGGGAAAGCGCCGCAGAGGCCCTCCGCAGCTCTCGCAGTCAACATCCGAAGCGTCAGGTGTCCTCAGGTGGACCTTTCACGCTACCCGGACGTCTCTGGGAGCGTCTGGTCGCGGCCGCAGGCATTGGTCCGACCCTGCCGTGGACGCAGACCTCCAACGACGCGCTGCAGTCGCTGGTATCTCAGATGACCACCGCGACGTTTGCAGTCACCGGCAAGAGCATGAACAAAGAAGAGTTTGTGACCTGTGGCGGTGTTCGCCTGAGCGAGGTCGACTTTCGCTCGCTCGAAAGCCGGCGTTGCCCGGGGGTTTATTTCGCGGGGGAGATGCTGGACGTCGACGGGATCACCGGTGGATTCAATTTTCAGGCCGCCTGGACCACCGGCTGGCTGGCTGGGAGGGGGGCCGCGGCGAGTCTGAGCGCGCCGCTGGCGACACCCAACGTGCGGAAGCCGTGAAGGCGGCCGTCAGGTTTCGGTGCTTTCCGCTGCTGGTCGTTCCGTGTTTTGTTGGGGTATGCCGTCCTACTGGCAACTTTTCCTGCTGATCTTGCCTGTTTTCGCCTTGATCGGGGTCGACTGTGTGCTCCGTCGGGTGGGCTGGCTGACGGCGGAGGCGGATTCGAGCCTGCTCAAGGTGGTGGTGAACTTCCTCTACCCAACGCTGATCTTTGACAGCGTCTTGGGAAATGCCGCGTTGCAGGAACCGGGCAACTTGCTCTTGGCACCCTTGGTGGGGTTCGTGACCATGGCCGGAGGGATTGGATTTTCGTTTTTGGCGGGACGCGCGCTGGGCCTGACCACTGGACACGGCCTTCGGACCTTTGCGTTCGCCGTGGGCATCTACAATTATGGCTACATTCCGATTCCATTGATGACCAATTTGTTTGGAAAGGAAAGTCTCGGGGTGCTGATGGTGCATAATGTGGGTTGTGAGGCGGCTATTTGGACGGTGGGAATCCTCGTCCTGTCCGGCCTGTCGCTGCGGGAAGGCTGGCGCAAGTTGCTCAATCCCCCGGTGGCGGCGTTGATCGTGGCCGTGGTGGTCAACGTCATGGAGTGGACGGCTTACGTCCCCAGTGTGGTGCGTGAAGTGGTGCGCCTGTGTGCGGCCTGTGCCGTTCCGCTGGCCTTGCTGTTGATCGGCGCATCGGTCTGGGAGTATTTTACGCGACCCCGGGCTTTGGTCGACAAACGCATCACTCCTTATGCCTGTTTACTGCGACTCTGTATTTTTCCGTTGATCTTCCTCGTGGCTGCGAAGTACGCGCCGTTTCCGCTGGAGCTCAAGAGGGTGATGGTGGTGGAAGCGGCGATGCCGGCTGGTATTCTCTCGTTGGTGATCGCCAAACACTATGGGGGGCAGCCCCTGACCGCGGTGCAGGTCGTCGTCGGGACCACGGTGGGAGGCTTGATCGTGATTCCCCTTTGGCTCAAACTGGGTTTGGCGTGGGTGTTGTGAGCCTGATCCGCCGGGGCGTGGCATTGACCCGTCGTCATCCTTCTGGCTGCGTGGGGCTTCTTGTCCATGGAATTTCTCGCTGACCCACAGGTTTGGATCTCTCTGCTCACATTGACTGCGCTCGAGATCGTCCTCGGGATCGACAACATCATCTTCATTTCGATTCTCGCGGGGAAGCTGCCTCACGCGCAGCAGTCCAAGGCGCGGAGGTTGGGGCTTTCGTTGGCGCTGGTAACCCGGCTGCTTCTCCTGGCCGGCATTGCCTGGGTCGCCAAACTGACCACGCCCTTGTTTTCGGTTTTCAGTTCCGCCATCTCTGGACGGGATCTGATCCTGCTGATCGGTGGTCTCTTTCTGATCGCGAAGAGCACCGTTGAGATCCACGAGAAACTGGAGGGCGATGACGAGTCCGCCGGTGGAGTTGCGCGAGTCGATCCGTAAGTGATCAATCGCGCATTGACGCCGGGTTGAGGGCGGCTGGACAACCGAAACTTTCCGATGTTTGGACGAATTGCCATTCTAGGTGCTGGGGCGATCGGGCTGTACTATGGCACCCGGCTCGCGCTCGCGGGCAACGAGGTGCGCTTCTTGGTGCGTGGTGACCTCGAGGCAATTCGGACCCGCGGCATCAGGGTGCGCACGGGTGATCACGTCGAGGTCCTGTTCCCGGCGAAGGCCTGTGCCGACGCGAACGAAATCGGTCCGGTGGACCTCGTCATCATCACGCTCAAGGCGACGGCCAACGACCAACTGGCGCGTCTGCTCCCCCCCTTGCTTCAGCCCGGCACGGTCGTGGTGACGCTGCAGAATGGTTTGGGCAACGAGACGCTCCTGACACCTTGGGTGGAGCCTGGACGGATCCTGGGAGGGCTGTGTTTCGTCGCCTGCATGCGCACGGCTCCTGCCGAGGTCACCTGTTTCCACACGGGCATGATTACGCTGGGGGAATTCGAGCGGCCTTTGGGAGAGCAGGCCCGTGCCGTGGCGCGTCTGCTTGAAGGATCGGGCGTTGTTTGCCGGCTGGTGGAAAATCTCGCCGAGGCACGTTGGCGGAAGCTGGTCTGGAACGTCCCCTTCAATGGTTTGAGCATTGCTGCGGGAGGTGTGACCACCGACGTGATTTGCGCCGACCCGGCGCTGACCGCGGAAGTGCGCGCTTTGATGGAGGAGATCCGGGCGGCGGCGAAGGCCCTGGGTCACGACATCCCGGCGGCCTTTGCCCAAAGACAGTACGACGTCACTCCGCCGATGGGACCCTATCAACCCTCAAGTTTGGTGGACCATCTCGCGGGGCGTCCCGTTGAGGTGGAGGCGATCTGGGGCGAGGCGCTGCGTCAGGCGAGCCAGGTCGGTGCGGATACGCCAAGACTGGCGCTCTTGTATGCCCTGCTGCGGAGCCTCGACCAGCGTCGCCGTCCGTCCGGGCTTTGAGACCTGCGGCAATTTTTCGGTCCGATTGGCCTGTTGTGTGTCCCCCTTTCCGTTACAAGGGAACTCTTGCCGCGCCGTTGGGTCGGTCAAGGAGTCAACGACAGGGATTATCCTCAAAACCAAAACTATGAAAGCGAGCACACGTAACTCCACCGCCGGCACCGCCAAGATCCTCAAGGGCAAGGCCAAGTTGGTCGCGGGCAAAGTCACCCGCAGCCCAACCCTCCAAGCCAAGGGGCGTTCCTTGGAGGTTGCCGGGAAGGTTCAGAAGTCGGTCGGTAAAGTCCAGAAGTCCCGCGGCATGTAGGCGTTTTCGCGCTCCCGTCCGGTGGTATCGGCCACGCCTGCACGCCGTGCAAGCGTGGCTTTTTGCATCCGTTGGCGGCCGTCTGGCTCGGCGGCACTACGCCTCCTCTTCAGTGACCACTTCGCGCCGCACACGCACGGCCGTTTTCCTCGGCCGCACCTTGACCCCGAGGTTCTCAAGATAGGCCCGCGTGAACTCCACGCCGAAAAAGAGGATCAGCGTTGAATAATAGACCCACATGAGGAGGACGACCAGTGAACCGGCCGCGCCGTAGGTGGTGGCTACGCCCGTCCGCCCGAGGTAATAGGAGATGAGTCCCCGGCCGACGCTGAAAAGCAGGGCCGTGACCAAGGCACCTTTCCAGACATCGGTCCAACGCAGGTACACATCGGGCAGCACTTTGAAGATCATCGCGAACAAGACCGTCACAACCGAAAATGCGAGCATGACGTCCACTCCCTGCAGGACCATGGCGGGCAGGGGGTAGAGCCCCTCGGCGTAGCTTGTCACGATGGTGATCACGGTCGTCAGCATCAGTGAGACCAGCAGCAGAAATCCGATCGTGAGCACCAGGGCGAACGAAAGCAGGCGTTGAATCAGCAATACGACAAAGCTGTTTCGGGTTGGGCGCGCGATGACGCCCCAGATCTCGTTGAGCGACTCCTGCAGCTGGGCAAAAACCGTCGTTGCGCCGACGAGGAGCGCGGTGACGCCGAGGACCGCCGGCATCCACCCGCTGATTTCCGGGCGGCTGTCCGCCACCAGTTTTTCGATCACGAGAGCCCCGTCCTTTCCGATCAAGCCGGTCAATTGAGCGGAGAGTTCACCCTGGGCCGCCTCCCGGCCAAAGATGGCCCCCGCCAGAGTGACGGCAATGATCGTGATCGGTGCCACGGAGAAGAGCGTGTAGAAGCTCACCGCCCCGGCGTGCTTGAAGACGTTGTCGGCCATCCAATTCCTCCCGGCCGAGATAAAAATTTTGACCCAGCGTTTCATCGTTCGTCAGTAACGGAACCCGGAATATTGACATGGTTCCTTCTTTGCCCGCGAAGGGTCAGAGTGTCTGCGGCGTGGACGCGGCGCTGGATCGCTTTCCAAGGCCGGCCACCCGGTGATGAACTTTCCGGCTCTGAACGCTGGGCGCGGAGCTTTCCGACGTTCGGCCGGGAGGATTTCCTATCTTACAACCTCGCCGACCTGGCGGCGCACCTCGGCGACCGCGGCGGTGACACCGGCGGGCATGCTGGAGGACCAATTCGACTCGATTGTCAGGCGCTGACAGTGGGTCGCGCGGCGGAGTTGGCGGAGGAAGGGACGAAAGTCGTCGCCGTGGAACCCAGGCTCGGTGCGCCCCTCGTTCTCGGCGAGATGGGCGTGGGTCACCAAGGCGGCATGGCGACCGATCGAGTCGGGAGCCTCGCCGTTGCGCAGCATGTGAAAGAAATCGACGAGCAGTCGCACCCCGGGATGGTTGCATCGCAGCACCGCCTCGGCACCTTCATCGATCGTATTGACGAGATTGCACTCGCCCCGGTTGAGCGGCTCGACGACGACCTGCACCCGGTGTTTTTGGGCGAGAGGGGCGACGATCTGCAGGGCCTCGACATACTGCTCGAATCCCCTCGCAGCCGACCAGCCTTCCGGCATCTGTCTGGCGCCGGCTGAACCGAAGACAATGATCTGGAGGCCCAGTGAGGCGGCGCGGGCGAAGGCAATGTCGGCATACCGGGCCAGTCGCGCGGCATCCGTCGCCGGTCCGGTGACCTTCAGGTCGGCGGGCAGGAAGCAGTTGGCGGCGGGCGTCGGCCGCCGGCAGGCGCGGGTGGCGGCGGCGTTTGGCGCGAACTCCGCGTCAGACTTCTCCGGCAGGAGCAGGTTTTGCACATGCGCCTCGATGTAGTCGAACGGCAGATCGCTCAGGGACGCGAGATCCGCCGGGGTTGCGCAAATGCCGATGTGCATGCGAAATGAAAGGGGTCTAGAGACTGCCCGCCTGCAGACCGAAATACCCGGCGGCGTTGTCGTAGCAGATGTCGCGGATGAGTTTGCCGACCGCGGCCTCGTCAGCCGGGATCAGGCCGGCTTCGACGTCGGTGCCGATCATGCTGCAGAGGAGGCGGCGGAAGTACTCGTGGCGCACATAACTGAGGAAGCTGCGCGAATCGGTCAGCATGCCGACAAAACGGGAGAGCAGGCCGAGCTGGGAGAGCGCGTTGATCTGCCATTCCATCGCCTCCTTCTGGTCGAGGAACCACCAGCCGGAACCGAACTGGAGTTTTCCGGGGATCGAACCGTCCTGGAAATTTCCGACCATGGCGGCAAACGCGTAGTTGTCAGCCGGATTTAGATTGTAAAGCACGATGCGCGGCAGCTGGTCGTCGCGGTCGAGCGTGTCGAGGTAGCGGGAAAGCCCGCGGGTCTGGGGGAAGTCGCCGATCGAATCGACGCCGGCATCGGTTCCGATGCGCCTGAGCAGACGGCTGTTGTTGTTGCGGAGCGCGCCGAGGTGAAACTGTTTGGTCCAGCCGCGCCGGGCGTCGAGACGGCCGAGGAAGATCATCATGAACCAGACGAACTTGGCGGTCTGGTCAGGCGTGGCCGCGATGCCGGCGCGGGCCTGGTTGAAGATCAGGGCGGCCTCGCGTTCGGTGCATTCGACGTCGGGAATCGATTCGAGACCGTGGTCGGACAGACGGCCGCCAACGGAGTGGAAGAAGGCGTGGCGCTGGTCCAGGGCCTCAAGCAGGGTGGCGAGGTTCCTGACCTCGATGCCGCTGCGCTGGGCCAGCAGATCGCACCAAGGATTGAATACCGCCGGTGCGTTCACCGCGATCGCCTTGTCCGGACGGAAGGTCGGATAGACTCGCGTGGCCAGCCCGCTGCGGGCGATCGCGAGATGATGCTCCAGCGTGTCGGCGGGGTCGTCGGTCGTGCAGACCACGTTCACCCGGTTGCTCGTGAGGATGCCGTGGGTCGAAAGTCCGGGAGTGCGCAGCCTGGCGTTGGCCGCCTCCCAGATCTTCGGCGCGTTGGCCTCGTTGATCAGGAGGTCGATGCCGAAGAAGCGGCGCAGCTCGAGATGGGACCAATGGTGCAGGGGGTTGCGGACCAGCGACGGCACCGTGCGGGCGAAGGCGAGCAGCTTGTCGTAGTCGCTCGAGGTCTTCCCGGTGATCAGGTCCTCGGGCACGCCCGCGGCCCGCAAGGCGCGCCATTTGTAGTGGTCTCCGCCCAGCCAGATCTCGGTCAGATTGGCGAACTGCCGGTTGCCCGCGATCTGATCGGGGGGCAGGTGACAGTGGTAATCGTAGATCGGCTGTTTGACCGCGTGGTCGAAGTAGAGCGTGCGCGCCCAATCGCTGGTGAGGAGGAAGTTCTCGGGCAGGAAGGGCTGGGAGAGCAACATGGCGGACCGTTCGACTTAGGAGACCAGATTGGCGCGGATGTAGTCGTAACTCTGCTTGATCGAGACGAACGGATCGCCCGGCGTGGTGTCCTGCTCGACGATGAACCACTCGCACCCGGACTTCTCCGCCTCGGCGATGATCCGTCGAAAATTGAGTGTGCCCGCACCGATCTCGCAGAAGGTGTGTTTGTTTTCCTTGGTGAATCCGTAGTCCTTGATGTGGATGAACGGCATGCGGCCGCGGAGCTTCTGGCACCATTCGACCACATCGCCGCCACCATAGTGGATCCAGAACGTGTCGATCTCGCCGACGAGGTTTTCGGGCTGGGTCGCGGCGAAAATGTAGTCGAGCACCGGCGTGCCCTTGTATTTGACGAACTCGATCCCGTGATTGTGGTACCCGAGCGTCATGCCGGCCTGCCGCAACTTGGCTCCGGCGATGTCCAGTTTGCGAACGAGGGTCTCGACGACCTCGCCGTTGGTGAAGTCGATGCCGGCGGGATAAGGGTAGGCGGTCCGGGTGCAGCCGAGTTTCTGCAATCGCTCGATCACCAACTCGGTCTGATCGAGGATCTGCGCGCCGGGCTCGTGGGTGGCGCAGATAATCAGGCCTTCGTTGCGGCAGATCGAGACCAGTTCACTTTCCGGGATCGGGCCGGCGCCACTGATCTGGACGGCGGTGTAGCCGATCGACCGCACTTTGGCGGCAGACGCGGCGAAGGCGGCGGCGGTCTGGCAGTGTTCGCGAAGGGTGTAGAGCTGGAGGGCGACCTGGGAAAGTTGCATGATCGAAAAGGCGGTTAACGAGCGAAGGATTTGCTGAAGTCGTCTCCGCCTGCGACCACGGCCCGGACCTTTTTCTTGGTCTTGGCCGACTCGGCGATCTTCTGCTTGAGCATCCGCTCGTACTTTTTGCCATCCAACGGCAGTGAGACCGGTTGGTCCGTCCAAGCCGACATGAGCATCGCGTTGGCGAGCTCGACGGAGTGGATGCCTTCGACCGCCGGGGCGAGCAACGGGGCGCCGCGCAGGATGCAATCGACGAAGTT
>Ga0163144_10012164_pt1 | contig 18117 bp, 14 predicted proteins | sample OliLak19BULKMAT1_FD_123175 | JGI IMG/M metagenome (GOLD analysis project Ga0163144, IMG submission 123175) | Freshwater microbial mat bacterial communities from Lake Vanda, McMurdo Dry Valleys, Antarctica - Oligotrophic Lake LV.19.BULKMAT1 | ecosystem: Environmental > Aquatic > Freshwater >... | reverse complement strand
TTTGTCAATGCTCAGATTTTGGGTAGCAGAAGTCGTGAGACTTCTGATGTTCGCGACAGAATCAGGGTAATACGGAACTCTCACGAGTTCCGCTACCCGCAAACCAAGATGTGACACAGCACTGGTGCTCGTCCGCGAACGACGGAGAGTGCATTGCTTGAGTGCAAGCAGTGGCACACTTTTCTCCACAAAGTCGACAGGCTCCGCACTACGAAGCCTACGACGTCGCGGGATCGGCGCCGGCTCGGCGCATTTTCTCGCGAGCACGGCTGAGCGTTGGCCCCACGCTGTTTTCGGGCATGCCCGTTGCCGAGCTGATTTCCTGGTAGCTCTTGCCTTCCAGATGAAACAGCCGCACAACCTCGGCCTCGTCGCCTTCAAGGTCTTCGAGCAAGCGCTCGACTTCGTCGCGGTTGCTCACGCGCATCTCGGCCGCATCGTCGTCGGACGAAGCCAGACCAACGGCTTGCCCAACTCCTTGCACCGTGGCCGGCGCCAGACGCGTGGCCGATTTATGTTCGAGTAAATCCCGCACGACGACGCGCCGCGCGACCACCGTGAGATATGTCGCCAAGCTGCTTTGTCCACGGAATCGCCGCAGCACGGCGAAGTCGTCTTTTACGACGGTCAAGAAGACTTCGGCGCAAAGATCTTCGCGATCCTCGGGCGAGAGGCGAATCGACCGGGCTTGGGCCGAATGGTTGATGACATGGATCACCAGTCCCATAAAGCGGTCGACGAAATCTTCCCACGAGCGAGCCTGGCCAGTAAGGCAGCGCTCCAGCAGGTTACGGTCGATGTCCGAAAGTGCCACGCGCAAATCCCCGATCCACAGGCCAACCCTACCCCACAGGTCAACCCCCACCCCACAGGTCAACACAGCCCACAGGCCAACGCAGTCAATGGGCGGACGCGGAAAGGCGAGTCCCTGCCACAGAAGTAAGCTCGACGGGATTGGAAGTCCCATTACGATGCTCGCTTATATCGATTCTAAGACCGATCAAAAAACGAAGCAAGGCGAGCGGCCGTCAAAACCGACGATTGCTGAGAACCCGCGGGTTGACGCCGCGTGCGGACCTTCCTATTATTCCCGCAAACGGCCCGAGTCGGCGGCACCGGGAAGACTCCGGACTGCCCGTTCAACCCGTTCCACGGCAAGCACTTGACACTGTTTATGCAAAGGGGTTGAATGGGCGGCGGCCGCGGAACTGCCGGAAATCGCGGGTCAGTTCAAACAACTCCGCCTGCGAGTAAAGCAATTCCGTCGTCCTGACCACGAATGTCGTGGTCACTAAGTGTTTCAGTCAAAAGAGTGTTGGGGCCACAAATTATCACTGTCGTCGGCGGCTGAAAAGGAGAACTGCTTCAATGACCCACGTCGTTGCCGAGCCATGCTTTGGCTGCAAGTACACCGACTGCGTCGTCGTCTGCCCGGTCGAGTGCTTCTACGAAGGCGAGAAGATGCTCTACATTCATCCGGATGAGTGCATCGACTGCGAGGCCTGCGTGCCCGAGTGTCCGGTCGAAGCCATTTTCCACGAAGACAATCTGCCGGAGGAGTGGAAGGACTTCACCGCCTTGAACGCCGAGATGGCGTTGCAAACGCCCGTGATTACCGAAAAGAAAGAGCCGCTGTCAGGGGCTTAATTTGCCTGCCAGCGCGCAAGGCCTGCAGATGTAAGGCCGCATCAGCGTGTCTCATCAGCGTGTCTCATCAGGGTGCCACTGGCTTCGCAACGGCTCGTGGTGGTCGAAGGAATCGCTGTAGTGGGGCCTGGGGCACTAGGTTTTGCGCTATCTTGTCTTGTTCTTCGTAACATTGGGACCCGCCGGCGCAAGTAGAACCCTTGGCCTCGGCGGGTTTTTCGTGCGCTCTCGCAGCGCATGCGACGAGGAATGACGCGATGCACGTCGTGTGGATCTTGTTGTTTCTGCTTGTCCTCGCACTGGCCTGGGTGCTGACGCTGTTCAGCATGCCCGGCAATTGGCTGATCGTGGCTGCCGCGGCGACGTTCGCCTTCCTCGGCGCGGCGGACGATGAGCCCGAGGTCAGTTGGACGGTCGTCGCCGTTCTGGCCGGCCTGGCCGCCTTGGGCGAAGTCGTTGAGTTTGCCGCCAGCGCGCTGGGCACGACGCGGGCCGGCGGCTCGAGACGGGGCGCTCTGCTGGCGATCGGCGGCGCAGTCGTCGGCAGCATCGTAGGCGCTGTAATCGGCTTGCCAATCCCCGTCGTAGGTTCGGTCGTGGGTGTGCTGCTATTTGCCAGCCTGGGCGCGATGGCCGGCGCAATGATCGGCGAGTCGTGGAAAGGCCGCACTCTGGACGAGAGCATCGAAGTCGGCCAGGCCGCATTCTGGGGGCGATTGGCCGGCACGCTCGCCAAGACGGGCATTGGCACCGTGATGGTGCTGGTGGCCGGGGTGGCCGCAGTCATGTAGGCGAGCGGTCATGTAGGCGAGCGGTCATGTAGGCGAGCAGTCGCCTTACTGCACCACAGGGCTTCGGCGCAGGCCAATGTGCGTCATGCCACGGCCTCAATCGCCGCTACCGCGTTGAATACCGTGGCCACTGGCCCGGTCCGCGGCACCCCAGTTTTCGGCCGCCAGAACAGAATTTGGCGACCCGGCGCTAGGTGCGGATATCCTTCCGCTTGAGGCGGCGGGCTTTGCTATTGGCAGGACGCCGGCCGTGATTGGCCTTTTTCAATGCGCGATGGGGCTTGGTCATGGAACGCTTCTTCCCTTCATCCTACTTTTGTGCGACGGCGACATATACGACAGTTGAAACGCTAGATTACCAGCCAGCGGCCGGCATGAAAAGGCGGCTGAATGCCTTTGCTGAACGACAGGAACGGGTTTAGCCGTCGCCTTCTCGGGGACTGCACCTGGCAACGGAAATCATGGCGCGATGTTGACAGCAGTTTGCGCATGTCCCCCCGAGCAGGACTTGTCCCCCGCGCAACGGGGGGTGGTCCGCGACAATCGGCTCGAGCGCGTCTCGCTCCTTCCGGCAGGTTCGGCGTGACCGCAATTCCATAACCGATGCCTCTACCGGAATTGGACGTAATTCGCGGCGCGCAAACACGAGTGTGTTGATCGAAAAGCTAGTCATCACAATGAGTTAGAGTCGAGCATATTTTGTTCTGAATCATTGCGTATCTGCTGATGGTACGGCATGATAGGGCGCTCGCACTCACACATGCCATCGGCACTCGGGAGACGTCGTCATGGTCTCAAGGGAATCGGGGGCCTGGGGATGCAAATACGGGACTAACAGAAGGCACACATGATCTTAACAAGCGTGGCTCGCGGTCTACTCCGATTCGGCACCTGTGGCGCAATTCTCCTGCTTGTCCTGCCCACCTATTCAATCGCTAGGGCTTGCCCAGTCTGCGCCCTTGCCGGACGCAATCTGCACACGGGGTCTGAGGGCATTGGCGTTGGTTTCCAAGGTCCGTACGAAACATCGTCGGACGGCGGATCGGGCCAGGCCCTTGGTCCGATTCCGATTTCGCCGGGTTCCTGGACGCTGGCTATCCTGCCCGACACTCAGATTTATGCACAAGACTTTCCGGCGATCTTCACGGCGCAAACGCAATTTCTGGCGGATTACAAAGACGCGCTAAATATCAAGATGGTGCTGCAGGAAGGGGATATCACGAACACCAGTTCCGTGGTCCAGTGGCAGCGTGCATCGGCCGCCTTTCAGATCTTGGACGACGCAGGTGTTCCTTACTCGCTGACGCAAGGCAATCACGACATTGGCCCCGGCGGCAACGGCGCGAACCGCACTTCGCTGTTCTCAACCTACTTTCCCACTTCGCGATTGGCCGCTCAACCGACGTGGGGAGGCGTTTTTCCGGAGGCCGACGCGGCCAACCCAGGCGAGAATCTTCCGAACAACAATTACAGCCTCTTCAGCGCCGGCGGTGTCGATTACATCTCGTTTGAGCTCGAGTTTGGCCCCCGCAACGCGGTCATCGACTGGGTCGATGCCACGCTCAAGGCCAACCCCGACCGCCAGGGCATGATCACCACGCACGCCTATTTGTACTCCGACAGCACGCGCTACGACTGGGCTGCCAAGGGTTCGTCGCAGAACTGGAATCCGCACTCCTATGGCGTAGCGAGCCAGCCAGGGGGCGTCAACGATGGCGAGGAAATGTGGCAAAAGCTCAAGGACAATCCGAACCTTAAATTCGTCTTCAACGGACACGTACTCAACGATGGATCGGGCTATCTGGCTAGCCAGGCCGACGACGGGCACGTCATTCATCAGGTTTTGGCCAACTACCAGTTCCTGACCAACGGGGGCCAGGGCTACATGCGGTTATTGGAGTTCAAGCCCGATGGGGAGACAGTCGAGGTGCGGACCTACTCGCCCTGGCTCGACGCACAAGCCTTGAATCCCTATCGATTGGAGTCGGACCAGCAGTTTACGATTGGTTTGGATGTAATTCCGCCAAGCGTGGTCGTCTATAACGCACTTTCAGCGAGTCTCGTCGCCACCGGACCGACAATCCCCGCAGGCAACGCGAACACCGTCGACGGCGTTGCGGTTACCCACACGGGCACGCCCACGGTCGGGTTGCTGCAAACCAATCGGGGCGACTACGAGCCCTCGATTCGTGGCGAAGGGGTCGCCTACAACAACGGCATCATGCTGGCCAGCATCACGCAGAACGTGCGCGAAGGCGTCCGCGCCACGGTAGAAGCCGGCCGCAATCCTTACAACGACGGCTTCGTGTCGCTGGCCATTTCGCGGAGCGGCGTCGCCAACAATCAGGAAGTCAACGTCAATACGTCGCTGGCCTGGTTTGATTTCGCGGCAGGCTGGCAGGGCGCACACATCAACACCGACGGCAGCGTCGCCGCGGGAAGTGGCGCCCTGATCGTGGACGGAACGCTCTCGAAGAATGGCGTCGGTCGATATAACCTCAACCTCCACGTCGATTCGCGAACCGACGGTCTGCTGTTCGCAATCGGCAACAACAACAGCAACATCATCGTCAACACGGGCGTCAAGACTGACGGCAGCGGCTGGGATATCCGTGTGCAGAACAACACGGCTGACTTTGCGCCCACGGGCATCGACGCCTTGTTCAGCTTCCTCTATTTACCGCTGGACACCGAGAACCTTATCGGCGGTCGTTACGACGGAATTGGCGCCGCCAATGTCGCATCGGCCGGTGCTTTTACCATGGATCGATTGGACGTAGGTCAGTATCGCCTTTCGATTCCCGGTGAGACGCCCGACACCGGCATGCTCATCCTGACGACCTCGTTCGAGGCGACCAATGGCTTCGTCGCTCCCGACGACAACTTTCTAACCTATGAATCGGACGGGGCGGGGCGATTTCTCATCAACTCCCTCGACCTCGACGGCACCCTCTCGCCCGACCTGCAAGATACGCAGTTCGTGTGGGCTTTTATCAGCTTCACCGATCCGATTTCGATGGCGCCGCCGCCGCCAATCCCAGGCGATGTCAACTTCGATGGCCTGGTCAACATTTTTGACATCAATCTCGTCTCGTCTCACTGGAGTGAAACGGGGCCCACGGCCGACGCCAACGACGACGGAATCGTCAACATCTTCGACATCAACCTGATCAGCGCAAATTGGACTGCACCGGGCGGTGGAACCGCCGTGCCCGAGCCTTCCACGCTGGCGCTCCTGTTGCCGGCAGGATTGCTGGGGCTGGGCGCGTGGCGAATTTCGTGGCGGCGCTAAACGAGGAGCCTGGCGAAATCGTCGAGACGATCGCGAACGTCGTTGCCCTGTTCATATGCAAGCCGCGACGCTCACGGAACAATCCATACGTGCGGCACCGGGGCCACACACAAACTCAAGCAAGAGCAAACGAGACCCCCCTATGATTTTCACGCGTAACAGTGTTGTCACCGCCATGTTGTTCGCTTGCTTGACGTGTGCGGCTTCTGCCGCCCCGGTGCCACTCTCTCCCGGTTCTTGGACTTTGGCCATTTTGCCCGATACGCAGCACTACGCGCAAGACTATCCGTCGATCTTTTATGCCCAGACGCAATTTCTGGCCGACAACAAGGACGCCCTCAATATCCAAATGGTGCTGCACGAGGGCGACATCACGAATACCAATGCGGCGGCCGAGTGGAACGTGGCGTCCGCGGCATTCGCAACGCTGGAAAACGCCGGCGTTCAATACGGCGTTGCGCAGGGCAATCACGACATCACCAGCGCCCGCGCGTCTTTGTTCCCCAACTATTTTCCCGTGTCGCGACTTGCCGCGCAACCCACGTTTGGCGCCGAGTATCCCGAGCCAAACCCCAACAATCCGTCCGTGAACCTTCCCAACAATAGCTACAGCCTATTCAGCGCCGGCGGCACGGATTGGATTTCGTTCGAGTTGGAGTTTGGCCCGCGCGATCAGGTCATCGACTGGGTCGACACGACGCTCAAGGCCTTTCCCAATCGCCAGGCGATGATCACCACGCATGCCTACATGTACTTCGACAGCACGCGTTACGATTGGGCCGCCAAAGGCACCGCGCAGAATTGGAACCCGCACAGCTACGGGGTGGCAAACCTGCCTGGCGGCGTGAACGATGGAGAGGAAATCTGGCAGGCGCTCAAGGACAACGCCAATTTGAAGCTCGTCTTCAACGGTCACGTGCTGGGCGATGGCACCGGCTACCTGGCGAGCGTCGCCGACAACGGAAATATCGTCCACCAGACGCTGGCCAACTACCAGTTCCTCTCCAACGGTGGACAAGGATATCTGCGGCTGTTGGAGTTCAAGGCCGACGGCGATACGGTCGAAATTCGGACCTACTCGCCGTGGCTCGATGCACAGGCAAACCCGCCCATGCCCGCGCATCGCACGGAACCCGATCAGCAGTTCACGATCTCACTCAGCACGCTCCCTCCTCCTCCACCGGTGCTCTTCCACGCCGTGGGTGCGAACCTGGTCGCCACCGGCCTGGCCATTCCCGCCGGCAACACCGTCGACAGCGTGACCGTCACCCAGTCGGGCATGCCGCAGGTAGGAACGTCGCAGCTCAATCGCGGCGATTACCAACCCACGATTGGCGCGGAACCGGTCGTGTACACCGACGGCATCATGCTGGCGAGCATCACGCAGAATGTGCGCGAAGGAGTCCGCGCCACGGTCGAAGCCGGCCGCAACCCTTACAGCGACGGATTTATGTCCCTGGCAGTTGCCCAAGCCGGCCTGGCCAGTAATACCGAAGTCAACATGAACGTGGCGATGGCGTGGTTTGCATTCGATGGCGGCTGGCGCGGGGCCCACGTCACGTCCGGCGGCACGCTCGCCGCGGCCAACGGCGTCGCCCAGTCCATGCTCGTGAAAAACGGCGTCGGTCGCTACACGCTCGATCTGGACGTCGATTCGCGAAGCGACGGCCTGCTCTTCGCCATCGGCAACAACAACAGCAACAAGATTGTGAACACGGGGGTGCTGGCCGATGGCAGCGGCTGGGACCTTCGCATTCAGAACAACACCTCCAGCTTCTTGGCGACGGGCACCGACACCGCGGCGGATTTCAGCGTTCTGTACATTCCGATGGAAACCGAGAACCTCATCGGCGGCCGCTACGACGGAGTTGCCGGCGCCAACCTGACTTCGGCCGGAACGTTTACCATGGATCGCCTGGCGACTGGCGAGTACCGCCTGACGATTCCGGGTGAAACCCCCGACACCGGCATGCTGATCCTGACAACGTCCTATGAAACGACGACCAGCATCACCGCCCCCGACGACAATATCCTCACCTACGAGAACGACGGGATGGGGCGATTCCTCATCAATTCGTTCGACCTGACCAGCAGCACGACACTCACGCTCCAGAATACTCAGTTCGTCTGGGCCTTCGTCAGCTTCACCGATCCGATCACGATGGAGCAGCCGCTGAGCCCTGGCGACGTGAATTTCGACGGACTGGTCAACATCTTCGACATCAATTTTGTCTCGACCAATTGGGGCGGAATCGGGCCCGAGGGCGACGCCAATTTCGATGGCATGGTCAATATTTTCGATATCAACCTGATCAGCGCGAACTGGTCGCCCGTCGCCGCCGTGCCCGAGCCCTCGTCGTTCGCGCTACTGTTGGTGGCCGGAATGCTCGGGCTGTGCTGGCGTCTACGCACGGCGCGATCGTAACGCCGCAATGGCTATCGGCGTAGCGCGTCGATAAGCCTGATCGAGGCCGTAGGCGCGAACCAACGATCCGCGCAGACGGCTCGCTGCCCCGCGCTTGTCACCCGCTGTTGTATGCCCGCAGTCGGCCGGCGGTCATCTCGCGGGTGAACTTGTAGAAGTGCCAGTGCGTCACGCAGCGATTCAGAAATTGCGCGAAGCCGACCACGTCGGGCCGATGCTTGAGGCTGTCGGTAAAGAAGTACTTCGTGTACACCCGGCCGACCGTGAAGAGCGAGCCATCCCAAAACAGCGCCCAGAACAGCGACCAGAACAGCGCCAACCCGTAGCCTAAGGTCGGCAGTCGCTTGCCTTCGCCGGCCTTGCGGCAGATCTCGGCCCGGCGGGTGAGATACTCGGCCGATTGATAGACCTCGAAGTAGCGATCCAAGAAGGCTTCGGGCGTGTAGAGCCGTTTGACCAGATCCCAATAGCCCTTCTTCAATTCATCGCGGGTCATCTGCTTGGGAACGAAGTTGCAGTTGGGGTCTTCCTCGACGAGTCGCCCCTCTTTTTGGAGCCGATCGTAGAGTGGCGTCGTGGGAATGGCCTGCAGCATGCCGACCATCGCCAGCGTGATGCCATTCTCTTGAATGAAGCGAAACTGGTCGTCGAAGATGCCCTTGTCGTCGCTGTCGAAGCCGACGATGAACCCGGCGTTGATGTCGAGTCCCGCGGCTTGAATCCGCGCTAGCTTGGCCTCGAGCGAGTCGCCGCGCAAATTCTGAAACTTTTTGGTTTCTTTGAGCGACTCCAGCCGCGGCGTCTCGATGCCGATGAACACGCTGCGAAAATTGGCCCGATACATCAGGTCCAACAGCTCCGCATCGTCGGCCAGGTCGATGCTGGCCTCGGTCGTCAGCCGCAGCGGGTAGTCGTGCTCTTCCATCCAGGGGATGAGCAGCTCCAGCAGGGCCTTGGCCTTTTTCTTATTGCCGATGAAGTTGTCGTCGACGATGAACGCCGAGTGGAACCCCGCACGGCGCATGTCGTCGAGCTCCGCTATAAGCTGTGCGGGCTCTTTCACCCGAGGCTTGCGGCCGAAGATCACGATGATGTCGCAAAACTCGCATTGAAAGGGGCAGCCGCGCGAGTACTGCAGCGCGCCCGACGCATAGCGATCGACCTTGAGCAGGTCGAAGCGGGGGCGGGGCGTCTTGGTCATGTCGGTGGGCGTAGCTTGCTTGTAGCGCTTCTCGGTCGCCAGGCCGCGGGCAAAGTCGTCGAGGAACTGCGGCCACGTGGTTTCGGCTTCGCCCACGAAGCGGACGTCGCACAGTCCGTCGAAGAAATCCTCTTGGACGGAAACAAAGGGACCGCCCACGACCGTAAATATCTTCATCTCGCGCAGGCGGACGAGAATCTCGCGGGTGCGCCGCTTTTGGACGTTCATGCCCGTGACGCCGACGATGTCGTACGCGCGCAGCGCCTCCCAATCGATGTCCTCGACGTTCTCGTCGAGCAGATACACATCGTGGTCGCCGCACAGCCCGGCCACCGTGGAGAGCGAGCCCGAGATCATCGTGCTGCGTTTGTCGCCCGGATACAGAGGCAGCGCAAACTCGAAGCCCCAATACGAGGGCTCAAAGCGGGGGTTGATCAGGCATATCGAGAGCTTTCGGGCTGGAGGAGTCGTGGCGACCTCGTCGTCCACCGCCGTTGCGGTCGTGTGCATCCGTGCCATCCCGTGGGGCTTGCCGACTCGACAAAAGGACCGAAACGGACCCTCTGCGTCGGTTTAGGGTCGCTAGGATAGGCGAGTCGGGCCGATTGACGAAGATCAATTGGCGAGATTATTGCTCTGTTTGCCACGTGCTGGCACCCACGATCGACCCCATTTACCAGCAGACCCTCGCTTCACCGTCAACCGCGAAGCTCGTCCCCAGCTAGTTTAACCGCCGAGGCGCAAAGACGCGGAGAACGGGAGCTGGCAACCGCCTGCGTTTCGCGAGCGGACTTGTCGAGCGTTCGCTGCTGGTATCGGAATATCGACATGGCTGCAGATTGCACGATGCCCGCATGCACCCGGGACGTCATTGAGGCCAGCATGCATCACGGTCATTTTCCTCAGCCCAGGCATTCATGCCTGGGTTTGCGATGCCCCCAAAACGTCGTTGTCCGCCCGCTTCAGCGGGCCGTGCCGTCGCGAGATCGTTCCGCCCTAAAAGGGCGCTTACGACAGATTCTGTCGGTCCCGCTTTCCCAGGCATGAATGCCTGGGCTGGGGAAAAGTGTGCGCTGTGGCGAGTAAATAAACGGCCGTACAATCTGCACCCTATCGAAATTCTGCTGGGCCGCGAGGTCGATCGTAGCTCGGTGCATGGCTGCGATGTTTACTTGCAGCCACTGCAACTGAACAAATGTCGGTAGCTACTTCGTGCGGCGTGCTGCCTTGCGAGTTGTCTTCGTAGCTTTCGCGGCCCGGGAGGCATTGGCAATTTTCGCTGCGGGTTTTGCGCTCTTCGCCGTCTTGCGAGCCTTGCCCTTGGGCTTCATCGCCGTCTTCATTGTGGGCTTGATTACCGATTCGTACTGTTGGATGTGCTTTTTCGCGGGTACGCGGCGCAGCGTTTCGGCGATGACTTCCAGCGGCAGAGCTTCGAGCTTCTTGAAGCGGACGCAGCACTTACCCATATCCAGCTTCTTGCCGGTCTTTGCCCAGGCCTGCCGAAACCACTGTTCCTGGTCTCCGTAGACACTCATCAGGTACAGCGACATGTAATTTTTTTGCGAGGCCAGGCAAGCATAGGGGAGCGGTTGCCGCGGATCGCAGTGGTAGCCGGGCGGGTACACGCTGTGCGGCACGTAATAACCGATCATGCCGTACTGCATGCCTTCCTCGAAGTCCTTATCGAGGTTCTTGAGGATCACCTTACGCACGGCCGCGATGGCCGCACGTCGGTCCTCGGGCAATTCGGCGAGATACTGGTCGACCGTTTTTGCTTTGCTTTGCATGAGGAGATCCTGCCTGCTTGTAAGCCGATGCGCATGACAAACGCAGCGCCATTAGCAATGACACAACCGCCGCCCAACGTCAAGCGCCAGGGAGGCAAATCGCCAGGTCGTGAAACATTCAGTCCGCGACGGCCGAGTGCCGGGCACTAGCCCGACGCGCCAGCGAGGGAAGTTCCACCTCGTCCCTCGCTAGCGCGTCGGGCTTGTGGTTCAGATCGCACTTCCGCAGGCGCCTGAATCAATGGCAGCGCAAAAAGAGAGCCGCCAAGCCGCCCGAAGGCGACTTGGCGGCGGCGCGGGGGGGGACGTGAGGTGATCGGAGAGCACAATCGCGCAAGCGTGGCGTAGGGGCGAATCAAGAGCAGCCATCTCTCAACGGTTCGTCACGACGCGATTTCCTCCCGGTCGATCCCTGGGTTCAATCCGGCGTCACGCAGCAGGCGACGCCCTGAACATGGCGGGAATTTAGCAGGCCAATGTGTTCCGCGAATCAGCGTCTCGTTAGATGCCTGTTAGATTCAATGAGGCTCTGCGCGGCAGGGGCGGCATGTCGGACGCAGCGTTGTACTGGCGTTCGTAGGAAGACGCCCCATCACCGGCTTTGATAGGGATTGCCGGTCTCAAAGGGTCCGTCGGGCCGCGAACCGTTTTCGCCTTGAGGCGCGGCTCCGGCAAACGCATCGACGACGTTCTTGCGGAACATGAACACCAACAGCAGGATGGGGTACACCATCCCAAAGCAAGCGCCGATCGCTCCGCCGCCGACTCCGCCAATGACGGCCGCGCGTTCGGCCGGAGGCAGCTTTTCCGCTTCTTGCAATAGCGGGGCGAGAATAAATAGAAACGCGACCGCCGATCCCACGACGGCAGCGATGATTCCATACACGCCGTAAACGATCGACGCCGTGCGTCCCCAGGGCCGCATTCGCAACAGTCCCACGCCGCCGGCAAGCAAGACCAGCGTAAAGACGAAGCCCAGGCCCGCCGACATGTTTGAGTACACGCCAAAAGCAGGGTTGGCCTGCATCTTTTGCAGCACGGGATTGCCTTTGGCCATCTCTTTGGCGAACGGCCCGAAGAACATCATCAACGACCAGGCCGTGCCGCAGAGGCCGAGCGCCCCGAACACGAGGTTCAGAATCCCAAAGATCGTGACCGACGTCGGTCGTTGCATGGCAAGACTCCCCCGATTTCCGCGATGCCTGTCCCGCGCGCGGGGTAACCTTAATCGGCGCAAGAAAAAAGCCGAGTGGAAAGTCCACTCGGCTTGCGAAAAACTAACTTGTCGGCGGGGGCAATGTTCGGGAGACCGTTGCACAACTTAACCACGGCATAACTGAGCCACTGCACGACTTAGGCACCTACTAATCCAAGAATCCCGATAGTTCCTGGCTACGGCTGGGTTGCTGCAACTTGCGAACCGCCTTGGCCTCGATCTGCCGGATGCGTTCCCTGGTGACCTTGAAAATGTGGCCCACCTCTTCCAGGGTGTAGCTGTAACCGTCGCCCAGTCCGTAGCGGAGCTTGATGATCTCGCGCTCGCGGTAGCTGAGCGTCTTCAGGACCTTGTTGATGCGCCCACGAAGCATTTCCTGAGCCGCGCCGATCGCAGGGCTTTCGACGCCCGCATCGGGCAGCAGGTCGCCAAAATGGCTGTCCTCGCTGTTGCCGACCGGACGGTCGAGGCTGATCGGATAGCGGCTCATGGCCATCACGCGGCGGGCCTCGTCGACGGCCGTGCCGGCGGCTTTGGCCGTTTCTTCGATCGTTGGCTCGCGGCCCAACTCTTGGAGCAATTGCCGCGAGACATTACGCACCTTCGACATCGTCTCGACCATATGCACCGGAATGCGGATGGTGCGGCTCTGGTCGGCCACCGCTCGGGTGATGGCCTGCCGAATCCACCAGGTGGCGTAGGTGCAGAACTTGAACCCGCGACGGTACTCGAACTTGTCCACGGCCCGCATCAGACCGGCGTTGCCTTCTTGGATCAAGTCCAGAAAGCTCAGGCCGCGGTTGCGGTACTTTTTGGCAATGGAAACGACCAACCGCAGGTTGCCTTCGGATAAACCCCGCTTGGCCCGCTGATACTGCGTGTAAACGGTCTTGAGATACGCCACGCGACGCCGGAGGCTGGTGGGCGTTTCTTGCGCGGCCCGCAGGATATTGCGGAACTCGGCCACCAGGTGCTGTCGCTCTTCAGACGACGACTTGCTCTTGCGATGGGCCTCGATCTGAATCTTCAGTTCGTCGACCCGACTGCTGAAATCTTCCAACGCGCGGATCATCGATTCGATCCGCTGAGTACGCAGGCCGAGTTCCTCAACCAACCGCACGGCTCGCAGCCGGCGACGACCCAAGCGGCGCCAGGCCTCGCGGCGTTCGCTCATGCGGCGCGATTTGCTGCTGGCAGTCGCGTAATCGCGGCGATTGCGCTTCAGCAGGATCTCGATCGTCCGCAAATTGTGGGGGAAACGGCCCAGAATCTGGTCCTTTTCCAGGCGATCGGTCACCGAGACCTGCACGGTGCGGTCGAACGGCAATTCGCCCAAATGAACCCGGCGGAGCACTTTCACCGCCGCCTGAATCACGTAGTCGCACTCCAGCAACTTGCGGCGGAAGCGCGCCCGCGTGATCTCGATTTCCTTCGCCAACGCGATCTCCTGTTGCCGCGTGAGCAACGGGATTTCGCCCATCTGGGTCAGGTACATCCGCACCGGATCGTCGGACCACGATTCGTGGTCCTCGCTCAGAGTAACCAGCGCGTCATCGGACTTCGCGTCGACGTCGTCGTCCGTATCGAGCGCTACGCAGGCGACGTCATCGGAAGGATCATCATCCTCGTCCACGTCGACGGTTTTGTCGGCAAGATCAGCCGCTTCTTCAGCACTGGGCGTACGGTCGTCTTCTAATTCGTCCAACAAAATTGTGTCGAACAAGGCAACACTCCTACAAGGCTAACGAAATGGAAGCGCAACGGGACCCAGGTGTGCGCGCGTGCTCTCGGAGAGATCCGTGCTGCAGAGGCAAGGTAGGATCAGGCCTCCTGCTAAGAATCACGGCGTTATTATGCGGCACCACCCCCGGACCCAACAATTATCACAACAAGAGCCGCGAAAAGCCAACGAATTCTAACACCATTTTTATGAAAGTTGGATCGGCCAAAGCACTTGGCAAGAAATCGCGCACAGGTAAAGCATTCCGACAACCGAACGCGACTCAAGCTACCCAAATTAACAATTAAGCGCCCCAGTTTCACAAACTAGACCTGGTTTCATCGTGCGTTCATCGACTCCAAGTGGCCACGTCCGCTGGCGATACGACCGTTTGTCCGCCAACTTAAAGCGAACCAAGGCACCGGTTTGGTGGACACTTTTCGTTTGGGTGAATGTCCGGACACGTCGCCATCGCCCAAGAAAACCTGCTACGATGGGCGATTCCGCGAGGCAGCTCGCAACTCGGCTTGCCAGAAACGGCCCAAAGTGGGGGAGCCTAGTCGATCCTTAGGAGCCCGTTGAATTGAATCTGCAAGGCAAAACTGCATTCGTAACCGGCGCTAGCTTGGGAATTGGCCGCGCGATCGTGCTCGCCCTGGCCAACGCCGGCGCCGATGTGGCCATTAATTACTACTCGCACGATGACCAGGCCGAAAGCGTCGCCGACGAAATACGAAGAGCGGGCCGCCGCGCTTTGCTGCTCAAAGGGGACGTGGCCGACGCGGACGCCGTCGAGCAGATGGTGGCCGAGACGGCCGCCGGTTTCGGCCGGCTCGACATCGCCGTGACCAACGCCGCCTACAGCGACCGCGAGCCCTTCTACGAGGCCGACATGGTCGGCTTCCGCCGCAGTGTCGACGTCACGATGTGGGGCTCCTTCCACACGCTCCGCGCGGCCGCGCGGCAGATGATCAAACAAGGTCAGGGGGGCTCGATCGTGGTCATCAGCTCGCCGCACTCCTTCGTCGCCGTCCCCAGGGCGATGGCCTACAATATGTCGAAGGCTGCTATCGACCAGATGGCCCGTACGGCTGCGATCGAGCTGGTCGAGCACCGTATCCGCGTGAACATCGTCCACCCCGGTTGGATCGACACGCCCGGCGAGCGCAAATACGCCAGCGAAGAGCAGCTCAAGCGTGGCGGCGAGAAGCTCCCCTGGAAGCGGATGGGCCGGCCCGAAGAAATCGCCCGAGGCGTGGTTTTTCTCTGCGAACCCGAGAGCGACTACATCAACGGCAGCTCGCTGGGGATCGACGGTGCGTCGACGCTGCCCTGGTGGGCCTCGCGCGGGTCGGCGGTTCCTGATTAGGGCGCAGGGATAAGGGGGCAGGGGACAGGGAGGAGCGAACGGGGATTTGCGGATTTCGGATTGCGGATTGCGGATTAGAATTGTCGGTGGCGACGCGAATCGAGTTCGCCACCGACTAGTACACCCAATGAGCTAGAATCCGCAATGCAATACCTCCTTCCCTGCCCGTGCGGTCAGAAGCTGCCCGTCGACGCCAGCCAGGCCGGCTTGCACGTCCGCTGCACGTGCGGGACCGAACTGCATGTGCCGACCCTGCGCGACCTGAAAGTTCTCGAACGGGCGAGCGCCGGCGGATCGCGTACGACCGGAGCAGGGGCGACTGGAGCGCAGGCAGGCACTTGGGGTCCCAAGCAAGCCGTCGCCTTTCTGGGCTTGTCGATGGTCACCGTCGCCGTCACCGCCGCGGCCGTTCTGTGGTTGACGTACCCCAAGCCGCCGGTCTATCCGCGCGCGGTCGTCGAGGAATACTTGAACACGCTCTCGGTGAAAGAGTTATTCGAGTACTCGGCCAAGATCCGGATGGGCCAGCCCATCAACGAATCTCTACCCGAGCTGAACTCGTTTGCCATGCAAAACATGGCCTGCCAGACGAAGGCCACGATCTACGACCGATACCTGCTGGGCATGGCAATCACCGCGGGCGTGGGCGTGCTATTGCTGCTGGGGTCGCTGGTCATGAAGCCGAAAAGAGATCTGGAACGTCGGTAGCCGGCGATCGCAAGCCAACGGCCGCTAGCCCGCCGACTCTGACTAACGACGAACTTCACGAAACTGCGGCGCTTTCGCCAGGGTGAAGAGCACGACTTCTTCGCCGGTCGCCGTGCTGATGTCGTGGTGCAGGCTGATGGCCTTCACGCCAGTCACTTCCTGGATCATCGCATCCATGAGCGGCCGGGCGGTTTCGATCAAATGTGTGCGGACCTGTTTGAGCAAGTCTCGTCCCTTCTCGGCCGGCAGCGAACTTGCCAAATGTTGCTCGGCGGCGGTTAGAACGCCTTGCAGACGGATCACCAACAGATCGCCCAAGAGGTGGGCGTGGATCTCCTTCGGACCCCGCCCCATGTAATCTTGCTCGAAACGCCGGATCCCATCGCAGACGGCGGCTTCCATCTCGCCCAGAGTTTTCATGATACGATCGAGATCAAGATACCTGTTGGGGAGCGACCCTGCCGACAAGCCGTCGTGTCGATGGAAGGCACGAAATAATATAGCTTTCACACACGGGTATGGGTAGCTGCATCTACGGCAGCGTCCGCTTAGCCCGCACAATCCTGCGTATTCGCCGCGGCAAAGCGCAAGAGAGCACCGACGAGCCCAACATACCCCAACAGGGGGTGGTGCGGGAGCGACCAATGAAGTCGACTGCGCCGTGAAAGCCTTACCGTGCAGGGTTTTGAGTCAGGATGTTGGGATGTGATTTCATCGGAACCTGTCCACCTGCGCTCAAAACGCGCAGCCACCAACCTACAAACAGACACATATAATCCACATTCGAGCCCTATACACCTTATTACGCTTGTAATGGACGCTCCGTGTCCTAAGATGACAGTGCCAGCGCATCTGTCTCGCGGCCTGAATGGGCTGCAATACTGAGTTAGGACGGACCGCTGGCGTTGGATGACTCGATAAAGAGCAGCTCGGCCGGTCTGGTTTGGACTGGGGCCGGGACGCTCGTTAACAAGTATGCCGACGTGGTCGAATGCCTTCGGGCGTTCGATCACGTCGGTTTTTTTTTGGCTTGCGGCGGCGTGGATCGCCTGGAACCGCTAGGGACGAACGCGATGGACAAGCTCAACACAACGATGGCGCAACGGATCGCCCAGGCGGCCAGCGCATTCCAGCAGCAGCGAACGGGGCACCAACCCAAGGCGGTGACCGTGGTGCTCAGCGAAGACACGCTAGTGATCACGCTGCACGAAGCCTTGTCGCCGGCGGAGCGAGCGCTGGCCACGAGTGCGGCGGGCGCCGCGCGGGTGCAGGAATTTCACCGGCAGTTGTTCAGCAGTTCGTCCGAGTCGCTTCGACAAGCGATCAAAGAAATCACGGGAGTCGAAGTGCGCGAAGCGACCGCGGAAGTCGAACCGAGGACCGGCGCCGTGGTGCAGGTCTTTACGACCGGCACGATGGTGCAGGTTTTCTTGCTCGCCAGCGGCGTGCCGGCGGAAACGTGGAGTGGCGCCATGCCCGCACTGCTGCCGAATGATCCCGATGCCGAACAGCGGATCGCAACTACCTAAAAGCTTGAGAGGTCGCCATGGGTATTCTCACCTGGATTGTATTTGGGTTGATCGTGGGAGTGCTTGCGAAGTTCGTCATGCCGGGAAGCGACCCAGGCGGGTTCATCGTCACCATCTTGCTGGGGGTGGTGGGCGCCGTCGTCGGCGGCTTCATCGGCGTGCAACTGGGATACGGGGGGATTTCTGGTTTCGACATGCGGAGCATGCTCATCGCGATCGGCGGTGCGCTGTTGCTGCTGGTGGGTTATCGAATGCTGTGGCGGCGATCGGCGGTTTGATCCAGTCCTGAAAAAGGAGTTTCCAAGATGGTAACACTTTACCCGTCTGAAGTGATCAGGGCGGAATGGGTGGGAGTTGGTTGGTGGTTAGGTAGGTGGCGAGGGCTTGGGTGATGGTTTGGAGCGGGTCGTGGCCGCGTTGTTTGAGCGT
>Ga0163144_10012162_pt1 | contig 18118 bp, 18 predicted proteins | sample OliLak19BULKMAT1_FD_123175 | JGI IMG/M metagenome (GOLD analysis project Ga0163144, IMG submission 123175) | Freshwater microbial mat bacterial communities from Lake Vanda, McMurdo Dry Valleys, Antarctica - Oligotrophic Lake LV.19.BULKMAT1 | ecosystem: Environmental > Aquatic > Freshwater >... | reverse complement strand
GCCTTGAACTCGGACTGCCGGAGATTATAGTCTGGCGCCATCCGTTCCCCGGTCCTGGCCTGGCCGTCCGCTGTCTGGGCGAAGTGACGGAAGAGCGTTTACGAGTGATCCGTGAAGCCGATGCGATTCTGATTGAAGAATTGCATCTCGCCGGAATCTATCGCGACATTCAGCAGGCGTTCGTGGTGTTGCTCCCCGTAAGTTCTGTCGGCGTGATGGGTGATGATCGCACGTACGAAAACGTGGCGGCGATTCGAGCCATTCAGTCTGAAGACTTCATGACGGCAGACTGGTATCAGTTTCCCTATGAGATCCTTGCAAAGATCTCAACACGAATTATCAATTCTGTCCGGGGCATAAATCGAGTGGTTTATGACGTCAGTTCCAAACCGCCAGCGACGATTGAATGGGAGTAATGCAATCAAGACCATTCTGCTCATGCGACATGCGAAAGCAGCAGCCGAACAACCGCACGAATCGGATTTCCAACGTTGCCTGACCGAAGACGGAATCCGCACAGCCTCGGAAACCGCAGCGACATTGCTCAGCCACGGAATTCGCATCGATCGCATCATCTCGTCGGCCGCCGAGAGGACTCGGCAAACTGCGGATCTGATCACTGAAGGAATGCAGCTCACGCCAGCTCGGATGGATCTGGATGAATTGTATCTGGCCCCTGCAAAGAAGTTTGAAAAGGCGATCTGCGACTGTCCGGTTGAAGACGAGTCGTCGGTTTTGGTTGTCGGCCACAATCCGGGCATTGCCGGACTGATTTGCGATTGGGCGGACCAAAGTCTGTCGGTTGCACCGGCCACGGTTGCTGTTTTCGAATCCTCCGCCGATACTTGGCATGACGTACGACGGACCAAAGTGCATATTCCGAAACTGGTCTGTCTGCTACAGCATGGCAAAGTCGCATGGCCGCGCGATGCAACAAACAGTGACCCGGAATTGCTTGAGTAGTTATGACACCCGACTCGCCACCCTCTCCAGAATTCTCTGACGAACTTGTGGCACTCGTGGCGCTATCGCTCGCAGCCGGGATCGGACCGAAACTGCAGTCCGCTCTGCTGGAACAGTTCGGCACGGCCTGCGAAACTCTGTCGCAGACAAAAGACGTGCTGCTGACAGTCAACGGCATAGGCCCAAAAACGGCAACGTCGATCGGGAATAAAGATCTACTTGACGAAGCCCGCCTGTTATTGACGGAATGCCACGCTCTGCAGGTGGATGTGCTGGATCAGAAGCATCGCGACTACCCGCAACGGCTGCGAGAAATCTGTGATTCACCGACCGTCCTGTACCGTAAAGGCGTGTTGCTGCCACAGGATGAACTGGCCATCGGCATCGTCGGTTCGCGGCGCTGCACGGCTTACGGTCGCAGGCAGGCCGAACGCATGGCTGCTGCGCTTTCCCGAGCAGGTTTTACCATCGTGAGCGGTCTGGCACGCGGGATCGACGCGGCCGCACATCGTGGTGCGTTGAAATCCGGAGGCCGTACGCTGGCGATCATGGCCAGCGGTGTGAAGACAATCTATCCGCCCGAACACAAAGACCTTGCCGAAGAGATTTCTCAGCAAGGAGCGCTGTTGAGCGAAATGCCGCTCGATCAGCGTCCTCTGCCGGGGCTGTTTCCGCAACGCAATCGCATCATCAGTGGAATCTGTCTCGGGGTGATTGTGGTCGAAGCCACCCGCAGTTCCGGTGCGTTGTATACAGCAAGACATGCACTGGAACAGGGGCGAGAAGTTTTCGCGCTGCCGGGGCCGGTCGATAGTCTGGCAAGTGAAGGTTGCCATGAGCTGATTCGCGACGGTGTGACACTTGTGAGGAATGTTGATGATGTGCTGAGCGAACTTGGTCCGCTGCCAGTGCCATCCACTCAGTCCGCGAGCGTCACGATTCATTCCCCGCGCGAATTGGTACTGACCGTGCAGGAAACCGAAGTCCTGAATCAGATCAGTTCACAGCCGACGGGAATCGACGAGATCCTGCGTGCCTGCAAGATGGAATCGTCCCGGGTCCTCGCGACACTGACCATGCTGGAAATGCGACGCCTGATCCGTCGACTACCCGGAAACTCGTACGTCCGTCACGATTAAAAGCACTACTTTCAGGTAAGAACATGAGAGGCAAGAAAATTGAACTCAGCCTGTTCCCAATCTTAGCCAAAATTTTCTTGCCCACCGCGAACTGGACCTGAGTGTTCAGTGGCGAGTGTTCAGCAGGCACAAGTCAGCAAACGAACGATGCCTCGCCTGGGAAGATGGGGAACAGTCGCTCGAATCAGAATCGGTATGACGATCGAGTTGAGCACGGTGAAAAGGCCGGGTGGCTTGCTCCGATTGCCCTTGAGCCGTCTCGAAAGAAGGTTTGCGAGAAGTCGACAACCCCTCGAGCCAGCAAGAAAGGCTGCCTGTCGATGACTCTGGACCAGTACTTGAAACTATTGGACTGGACCGGCCGCCAGATCCGCAAAGACAAGGCAGGCAGAATCCCGGAGGATTGTGCTCCGATCCTTGAACGTCTGGAATACAATGCCGAAACCTGGCTGGATTTCGTAAAGAACTTCCGCAAACGCTTCCGCAACGAAGCTGGTTTGTTGCCGTCAATCAGGGCGTTCCGCTCAAAGCGTGGCGAGAAACGATCTCAGACTGCAGGCGTCTGAGCGACAGCGAGACTTTCATGAGTGTGGCACATCTTCCCTTTGAATATATTCCGGGTGGGTGGCACCCCTTTTTCGTAGGTGGCACCCATTTTTCGTATCCCAGGCTCTCGCCGTCAAGCACCTGCCGCGGTTTGGGCGCACTGGCGAGTTCAAGCATCGTCGGGAAAATATCGACATGAATGGTCGGCACGTTGCATGTCGAGCCGGCCTGAGTGACGCCCGGCCAGCGGACGACGAAGGGCTCGCGCGCACCACCTTCATAGAGGCTGCCCTTGCCGCTGCGAAGCGGAGCGTTGTCGGTGATGTCGCCAGCCTTTTTGAGGCCTTCGCGCTCGTAGCCTCCCTGGTAATGATGAGTACCGTGTTTTCGGCCAGCTTCAGATCGTCGAGCGTCTGCATCACGCGGCCCACGCTTTCATCTACCGAATAAGTGCTTGCCCATTCTGGCAATGGCTTCATCGAAGCCGCGCTTGCCGGGTCGGCGGTCGCCCTGTTGACCGATATGCCATTTGCCGAACATGCCGGTCACGTAACCGGCGGCCTTGAGCTGTTTCGCGATGATGTCGCGGTCAAGCGGCAATTCCGTAACCTTGTCCACGGGCCGCAGCGAGCGATTGCTCCAGTCGAAGCGATCCGTCCCACCGACCGGGTAGACGCCCGTGCGAGCGCCGTATTGGCCGCTCATCAACGCGGCACGAGTGGGCGTACAGTTCTGGCAATGATGACTCAGCCCCGGCGATGAAGGCGACGAGTCCAGATTTCATGCGACAGATTCCTTGAGTGCTTTCATTCTTTCGCGACATCGTGGCTTCGACGCGCGCGAGTCTAACGCATCGCAGCAAATTCCATAGCGAGTGCTTCCGCAGATGTTCAGTCATCGTAGGAATGCGCTGCCGCTATTGTCTCGTTAGTGGCGGCCGATACGAAGATGCTCCGGAGTTTTGATCTCAGAGTCGGACGGCTCAGACCCAGAATCTCCGACGCTCGCGATTGCATGCCGTTGGCCAGGCTCATCGCCTGCATCACGACCAAATGGTCAAATCGTTGAACCGCTCTGCGATACGCGTCCGGTCGTTCTTCAGACAACGTCTGCTCCACAAATCGACCAAGCTCCTGCCAGGTATCCATGGTTGGGGCGGGCGCTGCTGTGTTCGGAAGCAGATCCTCAAAGACCTCAAGTCGATTCTCCAAAGGCAGGAACTCGGGGAGCAATGTTGGCCCGGTGGAAGCGATCAGTGCTTCCCGAATTACGCTCTGGAGTTCTCTGACATTGCCTGGCCATCGATGTGCCTGCAGCTTCTCCAAAGCTTCCGGGGCAATAGACTGCACAGATGTTCGTAACTGCTGGTTGAAGCGAAACATCAGGTAGTGAGCGAGTTCGGGTACATCTTCTGGTCGATCCCGCAGCGGAGGAAGTGTGATGGTGACACCACGCAGCCGATAGTAAAGGTCCTGACGGAATCTTCCATCCGTGATCATGGTTTCTACCAGCTGGTTCGTCGCCGCGATCACGCGCACATCGACTGTCAGCGTTTCATTTCCGCCGACGCGTTGAAACTGTCCATCCTGCAGCAACCGGAGAATCCGGGCCTGGGTCGCGAGCGGCATGTCTCCAACTTCATCAAGGAGAATAGTTCCCCGATGACACTGCTCAAACTTCCCGATGCGCCGATGATCTGCCCCGGTAAAGGCTCCTTTTTCGTGCCCGAACAGTTCGCTCTCCAACAGCATTTCGGGAATGGCAGCGCAATTGATCGCCAGGAAAGGTGCCTGGCTTCGGCGACTGTGCTGGTAGATCGCCCGGGCGATCAGTTCCTTGCCGGTGCCGCTTTCTCCAAGGATCAAGACATTTACGTCCTGTGGAGCAACTCGGCCAATTTGTTTGCAGACAGACTGCATGGCTGGTCCACTGCCAATCAATCGGTCTGATCTTGCGTCATTCGGCGACGGGAGATCAATTGCCGCCGGCATATACATTTGGCGACAGATCTTTCGTGCCTGTTCCACAGTGGAGGAGAGTTCATCGAGATCCAGTGGTTTGACCAGATAGTCGTACGCTCCCAGTTTCATCGTCTCAATCGCTGTTTCGGTGGTCCCATGTCCGGTGATGAAGATTACAAGAACTCGCGGATTAATGAGACGCAGTTGTTCAAACACATCCAGTCCGGAAGTGGACCCCAGTCGGATATCCAGCATCACAATCGGCGGGCATTCTTTCTCCATCAGGTGCAGACCTTCTTCTGGATTAGCGGCCACGAAGACCTGCAGATCGTCCGACTGAAGAATCGACTGAATGGTGGACCGAATGCCGGCTTCGTCATCGATCAGGAGCAGCTTTTCCATGGTGTTGTGACTTTCCCTGTACTTCAGAGCGAGGACCGAGCGGCAGTTCCACAATAAACATTGCGCCGCAGCCCGGTAGATTTTCAGCGGAGATTGTGCCGTTGTGTTCAGTCACGATTCGACGCGAGATCGCGAGACCCAGTCCGGTGCCCCGTTCCTTCGTGGTTGCAAACGGTTCGAAGAGTCGCGTTAAAACTTCGGACGCAATTCCCTCGCCATTATCCTTCACCACGACGCGCGCGACGTTGCCATCACCGCATGGCTCCGCGACGATCGTCATTTGGCCAACGCCCGGCATGGCCTCGATGGAGTTCAGGAACAGGTTGACAAACACCTGATTCAGTTGCTCGGCATCGCCATTCATCATGAGAGGCGTGGAGGAGATCGTCATCAGTAACTCAATGCGTTCCTGCTTCAACCGCCCCTCGACCAGATTGATGCTTCTGCGCAGCGTGTCGCGAAGATCATGTTGAACCCGATTGAGCGTCGGGGTTCGGGAGAAATCGAGCAATCCCTGGATCGTGCCTTCCATCCGCCCCACTTCTTCAAGGATCAGCTGCAGTTGAGGTGCCTCGATCCTGAATCCATTGGCGCGTTTTGATACATGCTGCAACAGCAGTTTCACGGACGTCAGCGGATTGCGAAGCTCATGCGCCACGCCTGCGGCAAGTTCGCCCACCGCAGCCAGACGTTCAGACTGAATGACTTCTCTGCGAGCTGATTGCAGCTCAAGTCCCACACTTCGCAGTCGTTCTACCACCCGCTCTGCCTGGCGTCGGACATCTTCAATGGAGCTTTCCTTCGTAATGCTGACTCTCAATCCCTGTGTTTCGTCGGCTGACGCAGATTCGTTGAGTGTGACAGCAATCTCAGTCACTGAACTTTGCAGCCGTCGCGCGACACGCCAGCCGAGATAGATTCCGATCAGTGGTCCCAGCAGAAGCATCAACATCCGGGTGACGAGCACCAATGAGTGCGTCTCGGCCAGCCGAGATCGGGCGACCGCAATCAGTTCATCGTTGATCTTTCGCAGTCGTACGGCATTCGTGGACAACTTCTCGGCGAGTTCTCGAATCTTCTGACCACTGGCTTTGCTGCGCTCCTCCGTGGTGAGGCTGATGCTGAGTTCTGTATTGATGGCATTGCCTATTTGTTCAACCGCCAGGCGCAGATCTTCTGCCGTCTCTTTCTCCTGAGGTGTGCGTGCGCTGAGACTTGCCTCATGCCCAAGGTTCTCCAATTCTGACTGACAACTCTCCAATTGGGCCTGGAACCTGGCGGTGTCGAGATATGCATCATCCCACGAAGCCAAAATCTTCCATCCAATCAACTCCAGGGAATGTGCCGCAGAGATCGAAGTCAGGTTTTCAGAAAACACCCGATCATAGGAAGTTTCGACCCACCGCAGATAAATTGTGGTTCCGATGCTCATGACAATCCAGAATCCTACCACAAGCAATACGGGTGCCAGGACCTGAACCTGCCATGGAGGTTTGCCGGTGATGAGCTTTCGAAATTGTTCTGACGCACGCACGCAACGATGTTCCTTGAATCCAGAAAGGTCAGCGGGTGATGACACCGCAATTTGAATGCCAACCCAGGACTCAGAGTACCGGCGAGATCTGCCGGTTTCCGAGGCCGTGGAGCTGAGACTGAACGTTCATTTCCGTCGGATACCGAAACTGTCTTTCATCGCAATGAAAGATTTTTTCCAGTTGGCGCGAGAGCAGATCGTTCCGAGAACTGTCTCCGCAAACTGTAACCAGCGGACCTGTTTCGAGTTACCTCAATTCCTGCAACCTGGCGCGCAGATTGCAATTCTTTGGACAGACCCAGAGTTTTATCGAGGGAACTGAGGTGCCATCATGCGGCCATTTGTGCTTGTAGGAAGTTCATCGCCTTATCGGGAGTCTCGGTATGGGCTAATCCTGGAACGCCATGGATTCGACGTTTGTGTGGTTCCAGGCGGTGTGGAATGCATAGAAGTACTCAGGAAAAGAGTGCCCAATGTGATGCTTCTCGAATGTTCATTGCTTTGGGGTGGGGCCGTGGGAGTGCTGGAGATCCGGGCAGAGGATCCCGTGATGAGCAGGATTCCTGTCGTGCTGCTGTCGAACGACGGCGTTTCAGCAGACGCCTATCACCTTGCAAGGTTCAGGATCGCCGGCTTCTTCGGCAGAATACCTTCTGGATACGAACTTGTCTCGGTGATCAAGAGTGCATTGCAGTCCATAGAACAGGCCGTCGTCGCGGATTCTGCTCAGGATGAAGCGGCATTCAACTAAGGATCGCTCGATAAATAACTGTCCGATATGAAGTGAGCGGCAAGGCGCTAGCCGCCAGTATACTGCAGTCCATATCATCGGCGGCTAGCGCCTTGCCGCTCACTTATTGATCGAGCGATCCTAACATCAGAACCAGAGTCATCGCAGGATGAACGCCGTGAGGTCAAAGTGCCATACGAACGATTCGTTATGCATCTCCTTCCGGATTGTTCGGAAACGGCAGATCGGTTCAGTTGCGTTCTACCTGCCTGAATTTATTTTCGACCTCTGAAAGTGAAATTCCATGGTGCCGCGAACGATTGCTGACTCATTTTCAATCGACTTGTACTGCGCCTGTCTGAATTTGCCACTTGCAGCGGAACTCACGGACCACCGCGAAGGGAATCGCTCTATGAATCCTGAAACATCGACCGCTCGCCTCTCATCCAGATCGCGAGATATCACACGGCCGAGCGGAAAGCCCGGATACGTCCTGCCGCGGCTCCTGTGGATGGCCATCGGACCGGGGCTGATCATGATCCTGTCTGTGCTGAAACTGGAATTACGTTCCAATCAGACTGGGTCAATTGATGTGGCATTTCTGGCTGTAGCATGCGGCATCCTGCTGATTCGTTGGGGTACCTGGTTCGCTGGTGACGAGTGCGATTCCTTTGGGCGCAAAACGAGCGTTCAGAACCTGCTTGGATTCACCGGACTTGTGCTGGTGTCAGCGTGCGGCATCTGGGCTCTGACAAACCTGGTCGTGACTCTACAGGTCGCCTCGTAACCCAAAGGTATCGGATCAGCCGACCAGCGGCAGGATCTCCAGGAGACTCCCGGAGAGTACGTGCTGGGCCGACATTCGAACTGCGTCGGTCTTCGGTTCGAACGCAACCGAGATTCCTGCGGCGGCCAACATGCAGGCGTCAGGTTCACCATCACCAACGGCAAGCACATGTTCAGCTACAAGCCCAAGCTGATCGCACAGATGCAGCAGCACGTTTTGTTTGCAAAGATTGTGTTTTTGACAGCCGCTCGGATGAGCCATAGCGGGGCACAGGGTAATTTCGCCGCTCGCAATCCCTCTGCGAAACTTCATCAGATGGGCAATGCTGAAGTCAGCAAAAACGCGACGTCGCACGATCTCCGTCGCTACGAAAAAGCTATCGCTGACAACCCCGACTCGATAGCCCTTCTTTCGAAGTCCAACGACCACTTCAGCCGCTCCTGATGTCAGTGGCATGCAGCGCGCAACTTCCTCGAACACTTCCTTCGGGATTCCTGCAAACAAGGCTGCGATTCTGCGCGTTCGTTCGTCCGCAGGAATATCGTGCCGGTCAAGCAACTCCCCGAGGTCAACAACCTTGTTCGTTCGTTGAGCCAGATTCACAGCGAATCGTCCTTTGAGGAGCGTTCCGTCCATGTCGAACAGCGCCAGTCTCGCCGGACGCCCTTCTGCATGAAGCAGTTGACTCAGTTCTGACTGCGATTGTCGCTCAATTTCCGCCACTTCCCGAATCTGCTGCACGTCAAGACGGCCATACCGGCCGGCTCGATCAAGAATGACCCGCACCACCTGACGCGCCATATCACCCAGCGCCTCAAGCGTCTGACTGTCATGCTGTATATGTCCGATATCGACCTGTTCCACAGAAACACCTGACATTGCGACATCCAGCAGTAAGCCCACATCGACACCGTAGTCCGATTCGAAACGCACATTTCGCAACACAGATTTTCGCGCCGCGATGATTCCGCCGAGGGGTTGTTCCACATGATTGAGTTCCGGAAAAAACGTCTTCAGCAGCGGCCGAGCCGTGAGGATCGTGACTCGTCCGGCGCTGCGTGTGAATCTGGCTTTGACGAAACCGGTCTTGTTCTGCAGGATCGGTTCCGTCAGTCGCGTAATCAGATCGTCGTGCAGTTCCGTCAGATCGCCGTCGAGATAGACGAGCACATCATTCTGGGCCACCCAGGCACCGTCTTCCATGGAGGCACCTTTCCCCATCAGCGTACTGGTGACAACTTTCGCGCCCGCCTCGATCGCAAGTTGCGGCGTTCCGTCAGTTGACCCATCATCCACAACGATGACTTCGGTCACACCCGGTGCTCTGCGAGCGAACTTAATCACAGAGCTTACGGTGGGATATTCATTGAGAACCGGAATAATGACGGTGATCATGTTACTTATTTCCCCGAGACCTGAAGAATCTCCTGCCGACCAGCGATGCGGCCACCACAGCAGCGTTCGGACTATGAAGGAACAACCTCACCTGCCGACCGACGAATCTGATACCGATCCCCTCCCAGCAGGAACATCGGACGTGCTTTCTGCAGTTTCGGGAAGAATCAGGCTCACGACCAATTGGCCAGCCCTTGGATTGATTTTTGAATCCGCAGCCAGAACCTGTATACGAGCGCCATCGAGCAGAAACAGCGGATACACTCGGTCGCCGTAATGAGCGTGAAACGCATCCAGTGTGAAGACCTCACTGAATCGAGTGGCTTTGATCACCGCTCCCTGATCCTGTGCCGAATCCATGAATTCGTAGGTGAGGCGGGGATTGAACAGAGTTCGGCCGGTCAGTCGGTTTTGCCAGGTTGTTTCCAGACGAGAACTGGCTTCGCCCCGTGAAAGCTGCAACACATTGCTTGCTCCGAAGAGCTCACGAAATCGAGCCGCCGCAAGCGTGTTGATGAATCCGGAAATGGAACCAGCTAGACAGCCGATCGTCAGCAAGAGCAATATCGCCGGAATGCGAAGTCTCCACGCCAGCCACTGACCGCCCACGCCGAGTACAATAATGGCCGCCAGCATTCGCATCAGTTGGTCTGAGTGTTCCATAGGTGCATTCGTGCCTTTCAAGAAAACTACGTGAACACCTGCACGTTACTCAGTTCTTCCCGGTTTACTTCAGCCCGTTCGGCCCACGATGCGCATCCTATGCCAATACGACTGAAATCGCGATCTGTCCGTATCACTTTGCCTGGCCCACCTGATTTGTATCAGTTCGCACTGAACAGACCCTCTCGGTGGCAAATGTCTTTCCTTCACCGGCAAGTTCCTTTGTGCAGACTACTCAGTTAAAACCAATCAAACACTCTTAACCCACTCTCTGAAAACGACTTATGTCGATCTCCGCCAGTTTTCGCACCTTGGCGGAACGCCAGTTGCGTGGAACGTTCTGGTCGACAACGGAACGTACCTGTCATTTCGTAATTCACATCCAGTGGTCGCGATTGGCGAAAGAGTGGTTAAGGGGATCCCAGTGACTGAATACAGATTCGCCGACGGAAACATGATCAATAGTCGCGTGCTGTACAATTACGGCAAACTCTATAGCGGCGTATATCCGATGGATGAGCCTGATTGTCTGCGGGCTGAATCCTTTCTTCCGCGTATCGCAATGATCTCAACGCACGGTTATGTCGCGGCACATCCACCGCTTGGAGCGGCAGATACCGGCGGACAGGTAGTTTACGTGCTGGAGCTGTCAAAGAAACTGGCACAGCTGGGGTACGAAGTCGATATCTGGACAAGGCAGTTTGAAGATCAGTTGGAATTGGAATACGTTTGTGATCATGTACGGATCATTCGTGTTCCGTGTGGCGGGAAGAAATTCATTCCCAAGGAATATCTCTGCGACTCACTGTCGCGATGGTCGGCCAATGCTCTTCGATTCATCAACCGACATGGACTCAATTATGAGTTCATCAACAGCCATTATTGGGACGCCGGTATTGTTGGTCAGCAACTGAGCGAATTGCTGAACGTACCCCATGTGCATACTCCCCATTCTGTGGGAATCTGGAAGATGCGTCAGATGGAGTCCGACTATCCAGGTGATGCGGCAAACTTTGAAACGCAGTACAACTTCACTGCACGAATTCTCTGTGAACGACTCCTTTACAGCGATGCCAGTCTGGTAATCGCAACAACGCCTCCGCAGCTCGATCTGCTGGTTGAATACTACCACGCGTCAGCCGAAAACTGCCGGATGATCCCGCCGGGCTACGACGACAATCGGTTCTTCCCTGTTGGTGACGGCAGCCGAAATGCCATACGTAATCGCCTTGGTTTTACAGGTAAGGTTGTCCTTGCCGTCGGTCGTCTGGCGCGTAACAAAGGCTACGATCTTCTGATTGAGGGATTCTCGGTACTGGCCGAACGGGAGCCGGAAGCCGTCCTTCACCTTGCAGTCGGCGGCACGAATCCCACGCTGTTCGAGCAGACATTGTTGGGCGAGCTGAAATCGCTGGTTGCCCGCCTGGATCTCGAGGATCGCGTCCAATTTGGAAGCTTTATTCCCGATGAGCAGTTGCCGGATTTTTATCGAGCAGCGGATTTGTTTGTACTCGCCAGTCGTTATGAGCCCTTTGGAATGACCGCCATTGAAGCCATGGCATCGGGCACACCCACGGTCGTCACGATTCATGGCGGACTTCATCGCGCCCTGACATTCGGTCGACACGCGATCTTCGCCGATCCGCTGGACAAGGAGGACCTCGGAATATCCATGATGAAGGTTCTGAGATATCCAAATCTGCGAGCCCGAATGGCGCGCATGGGGGCTCATAAGGCGAGAAGTCTGTTCACATGGACCGGAATCGCGCAGCAGCTTATTGCGATTGTGGAAGATCGTCCGAGCGTTGCGTTTGTGAATGCAGAAACTGCATGGGATGAACCCTGGGTTGATGCGGATTGAGTGCCGCGTGCGGCGTGGTTTGCAGGTGGATCATTGCTCGTCCGGCGATCGCTTTCTCCGCACGCGAGAATGAAGCCTGCGGATGCATCGAGTTGGCATTTCACGGGCTGTCGGAACCGCACAGTGGCGGCAGTCGATTACAGGAAGATTCATGGATTTAGTACAGCCATTTACATCGTCACAGGTCAGGATGTTCTGTTCGGACCTTGATGGCACACTCATCGGCAATCCAGAAGCCACTCGACGATTCAAGCATGCCTGGGAGAGACTGCCCGCACGATCTCGCCCGCTGCTGGTTTACACCAGCGGACGACTCGTGCAGGACGTGATCGACCTGCTGGCAACTCAGGTTCTTCCGTGGCCGGATTTTATCATTGGCGGCGTTGGTACGCAGATTTACGACGGGCGTCAAAAGCGTCCGTTGACTGTCTACAGTCAACAATTTCAGGAAGACTGGCCGATTGAAAAAATTGAGTCGATTGTCAGCGTGTTCCCTGGCGTAAGTCGCCAGCCGCCGCAATTTCTGCATCGCTACAAGTCCAGCTGGTATCTGGAAGGAGCGACTCCCGAAACTATTGCATCTCTTGAGGAACAACTGGCTGATGCGGGTTTGAAGGTGTGTGTTGTGTATTCGAGCATGCGAGATCTGGATATTCTGGCAGCCACTTCCAATAAAGGCGGAGCATTGGACTGGCTGTGCCGGAGACTTGCTGTTCCCCTCTGTGATGTGCTGGTCGCAGGCGATACAGGCAACGATGCCAGCCTGTTTCTGCTGCCGAACGTGCGGGGCATCGTTGTAGAAAACGCACAGCCAGAACTTATTGAAGCCGTGGTGAAGATTCCCACGTTCAATGCGACGAAAGTCATGGCCGATGGAGTGCTGGAAGGGTTACTTCATTTTCACGTCATTCCCTCGGCACCCCAGCCTGCGGAATCAGCGTTGAGTGCCGAGCAAATGGACCCGACTCTGCGAATGCTGTTTACTGAATCGGCGCTCGGATCGCTGACTTCCGTAGAGCGTGAGTTGATTGCCACTGGCTATCGCGAGGCTCTGGCCGTGATAAGGAAGAATATTACTCCACTGGGATTCTCTGCCTGCTCTCTGGAAGACAACGAAGTGACCGGAACGGATGCCAACTACCGCAGCGTCTGGGCTCGGGACGGATCGATCACGATCATCGGAACCATGGAACTGAACGATCCCGACATTCGCATCGCACAAAAAGCAACGCTCAGAACTCTTTTTGACCATCTTGCACCCAACGGTCAAATGCCAGCCAATGTACGGATTGATGACGGCATGCCCGACTACAGCGGTGTCGGCGGGATCTGTTCCATCGACAGCGCTATGTGGGCGATTGTGGCGTTTCATGCGTGGGTACGAAAAACGAATGACATCGCATTCCTCGTGGAGTATTCAGACCGCCTTCAGAACGTGATGGATTGGCTCGGAGCGCTCGACAGCAACAACGATCTGTTACTGGAGATTCCGGAAGCCGGCGACTGGACCGATCTCTTTGGCCGAAGTTACCACATTCTCTATGACGAGATTCTCTGGTATCGAGCTAACGTGTCCTACGGTCGTCTGCTCGAACTACAAACGGAATTCGACGCAGCGTCAGAGTGTCTTCGCCGATCTCAGGCGATCCGCAACAAGATCCTTGCGACTTTTTGGCCATCGACGAAAACGGCGAGCGGATCGGCCGAAAAATTCCTCTTTGCTCAACAGCAGGCGGCAGTGGGCGATGCCAGCTATCTCCTCGCAGAAGTCACGCCATTCAGCTTCAACTGGCGTTGCGACGTCTTGAGCAACGTCCAGGCATTCATCTCCAATGTGCTCGATGCCGACCGGGCCAGGATTGCATTCAGGTTTATGTGGGGCGTCGGAGTGAATGAACCGTATCCAGTCGCAAATCTTTATCCTCCGGTTCAGGCAGGCGATCCTGACTGGCGACCTTATTATACGGTGAATCTGCTGAATCTGCCCGGGCACTACCACAACGGAGGAATCTGGCCATTCATCGGAGGCATGTGGGTTCGATTCATTCATCGACTTGGACTTTACGAAGTCGCGTGCCGAGAACTTCTCAAACTGGCGCAACTCAACCGTCTTGGGAAGAACCAGGAATGGGAATTCAATGAGTGGGTTCATAGTCGAACGGGACGTCCCATGGGTAAATGTTTTCAGGCGTGGTCCGCTTCATCGTACATCCATGCATGTCAGGAGTTGCAGTTGAGCGCAGATCAGTTACCTTCCGAATGACAGTGCGTCAGGCCGGTCACGATCACAACTCGAACTGAGTTTTCCGTCTGACCTGACGTGCGGTTCCATGATTGAACCCCAACAGCGGAGACTTTGAAAGAGATTCATGGACATCCTGAGTAGCGTTGTCCAGTTTGCAGTCTGTGCAGCGATCATCGTTGTCGCGGGCACTCACCTGGCAAAATGTGCGGACGCGATCGCTGAAATCACAAAACTCGGTCGACTGTTGATTGGGAGTGTGCTCCTGGCGGGAGCAACTTCGCTGCCAGAGCTGACTGTCGATATTTCTGCAATTCGCCTGGGAGCGCCTGACCTGGCGATCGGCGATTTGTTCGGAAGCTGCCTGGCCAATCTGCTGATTCTGGCCGTGCTGGATCTCATGCAGCGATCATCCGGCGGAATGTTGTCCCGCCGCGCTGCTCGGCATGCATTGTCCGGCAGCATGAGTGTGGCGCTCATCACGGTTGCGGGCCTGGCATTGCTCACCGCACCTTTGATTGGAAATGTCACGTTCCTTGGTATCAGCCCTGGTCTATGGGTGCTTGCGGCAGTTTACGTCGGCGGTATCAGAATTGTATATCTTGATCAGCGAGTGTCATCGGCGGAAGTGACGCTCGAATCGCACAAAGGTGCCGAACCGACGGGGTCACTCTCGAAGGCTGTCCTGGGCTTCATTGCAGCAGCGGCAGTGATTCTGATCGTGGGCCCGTTCATGGCTCATTCGGCGGAACAGTTCGCAAAAGCAACGGGCTTGGGGCGAACCTTTGTTGGCACGACACTCGTCGCCTTCAGCACATCGTTGCCGGAATTCGTTGCATCGCTGGCAGCCATCCGGATGGATGCCTACGACCTTGCCATCGGAAACATTTTTGGCAGCAATGCTTTCAACATGATGCTGCTGGTTCCCCTGGACGTTGTGCAGCCAGGATCATTGATGGCTGTCGTATCTGCGGGCCATGGCATCACGTGTCTCTCCTCAATCCTGGCGACGCAAACGGTTATTCTGGGACAGCTCTATAATGTCGAAGGACGTTGCCGATTCATTGACCCGGATGCATGGCTGGTCATTGCCATTGTCACTGGGGCATTGGCACTGGTCTATTACACCCAGTAGACCGGGCCGAAGTTCAAAGCCTCAATTGTCGAGCGGCATCATGCAAGTCAAGCTGTGTGACAGACTCACGCATGAACCGATCACCGCAGAAGTCACGACTCTGACGGATTGCCATTTCGCGGATCTGAATTCTACCTGGCCGTTGGCGTTTCGGGGGCGACACCAGCTGGGAGAGCGGGATGAAGACTCGTTGATGTGGACCCCGAGCGCGGGAAGCGTTGGCCATTTAGTCCACAGCGAGCGTTTGCGGTCGTTCGCCCTGATCGCAGAAGACAAGATACAAGGCGTGCTGCTCCTGCACGTCCAGACTCAGTTGAGCCGACTGGAACCTGAACATGCGCTGGTTTATGTGCGTTATTTGGCCACAGCCCCGTGGAACCGTCACGACAAGAATCGTCCGGGCCAAATCCGCGGTGTCGGTACGCTGCTGATGGCCTATGCCGTGCGAAGGAGCCGCGACGAGGGATGTGGTGGTCGCCTTGGACTGCATTCATTACGAGGCTCGGACGATTTCTACCTCTTACTGGGGCTTGAAAACCTGGGACTCGATGCCGCCCGTCGTGGCATGAACTACTTCGAGTTGCGCAGCTCAAGGGCAGCAGATTTCTGAGGAGAGCTTCAGCCGAATTGTAACTGTCAGCCGGCGACAGTGCATCATGGGGATTTTGACTTTGGCCGTTCGGGTCAGATGGAAGTCCTCGTCTGTGGTGGACTGCCCGTTGAACTGTTCAGCCCAATTCCCGTGAAAGTAGACAGCATTCGTCAGGATATCGACCCGCGTTCCGGCACGGAAAGTCCCATCGGCCGGGCGCTCATGATCGGGAACCGCTAAGTAATACGCAGTCTCTTGTGCGATCAAGTGCTGGAGTTCCGGGGCTGGTGCCAAATTGTTTTTGCGAACATCCTGCACGGGCGGTTTGCCTGGCGTCCTGCTGATTTCTGAAATATGACGATTCACTTCGAGAGCCGGGCTACAACCAATTCAGAGGCTACTGAACAAGACGAATATGGAATAAGTTTTTTGAGTAGGTCCTTTCCGGCAGACTCATCATTACCCAAATCTTTTGCGAGCGGCGCGGTATCCTCGGATCGCGACGAGAAGAGTTTCGAGTCCGCGCCAGATCGTTTTCCAGCCAGGTTCGCCGTCGGATTTGCGGCTGAGGAAACCTCCGAGACTCGCAAGGGCACGCATGAAATCGCGAACTGTTTTCAGCGGTCGTGGGTTCCGAAGCACCAGTGCCAGCACTGCCAGCCATTCCAAAGGCACCACATTTCCGGCCGGGGTGTCAGGAGCCGTGCGAGCCACGTCGCGGAGTTGAAGCAATCGCACTGCCTGGACGCAGATCACACCGATCACTGGTGCAAGACGATCAGCGGTTTCGTACTGACGCTCCTCAATCTGAAGACCTGTCTTCAGGCACTGATGATACTCTTCAACGATGGGACGTTGTTCATAGTATGCAACCACCTGCAGACACTCTTCGTAGCTCGATACGGCCTGCTTCGTATACAACACCCATCGCAGAGCCTCACAGCCTTTGGGAGGTTTGAGTTCCAGAACCTGAACAACGTTGGTCGGAATCGACCGGATGTCGCGATCCATCACGAACGCCGTCGCGCCTTCACGCGGACGAATGAGTATCAACGATGCCGAACGCACTTCTACGTTCGCCCAGCGTGCCGCCTGATTTGTATTCGCCGAGACATAAACAAGGTACGTTCCCATGAGCGTCGCTGACTCCATCGCTTCACCCAGCTTCACCACGGTGCCATCCGCAGTGTGGAGTTTTCGCGTCAATTGTGCTGCTCGGATCACCCAACTGTCGCCCTTGATGTGCAGATGTGCAAACACGTCGAAGTTGTCAGCGCCACGATCGCACACATGAATAAACTGCACGTCCTTGCGGCTCGACTTCACTCGATCGATGACGCGGCCCCAGACTTCGGATTCGGTGACACGCTTACGTGACGCCACGCGATGAACACGAGGCTTCTTCCCTTCTGATCGAGCCCACAGTTCCTGAGCACCAAGGCCCATCACCTCGCGGGTTTTGGAATCAACGACGACCGCCGAATGCAAAAAGAATCCACGATGATTTTTGGAAGTCAGCGGCCCAAGCCCACGCCGTTCACTCTTGTAACCGTAATCAACTTCGGTCGTGTCACTGATGACCAGATACTTTCCCGCAGGCAGGCTTAACGTGTGCCGATTATGAGCGGCCGTGACAGCATTGAAAGTGACTTCGGTGCGTCGGAAGAGTCCATAGACGGCTTTGCAGTCCGACCAGCATTCCGTCTGTTGCGGGGTTGAAGCATCGGGTTTTTCCGCCATCTGCTGAGCATAGCGAACCAGCAGACGCGTGCGTCGCACATCGCCGAGCTGGCAGGTTCCAAAGTGCTGCCGACTCCATGTTTCAGGATTGAGTTCATTGAGTGTAGGCATCCGACGACCTAAATGCTGGCACAAAAGAAATGCCGTCATGGAAGTAGAGCCACCGTCCAGTGGTGGTTACCCATCGACCTACAGCAACATTCAGACCGCCAAGGCTTTCGAGTAAATTCGCAACAAACTCAGAAACTTCGCCATTCACTTTGTACTTACTGCAATACTATTTGTAATAAGTTCCGGGTAATGATGAGCTCGGCAAGCGGGACCTACAATAATAATGCACTTCTCTACGTCCAGTTGGCGCGGTGGCAGCGTTCTCTATGCTGATAACAATCCTGCGCACCGATTCCCTTCAATTCCCCGCACCAATC
>Ga0163144_10012159_pt1 | contig 18120 bp, 16 predicted proteins | sample OliLak19BULKMAT1_FD_123175 | JGI IMG/M metagenome (GOLD analysis project Ga0163144, IMG submission 123175) | Freshwater microbial mat bacterial communities from Lake Vanda, McMurdo Dry Valleys, Antarctica - Oligotrophic Lake LV.19.BULKMAT1 | ecosystem: Environmental > Aquatic > Freshwater >... | reverse complement strand
GTGCGAACAACGCTCGAGCATCTTATCTGAAAGAATGTTGGTGGCGCTCGTGCGCTCGGCGAGTCCATTCACCAATCGTGCAATGGTAATGCCGCCGTATGCTGCTATGATAGGTGTTAAATAGAAGCCTCGGGTATGCTGTCACCCTGTCACCTGATAACGGAGAATAGCATGAGTTTATTAAACAAACGCATGTATGCCCTGATTGCGTTGGCTGCCGGTGCCATATTGGGGATCGCAACCCGCAATCGCACACCAGCCGATATCCGCCGCTTTGAGTATCATCCGACGCTTATTGAAGAGGCCTATGCGATAGCGACCGACCCATTGCAGATGGGGATGCTGGCTGGGTCCGTGGTTGGTGCAATTGGCCTGGCACTGCTTCGGGCTGGAGATAGCGCTGCCCGCACATCCGGCCCGCCAACTGGGCTGCTGCTGACGGTCAATGATCCCGCGCTTGTGGAACGGGCAGCCAAATCTGCCGAACAGGCAATGGCGCAAATTGTAGAACCGAGCAAGAAATAACGCAGCGATACGGCAGGCCCAAATATTGTCCGCAGATTATGCAGATTATTGCCACCAAATACGAACAGCGTCGACACATCAGCATCGTGGCAGGCCGAGTATCATCCACAGGGGGCAGGGAATTAACACAGCTCTAACGTGCAAAAGCACAAAAGCGTGCTATACTGAAAACGTGTATTCGGCAGTGATGGAACTGCCATCGTTGCACCTCTGGGAACTACCTCGTTACATTTCTGCCGTCCCATAGGTGGCTCTGGTGGCTTGTACGAGAGGAAAAAACAATGCCATTTCTATTCTTCAGCCCGATGTATCTTCTGTTCACCATCCCAGCAGTAGTGCTGGCGTTATATGCCCAATGGCGCGTTTCCTCGGCGTACAAGAAATATTCTGAGATCAGCAATGATCAACGGATGACTGGTGCTGATGTTGCTCGTGTGCTTATGCGCAATGAGGGCCTTGATCACGTACAGATTGAAGTCATTCCCGGCAATATGACCGACCACTACGATCCGCAGGGTAAGATCATGCGCCTATCCGAGGGTTCGGCGCGCTATTCCTCGGTTGCCGCAATGGCGATTGTGGCCCACGAGCTTGGCCATGCTTCTCAGGATAAGAGCGGGTATGCCTGGCTGCAACTACGCTCAGGGATCGTCGGGATTGCGAATATTGGCTCACAACTCGGCACAATTGTCCTGTTCATTGGCATGGGAATTGCGTTCTTCTTCAATGGGAATCTTACCGTTGCCTGGATCGGCGTGTTGTTGATGAGTGCGGCAGTGGTGTTTAGCCTCGTTACACTACCGGTTGAGTTTGATGCAAGTTCCCGTGCGCGGCAGATGCTTGCTCGTGCTGGTATGATGTCCACCCAAGAGTCGCAGGGTGTCTCGGCGGTACTCAATGCAGCAGCGCTAACATATGTTGCCGGTGCTGCACAGGCGATCATGCAACTGCTCTACTGGGTAACGGTGCTCTCCGGAATGAGCCGACGTGACTAGGAGATAGACCTTGAACGATGACACGCAGCGCAGGATCGTCTATGGTTTGTTAAGCCTGGTATTGGGCATTGTGGCGGCACAATTGGCCCAATATCTGACAGACAAAATTCTGGGGGCGGCACCCGAGGGAAGCAAACTGATCTAAAGAAGTCAGAAGTCAGAATAGTGGTTGAGCATACTTGGCGGCACAACTCCTGACTCCTGACTCCTGACTCTACTCCTTGATTTCTGCCAACTGCCCTACCCGATCTTTATACACCCCCCAATATAGCTCGGGTAGCTGTTCGGCGATCCGCAGCATCACTTCTTCTGTCAATACCTGCATCTTGGCCGATGGGATATGCTGGGCATTTTCCACTGCTGGATGGTAGGGTTTTCCAAAGACCACCGTGATCTGTTTGCGACGCATAGCCCCACGAAGCCCATGTTCTGTGCCATAGATTGCGACGGGCACGATTGGGCAACCAGTGCGCGCTGCCATTCGTACAACGCCTGGTTTGGCCTCCTGAAGCCCACCAGTATGGCTGCGATGCCCTTCTGGGAAGATGATCAATGGCGCACCATCGCGCAGCGCCTTCTCGCATGCTCCCAGTGCGGCCATGTCGCGCTTCCCACGCCGAACGGCAATCACCTGCATCTCACGAAGCCACCATGTCGCAAAGCGGCCATTAAACAACTCAATCTTGGCCAGCCACCAGGGGCGGTGCGATAGTGGCAGCGCTGCCCCAAGGATATGAATATCGGTCCAGTTGATATGATTAGACGCGAGAACAAACCCTTGCGGGCGTGGTGGCAGATGTTCTGCACCAATAACCGTCCAACGCCACCAGATCCGGCGCAGGATATTGAGTGGCAACCAAATACAGAAATACATGAATGCGCCAATCATATGGCCTCCTGGATGTACTACGAGCGCTGAACCCCAACACCAATAACATATACCAGATGACCACCCAACCAACCACTCAGAACCACAAGTGCTGCGCCGATCCCCAAGCGAATCAGATAGCCACGCCGTGCCTGTGGATCGCTAAGTACCATGGCATTGCGGCGGCGGATCTGCCATGCCTGCCAGTACACAACAGCGAGCGCAATACCGCTTGCCGCATGGGCATTGATCCAGCCTAACGCATCTGGATGCGCTACAGGGCCAGTTAGATACCGAACAGCATCCCATATTCCGGCAGCAACCGCCGGAAGAATGAACAAAAATCCCAACCACAAACAGTGGTAGGCCGCTACCTCAAGCGTTGGATCAGCACGACGTAGTGCCAGGATCGTCAACACCAGATTGCCGAGCAGAAGGCCAATCGGCAGATGAACAGTCAGTGGATGCAGCGGCATTGGTTTATCTCATTTGAATAGGCTCTATTATACATGGTTTCATAGATTTACTCACAAGGCTTTCTTCGACATGCGGTCTGGTATCTATCTGTGGCAACCCGTATTCTCCAGTAAATCACGTAACTTTATTGACATTTACGAATGCCTTGCGTATACTTATTTGACATGAATCGTGAATCGTTGATCATGGAAGCAGCTTACCATACGATCTGCGTGCCATTCTATAGAAATCAGAAGGAAAGCCACTCATGACAATCAGCAGCATTGGGTATATCGCCGAGATCGAGGCCTGGCGCCGAGAAATCGAAGTCGCCCTCCGCAGGGATTGGGTCAGCCTGGCTGGCCGGTTTGAATTGGAACCGGGGGAGAGTCGGATCGGGGCACACCCAACTAGTGAAATTGCATTGCCCATTGATTCCGCACCAGACAGTGTTGGCGTGATTACCCTTGTGGATGGCGAGGTCACACTGACACTTGCGTCCGATGTGGCCGTGTTTGTGAATAGCGCACCAACCGCGCAGGTTGTCCATTTACGTTCTGATGCTGCTGGCCCGCCCGACATCGTTACGTTTGGGAGCCTGACCTTTTTTATCATTCGGCGAGGGCCACGCACGATCCTGCGCCTGCGCGATGCCAACAGCCCGGTGCTGCAGAAGTTCGGTGGGCGGCGCTGGTTTGCCGTTGATGAAACATACCTGGTTGATGCTGTGTTTACGCCATACAACCCACCGAAGCCCTTATCGATCACCAATATCCTTGGCGATACAAGTGGGCAGGGCAGCCCTGGTGCAGTGACATTCACCCTTGGCGATCAGCAATACCAACTCGATGCGACCGGCTGGCGTGATGGTGGCCTGGTTCTGCACTTCCATGATCAAACCAATGGCAAGCTGACCTATGGCGGTGGGCGGACTCTGGTGACAAGCGCTCCGGTGAGTGGCCTGGTGACACTGGATTTTAACCGCACATCGAACCTGCCGTGTGCTTTCACCGAGTTTGCGACCTGCCCACTGCCACCCCAGCAGAACCGGCTGCCTGTGCGGATCGAGGCTGGTGAGCAGCGCCCCGATCTGAAATAGTGCGCAATGCCAATACGGAGGCGGGCCGTAGAGACGCAAGATTTTGCGTCTCTACGGCCTATGCTGATTTCCCTCACCCCTCACCCACAGGTGGGGAGGGGCAGCGCAGCAGGGGTGAGGGCTACTAGGATGCCTGTTCCTCGATCATACCATCAACCCGCTCCATGTTTTCGTTTGTATTGTTGCTGATCTGGTGCTGATCAATAGCCGATGCTGTAGGAATGGCGATCCAACGCAGACGCAGCCCTTGTGATGTCTTCCACCAGCGCATCTCCAGGACGTGCGCGAGTGTGTGAACTGACCGTTTATGTCCATTTCTGCGGTGTCGCTCATCGCTCAGTGATGTATGTATCGTATTGAATACTGGCTGTTCAATACTACCAATACCACGTCCATTGCGATCCAACGTGCGCGTATTCCGCGGGAAAACCAGTGTGCGGCGCAGAAACTGGGCAACCCGCTGGCTATAGATTTGTGGATTGGCGCTATAGGTGCCAAGATGGCTTGTGCTTGTGGAGATCCACAGATCGGCCTCACCGGCGAGTGCCAGCGATTGGGCGTGATCCACGGGCACCAGCCGATCTCCGCTGGCGTGGATGATCATCACTGGCCGACGGCCAATGCCACGCAGCAGATCGGCTGGGCGCAGCCGCGCCAGATTCTCCCCCGTCAATAGCCCTCCAAGCAGCAATGTACCAGGGAAGAAGAACAGCGGGAGCTTACTGAAGCGCTGAAAGTGGATTCGCATCATTGCCAGAAAATCGGCGCAGGCACTATCAACGACAAGTGCGCCGATGGCTGGCTCTTCGCGTGCTGCGCCAATCCCGGCCACACCGCCCATCGAGAGGCCAATCACGCCAATCATGCCAGGAGCATAGCCACGCGCCAGCAGCCAATCCACAGCTCCCAGCACATCGCGCCGCTCACGGATACCATAGGTCATGCGAGCTGCAGCGCTCTCACCATGCCCACGTAGGTCGATCATCAACACGCTGAAGCCATGAGCAACAAGCTGCTCAACCAACTCGCGTGAACTGACGATGAACTCCCGACCTCGACGCCCATTCACGCCATGGGCAATGATCACCGCATGTGTGGCTCCTAGTGCGGGCATGTGCCAGGCAGCAATAGTGAGCGCCTCGCCCCGCGCTCGAATGCGAATATCCTCATACTCAATACCACCCTCCTAGCGCGGATTAAACAATGGCCGCCTTCGGCGCGATTGCGTAAGACGATGTGCTGCAACTCCAACGACGGCGATATAGCCAACCAGCACTGCCACCACTGCCACAATGCTGGCGATAAGCAACCACCCAAACATAGATAACGCTCCTTGTTGTTCCTGTTTGCCAACTTCACGCAAACAACTGAGCAAGGATACGGTGCCACTCTCTACAGACTATCAATTCAGCCTCAAGACTCAGGCAAATTATGCCAATATTGGGTAGTATCTGAGCAATGACACTGCTTGTAGAAAAAACGCTCAACGTGGCCGCCACAGCACGGCTCATGATCGATGTGCTTGGTCCCGTGCGAATCGCCTGGGATGATCTCCCACTGACCTTTGCGTATGAGAAGGTACAGGCGCTGCTTGTGTACCTTGCAATCGAGGCAGATCGCCCACATCGCCGCACAGCACTGGCCAATCTCTTCTGGCCCGATCAGGATGCAACCGCCGCACGCCATAATCTGAGCCAGGCGCTGTTCAATCTGCGCCGCGCCGTTCTCGATCAACTCGATACCCCACTGCTGCTGGCCACCCGTGATAGTGTGCGCCTCAACCCGGCATACACACTATGGGTTGATGTTGTGGCATTTCGCAATCTCGCGGCCAGCACAAGTAGCAATACGGCACGGCTTGAACAGGCTATTGCACTCTACTGCGGAGAATTTCTGGAGGCGTTCAGCATCAGCGATAGCGCTGGTTTTGATGAATGGGTGCAGATCAACCGTGAACAACTGCGAACGCAGGCCTGTGATGTACTGCGGCGGCTGACCGACCCGCAGACTGGGCTGGGCGATAGTGCGCGCGTGTGCGACCATGCTCGCCGCTGGGTGATGCTCGACCCACTCGATGAAGCGGCACATCGTCGGCTTATTCGCGCCTTCGCGAATAGCGGCCAGCGCACCCAAGCGCTTGTGCAATTCGAGCATTGTTGCCGTGTGCTACGTGCCGAATTGGGTATCGAACCAGAACCAGCGACCATTGCACTCTATGAAGAAGTGAAGCGCCAGATCCCTTCCACAGTACTCACGCAGGCACGCCCACTGCGTGCGGCCTTGCCACAACCAACAACCCGATTGATCGGTCGTGATGCTGATCTGGCGGCGCTTGCCATACTTCTGGCCGATTCAACCAGCCGATTGATCACAATTACCGGGCCGGGTGGCGTTGGCAAGACCCGCCTGGCGCTTGCTGGGGCGGCGGCGAGCGCCTTCGCAGATGCCGATTGCGTCTGTTGTGTGCAGCTTGCCATGGTGCGCGAGCCAGCCCTTGTGTTGGCTGCCCTTGCCCAGGCGCTTGATGTTCCGCAGAATAGTGCGCGGCCACTGGATGAACTGGTGTATGTTGCACTCGCCCGCCAGCATATGCTGCTGCTGCTTGATAATTGTGAACATCTGCTGCCCGATCTGGCGAGCTTTGTCGCAGAACTCCTGGCCGAAGCGCCACACCTCACCATCCTTGCAACTAGCCGAGTGGCGCTACACATCTCACACGAGCGCCGCTACCAACTCAGGCCACTGAGTGTGCCGGATGCACATCAGACCGATACGAACCCTGGCTCATCAGCAGTGGCGCTGTTTATCGAACGGGCACAGGCAGTGCGGCCAACAATTGAACTTGATATTGCGGCAATTGCTGCGATCTGCCGCCGATTGGATGGGCTGCCATTGGCGATTGAACTCGCTGCCACACGCCTACGGTTGCTCAGTTTGGATGATCTGCTGGCACGGCTAGAACAACCGCTGCCGCTGCTCAATGGCGGCCCGCGTGATCTGCCGGAGCGCCAGCAGACCCTGCATGCGACAATCGATTGGAGCTACCAACTCCTCGATCCAGACCAACAGGCACTCATGCGGCGGCTGGCTGTCTTTGCTGGTGGGTGGACGGTTGCCGCCGCTGAACTCGTCTGTGCCGATCCATCTGAGCAAGAACCGCAGATACGTGTTCTGGATGGACTGACCACGCTGTTTGATGCTAGCCTGATCAGCGAATCGGCGAATAGCGCTGCCAGCCTGACCAGGGAGGACCGTCATCGCCGGAACCTGGAGCGTGGCATGCTGTGCGGCTGAGGCACTATCGGAGATAACACCGATCTTGATGCCTGTGCCATCGAGAGCGTAGTCGCGCCGCACCAGATTAGCTCGGTGGGTCACATCGCCCTCCGAGGTATTCAGGGCCGCATTGGTAGTAGCTTGCTGGAGTGGGCTAGTAGAGGCGCTATTGAGGGCGGAATTGATCTGAGCACGCACACGAGCCGCTCGCTCGGCGAAATCGGGCTGCAGGCGCGAGCGTAGGGCAGGGCTTACCGCCGCCCGTGGATCATCGGCTGTGGCAGGCGCAGCGGCAAGGCCAGCCGAAACCTGCGTATTGGTTGTTGTGTAGACCTCCTGCTTTGGCTGGATGAAAATGATCGCTGGATCGGAGGCGATCGTCTCAATCGTAGCAAGCGACACATTTGCTTGGATACTGCGAAATCTTACATTCACATAGCCGATCTGTGCGCCCAAGGACTTGAGCTGATTCAGCGGTTGCTCACATAGGCAGTGATGTCCACGATGGATATATTTAGTATACCAGTTGTGTCTACTTCTGCCTACGACCAAATGCCTGACACACCACTTGCGGCGTATGCTAGACTCAACACAGCATTGGCTATGCAAATAGGCTACTATCGTTGTTCTACCCCCTATATGTTAACAAATCGTATAACAATGCACTTATTGCATCTCGCAACTCATTTTTGGATATTCAGTAGAGGTAGCGCTTGACTAATGCCCATATCGTCCAGATCTGTCGCATTCTCGATGCCATCGCTGGCGATACAACACTGCATGATGAAGATCGTTATGTCGAACGAACCGAAGCATTGGATCAATTAGAGTTCCCGATTCTCGCAACCCTGATCGAGCCTAGCACAATTCCTCATGCTGATGATCAACGTCGGGCGCTCACACATCGGGCAATGATACTGCACGCCGAGTTGAGTGCAATCAACACACGCCTCTTTCAACACCTCTGCACAACCATCACATTACCAACAACCACGCCAGATCAGCGACTTCAACTGCTACGGCGCTACATTTCACCAAATTCTCCGCCATTCGATAGTGGAGAGTATGATGCACTCGATGTCCTGGTCAATGGTATCCTGCAACTCGATCAGCATACCGAGCCGGAAGAGGCTGTGGGCGATCCCGAGATGATTCGCTATCAGCCAACACCAGCACGCGCGATCCTAGAACTGATTGAGCAGATGCAGATCCGCCCAACCGATGTGTTCTATGATCTTGGATCGGGGCTTGGCCACGTTACAATTCTCGTAGCGCTGCTGACAGAAGCAAGCGCCGTTGGGATCGAGATCGATCAGGGGCTATGCGATGTAGCCCAACACTGCATTCGCCGTTTAGCATTACCCACTGCCACAATGGTATGCAGCGATGTGCGGGCTGCCGATCTTAGTGAGGGAACGATCTTTTACATGTATACGCCATTTACAGGAACAATCCTACAGGCGGTTCTGGAGCGATTACGGTTAATCGCCATGCAGCACCCGATACGATTATGCACCTATGGCCCGTATCTTGCAGAAGTTGCATTGCAGCCCTGGCTTACCCCGGTTTCGGCAGTAGGTGCCATTACTGTGTATATGAGTACGCCGTAGAGACGCAACATCTTGCGTCTCTACGGCTACCTGGTTTCAAACCGAATCGGTAGCGTCGTCACCCCACGTACTGCCGCAGCCGGCTGCCACATGAGCGTCTCAGTCGCGAGTTCCATATTCGGCAGATGGCGCAGCAGCGTTTCGAGCGCGATCCGCCCTTGGCTGCGGGCCAGCGCCGAACCAAGGCAGAAGTGGATGCCAAGGCCATATGGCAGGCGGTGATTGAGGCGATCCAGATCGAAGCGTTCGGGATCAGGTGTGTAGGCGGGGTCGCGCAGGGCCGAACCAAACACAAGTGCCAGCTGATCACCAGCCCGAATAGCGCGGCCTCCATAGGAAACATCCTCAAGCGCATAGCGGAAGGTCATCTGCACCGAACTGTCATAGCGCAGCAGTTCATCGGCGGCACGCTCAATCAGGCCAGGCTCGGAACGCAGGCGGGCCAGCGCTTCGGGATGTTGGAGCAATGTCAGAACAAAATTACCGATCATAAATGTGACTGGATCATTGCCAGCGGTGAGTAGCAGGATGATCGTGCCAAGCACCTCATCTTCACTCAGTGCGCTACCATCCTGTTCCACCGATAACAGCGCACTCAACAGATCATCGCGAGGTGTGCGCCGCCGCGCTGCAATCACGCCACGCAAATAGGCAACCATATTTGCCATTGCATCGGCCCCACGGCGGCGCACCTCGGGTGTCTGGCGCAGATCAATCGTCGCTGCTAAGGCCAATGCCCACGGCAAGAACAGTGCATGATCCTCGGCTGGCACGCCCAGCACCTCAGCGATCACCAGCACTGGCAATGGCCGTGACAATTCGTGAATAATGTCGATGCTACCGCGCTCCAGCGTTGCTGCCACCAGCATATCGGCGATCTCAGCGATCCGCGGCTCGGCTTGCTCGGCCATGCGTGGTGTAAATGCCTTGTTCACCAACCCACGCAAGCGCGTATGCACCGGCGGGTCGCGCAGGATCATCCAATGTTGGGCAATATCATTCAGAATCTGGTGCTCGTGGCTATCGGCGGTTGGGGTGGAAGGGCGCACACGCTCAACCTCACGGCCAAGGCGCTGGTCCTTGAGTGCGGCAATCACATCGGTGTAGCGCAACACATACCAGATTCCTTCACGATCAGCAGCACCCGAAATGCCCCAATGCACGGGATCGGATTCACGCAATCGTTGGTAGAACGGGTATGGCGATGCCAGCGCATCGGGGTGGTATGGGTCATAGCGATTCATGATGGAATCTCCTGATCCGCAGGCTGAAGCCTGCGGCTAGTTGGCGAACCGAGCCGCGATGATGAACCTGATACTTCCCGGCCTTATCCGCGTAGCAGATCTCGGCTGCGGCTAGTTGGCGAACCGAGCCGCGATGATGAACTCTAGCCGCGGGCTTCAGCCCGCGGCCCGATCCCACCCACGATAGAACCTTCTCACATACGGTCCAAGCGCGGCAGCATCCATCGCGGCGTGTGTGCGATCATCGCTTGCCTGTTGCATAAGCTCATCGCGCAGTGCAGCTGCCACAAGCTCCTCGTCCTGGGTTGTCGAACGGCCATCCAGCACCACCCAGCGCCCGCCCACCAACACATGCCGGACATTGGCGCGGCTGACTGAGCGCAATAATAATTCTGGAATACGTTCTGCGGCTGTCGTCTGCGGTGATGGCGCATGCAGACCAAGTGTCCAATCCAAAAGCCCGCTACCATGATCAAGCAGCACAATATCTGCCAGAAAGCCAGGTGCAATACGCCCAAGCGGCGCATCCGCCCCAAATGTGATTGCCGCGCTGCCAACCGTGCCGATATGCAGAAACTCACGGGCGGAAAGGCTGGCTGCGGCGGCTCCAGGGCGGTTGGCTAGTGTCCAGGCCAGCCGCAATTCGCGCAACATATCCTGATCCTCATCGAGTGCGTGGCCATCCAACCCGATACCAAGCGCCACTCCGGCTGCATACAATTCGGGCAGTGGCGCCACACCACTGCGTAATCGCAGATTGCTGCTTGGGTTGTGGGCGATGCCGACCCCACGCTCGGCCAGCAGCGCCATATCGTCGGGATCGCTCCAGACCATATGCGCCAGGGTTAGCCAGGGGCCAAGGGCACCGATTTCCTCAAGATGGCGCGGAAATGTCGTTCCCCAGCGCCGTTTGGCATAGGTGCGCTGGTATTGCGTTTCTAGCAGGTGCATCTGTACGCGAGTGCCATGTGTTTTAGCGAAATCCACCGCAGCGCCGATCAACGCATCGCTGCACCACTGGCCGCCAGCAGGGCTAACCTGAATATGCACGGTGTGTGCAACTGGATCGTGGAAGCGGTGCAGCAATTGGGTGCATAGCGCAAGATATTCATCGCGGTTGAGTGCTGGCGGCGTTAGGAAGCGCTGCGCCGCCGATAGCACATCGGGTGGCAGGCTGCCCAAAAAGGCATCACGGTCATCATACACAAGTGCATTCTGGTCAATCAGTGGCGGGTGAAATGCTACCCGGATTCCAGCATCACGATAGCCACGGATGGTCGCCTCGGCCTCATCGCCCATGGCTCGCCAATCGCGTGGGTTGTGGCTATGCGCCACCGCACACACACCACTGCGCAGCAGCCGTAGCCCATCGTACAGCGCCGCAAGATACGGGCTGATCGTTGGCTGCGACCATAACCCAGGCAACCAGATCTCCAGCAGGTCGTCCGGGATGCCAAGCGCTGTCGTGCCAAGCCCACGCCCGTGATCATGGCTATTGACCAGCGCCGGGATCATGATCAACTGTGGTTCGTAGCGCTCGGGTACATCCGGGAATGCAGCACGGATCTGAGCGCGCGGCCCAGTTGCAACAATCCTATCACCAGCAATGCACACAGCAACATCACTTGCAACGGGTGCATGCGCATCTGGGAGAGCTTGCCCAGCAGTAATGATCTGTTGGCTCATTATGTAGCCTTTACGAACCGAGAACCAAGAACCAAGAACCAAGTATTCAGGAGTCAGAATGTTAAACCGAGCACCGAGTATTTAGGAGTCAGAACACATCAAGGTAGATGATGGAGTTAGCAACGATCCAGGCAGAAGCTGCTCTTTCAGCCAGGGTATTGATAGTGCTCGGGTGATGGCCCAAGCTAGCCTGAAACCCATCGGTGCTTTCAAGCCAGGGTATTGATAGTGCTCGGGTAGCTATACGCGCCCACTGGTTCTGTGCAGGCCCACGGGATCTTTCGAAGTGCTTCTGACTTCTGACTTCTGACTCCTGGTTAATATAGCCCCGCCTGTTGCCCAGCATCGATCACATAGGCCTGGCCGGTGATCATCCTTGCGGAATCGGATGCAAGAAATAATGCGAGCGCTGCTACCTCATCGGCATGCACCATGCCAGGCAGCGGTTGGTAGCGTTCGAGGAATGCATCGCGCAGCACTGGTGCAAAGCCATCGTTCAATGGCGTATCCACATAGCCAGGGCAGATCACATTGCAGCGAATGTTGTCGCGGGCATAATCCAGCGCAATCGCTCGCGTGAGGTTGACCACACCGGCCTTGGCGGCGGCATAGGCGGCCTTCTCGCGTGCAGCACGCAATCCAAAGGTTCCGGCAGTGTTGAGGATCACGCCACCATCACGCTGCTGCAATTCGGGAATGGCGTATTTGGCACCCAGGAAGACACTGCGCAGATCGGCGGCGATACAGGCATCCCATGCTTCCTCGCTGATGTCGGTGATACGGCCAGATGGGCTGATGCCAGCATTATTGAACAACACATCCAGTCCACCAAAATGCTGAACTGCTGCTGCGATCATTGCACGCACATCCTCGCCGCGGCTCACATCGCCAACGGCCACGATTGCTCGCCCACCTGCTGCCACGATTTCGCTTGCTACTGCCGCCAGCTTGGATTCGGTTCTGCCAGCCACCACCACCGCCGCGCCTGCTTGAGCAAATGCCAGACAGCTCGCCCGCCCAATCCCCGAGCCACCGCCCGTTATTAGCGCAACCTTGCCTTCTAGCGTGATTTGCATGCCACTCCTCTTATCCACATTACGCCCGACGCAGCCGTGGATCGACAACATGATAGAGCACATCGACAGCCAGATTGACCAGCACATAGCAGAGCGCCACAAATATCACGGCCCCCTGCACCACCGGGTAATCCCGCCGCTGAATGCTCTCCAACAGTAATCGGCCAACACCAGGCCATGCAAACACAACTTCGGTGATCACCGCGCCGCCAAGTAAGGCACCAAACTGCAAGCCCTGCAGCGTCAGTACCGGCAGCAGCGCATTACGCAGGGCGTGGCGAACAACCACAACCTGATCGCGCAGCCCCTTGGCGCGAGCGGTTCGGATATAATCGGCGCGCAGAACATCAAGCATGGCCGAGCGTGTGACCCGCGCAACAAAGCCAGCCGAGGTCAGCCCGATAGCTAATGCTGGCAGGGCCAAATGGCGCAGAAAGCTGCCGAGCGCCACCCAATTCCCCGTCAGCAGTGTGTCGATCAGCATAAAACCAGTACGAACCTGGTAGTCCATACCGGCCTCGATCCGCCCACCAACCGGAGTCCAGCCAAGCCGCACCGAAAAAATGATGATCAGCACAATTGCCAGCCAGAACCAGGGCACCGAGAGCCCAGTAATCGCCAGCAAGCGTACGCTATAGTCGATCCAGCGATTACGCGCCACTGCCGAGATTACACCAGCACCAACACCAACAACGGTACTAATGATCATAGCTGCTAACGCTAACTCAATCGTTGGTGGCAGGCGATCCCCAAGCAGGCGGATCACTGGCACACCCGAACTGAGTGCTACACCAAAATCGCCGCGTAGCAGCCCACCCAGGAAGACGAGATACTGCTGCCATAATGGCTGGTCCAAACCCCATTCAGCGCGCACCCGCTCGATCTGATCGGAGGCAATCGCCCGTGCTGCAATCGCATCCAGCGGATTACCAGGTGCCAGCCGTAACACAACAAACGTCAGTGTCACAACCGCCCACAGCACCACCGGCAACCAGACAAGGCGTGTCAGCAGGTATTTCATCGCGTGTTCCCCATTGGATCGAGCCGATCACGCAATCCATCGCCGAGCACATTCACCGCCATTACGGTCAGGGTTATCACCAACCCAGGGAAGAATGGCACATGTGGCGCGTCGAACACGAGCCGCTGGCTTTCGGCCACCATCAGTCCCCAATCGGGCGTTGGCGGAACCACGCCCAACCCAAGGAAGTTGAGCGCCGATGAGGTCGCAAAGGCAACCGCCAACATGCCGGTTGCCTGAACCAGCACCAGTGGCAGCATGTTTGGCAGCACATGGCTACGAATGATCACGAGATCCGGCAACCCCAGCGTCTTCGCTGCAATAACGTAATCCTGTTCGACGATTGATAGCACAATTGCGCGTGCGAGCCGTGCGAACACAGGCACCATGGCGACGGTAATCGCCAGTACGAGGTTGATTAAACCAGGCCCAAGCGCTGCGACAACCAGAATCGCCAGCAGAATCGCTGGAAAGCTCAGCACAATATCCATCAGGCGCATCAAAAGTTCGCCCAACCAGCCGCCACGATATGCCGCAAATACGCCCAGCCCTGTTCCAATCAAGAGTGCCAGGAGTGTGGCGAGGGAACTGCTGATCAGAATCGAGCGACCGCCATACAGAATGCGGGTGCGTATATCGCGCCCAAGCTCATCGGTGCCCATTGGGTAGGTCAGTGATGGCGGTTTGAGACGTTCGCGCACATTCACCTTCGTTGGACTATAGCTCGTCAGTATTGGCGCGAACACAGCGCCCAGTACCACCAGCGCCAGAAATGCCACGCCCACCAACGCCAGCCCGTTGCCGCGCCACACAGCGATAAACCGTGCGCCAGGCCCAGCCTGCGCCCGCTGCGGGATGGGTACAGACACGATCTGCGGATTTGGATTAGTTGTCAGATCTTCTGTCATGCGCTTCCTGGAGATTGGGATCGATCTGGCGAATGGCTGTAGGGGCAATTCGCGAATTGCCCTCAATGATGGACAATCATCGGGGATAGCAGGCGGTTCGCGAACCGCCCCTACAACCATGGAAACATCGTAACGCTGAGGAGGGACACCTACCCAATGCTCACACGATGCAGGAAGATGCGCTCCGACGATACCGCCGATGCCGGGGCCACCTTCACATCCTTGGCGACCACGATTGGCTTTTTGTAGTAGGCCAGTGTGACATATGGCATTTCATCGAGCATCATCTTCTGGATCTGCTTGTAGATCTCGGCTCGCTTGGGCAGATCCGATTCGGCGCGGCCTGCGTCGATCAGCACACTGATCTCCTCGCCAAACGGGGTATCGGCGATCCCGGTTTCAAACTGTGCTTGGCCCTGGGATTTATGCAGCAGCCGCACTTTGTTATCCGGGTCCGGCACCCACAGCGAGCGCTGGGTCATGTTGATCTGGGTTTTGCCAGCATAGACCTTGTTGCTATAGGCTCCCGCCTCCATCTTTTCGAGGGTGATCTTGAAGCCGACCGCCTCCAAATCGGCCTTGATCAGTTCGGCCATGAGTGGCCAGAAGCGGTTATTCTCAAACGAAAAGGTGATCTCAATCGGTGTTGGCAGGCCAGATTTGGCCACATGCTCCTTGGCCTTCTCAATATCCTGCTTGCTGACATCACGGGTCGATGGATCGAAGCCGAACTCTGTCGGGCCAAGGATTGTGCCAGGCAATTCGCCCAAACCATACAGCGCGCCATCGATCAGATTCTGACGGTCGATTGCATAGTTGATCGCCAGCCGTACATCCTTGTTGTCCATCGGTTTCTGCAGCCGGTTGAGGCCAAGGAAGGTGCTGACGAGTGGTGGGCCGGGTTCAACCACAAAGCGGGCATCCTTGCTCAGGCGCTCGATTGCCGATGATGGCGGGTATGGCGCGAAGTTGACCTCGCTGGCCTCGATTGCTGCGATCATGGATGCTTCATCTGGGTAGCCACGCACCACCACCTGCTTGAGCGGTGGCGATCCACCATCCCAATAGCCATCGAATGCTGCTAGTGTTGCCTCCTGGCCGGGGGTAAACTTACTGAGCTTGAATGGCCCTGCGCCAACCGGATTCAGCCCAACATCGGCCTTGTACTTATCCAGCGAGGCCGCGCTCATGATTCCCGCCGCCGGGTGGAACAGCCGGTACAACTGGGCAGCGTCGGGGCTTTTCAACACCAGTTTGACGGTCATGTCGTCAACGGCCTCGATCTTCTCCCAGTTTGCCTGGCCAAACTCGGCATTCATATACATGCCCTTGACGTAGCTTGGCTCCTGCTCATTGACAACCCGCGTCAGGCTGCGGACGATAGAGTCCGATTTGAGTTCCGTACCATCATGGAAGGTGACGCCAGAACGCAACTTGAAGGTATAGGTCAGTTGATCCGCGCTAATCTCCCAGGATTCGGCCAGTGCCCCGCGCGGCGGATCGCTCCAGTTATCACCAGGCCGGGTGAGCTTGTCGTAGATGTTGTCGATCACGTTCGAGCAGCCAAAGCCATTCCATAGCCCTGGCTCAAGTGAATCGCCAACTGCCTCGGCGGCAAACACAAGCGTGCCCTGTGCTGGAGCGGCAATCGGTACAGCGGTTGGTGCAGCGGCGACGGCTGGAAGTGGCGTTGGTGCGGCGGCAGGAGTGACGGTTGGTGCCAATGTTGGCGGTACGGCTGTGGCGGCTGGCGCTGCGGTTGGCCCGCTCGTTGGTGCGGCTGGTGCACCAGCACACGCGGCAAGCAGTGCAGTGGAGGCACCCAGAGCCATGGTTCGCAAGAAATGGCGGCGTGTGAGTTTCTGCTGTGGATCGTTGCCTGACATCGTTCTCCCCTTTTGACGAAGCATCTGCCGATATCACGCAACACTGCGACATATGCAACACTGCATGAATACAACATCGTGCCCCGCAGGCTTCAGCCTGCGGCTAGGGTTACGTACACAAATCCAGCGCCGTTCGAGCCAAAACCTGGGTAGCTAACGTGATCTGCGCAACCTCAATACGCTCATCGACCATCGGCCAGATCGGGATGAAGCCCGGCCCATATTCTACACAGGCAATACCAACACCCTTGAAATGACATGTGTCGGCGGTTGCGCCAATGCGATGCCCTGCACCAACCACCGGCGCGCTACCGACGATGCTGGTGTGGTTGGCGATCAATCGATCAACCACCGGTAGCTCAAGAGGAGTGGCCTCGCGAGCTGGCATATTTGGCTGCTGCTGGCTCTGCGGCACAATCAATTCATAACGGAACTCAGGATCATCGGCGGCAATGCCATTCAGCAACCCAAGCAGATCCTCGCACACACTCGCCTCCGTCATCCCCGGCACAATCCGCAGATCGAACATGAGTGTGGTGGCATCCTGGAAGTGCTCAATATTGCGAACTGCCATCGACGGAAACCCTGGAATGAGTGGATGGGGCGTGTAGCGCAGCCAGCCTCCAACTGGAATCGGGCGATACGATGGGCCAAAGGCATTGATTACCTTGGTGATCTTCTCGATTGGGTTGATATATGGCACACGATGCTTGAACTCGCCCAGCACGCGCACCTTGCCCTGCACATAGCCAACCGAGATCACCCCAACATCCAGATTGCTGGCCTCGGTGACGATGCAATAATCGGTGCGCAGCCCAGTGGAAATCACATGTTGTGCTCCGACACCGCCGCCGGTTTCTGCAACCACACAGGCCACCACCAGATCGCCACGCAGCGGACGTCCCGTTCGGCGGACTGCCTCAGCCGCCATCAGAATCGCAGCCACTCCGGCTTTCATGTTGATCGCGCCAAGCCCATAGAGGAAGCCATCCGCAATATCGCCAGCAAATGGATCGTGGGTCCATTCGTGTTCGCGGAACGGACGCCCACCCCAATCGCTTGTGTCGGTATGGCCACACAGCATCAAGCTTGGCCCGCTACCATCGCCACGCAGCCGCCCGATTGCCTGGTGCGTGATTCCACCATTGTGGAGTGGCACCGCCTGGAACTCGACCTCGAAGCCACGTTCCAGCATCCAATCGGCAATAAAACGGCCAACCTCGCTCTCGTGCCAGAGGAACGAGGGAATGCGGATCAGCTGCTGCGCCAACGCAATTGGTTCAGTATCGGTTATTGGTAGATGCTGAATCACGATTGTTGCTCTTTGCTCTAGTACAGCTTTCTTTCGCGGGAACTGAATGATTGTGGCTGTTTTCCCTTACCCCTGCTGCGTCTCCCCTCTCCCACTGGGAGAGGGGCCGGGGTGAGGGTGGTTCTTGGTCTGAAACCAGACGCTCCAGCGGAGCGTCT
>Ga0163144_10012157_pt1 | contig 18121 bp, 33 predicted proteins | sample OliLak19BULKMAT1_FD_123175 | JGI IMG/M metagenome (GOLD analysis project Ga0163144, IMG submission 123175) | Freshwater microbial mat bacterial communities from Lake Vanda, McMurdo Dry Valleys, Antarctica - Oligotrophic Lake LV.19.BULKMAT1 | ecosystem: Environmental > Aquatic > Freshwater >... | reverse complement strand
CATAGGGACCACGCATTGCAGACACCACACTTTCATGCTAATGTCTAGCAACTTAAAACCCTGGGGCAAATAAAAACATCGAACGCACATAAATAAAATTCAGCCACTAATGCGAATCGAAATTAAGGACGAATAAAAATGTCTCACGCTTGGAAAATAACTGCTGACCGTACTCAGAGCGGTTTACACCTAGATCCTGGTGAAAGTTTCACTGGTGTTATCGGTCCTGGTAACGCTCCCCAACATTTAATAAAGCGTCTAAGTGACGGTGAAGGACAAAAATTCCGTCTGTACGATGCTGACGACAAACTTTGTTTTGAGGGTTTATTTATAACCACGGGTTCTGCTGAAGGTGAGGAAAAATTCTCGCCCCTGGACGATTTCGGATTGCCTGATGCTGGTTGTACTCGCATAGACTATTTCAACAAACTGACCGGAAGGTACTATTCTTTATGAAACCAAAATTCACCGTTTACATGGATCTAGCGGGTGAGTACCGCTGGCGTTTTACTGCCGTTAACAATCAAATAATGGCTGATTCTGGTGAAAGCTACACGCGCGAATATGATTGTAAGTTAGCGTTAAAAACTTTCATTGCCCTAGTTATTGAAATTGAGCGTGGTAAGGGTAGGAAACTAAAGCTGCCCGACACTACAGGGGGATGATGTTTTGATGGATACCGTCCGATGACTAGCCGACGCACCGCGCTTCGCGCCATAAAACGGGAGCGTTATAAAGATCGCGTTAAGGTCATGCGTAAATATTTCGATGGTTTTGAAGCGTCTGCTGGTTTCAATTTACGCGAACCGAATAATTGGACCCCGGCACAAAAGGCAAAGGTAACTCGGTATTGGGAAGTGATGGGAATTCAGGTTGCCCGGCCTCACGTTGTTAAGCGGTTTCGAAAGCCGGAGCGTATATATGCCGCCGCTGAATTTTCTCAACAAGACAGGCAATTACCTGGACAACGTGCCGTTTTAATTCCCGTCGATGATCCGACAAACATTAGTATTTCTTTTTCTAAAGATAATCAAATCAAGGTTAAGCGTAGCGGCGTCAACATTAATAAATTGAAGTTTAACCGGCGCTCATTCCTGGTTGACCCCATAGCAGAATTGCGGCGTGTTTTGACTGCCACGGATGCTACTGTTTTCAAGTTTATGAATGGACCGCACGAATCGCGCGGCGTTTTTACGCGCGGTGAGTTAGAACAGCGGATAGTGCAAATAATTGCCGAATACGGCGCTGAAGAATATGACCCATCTGACCGCCGTTCGCGTCACTGGAAAAATTGGTTAACTGGATTAATTCCCTATTCGGTGAAGGACGCCGATCAAGTCTTAAAAGATTCCGCCCGCTATCGCGTCCTGGCTGATAATTCGCGCAAGGTCAGGCTACGGAAAAAATCCCGTGATGAATACCGTATAACTCAGCGCGCCCGTTTAACTGGCAGAAGGTAAAACAATGAACCCACAGAATTACTCTCAAACATACGATGAATTACTAAACCTAAAAAATCGTTATTACCTGATGTTGCGGCAAGTTCGTGATTTACAAAACCAAATGTTAGACGTATTAAATTCCGCGTCCGCTGCTGACAGGTTGGACGACGCCGTACAAATAAACATGGAATTGCTTAATGATCTCACGGTAGCCCATGCCGCGTGCGCTGAGACTTACTCTATCGAAATGCGTAGTTATTCCATCGCCATAAACACTCGCAACCTAACTATTCCGACGACATGAAAAACCTAGATTTACTTGCAATCGCTTTTGCGCGTAAGAATCCGCGCACCCAACCAGATCTGTTCAACAACCGGGAAGAATTAAAAAAACTATGGTTCCCAAATCAAAAAAGCGTGCGACGCGGAAAAAAGACAACCGGCCAATTTACACGTTAGATTGCGAAACAGACCCGTTCGAATATGGGACCATTCCTCAGCCTTTCATTTGGGGTTTATTAAATCTAGCGACTAGGGATTACCGCGAATTCGCCACGGTGGCTGATACTGCTGCTGCGCTTATCGACCTAGACGCAATCGTATATGCACACAATGGCGGTAAATTCGATTTCCATTATTTAGCTGATTACATTACGCCGGACAAGCCGCTATTAGTTATCGGTGGGCGCATGGTGCGGTGTGAAATTGGCAAGGCCGAATTACGCGATTCTTTTTCCATCCTACCTTTTGCGCTCGCAAAATATAAGAAAACCAAGATGGAATACTGGAAACTACACAAACTTTACCGCGCCGAATACATGGACGAAATACGCGCCTACCTTCGCGACGATTGCAGCGACCTTGGCGAAATCGTATCGGCGTTTATATCGCAATACGGTTTGCACATTACACAAGCTACTGCCGCAATGAAGATCTGGCAGAAAATGGCGAAGCGGCAAGCGCCGAATACTGGCCCATTGTTCTACGATATTTTTCGCCCTTACTATTACGGAGGGCGGGTTCAGTGTTTTCAGTCTGGCGACATAAAGAAAAACGCTGTATGCCTGGATATAAATTCCGCGTATCCATTTGCCATGATGAATAAGCATCCTATATCTATTGATTACGCGCACCGCATGGGCGCTCCCGGTCCTGGTGAGGATTGGGGTCCTATGTTTTTTAATGTGCGCGCAATGTCGCGTGGCGCTTTGCCTTATCTAGCCACCAACCGTATGTTGTATTTTCCTAACGACGGGATAGAGCGGGAATATACAGTTACCGGGCACGAATTAATTGCTGGCATAGAAACTGAGACAATAGAAACCTTCACCGTCTTATCGCATTATAAATTTTCGGAGTGTATAGATTTCAAAGATTATATTAATCATTTTTGGAATCTACGCTTAGAAGCCAAAAAGCGCGGCGATGTAGCGCAAGATCTTTTCTGTAAAATCTTCATGAATGGTTTATATGGAAAGTTTGCAGCCAATCCACGGAACTATTACGAAACATCTTTAGCGCAACTTGGCGATTTAGAAAAGATTGTGGCCGCTGGTTTAAGTTTCGATCATTTCGGCAATTGGTTATTAGTGCAGGCTGAAATGGAGCCTTCCCGCCAGCGGTTCTATAACATTGCCACTGCCGCAAGCATTACAGGTTACGTTCGCGCGATGCTTTGGCGTGCGCTAGTAAAAGCCAAAAACCCGATGTATTGCGACACTGATTCCATTACCGCCGAAAGTTTCCCTGGTTTAGATCTGGGTGACGGTTTAGGGCAGTGGAAACTTGAGGCCGAATTAGACCGCGTTGTAATATGCGGGAAGAAACTTTATGCGATGCATAAACGTGGCGGCGGTGAATCCGATAAAGCCTGGAAAGTAGCAAGCAAGGGTGCTAGACTTAAACCTGCTGAACTAATTAGAATAGCCGCCGGTGAAACGGTTAAATTTTACTCTGACATTCCAACATACTCTGTTCACCATAAAGGCCCGCGATTTATAGACCGGCGTATAAAAATAACGGCAGCCGATGCGTCAATCGTGCCACCCGAATATGACCCGCAACAATTGGAGTTTAACAACAATGTTTCGCCAGTTACTTAGACATATCAAATACCGCTATTATCTAGTTCGCGTGCGTAAGGCTTTTAATCCAACATCGTCATTTGGCACTTTGTCTTTACCAGATCGTTATGACATAGACCGAAATTTACTTGAGCGTTACGACGCCGCCGGAAAAGCATACCGTGATGGTGTTGTTCGTACCTGGCAGATTTGCGGTGAAAACGGCGGCGTCATGCAATATAATGCCAGTCGAATTAACGCATTAATTTTCGCGGCGGAACTTGGTGCTATCCGCCACGTTGACGACGAACTAGGCACCATTGTCTATACCCCAAAAACTTAAGGAAAAACAAAGCATGACTACTTCATCTTCTACTGGCGAAATTCAGCGTAAATTGACGGTTGCCACTGTTTGCGGAAAAATTGGCCGCATGGCTGCCGACGAAGCGCCGCGCGCTGTTATGCATATTTACGGCATGGCGACCGGCACTAAGCGCGGCGAGACTTCTTTCGGTCCCTGGGCCGGGTTGACTGGGCAGTTCGAAGCCGTCAATTTGGAAAACGGCGAAGTTTCCATTTCGCCAATCGCAATTCTTCCTGAGCCGATGAATACGCTACTGGCGGCGCGGGTTGACGCTGGCGACCCGGTGCAATTCGCTTATGAAATCGGCGTGAAGTTTTCGGAAAAAGGTTCTGCTGGTTATGAATACACCACAAAAGAATTGGTGAAACAGACTGCAAATGACCCTCTGGCCGACCTTCGGAGCGCCATTAAGGCTTTGCCAGCGCCCGCTCCGGTCGCTGAGGAAGCCGCCAAGGGTAAGGGTAAGGCCAAGTAAGCCGACGCTTTTACCGTCAATTAAGCGTGCCTACTATAGGGCCGGGTGATACCGGCCCTATTCTTTTGGGTTTCAGTAACGTTTTTAGTGCAGTATTGGCGCGGTTCGAACTGCCCCTATTGAAGGAAATAAAACCATGCTTACTGCTGCTGAGGCCATTAAAAACGGCACTTGTCTAACTTGTCGCTTCGCGGTTGAATTTAAGCATCCGCAAATTGTTGGACAGGGACATATTGAGTGTTGGCGCAATCCGCCATGTTTTATGCTGCTGCCGGTTCCCGGCCCTAACGGTGCGGTTGGTATGTCACCTATGTTTGCTCACATACAAGTTCAAGCGAACGCTGGTTGTTTTCAGCATGAATCATCTTCAATATTTTATGGTGAGGAAGATTAAAAATGACCCGGACAACATACATAGCGGCTAACGCCGAAGATACGGTAATCGAAAACGAATCCGACGCCGGAAATGATGAGGCCCAAGCCTTTTCTTCATTTCAGGAAAGTTTCACCGGCGAACAAATGGGGACGATTCGCGTACAGCGCGTTCCCACGGAACAATTACGTTCTGGAAATTCAAAAGGCAGCATAAAAGGTGTCTTTCTTTTTTCTTGTGCAGTCGATCAATACAACTATGACGAATTGCTGACGTATTTGCGTGATGAATACGGAACCGGAACTTATCGAATTATTGGCGTGCGAACCGGAAACCGTGGGATTGCGTTTAATCGTATCCTGGACGTTGAAAGGCCAGCGCTGTCAGCACAATCGGCAAGCGCGTCGCCTAATTCATCCTCTAACGATTTACCTACCATGTTTAATTTACTCGCTCAATCGCTTTCGCAACAGCTTTCCCGCGTAGTGGATACGGTTAGAAACGCCGCGCCCGCCGTAGATCCATTTGAGCAAATGGAACGCATGGCGCGAATCTTTGCGACCTTCAAGGGTGAAGCGACGCGCCCGCCGGATTTACTGGGTGAAATCGAGCGAATCAAAACCGTTGCAGAATCTTTGGGCATGGGAAATCGCGGTGACGCTGAGACAACTAACGCCGACGTTTTCTTAGGTATGGTTAAGGAATTCGGGCCAGCGTTAGCTAAAGCCGCATTAACTGGTGCGGCCCAATCTTCCGCACCGTCTGCACCGTCCGCACCAGCCAGAGTGCCACCGATGAGGCCAGCCGTAGCGTCACCCGGAACTGTTGGAGTATCTGAAATGCCTGCTGACCCGCGTGAAATTTATTTCCGTCAACAAGCTAAACAATTGTTGCTATTTGCAAATGCGGGGATGAAACCTGGTTTATTGGCTCAGTCGATAATTGATAATGTTCCCGAAGATCAATTGAGCGTGTTAGAAGAATTCGCTTTAGACCCTGGTGCCACGGATAAATTAATCGCCATGCTACCGCCCGGTAGTGAAAAGCATTCGGCTTGGTTTACCGAATTGCGATTGGCTATGCTTGTCGAATTCGAAGCTATGCGTAGCGAAAACGTGGACGACGCCGCACCGACTGGTTAACCCACAATAAAAAACGCTGGACAAGGCCGGAGAGTACATTATTCTCCGGCCATGCCTTTAGCCACCCGCGTAACACTCCAAGCAATTCCAGACGGTCCTGCCGGTACGGCTGCGACACTGCGGGCAATGCGGCGTTTTGCTAAGGAAGGCGCGCGCAATATCATCATTCGCGAACAAGCATTAGCTTGCATTCGGGGTTTGCCCGGTCATAAGAATTTCAGCGGCCAAGTGCGCGCGTTGCATCGTTTTGTACAGACTAGAATTCAATATGTCCGCGATATTGTCGGTGTTGAAACGGTGCAGACACCGCAAATGACGTTGCGTTACGGTCAGGGTGATTGTGATGACCAAGCAACGTTAATGGCTGCGCTGTTGTTGTCCATCGGTCATCCGGCGCGTTTTGTAGCAATAGCCGTTATTCCTGGTGCGCCGTTTTCCCACGTTTACACTGAAACTCGCATAGGCCCGAAATGGTATCCGTTAGAGACAACGGAAAAATTCCCGGCTGGAAAACCTATGCAATTTGCTAGAAGAATGGTATTAACTTTATGAATTACACCGGCGCGTATTCAACGGAACTTGACGGCTTTATAAAGAAGGCTTTCAAGCCGGTTCGTAAAGTAAAAAAGGCGGTAGGCAAACCGCTGAATAAAGTAGTTTTCCGTCCGCTGCGGAAAGTGCGCCGTAAAATTGAGAGTACGATTATCCCAAAGCGCGTTCGGAAATTTACCGCGCGGCTAAAACGTAATCCCATTTTTAAGGTAGTTACCGCTGTAGCGTTGTCGGTTGTTGCGGCGGCTATCCTGGGGCCGATCATCGGTAAGATTGTCGGTAAGGTTGCTGGCGGATTAAAAACAACTGTTGGCACCGCCAAAGCCGCCCGTATTGGTAATGCGGCTAATAACGCTTCAAAAACCTATAAGAACGCCAAACGGGTTAAGGGTGCCGTTAATGTTGTTCGCGATTACAAGCAAATGAATCGTAACAAGCGCACGTTTAGAGCGCAGCGAAACGCCGCCGCTGCTGCAACTACTATCGCTGCTGTTGGCGCGGTGACACTGCCGACGTATTCCCCGGTTGGCGGTTCGATTGATACTCCGGCTATTTTTCAATTGGCGCGCGCCGAAGCCTTGAGCCAAATATCGGGTGACTTGGCGAAGATGACGCCGGAACAGCGTGAGGAAACTATCTGGCAGATTGAGGACGAAATACGCGATTTGCAGCGGGACACCGCCGCCGAAATTAACCGGCTCAATTCTCAGCGGCCAGCGGGAGTGCCTTCGTTACTTACACCGCGTCCGATGGCTGCCACCGGGTTAGACACCGATGCTTTGGTGGCTCAGGGTGACAGCTTGCGGCGTGATGACAATCTACAGGCCGACGCCGATCTAAATCGTGGGGAACCCGTCACGGCGGTCCTGGCAGCCGGAGCGCCGCCTACCAAGCCGGGTATTGGTTTTGGTTTGGCGATAAGTGCCTTGTTATTGCTGGCCGGTTAACTTTTAATTCTGAATCAGGGAATAAGATCATGGCAACGCTTAATAAACGCGAACAAGCGCAGCGCGCTTTCTTGGTATGGCTTCGTAACCGTCATCCGCGTATTTTTGCTTCGGTTAATAAAGATGCTGAATCCGCACAGATGGGCGGCCTTTTTGATTCAATCGGCAATGCTTTTTCAAAAATTGATTTCGAAAAAGTTTCCGACGGGATTACCAAAGCCGGTACGGCTTTTATTGCCGTAAAAGGTCAACGTGATTTGCTCAAAATAAATTTACGGCGCGCTAAGGCTGGCGAACCGCCGCTGGATTATGATTCGACTGGTATGCAACCGACAATCCGCACTAAGGTCGGTGTTGATTCTTCTATTCTGCTGGCTGGTGGCGCGGCGCTGGTGGCATTTTTCCTGCTGAGGAAGCGATAACGTGAGTAATGGACCGCCAACCCGTGGCAGTACGAACAGCGCAAACAATGCGAACAGCGAACAGCTTTCGCAATTGGGGCGCGCGGTCAGTCTGTTCCAGATGCGTTACTCGCAATTTAAGGCACTTTCGCCGCGTGAAATTCCCGCTGATATGCGTCGCGAATACGATTCCATTGCGCGTAAATCCCTGGTAATTGCTGCGACGATAGATAAAGTCTTAGGTGGTGTTGACCGCGCTAAATCGTGGGTTGGATTGGGTTTTGCATTCCCGTTTATTCCGGTGGCAATAGCCTTATCGGCGGCGGCTGGAATTTTGGGTGCGTATCGCTTGCTAGATAATTTCATGATTCGCGTCGGCGCGCGGCGCGCAATGGACGCTAACCCTGGCATGACTTATGCGGAAGCGTTAGTGGCGGCCAAGTTACCAGATAAACCCGGTTTCCTGGCGAAGATTGGTAATAATCTAACTCTTATCGCCGTCGCATTCGGTGCTATTTATTTACTGTCTCGAAGGTAAAACAGTGTCATGCCCAAAAACGCCGGAGATATCACTACCATTGCACCCACCGCTGGAACCGGAACAGCGCGCCGCCGTGGTAAAAAGCGCGGTGCGAAATCTATCAGATCTGCTGCGAAACTTCAGCCGCGTGCCGCCGCCCGAAAGTCACCGGCGGGGAAATCCGGGACCGCATCGAAAAAGCAAGCGCGTAACACGAACCCCGTAAGTTATCCGAATATAGATAAATCCGCTTTCCGCCGTGGTGAGTATGTTGGTTATGCTAACGGTAATTGGATTATTAGGAGTACCGGCAATGGCTGGCAGGCTATTCACCGGGACAACCGCGCCGCGCCATTTATCACCGGGGAAACCCTGGGTGAAATATCGCAACAGTTAGAAGCCTACGCTTTAAGCGCCGCTAAATTAGAGCGACGGTCGAACCCCGTAGAAAACGAATTGCGTTTTATTGTCGTCATTCGCGGTTTTGACAATCATATTTTTTACTGGACCGGCGATAAATTTACCGTAGACAGAAAATTTGCGGGTTTGTTTAGTGAAAAAGCTGCAACCGTGCTGGCTAACACTGCCGCCGCAAAGAATCGCACCCGCCCGGTTGCAGTAGTGCGCGAAGATCAGACCCAGAAAGAAATCGGCAAGTTTGTGACAGCGAGGCTCCGAAAATGAACAAAAAATTAATTGGTTGGTTTAAGCCGAAGATTAAGAAAGCGCCGAATCATTATTATATTGAGGATTCGCTAACTGTTGCTAGCAAATATTGGGACGGAACAGATAGCGGTAGTAAATCCTGGGTGCGCGATTTAGCAAAAGCGGCGGCTTTTCCTAGTCGGATTCAGGCTCAGGAAATCGCTCAAGAATTGGCCGACAAATTGCAGTCCCTACTGTATGTGACTTCGGATAAATCCTATGCTTTTATTCACGCGCGCCCTGATATGGGTGCGAAGCGTGCGGGAGCAATGCGGGTGGTACGGAAGAAAAACCCGAAGGCTAGGGGAGTAGTGTCGTCTTTACTTACCGAAGCGCAAAAGGCGGTTGGATCTTTGCATGACCGAATTAGCGAAGTAAGACTCGGCCCTATTGTTGGTAACGTTGAAACCATTAAATTTAATTTTGACGGTCGGCCCTACGTCGGGAAGATGCTAGGGCGCAATCGTGATATGGTTTTAGGGCATGGGGTCGCGTATGACATTGCCTTAGCGGTTCGTGTTCTGTTGGATGGTGATGCGAGGCCGAATAGTTCGCTTCTATCTTATGATCTGGTTTCTGAATTCCTGAAAGAAGCTAACCAGGGCATTACCAAGGCTTCGCGGGTGCGTAAACGTGATCTGGTGGGGGAATTCCTAAAAGAAGCTAACGAAGGTATTGCAAAGGCTCCCCGGTCGCGTAAAAGAAACCCCGTGCCTCTCTCACGCGCCGCAAGTCTACGGGCAAGCAAGGCAAGGTTTAGAAATTTCCGTGGTGATGAAGCTGCTACGGTCAAGCAAGTGCAGGTATCGACCCCGGCTAGTGCGATGACGGTAGGGGAACTTGACGGGGTTTTGTATACAACTCGCCGTGACGGCAAGGTTGAAAAATACGTTCATAATTTTCGTAAGAAAAGCCGCCCGCTACTGGCCGCAAGTGATGACGGTGCATCTATTCATATTATCGGCGGAAAATATGAATTCACAGAACGCGGCATTGTTGATAAATGATCGCGATAATTAGGAGACTAAAATTATGGCTAATATGCTTCTTGTAAATCCGCGCAAGCGCCGCGCCAAGCGTCGCGTTAAGGCGCGCACCAAGCGCCGCGCGTCGGCACCGCGCAAGCGGCGTTCTGCCCGTAGCGTGACTAGCCGTCGCGCGCGGAACCCGATTCGGTACGCGCGAAAGACGCGGCGCGCTCGCCGTCGCAATCCGATCAACCTTAATCTACGTTCGATTCAGAGTCAGGTTATGGATGCGGCCACGGGTGCTGCTGGCGCGGTGGCGCTGAGTGTTGCCCTGGGTTATCTGCCGATTCCGGCTCAGTTCAAAACCGGCACTTTTGCGCCGGTGACTAAGGGCGCGGTAGCGATTGGCTTGGGTATGTTGCTAGCGAATGTCGTTAAAGGCAGTACCGCCGCGCGTATGACTCAGGGCGCGCTGACCGTAATCCTGGCCGATGTTATGCGCGGGCTGGTTTCACAGTTCGCTCCGAATATCACCCTGGCCGGTGACAGCGTGGACTATTACCAGGACGACGCAATGAACGCCTACGGCGACGGCATGGGTTATACGGGGTCCGGTTTTGATCCTGGCGGCGCTATGGGTGATTATCTGCCTGATATTTCTAACGGTGCTTCTTTCGACACTTCTATGGGTGCTTACGCGGACGGTTCGGGTAGTTTTTAATCCATAACTTTCTGTATTAGTAATTTTAACGGTTGCAAAAACGAATGAACCGCAACATTTAATTTAAGGAAATAATGTAATGAATAATCTAGGCCCGCTTACGCCGTACAACCCGCCCAACATGAACCAGCTTCGCGACTACAACGTAAACCGTGAAGGACAGGTAGAAGTAATCTGGCAGCCGACCTATGACTATCTGACATACGCCGCCGCCGGTCAGTCGCAGCTTACTTTTTTCCAGCGTACTGTTGGTTCTGGTGGTACTACTTACGCTGATACCAATATGTTGGCCGCCGGTCAGTTCCCGCGCCCGCAAGAATTCCTGGTGACAGGGGTTCAGATTATTGTGGCTCAGTCCGCATTGCCGTCTGTTGTTGGTACTGCCGCTGCTCTTCTGTCAAATGTTAATGACTTGTTTGAAATGCTGGTGCTGCCGTCCTGGCTGGAATTGACGATTGGCAGCAAGGTATATCTTCGGGATGGCCCGTTGCTGAAGTATCCGCAACAGTTCCGGCTGATGCCTTCTACTCAGCTTGCCGCCACGTTCACGGCTCAGGCTTACATGGCGACGGATTATTGTGCCGCTGCTGGTAAGTATTACGCCATTACCCCGGTTAAAATTCCTGCTAATCAGAATTTTTCCGTCACACTTAATTGGCCGACTGTTACGGCTATTACCGCCGCTACGCGTATCGGCGTTATCCTGGACGGTTTCCAGTATCGGCTGAGCCAGTAAATATTAGACTGTAAGACTTGGGAAGGTGAAACCGTGGCGCGTCTTTTTAGCTGTCACTAATCATGACGCGCCACGGTGACGCTAACTAAAATTTTGATGATAGTGCCAAATATCAGGAATATATAATTATGAATGCCGGGCAAGTTAAAGGTTTGCGTGATTTTTATACATACGTTGCAACTGCGACCGCGCTGGCTGCTGCTGGTAACGCAACAACGTCAATTCAGATTGAAGCGGATTCTGATTTCTGGTTGCAGAAACTTAGCTTTTACGCGATTAATTCCGCGTCTAGCGCGGTTGTAGCATCGCCTAATGTCCGCGTGTTGTTGACCGACACTGGTTCTTCTCGAAATCTTTCTAACTCGCCGTTGCCCGTTGCGTCTTTCGCTGGTACTGGTGCGCTACCTTTCATTCTGCCTAATCCGCGTCTTTTCCGGCGAAATTCAAGTATTCAGGTGGCCTTCACGTCATTTGAGGCTGCTATCGGTATTACGCTAAATCTGCTGTTGATTGGTGTTAAGCATTACGAAGCGTCTAATTAATCGCAAAGGAATTAGTTAAGGAAATTAAATAATGTCGCGAAATAGGCGCACTGTACGCGGCCCACGGTTGGATGATTCCTATCCGCTGGCTGAAGATAGAACGCAACCTGAATCGAGCGGCGTCGGTGAACAAGAATATTCCCGTAATGACGATAGGGAAATTGTTAGTTATCGCCGTGAACCGATTGCCGGTCAAGTCATCGGAGCGCCGTCCCGCATCCCTGGGTGGCAAAATCCATTTACTCAGGTAGTTATCGCTTTTTCTGTAGATACAACCAGCATTCGAATTCTTCCCGCTAATTTTAAGCGAACTTATTTGCTGATTCAAAATAAATCGGCTGATGTTATCTATGTAAACTTTGGTCAGAATGCAACGGTTCTGGGTGGCGTTCTGATTTCGGCTGGCGGCGCTTATGAACTAATCGGCGGCGCTGTAGGTGGCTCCCACGTTCCCGCTGATGACATTTATATTATTGGTGGTTCTGTTGGTTTGCTTGGTGTAGTGGTCGAAGGTATGTTGGTAGCACGCTGATGCCGATATCTGGTGGTGTTGGCGGCGGTGGCGGTGGATACTTCGCACTATCTAACACAAATAGAATAGTCGGCAGTAACGCTGGCTCAGGTAATGCGTCTAATGATGTTTTCTTTGGCGGGCTAAACGCCGGAGCGGCTAATGCCGGTACGCGAAATATCGGTATTGGAACTGAGGCTTGCAGACAAGCGTTTACTACAGACCTAATAGTTATTGGCTACAACAACCCGCGTTCGATGGGAATTGATGGTAGTAACGCTGGCGGCGTTTTAATCGGTTCTGGAATCCTGGCAACGTTTGGCCCTGCTACTGCCACGCGGGATGTTATCGACAATGTTCTAATCGGTCAAAAGATCCTAGGAGTTATAAACCCGAATGGCGGCGTTTTAAGTAACGTTGTTATAGGCGGCGCTGAGACACTGAAAGGATTAGAGGATCAGGGCGCTACACCAACAACTAACGTTCTAAATGCTTCGGTAGTGGTAGGGATGCGAACGGGTGCAGCGATAGACCGACGCGGCGGAATATCAGACACGGTTTTAATCGGTTATTCTGTTGGTGATACGCCAGCCGTTAGTGACCCCGACGGTTTTAACATCGCGCTACAATATTATTCTAGCGTCGGTGTCGGCGCTGGTGCGCTACAAGCGCACGCCGGAACTAACTTGGTGGCTGTTGGCGCTTTTGCTTTAGGCGGTGCGGGTTTCCGTGTTGGTTCAGGTAGCGGAGCGCGCCCCGGTAATTCTAGTGATAATGTTGCTGTTGGTTCTAGTTCTGGCGAAGTATTGTGCGCCGGTACTGGCAACGTATTTTTAGGCAGTGTAGGCGCTCAAGGTTTAACTTCGGGTTCGGATAATATTTTAATTGGTGTTTCGACTGCCTTACCTTCGGTTGGTTTAGGGCAAAATAGTCGCAACATACTTATCGGTTCGCGCGCTGGAATTGTCGCACCGGCGGCAGCTACAACCAGCACGGATAACATTTTTATTGGTACCCTGGCCGGTAAAGAATTCGCCGCGACTGTAAATAATAAATTTACGCTTGAACATTTTGACAGCGCGCTTAATGCATTCGCGCGCCCGTTTCTTTATGGGGAACTGGATCAGGGCAATCTGATGTTGGGACGCGCTGAAGATGCAAGCGGCCCGCTGTTGCGCGGCTTTAACGGTGGGACTAACACGTTTATCCTGCAACCTGGAACCGCACCCGGCGCGTTGGCGGGGAAGGTGGGGCTTTACGTCACTGAAACCGCCGGAGTATTTTCGCTTCGGTGTATCGGACCTAGCGGAGTAGCGACCGTAATCGCTACGGGTCTATAATAGGAAAAACAATGAAACCCAAAAATATAGTGATGACAATATCAGTGGCTCAGGTAAATTTAATTAAACAATTACTTGAGGCGGCGTCTTTTAAGATTGAAGCCTGTAAGGACGCGGCAGATTTGCACGCTGACTTAACGGCTGTTCTTGAGAGTGAAGCTGCTAACATCTAATGCCTATATTTAATCAACATCCGCAAAGTATCCGCGTTGCTGGAACCGGAAATAACGCATTAGGCGCGTTCGGTTACGTTTTTACTTTTCCAGTTAGTACCGAATTTTTCCAAAATCGCAATCAATACGCGCGCTTTTTCTATGCGTTCGGCACTTACACTACAACTTTAACCGCTGGCACTCGCTTGCCAGCAATATTTTTTTCCAAAGGTGGCATTACATATTGGTCCTATGAATGGCCTAATCTAACGACAACAAATATTGATGTTGGATTGCCAGCCGCCGGAACCACGGTGGGCACTGGTGTCACGGGTCGCGTGCGCGCTTGGCCGCCGGAAGGTTTACTGGTTCAACAAGGGGACACTATTTTCGTAACGGATTTGGGTGTGATAGACCCGCTTGATCTTTTTGGTATCGCGTTTACTTTCGAGTTATTTTAATGCCAATCCGAATCGCACAATTGGAACCAGGGTTAGAGTACGCGGAAGCGCGGCGGTTAGTCTTAGGGGTAAATGAATACATTACCGCTGTAAATTATGACGCTAACACGGGTGCAGTAACCGTGCGTTTTAATGAGCCGCCGAAGCCGGAGCCGGTGCAAATCCCTGATGGAAAATCGGAAATTTTTGAAACCGAAGTGTTGTCGAAATTGGGGACGCTATCGGTAAATCTTAGAGCGGTCGCACTGGATCTGGATAAAATAACGCCAGCGGATGCGGTGATTGCGCCGCTTGCGCTGTTATCAGAACCCGCACCAGAACCAGCGCCCGCGCCCGCGCCCGGATTCTTCGCTAGACTGTTTGGAGCGTAATTATGAACACGCGGGAAATTCTTTTAATAGGACTGCTGGCGACGCTGGCATTTTGGAAGCGGGGCGAAATTGTGACAACTGCTGGAAAAATTACGCGCGGGATTTCACGCGGGTTGAGGAATAATAACCCTGGTAACATTCGGCACAGTTCGGCTGCATGGATGGGGAAAGCCGTTGCACAAACAGATGACGAATTTGTGACCTTCAGCGAAGCGGCTTACGGCTTGCGCGCGCTAGGGGTAACACTGCGAACATATTTTAATAAACACAAATTGCGGACGGTGCGCGGAATTATTAACCGATGGGCACCGCCAAATGAAAACAATACGGTTGTTTATATTAATAATGTAGCCAAGGCGCTACAGGTTGAACCAGATTCACCGCTGGATTTTAACCGTCAACTGCCTTCGCTTATGGCTGCAATTATTAAACATGAAAACGGTTCGCAGCCGTACAGCATGAACACAATTCGACAAGCAATAGCGATGATGTAAGGGGGAAGATTTATGAAAGTTATTTATACTGCGGTTGTTAGTTTACTTTTGAGCGGCGCTAGCATGATGACGCTATCAGGGTGCGCGCTGTTGTATGAAGGCGCTAACGAAGTAGCGCAAGGGGTCGGCGAAGGTGTTGGATATTATTGCAACAATACCGATGTTTTTGTCAGGGAACAATTCGGCACCCTGGTTAATAGTTACGCTCAACCAAACTCGATAACCGTAACCTGTATTAACGGTTATCGCTTGGATTCAGCGCCACTGTTCCCGCCATTGCCGTCACCAGTTTCACCTTAAGGAAATTATGGAAATGGACCCCACCGGAATTCCACAAAGTCTAGACGATATTCTGAAATTGGGACAAGTTCCCGTCGGTGTCATGACGCTTTATATTCTTTATCAAATCATGGTGAAGATTGAAAAAATGGTTTCACGAATTGAAACCGTTTTGGAAATTGTGACGCGAAAATGAACCGCCATGTAGTGCGCGTCTATAAAGGCAGCCACCTACAAGCGGCTAGCGTTGCCTGTAATGTAGATCCTGGCCCCGCCGGAGTAGTCCGGCTTCGGTTCTGCCGGGATAACATGACCGTTGACCTATCACCCGCTGTAGCAGCCCGCGTGGGAGAGGCAGCGCGTAGGGCTGCCCTGGTACCAACCCCAAGGGTAAGGATGCGCTGAGCATGATTTGGCTGGTACGGCGGTTGCTTAAGGTGCTGGTGCGGCGGGCTTCGAATGAGGCGCTTCGCGCGTCTTTCAGGCAGGCTAATCAGCCATCTGTAATCCCGTCACCAGCCGTTTTTAATTGTCCCGCTGGCCGAAAATGCATGGAATTGTGTGAGACTTGTAAAAACCAAACTGAGGATAAAACATGAGCGGACCAGGAAAATTTCAAGGTGAGGCCGACTGGGTTGCTTATTTTTGGGAAGATACGGCAAGCCTTGCCGACCCGTCTAACGAATATACAACCGGCGATGGTTTTTATGTTGCGGTGGAATTGACCGATGACGATAAGAAAAAATACCCAAAAATTAAGGACGAATACGGCGTCATCTTAAGCGAAGATACTCAGGGTTTCGTAACTGCTGAATTGTATGAAGATAAAAAAGAATATGATGACGCGGTTTCTGAGTTAGAAGAAATCCAGACAGATTACCTGGGGGAAGATGGTGAGTAATGTTACCTATGAAACATACACGGTTAAAGAAGGGGATACGCTCGCGAAAATTGCAGTATTCCTTTGGGGAGATATATTTCGGTGGCGTAAACTGGCTGAAGCTAACGCCATTTCTGACCCGTTTACGCTTAAGGTTGGGCAGAAAATATTAGTTCCAGTAAACACTATCCCTATTAAAATTAAAGACGGCGTGCGTATGAATATTTCCCCGCTGATAATTATCCTGGTGGGAATTGTCATTTACGTTATGCTGAGGAAGTCAAAAAGGTAATGGCGTCCTACGTCTGTAGGCGACCATACGGTAATGGACACCAGCGCGAAAACTTGTTAACGTTCGCGCGTGAATACTTCAGTGGTCATCCGCATAGAAACCGAAACCGGCGCTTGCTTGCGTCGGCTTCGAGCATTCAGGGATGATAAGGGTAACGTTGTCATGCCGGACCTTGAACGGTTGACGCGGCACGAACTGCTGAGAGTAGTAGATCTGCAAAAGGTAGCGGGATTGGCTGAGTCTAACGACGATTGATAATTGTCGCCTAGTAGTTACACGGTATTACCGTGCTGAAAACCCGCCGGGAACCCGGCACCGTTAGGGAATCCGGTGCCGGGTTTTTGTTTATGGGTAATGCCAAACCCCATTAGAAGCGCAGCCTACATAGATCCACCGGCTGAAATGACCAATTATTTCCGAAGGCGCTGGAACATAAATAAGATAAGCGGCGTAACCTTCGCGACGGTAAACCCTGGCGGTAGCCATATGTTGCGAGGACATTAATTCAGCTTCGGCTATCGCTTCGGGGAGCGTAGATGTTCGCTCGATTGATTTAAGCATTTTTAGGTTTACTCCAGTCTATCTGCTGTCTAACAGCTTTAAGCGCGCTGTTAATCCGAAGCATATGCGCATCAAAATTAACTAGCTGTTCGGGATCTGGGTGCCCGACGTAAGCGCCGCGCCAATCGCGGGCCATATCACAAGCTAACTTAAGCGCAGCGTAATTATCACGGGTGATTTTCTTAGCCATAGGTCCAAACTCCATTTATAGCGCGTCCGGTAAACGTGGTTTTAGCTTCAGTTAACCACATGATTTCTTTTATGGTCGGTGCAGTTAGCAGTAAATATGTGGCACTTGGTTTGTTGTAGTAGACGATAACTTCTATACCCCGATGTTTGGAAAAGGTGACAGCCATTTTCACGGCGTTAGATAAACCTACTTTCTTATCTACTAACATTTTGAGTTCACCAATTTCATAGTAACGCGGAATCCCAATTCATCTAATACGATGCTTTCTGTACCAGGGATTCGCTCTAAGAAAACACTAGCCGGGTTTCCATTATTGAATGCAGGAAACACGCCGAAGAAAACGATAGGCATTGTCTTTATATCGTCCGGCTCGATCATCCAATAATTATCGAACAGACAAGCGACACCTATACGCTTTCCATCAACCGCGACGACGTAAGAAGCGTTCGGTAATGCGGGGCGCGCTGTTAGCTGTATTTGCATAGCGGGAATACCTATAAATAATTAGTACACGCTGATATTAGCGTGAATTCATATACATTTGTGGAATTTTATGTGCGCGGTTATGCGGAATTACATTAAAAATAATGCTTGACAGGTGGCATGAAAGTGTGGTGTCTGCAATGCGTGGTCCCTATG
>Ga0163144_10012154_pt1 | contig 18123 bp, 15 predicted proteins | sample OliLak19BULKMAT1_FD_123175 | JGI IMG/M metagenome (GOLD analysis project Ga0163144, IMG submission 123175) | Freshwater microbial mat bacterial communities from Lake Vanda, McMurdo Dry Valleys, Antarctica - Oligotrophic Lake LV.19.BULKMAT1 | ecosystem: Environmental > Aquatic > Freshwater >... | reverse complement strand
GGGCGCCATCGCGCTCGCGAACAACGGCGCCGACCTCGTGCGGGAGGGCCGCGTCGACGAAGGCCGCGCGCGCCTCGAGCAGGCGCTGTCCCACGACAAAGGCCAGTCCCTGATCTATGAGGACCTGGGCCTCGCGGCGCGGCGCCAGGGACGCGAGGACGAGGCTCGCGCCGCGTGGCGGCTGGGGCTCGCGCGGGCGCCGTCCCCCGCCTTGAGCGCTCTCCTCGGCGCCTCGCTCGCGGCCGACGGCGGCCCTCATCTGGCCGCCGGCGTCATGCTCCTGCGCTCCGCGCTCGAGGTCCACCCCGCGCAGGCCGTCTGGCGCGCGGACCTCGCGGACGCGCTCGAGCGCTCGGGACGGCTCCGCGACGCCGAGGGCGCGTACGCGGCCGCCCTCGTCCTCGAGCCCGGCTTCGGGCGCGCGCACAACAACCTGGGCCTGGTGCTGGAGCGGCTTGGACGGCCCGCCGAGGCGGCCGCTCATTTTCGCGCGGCGCTGCGCGATCCCGCGGTCCGGGCCGAAGCGAACCACAACCTGGGCGGCGCGCTGATGCGAGAAGGGCGCCCCGCGGAGGCCGAGAGCCGCTTTCGCGAGGCGCTGCGCGTGGACCCCTCGCTCGCGCGGTCTCGCGTGAACCTCGGCAACCTCCTCGCGCGGCGCGGCGACCTGCGCGGCGCCGCGGCGCTCTATCGCGCCGCGCTCAAGACGGATCCGCGCTCCATCGAGGCGCGCGAGAACCTCGGCGCGATCGCCCCTTACCTGCGGCGCTAGCCGATCGGCAGGCGGGCCTGCACCTCGAGCAGCAGAGCGTCGCGGTCCGAGCTCGACAGCGCGTGCAGCGGCACGATGAACCAGAGGTCGCGCGCGTCGAGCAGCAGATGCCCGTCTCCCCGCACCGCGCGCCGCACCGCGGCCCACTCGCGGAACAGGCGCTCGTCGCCCGACGCCATCTCGAGGCCCGCGGGCGTCAGGGTCAGCGTGCGCGGCCCCGGCTCGCGCTTGGACAGCAGCTGCCGCGCGAGGCGCGAGCGCACCCAGCGCAGCGCCCCGTCGGGATCGCGCGTGACGGACCAACTCACCGCGAACAGCACGACCCAAAGCGGAGGAAGCCCGAACAGGACGAAGAGGACCCAAAGCGGCACGGCCTGCAGCGGCACGCCGAGATGCGCGAGCCTCGTCCAGAACACCGCCTCGAGGTAGATCATCATCGCGAGCGCGACGAACATCAAGCCCCACACGAGCCTTAGCAGCCCCGGCCGGACGGCCTTGGCCTCGTCGTTAGGCCGGACGAGCGCCTCGACGCCCTCGGCCACGTCCTTGGCCGTCAGGTCGAACTCGAGCTTGAGCATGCCGCATCATAGGACGCCGCGGCCGAGAAAGCAATAGCGGCGGCGTGACTTGCCCGCTCAGCCAAAAGTTGTAAACTTCGTCGATGATCGTCCTAAAGGTCAATGGAGAAACGCGCAGGGCGGAAGTCGATCCGGAGACGCCCCTGCTCTGGGTCCTCCGCGACGCGCTCGAGCTCACCGGGACGAAGTTCGGCTGCGGCCGCGGGTTATGCGGCGCCTGCACGGTCCTCGTCGACGGCGAGGCGGTTCGATCATGCGTGACGCCCGCGAACGCGCTGGCGGGAAGGTCGGTGACGACGATCGAAGCGCTCGCCGGCTCGCCCGAGCATCAAGCGCTGATCCAAGCGTGGGTCGACAACCAGGTCGCGCAGTGCGGCTATTGCCAGCCCGGCCAGATCATGACCGCGGCGGGGCTTCTGGGGAGAAAGCCTAATCCCACGGACGGCGAGATCGTCGCCGAGATGGCCGGGAACCTCTGCCGCTGCGGCACCTATAATCGGATTTGCCGCGCCGTCCGCTCGGCGGCCGACGCCCGCCGCGGCTGATGGACCTCTCCCGCCGCGATTTCATCCGGCTGAGCTTGGCGGTCGGCGCCGGGCTCCTCATCGAGGTCCGGTCCGCCGCCGAGCCGCCGGACGGGGCGTATGCCCCCAACGCATGGATCCGCATCGGCGTGGACGGCGTCGTCACGATCATCCTCGCCAAGTCGGAGATGGGTCAGGGCGTGATGACCGCGATGGCGATGCTCGTCGCGGAGGAGCTCGAGTGCGACTGGTCCTCGATCCGGGTCGAGGCGGCTCCCGTCGACTCCGTCTACATCGATCCGAAGATCGGGACCCAGTCCACCGGCGCCAGCTGGAGCGTTTCGTCCTCGTGGAGGCCGCTGCGCGAGGCGGGCGCCGAGGCCCGTGAGCTTCTCATCGGGGCCGCGGCCCGGCTCTGGGGCGAGGCTCCCTCCGCATGCTCGGCGTCCGGCGGCTTCGTCACGCACGCCGCGAGCGGCCGGCGCGCGCCTTTCGGTGAGCTGTCTCGGCTCGCGGCCGCGGCGCCCCCTTCTCCGCGAGCCGCCGTCGAGCTTAAGCCTCCCGAGCGCTTCACGCTGATCGGCAAGCCGCTGGGCCGGCTCGATCAGAGGCTCGCGGCCACTGGAGCGAAGACCTTCGGCATCGACGTGCGCGTCCCAGGAAGCCTCGTCGCCGTCGTGGCGCGCTGTCCCATGTACTACGGCGCCCTCGATCGCTTCGACGCGTCGCGCGCCCTGAAGCTGCGCGGCGTCCGCGGCGTATTCGAGATCGCGTCCGGCGTCGCGGTCGTCGCCGACGACTATTGGTCCGCGCTCAAGGCGCGCGAGGCGCTCACGATCGAGTGGAAGGAGCCCCGCCGGCGGCCCCCTTACCTCGACAGCGGCGCCATGTCCGAGGGCTTGGACCGGATCGGGCGCGAAGCGGGCAAGACCTTGCGAAGCAGCGGCGACGTCTCGCGGGCCGAGGCCTCGGCCGCCAAGATCGTCGAGGCGGTCTATGACCTTCCCTATCTCGCCCACGCGACCGCGGAGCCGATGAACTGCACGGCGCGGATCGGGCCGGACGGCTGCGACGTCTGGGTCCCGACCCAGAACCAGACCACCGCGCAAAAGACGGCCGCGGCCGTGAGCGGGCTGCCGCTGGCGAAGGTGCGGGTGCATACGACCTTCCTCGGGTGCGGTCTGGGCCGCCGTACGCGCGCCGACTTCGTCGCCGAAGCCGTGGAGATCGCGATGAAGGCCTCTCGTCCCGTGAAGCTCATCTGGACGCGCGAGGACGACTTCAAGCACGGCTTTTTCCGGCCCGCGACCCGGCATCGGCTTCGCGGGGCGCTGGACTCGCGCGGGCGCCTCTCCGCATGGACGCATCTCGCGTCGGTGCCCACGGCGTCGCCGGCCTACGCCCTTGGAAGCGCGTCGTTCGGCTACGAGATTCCGCACGTGAAGGTAGTCCATGCCGGGATGAATTTCGGCGCGCCGACCGGGGCATGGCGCTCCACGGGGTATTCGAACAACGTGTTCGCCTCCGAAAGCTTCATGGACGAGGTCGCGCACGCCGCGGGCGCCGATCCGCTGCGCTTCCGTCTCGACCTCCTCCGCCGCGCGCCTCGCCAGAGGGCCGTGCTCGAGACGGCCGCGCTGCGCGCGCGCTGGGGCGAACGGCTTTCCTCCGGGCGGGGCCGCGGGCTTGCCAGCTTTGATTTCGGCGACGGGGCGGTCGCCGTCGTCGTGGAAGCGTCCGTGTCGCCCGACGGCGCGATCCGGGCGGAACGGATCACCGCGGCCGCGGACTGCGGCGCCGTCGTCAACCCCGGAATCGTCGAGGCTCAGCTCGAGGGCGCGATCGCGATGGGCCTCTCGTCGGCGCTCATGGAGCGGATCACCCTGAAGGACGCGCGCGTCGTCGAATCCAACTACCACGATTATCCGATCCTGCGCGCCGACCGGATGCCCCCCGTGGAGATTCATCTCGTCGCGAGCAAGGCCGAGCCGTCCGGCATCGGCGAGGCGGGCGTTCCCGGAGTGGCGCCGGCGCTCGCGAACGCGGTTTTCGCCGCGGGCGGCGGCCGGGTGCGCGCCCTCCCGATGCGGCCGGCCTAGCGCGGGGATAGACGAGGAAGCCCCGGGCCTTGGAGCCCCGGGGCTTCTGTTTTCCCTGGTGAGGGAAGAGCTTAGAGCGGGAAGAAGAGCTGCGAGCCGTACGCGACGACCATGACCTGGACCGGGCCCTTGCCGGCGTTGACGGTCACGAAGCCGTTGTAGGCCTCGACCTGCGCGTTGCCGGCCTCGGTCATCACGGTGACGGCCAGGCCCTCGGCCGGGCGGATCTCCTTGATCTTGAGGTCCGGGTTCCTCGTGAGGCACTTGCCGTAGATCTTCACGAAGTCGGCGCCGCTGCGCACGTCGCGGACGACGGTGAGGAGCATGCAGCCTTCGATCGCCTTCTGCAGCGTGCTGATCGCGGTCGGCAGGATCTCGTCCTTCGTCATGACCTTCACGAGATGGCCGAGCAGGCGGCCCTGGCGGCGGCCGATCGTGGAGACGAGGTCGCGGTGGCCCTTCGAGCCGGCGGCCATGTCGGTCTTGATGAGCAGGCCGGCCTTGCCGGGCTGGCCGCTCTGCGGCGCGGAGAGGAAGCCGGGCTCGGCGATCGCCTTCGACGCGTACTTCTTCGAGACGGCCGCGAGGCAGGGCTGCACGAGATCGGCGGCCTCGTCGAGGTTGAACGGGCGGAGCGTCTTGATGTCGAGCACGCCGCACTCGCCGATGCCGGCGAACGCGTCCTCGGCGACGAAAGGGTGAAGGGAATCGACGACCTGGCTCTCGAAGGACTGGGCGAGAGCGGAAGACGCGGCGATCAGCGCGGCGACGACCAGGAAGGTTTTCTTCATGAGCCCATGATGCCCGAAAGGCCTATGTAAGCTGTAGGACTTTAGTCAATCCGCGCGGTTGATCCAGATCAACTGTGGGGTTGTGTCGGGGCTTTAGCGTTTAGAACTTGACGGCGGGAGCCTTGGCCGCTTCGGGAGCCGCCGCGAAATACGGGCGCTCCTTGAAGCCGCTGAAGCCCGCGATCAGCGCGCCGGGGAAGCGCTTGATCGAGGTGTTGTAGTCCCGCGCGGAGTTGTTGAAATCCATGCGCGCGACGGCCACGCGGTTCTCGGTGCCCTCGAGCTGGACCTGCAGGTCGCGGAAGCCCTGCGTGCTCTTGAGCTCGGGGTACTTCTCCACCACGACCATTAGGCGCGAGAGCGCGGACGACAGGCCGCCCTGCGCCTCCTCGAACTTCTTGAACGCCGCGGGATCCTCGAGGACGTCCTTGCCGACCGTAACCTGGCCGACCCTCGCGCGGGCCTCTACGACGGCGGTCAGCGTGTCCTTCTCGAATTTGGAGGAGCCCTTCACGACCTCGACCAGGTTCGGCACGAGGTCCGCGCGGCGCTGGTACTGGTTCTCGACCTGCGCCCAGGCCGTGCTCACGGCTTCGTTCTTGCCGACGATCCCGTTATAGGCGCCGACCGCCCAGAGGGCGACGACGAGGACGGCGACGGCGATGGCTCCGGCGATGGCTCCGAAAATTTTCATACCGCGATTATATATCACTTCCAGCCGGCGCAGCGCTTCGAGACCCATTGGTAGAGCGCGGGCGTGTCGAGCTCGGCCTGCGCGCGTGCCAGCTTCTCTTTATAGGAGGAGTAGACCGGCGCGACGATCTTGCGGATCTTCTCGTTGAGCGCGGCCTCCGCCGCGGGGCGGTCCGCGGCCTCGAGCGGGTTGCCTCGCGCGGGGAGCCAGCGGGCCGCCGTCAGCGCCGCCTCGACGCGGCCGGCCGCGTCGGTCAGCTGCTCGCGGTACACGCGCTCGTGCTCGCGCTCGTGCGCGAGAATGGCTTGGAACTCGCACGAATTCTCGTGATACTCCCGCGGCACGAAGATGTGGACGCTCTTGGGGGCCAGGTCGACGGTCACCTCCTCGAGCCATAGGCAGGTCCGGCCGCGGCTCGTTTCCGCGTTCGCGAGCGTGCGAAAGGCCAGCTGATGCTCGACCTCGGTCAGCCCCTGCGCGGTCGCGGAGCCCATCACCGCGTTCGCCTCGGCCTTGACCTCGGCCAGGCTCAGGTCGCGCCGCATGACGGTGACAGGCACTCCCGCGTGCACGCGGATGAGCCCCGTCCGGTCGAACGCGGGATCATGCGGGCAGGCGGCGGACGCCCGCGGATCGGAACGCCCGCAGCCGGCGAACAGCAGCGACAGGAGCGCGGCTCGGCGCACTAATACTTGATGCGGTGGAGGTCGAAGTTCTTGCCGCCGAGCACGACGGATTTGGCGTACGCGCGCTTGATGCGGGCGGGCAGGAGCTTCGCCACCTCGCCCGTGACGAGGATCTCGTCCGCGGCGGCGAGGTCCTCCCCGATCTTGGCGGCGATGTTGATCTTGTCGCCGAAGACGGCGTCCTTCAGGCGCAGGAAGCTGCCGTGGTGGAACCCCACGCAGAGCTGGAACTGGTCGCGGTCCGTCTTGTTCGCGTTGAACTTGGCGAGCGCGCGCTGGATCGCGATCGAAGCGTCGACCCCGCGCGCCGGCTTGTCGAAGACGGCGAGCAGGTTGTCGGCCCCGTGCGAGATCACGTCGCCGCCGTGCTTGCGCACGATCGGCTGGACGCGGTCGTAGACGGCCGTCATCACGGCGAGGAAGTGCAGGATGCCGTACTCGTGCGTGCGGCGCGTGAAGCCGGAGGAGTCGCACATCATGATCGTCGCCTCGCGCACGCAGAGGCTCTCGATGTCCCGGTCCATCGCGTCCGCGTTGGCCTTGGTCCGGCCGCGGAGGCGGGAGAACAGCTGCTCGGAGGAAATCGGCTTCTTCTTCATGGAGCGATTTTAGCATTCGAAGTGGGACCTTTGGTTCGCGCGGCGGGGCCTATCGGCCCTTACGCCGCGCTTGGGGACGCGCTACAATCTAATGGACTTCTGGAGGTCACACGTGAAATTATTCGCCCTTGCCGCCCTGCTTCTGGCCGTGCCCGCCGCCGCCCAGGATCGCGCCGCTGAGATCGATTTCGAGAACGCCCTTCACGAGCTCAAGTCCGTCCAGAGCCGCGCCGCGGTCGAGCGCACGCTCGTCGCGATGAACGACGGCGTCGAGGCCGGCGAGCGCGTGGTCTCCTATATTCGCGACCGCGGCATCGAAGTCGCCGTGATGGAGCAGAAGGAGGCCTCGCTGACGACCGTCGAGCACGGCCGGACCCGGATCACGCTGTCCGACGCGCTGCCCGCGTATCCGCGCGTCTACGGCCCGCTGATCGCCAAGGAGATCGCCGCGCTGATGTACGCCGACATGCCCGCCTGCTCCGAGCGCGCGTACATGCGCCGCGCGACCGCGGGACGCGTCTGGACCGAGCTCGGCGGCGAGCCTTCTAAGCTGCCCGTCGTGGAGCCGCTCACGGGCGACAAGGTCTCCGCGATCAGCGATGAGATCGCGTTCTGGGCCGGCAAGGACGGCGTCGAGATGGCCCTCTACAAGACCGGCGCGGCCGAGAAGCTCTACTCCATCCCCGAGCTCGAGCAGGCCGCGGGCAAGCAGGAGCTCGTGAAGCTGCGCGAGGCCAACGGCCGGTTCGTCGCGTTCCTGATGGACGAGCGCCTCGCTCGCCAAGCCGCCGGATTGCGCTAGGTTCTCCACGGCCCGGCGGCGGACTCATGTCCTCCGGGACGGTCGGGATTGACCCTCCCTCCGGGGGGCGTCCGCGGCTTTGACGACCCCTTGCCGCGGCGGACCGCTTCGCGATGATGGCCGCCCGATTGAAACGGGGCATCGGGCTGGGGAAACGATGTCCGGAGGGGCGTGGTCGCGCGACCGAGTGGCCCATACGGTTTCCCCGGCCCGCCCCATATCGACGTTGTGATAGACTCTTCGCGGTGAAAAAGAAGAAGCCGCGTCGCGGCCTCCCCGTGAGCGTGTTCAAGCTCGACAACGGCCTGACCGTCGTCGTGCAGGAAGACCGCTCCGCCCCGCTGACCGCCGTGGCGCTCACCTATAGGGTCGGGTCGCTCGACGAGGAGAAGGGCCGCGCGGGCTTCGCCCACCTGTTCGAGCACCTGATGTTCCAGGGCACGGCGAACCTGGCGCCGAACGAAGTCTCCCGCCTCGTCGAATCCCATGGCGGGGTGGACAACGCGTACACGATGAAGACGAACACGACCTATCACGAGGTCGTGCCGTCGAACGCGCTCGAGTCCGTCCTATGGGCCGAGGCGGACCGCATGCGCGGCCTTCTGATCTCGGAACGCGAGCTCGCCGTCGAGAAGCAGGTCGTGCTCGAGGAGCTGCGCCAGACCTACCTGAACCAGCCATACCGCCGCGCGACCGACGCGGTGATGAGCTCGCTCGCGTTCACGCGCTGGGAGACGGCGCACCCGACGATCGGCGACGCCGAGGACATCCGCGCGGCCTCGCTCGACGACGTGCGCAAGTTCTACGACCGTCACTACGCGCCCAACAACGCCGTGCTCGCCGTGTCCGGCGACGCCTCCGTCTCCGAGGTGCGCAAGCTCGTCAAGAAATTATTCGGGCCGATTAGGAGACGTGCCCGCCCGCGGGCCAAACCCCTTGATGAACCGCGCCTGAAGGGCGAGCGCGCCGAGACCGTGAAGGACCACCTCGCCAAGACGCCGTTGACGATCGTCGGCTGGCACACGCCCGAGCGCGGCTCGCGCGACTGGTGGGCGCTCACCGTCGTGATGACGATCCTCGGCGGCGGCGATGACAGCCCGCTTCACGAGAAGCTCGTCAAGGACGACCGCCTCGCGGTCTCCGCGGGCGGGCACATCCCGTATTGGTCGAGCCACGTCGCCGCGCGCGGGCCGGACATGCTCGCGTTCTTCATCTCGGGCCGCCTGGGCGTGGGCCGCAAGGCGGTCACCGACAGCCTCGATAAGGTATTGAACCGGTTTTTTAAAACCGGTCCGAAGGACGGCGAGCTCGCGCGCGCGAAGACGCAGATCGAGCGCTCGTGGCTCGAGGGGCAGCAATCCTTGGCGGACCGCGCGCAGACGCTGAGCTCCTACGTCGCGCTCGTGGGCGACCCGGACGGCTTCTGGAAGGACCTGGACGCGCTGCTGAAGATCACCCGCAAGGATTGCGTCCAGGCGGCCCGCCGCTGGCTGCGCTCGCGCGGACGGATCGTGCTCCAGGTCGAGCCCGGCGAGGCGATCGAGCAGGCGCCGGAGCCGAAGGTCCCCGAGACGCCCGCCGAAGCCCCGCGCAAGCCCGGCCTCGCGCCGCCGCCGCCCGGCCCCGCGCGCTTCGCGAAGGCGCCCGACATCAAGAAGCTCTCGCTCGGCAACGGGCTGACGGTCTGGCTCGCGCGCGACGCGCGCCTGCCGCTCGTCGAGGCGCGCCTCGCCCTCAAGGCGGGACGCGTGCAGGAAGGCCCGGAGCACGAGGCGCTCGCGCAGGCGTCCGAGGAGCTGCTGCTCAAGGGCCGCGTGGGCGAGGACGCGGCCGCCGTCGCGCGCGTGTACACCTCGCTCGGCTGGTCGCTGGGCGCGTCGTGCGAGTCCGAGTGGCTCAAGCTGTCGGCCTCCGGCCTTTCCCGCAACCTGGACCCGTTCCTCGATCAGCTCGCGAAGACGCTGCATACGGCCAGCTATCCCGAGGACGAAGTCGAGCTCTGGCGCGAGAACGCGCTCGAGGACTTGATCTCGCGCCGCGCGCAGCCGCACTTCCTGTCGGAGGAGCGCCTCCGGGCGGAGCTGTTCCCCGGCCACCCGTACGGCCGCGGCGCGGCGGACGAGAAGAAGATCGCGGCGGTGAGCACGGCCCGCATGCGCGCCTTCCACGCGGCGCGGCTGCGCCCGACGGGCGGCCACCTCGTGCTCGTCGGCGACTTCGACCCGGACAAGACAGCGCTCTCCCTCGAGCGCGCGCTTTCGTCCTGGACGGCGGGGCCCGCCGCGTCCGAGGCGCCGTCGCTGCCCGACGCGGGACTCGCCCGCACGATCATCGTCGATCGCCCGGGCTCGGCGCAGGCGAGCCTCGTCGTCGCGCAGACCGCCGCCGCGGGCCCGAAGGATCCCGACTACATGTCGCTGGTCCTCGCCAACCACGTGCTCGGGGGGACGGCCAACTCCCGCCTTTTCGAAAACCTGCGCACGAAGCACGGCTACACGTACGGCGCTTACTCGTCGATCGAGCTCTACAGCCGCGGCATCGTCTGGTCGGCCTCGGCCGACTGCCGCACCGAGGTCGCGCGTCCCGCGCTCGAGGAGATGATCGCGGAGCTCCGGTCCTTATGCACGAAGGAGATCTCGGCCGCCGCGCTCGACAACTCGAAGCGCCATCTGCGCGGGCTGTTCCTGATGAGGCTATCGTCGCTCGACCGCGTGACGGGCTATATGTCGTCCGTCGCCGAGAGCGGGCGCGATCCGCGCGAGACGATCGCGCAGTACGAGCCCCGGCTCGCCGAGGCGACCCCCGCGTCCGCGCTGGCCGCGATCCGGTCCCGCCTGGACCTCAAGAAGCTCGTCACGGTGGTCGTCGGCGATTCGGCGGCGCTCAAGATCTCGCTCGCCGGCCTTTAGCTCAGGGGGCCTGGCACCAGAGGCCGTCCTCGAGCTTCCAGGTCTGGGAGGAGTTCCGGCCCTTGTCGTTGACCGAGGCCTTCCAGCGGGCCGTCACCTGCGCGGAGCCGCCGTCGATCTTCGAGGAGAGGATCTTCGCGATGGTCTCGAGGCGGCCGGCGCTCGCTTCCTTCTTCTTCGACGAGGCGTAGAAGCCCCGGCGTCCGCGATAGGGCGAGGCCTCGCGCGCTTCGCGGCATAGGCACGTGTCGTAGTGGTCGCCGAACGCCCCCTGCGCCAGGAGCTGCGCGCAGAAATCGAATTGCTCGTGGACTTGGACCAGGGCGAGCTGGTCGCCCTCGGCGGACTTCACGGGCTCGTCCTCGATGCCCGGGGTGGGGGAGGACTTGCCCGGCTCGGCGAGGGCCGGAGCGCCGGACGACTCCTGGGGCGGCGCGGCCTCCTCGCTCGACGGGCGCGGGGCGCGTGCCTGCGGCGCGTCGGCGCGGCCGCTGGCGCTTACCGGCCGCTTCAAGCCGGGCAGCGCGAATTCCGCGGGCCGTACGGCCGGACGCTGGCCGATCATGGGGGGCGCCTTCTCGCCGGCGGGAAGCTCGTCGGCCGCGGCTTCCCCGGCGGCCGGCTCGGACGCGTCGGTCAGCAGCGCCTCGAGCAGAGGGTCCTTGGCGTTCTTGCGGCTTTCGATGAAGGTGTCGCCGCCGGTTTCCTCAACGGGAGCGCGGACCGGCTTCGGGCGCGGCTTGCGCGCGGTCCTGCGCGTGCGGGCCGTCGTCGACGGAGGCAGCGACGAACGCTCGGGCGGCGTGGTCAAGAGCGGAGCCTTCGGCGGCTCGACGACGGGCTCAGGCATCGGCATCGGCGCCTCGGGCGTGAGCGTCGCGACCGCCTCGACGGGGGCCGCCGGCTTGTTGAGCGACACGTAGCCGACGCCGGCGGCGATGAGCGCGACGGCCGCGAGCGCGGCCATCACGGACGGCCGCTTCCAAACGGGAACGGCCGCGGCCGGAGCCGGCTCGGAAAATGGAACGAGCGGGATGCTCGCGGGCGGCGGAGTCTGCGGAGCGGCCTCCTCCCGGAACGCGGGCGCGGCGAATTCGAGGTCGGCGAGCTGGCCCATCTTGCCGGGCTGGAGCGGACGGCGGACCCCTTCGGGCACGGGCAAGGGCAAGGAAACGGGCTCGGGCTCGGGCTTGAAAGCCGGCTCGTCTCCATATGACGGCATGGAACGCATCGGATCGAGGTGCTCGAAGGCGTCGAACGCGGGCTCCGCGGCCTTCGCCGGCGAGATGTCCTCGACGCGGGCGTCCATGCGGGCTCCGCATGAGTTGCAGAAGCGCGCGTCCTCCAGGTTCTCGTGCAGGCAGCGCGGGCAAGGGAGGGTCTTCGCGGGCGGCGCGGGCTTCGGCTCGTCGAGGACCGGAGGCGGCGCGGCCGCGGCGGGCAGCGGCAGCGGAAAGGGGGCGGGCACCGGCATCGGAGCGGGCTTTGGAAGCTCGGCCGGAGCCGAGGTCATCGGAAGAAGCGTCGGCATCGGCGGAAGGCCGGGCATCGGGGGCAGTCCCGCGAACATCGAGGAGAGCGAAGGCGCGGGCGTCGCGGGAATCGGGGGAATCGCCGAAGCGGGAGCGCGAACGGGAGCGGGAGCGGCGGCGAGCGAATCGAGAAGGGCCTTCTTGAAAGGCGGATACGCCAGCGCGGGCTTCCAGTCCGCCGCGTCATCGGAGCCGACGGGACAAACGAGGGTATCCCCATCGAAGCCCGGAAGCTTCAAGAGTTCTTCTATCCCCGCGGGTCCGTGCGTGGCTTTTCCGTCATGAGCAAAGAATCGCACCCGCTCAAATATAATTTATTCGTGTTACGGCGTCATTTCCTATTATAAGATCGCTGCGTGAGCCCATATCGCGTCGCCTTGGCGACCTGCTCCTCGCTTCGCGAGCTGCCCGACGACGATCGGCCGTTATTGGGGGAGCTCTGGACCCTCGGGATCCACGCGGAGCCCGCGGTCTGGGACGACGCCTCGATCGACTGGAAGCGGTACGACGCGGTCGTGATCCGCTCCACCTGGGATTATCATCTCAGCCCCGCGGCCTTTCTCGCGTGGCTCGCGCGGCTCGAGGCGCTGGGCGTCGCGCTGTGGAACCCGGCCCCGGTCGTCCGCGCCAACGCGGACAAATCCTATCTGCGGAAGCTCGAGGAGCGCGGCGTCTCGATCGTTCCGACGCTCTGGGTCGAGCCGGGCGGCCGGCCGGATCTCGAGGAGCTGCTCGCCGCCCAAGGCTGGACCGACGCGGTGGTCAAGCCCGTGATCTCGTGCGGAGCGTTCCGCACGAGCCGCGTGAAGCGCGGCGAGCACGCGGGCAGGGCGGCCGCCCAGGCCGCGCTCGACGAGGTGCTCGCTCACTCGGCCGCGATGGTCCAGCCGTTCCTCGCCGAGATCGCCGCGGAGGGCGAGTGGTCGTTCATTTTCCTGGGAGGGGAGTTCTCTCACGCGGTGCTCAAGACGCCGCGCGCCGGCGACTTCCGCGTCCAGGAGGATCATGGCGGCCGCACGGAGCCGCGCGTGCCGCCGCCCGCGCTGCTCGCGCAGGCTCGCGAGGCCGCGATCTCCGGCCCCGGTCCGTGGCTCTACGCGCGCGTCGACGGCGTGCGCCGCGGAGCCGAGCTCGTCGTGATCGAGCTGGAGCTCATCGAGCCGTGCTTGTACCTGAAGCACTCTCCGCCGGCCGCGAGGATGCTCGCGGAGGCGGTCAAGGCGCGGCTTTTGAAACCGGCTCCCACGACGCGACCACCCAGCGCCGGCCGCGCTTAACGAGATAGTCGCGCTCGACCCCGCCGAAATTCCCCTTGCCGTCCTTGGTCTCGACGCGATAGGTCAGCAGCACGACCGCGTTCTCGTAGCCCAGGCGCTCGTGCTCGACCTTCTCGACCTTGAAGCTCGCTGGCCCGTGTTCGCCGAAGAACTTCTTGCCCCAGGCGAGGATCTGCTCGCGCGTCATCGGCTTGGCGATCGCCGCGTCGAACAGCAGCGCGAGCGCGTCCGCGTTGCCCGCCGCGAAGACCTGGACCACCTCGTCGTAGTAGGCGCGCACGTCGGAGCGCAGGCGCAGCTCGTCGTCGGACACCTTGCGCCCGAAGCTCACGTAGCCGCACGATGAAAAAAGGACGACCGCTAAGATGGGAATAAGCCGCATTCCGGTAGGGTATCCCATCCCATGGGACAGGTCAAGACATAGGCCTCTTGGCGAGGTCTCGCGGCCCTGTTGGCCCAGGTTGGGGGGCCGGGCCGGTGCTACTCTTCCTATATGAACCGAATCCCCCGCCGCCTGCTCGCCGCGCTCCTGACGGCCGTCCTCGCGTCCTCGTCCGCTCCGGCTCAGGTGACGTCCGTTCCGCGCGTGACGCTCACGCCCGCCCTCGGCGGCGGCATAGCCGCGCCGATGTTCGTCCCCGGTTCGCTCGCGAGCCCCTCGGGCCTTTCCCTGGCGCCGATGCTGTCGCTGACGCCTGCGCTTCAGGTCATGTCCGCGCCGGCCGTCGTCGTGTCCCAGGCCGCGGCCGTCGCCGCCGTGCCCATGGCGCTCTCCCCGGTCATCGGGGCTCCGTCGATCTCGTCCCCGAAGGCCGTCCAGCCCGCCGCGAACGTCGCTCCCTCCCTCGAGGCGCTGGAGCTCTCGGCCCCGTCGCGCCGCGATAAGCGCCGCGACGACCGCTCGGGCGGCAAGTTCTTCGACGGCTCGCGCGAACGCCAGGCGTCGGCCTCCGTCGTCGCCGCGCCCTCGGGCTCCGCCCAAGCCGGACCGAAGGGCTTCATGAAGAACGCCGACGGCGTCTGGGTCGGCGGCCGCGTCGCCGAGCAGTCGAAGTGGATCAACGCGATGCACGCCGAGCTCGCGCCGACCCTCGACCTCGACGACGTGATGAACGTGATGGACGACGCCTATGACGAAGGCCGGGTCAAGCTCGCGAGCGCCGAGAAGGCCGCGGCCGCCCACGATCTCGCCGAGTCCAGCGTCCACCTCGAAGGGACGCGGAACTTCGTCGACGCGATCCTCACGGACCGCGGCGGCAATGAGATCGCCGTGCACACGTACAGCGTCTACTTCCATCCCGCCCCGGGCAACCCCGCCTCCGAGATCAGCGAGGGCATCCGCCGCGCGGACAAATACATGAAGACCTTCGTCGCGGAGTTCGCGGCGGGCGGGCTCGCGGAGCAGACGATGGGCCGGTCGTTCAAGCAGGTCGAGCTCACGTTCAATACGCGCGGCTACCAGGAGATCGAGGCGCACCTCCGCGAGCGGGCGAACGCGGTCCGCGCCGCCTACGGCGATCGCTTTAAATTCGATTTCGTCACCGAGCCCCGGCTGGCCTCGTCCGCGCTTCGCGCCGAATACAACCGTCTCGTCGAGAAATACAAGGCGCAGCCCGACGGCCTGAGCAGCATCATCGACGGCGTGACGTACAGCCGCGGCGTCGGGCTCGGCCACGAGCTCAACTCGCACAAGAAGCGCCTCAAGATGGGCCTCAAGATCACGCAGGCGGGCAGGGATTTCTTCGGCAAGAAGGTGCTCGACGACGGCACGATCATCGAGGAGTACAAGACCGAGTTCGACGCCGTGACGGAGCCCGTCGCCGACGCCGCGAAGGCGCCGAACGACCGCGAGGTCACCCTCTGGGAGGACAAGTCGGCGCGCATCTGGATGCCGCTCGAGAAGGTCATGGAGGAGACGTTCCTCTATAAGCTCCGGATCTACCGCGCGAACCGCGACATCATCGAGGCCGGCCTCGGCGGCTCGTCGCTGAAGGTGATGTTCTCGGTGGACCCGGGCGGCGCGAGCCGCAAGGCCGCGAAGATGGGCATCCTCGTCTGGCAGGACCCGCGCCAGCAGGAGCTCATGGACTATCTGATCGCGCAGGCGCCGGCGCTGAGCAAGGAATTCGGCTTCCCCGTCGGCTTCATCTTCGTCAACAGCCATCCCGGCGAGGACTCGGACTTGTTCTACCAGACGCCGATGGAAGAGTCCCAGTTCAAGGCGATGCAGCAGAGCGGCGGCAACAAGCAGGGCGGCAAGAAGAGCGGCGGCAAGAAGAACGGCCGCAAGCACTAACCTAGGATAGTCCATGCCCTTCATCAACATCAAGATGACCCCCGGACCGACCCTCGAGCAGAAGGCCACGCTGATCTCGGAGATCACGAAGCTCGTCGTCGATATCCTCGGCAAGAATCCCGCCACGACCCACGTCGTCATCGAGGAAGTCTCGGCCGACAACTGGGGCATCGCCGGCGAGACCGTCGCCTCCCGCAAAAAGCGCGGCGCGTAGCCCCGGCGCCGCGGCCGTCGCCGTTGTCGGCAATACCTTGATCGGAATTTGACTGGCTCGTTCCGGCCCCCGGGCTTACACTTGGGGTATATGAAACCTTCGATCTACATGGTGGACGATGAGCCCGACTTCCAGACCATCGTTCATTCCTGGCTCGAGCCGATGTACGATGTCGTGGCGCTCAAGGACGGCTTCGAGCTGCTGGGCGCGTTGCGCGCGAAAGCCCCGGACCTCGTGATCCTCGATATCAACCTGCCCGGGGCGGACGGCTTCGAGCTCTGCCGGCGCCTGCGCACCACGCCGGGCCTCGAGAAAGTGTCCGTGCTGTTCTTGACCGCATCCCATCAGAGCGAGGACTTCTGCCGTAACCTCGCGACGGGCGGCAACGGCTACCTGACGAAGCCGGTCGGGCGGCGCCACCTGCTCGCGACGATCGAGGAGCTGCTGTCGGAGCACGGCGTGAAGGAGACCGCGGACTCGGGCGGAAGCGACTAGGAGCCGGTATCGCCGGTCTGTACGCGCCAGAGTTCGGAGTAAGGACCGGCGTTTTTTAATAGCTCGCGATGCGTGCCGGATTCCACGATCCGGCCGTCGCCGAGGACGAAGATGCGGTCCGCCTTCACGATCGTGGACAGGCGGTGGGCGACCATGATCGTCGTGCGTCCCACGACGATGCGATCGAGGGACTTCTGGATCGCGGCCTCGGTCTCGTTGTCGACGGCCGACGTGGCCTCGTCTAGGATCAGGATCGGCGGGTCCTTGAGCACCGCGCGCGCGATCGCCAGGCGCTGCCGCTGTCCCCCCGAGAGCTTTTGGCCGCGCTCGCCGACCACCGTGTCGTAGCCCTGGGGCAGGGCGGACAGGAACTCGTGGGCCTCGGCCGCCTTCGCGGCGCCGGACACCGCCGCGCCGTCCTTCGAGGGATCGCCGTACGAGATGTTCTCTCGGGCGGTGCCGTGGAACAGGAACGTGTCCTGGCTCACGAAGCCGATCGCGCGGCGCAGCTCGCGGGGATCGAAGGCGCGGATATCCTCGCCGTCGAGGAGGATGGAGCCGGAGGACGGGCCGTAAAATCTCAGCAGCAGCTTCGTGAGGGTCGTCTTTCCGGAGCCCGTCGAGCCGACGAACGCGGCCGTCGTGCCGGCCGGTATCAACAGGTCGACGTCGCGCAGCGCCGGCCCTCGGCCGGGATATGAGAAGGTCACATGGTCGAACCGGATCTCGCCTTTGACCGACGCGCGCGGCAGGGGCTTGGCCGCGTGCGCCAACGCGACGGGCGTCTCGAGCAGGTCCAGCACGCGCGCGGTGCTCGCCATCGCCCGCTGGTACATGTCCACCGTCTCGGCGAGGCCCGTGAGCGGCCAGAGCAGGCGCTGCGTCAGGAACACGAGCACGGAGAAGGAGCCGACGCCCAGCTCGCCGTTCAGCGCGAGCTTGCCGCCGACGACCAGCGTCGCGAGGAAGCCGCCCAGGATCGCCATGCGGATGATCGGGATGAACGCGGCGCTGACCTTGATCGCCTTCGTGTTGGCGGCGGTGTACGCGAGGCTCTCGGTCCGGATCGCCTCGAGCTCGCGATCTTCCGCGGTATAGCTCTTGATCGTCGCGATCCCCGAGATGTTGTTCGACAGGCGGGAGGCGATCGCGGAGGCCTGCTCGCGCACGCCGGCGTATAGGGGCTCCAGGCGGAACTGGTAGAAAAACGCGCCGGCAAGGATGAACGGAATGGGCAGCATCGCCAGCACCGCCACCTTGGGCGAGATCCAGAAGAATACGCCGCCGACGAGCACGACCGTCGAGAAAACCTGGATCAGCATATTGGCGCCGCCGTTCAAGAAGCGCTCGAGCTGATTAACGTCGTCGTTCAACGTCGCGACGAGGCCGCCCGTGCTCTTGTCCTCGAAGAACGCCATGTCGAGCTTCTGCAGCCGGCCGTACGCGTCGAGGCGCAGCTCGTGCTGGATCGTCTGGGCGAGGCCGCGCCATTGCACCTCGTAGAGGAATTCGAACGCGGACTCGAGCACCCAGATCACGAGCGTCAGCGCCGCCAGCGCGAGCAGCTGCGAGAAAGGCTCCGTGATCCCGAAGCGCGCGATCGCGGACGCCTTGCCGTGAGCGACGACGTCCACGGCCATGCCGATCAGGATCTCGGGAGCGATGTCGAAGACCTTATTGAGGAAGGAGCAGAGGGCGGCCAGGCGGACCGTCGTCCTGTGCGGCGCGGCGTAGCCTAGGAGTTCGTCCGAGTAATGCCGTTTAGCGAGGCGCGCGGGCGGAGAACATCGCGCCGATAGTGCGCGTGCCCCAAAATGTCGCGATGAATCGCCAAGAACGCACTCATGCCGATCTG
>Ga0163144_10012152_pt1 | contig 18125 bp, 16 predicted proteins | sample OliLak19BULKMAT1_FD_123175 | JGI IMG/M metagenome (GOLD analysis project Ga0163144, IMG submission 123175) | Freshwater microbial mat bacterial communities from Lake Vanda, McMurdo Dry Valleys, Antarctica - Oligotrophic Lake LV.19.BULKMAT1 | ecosystem: Environmental > Aquatic > Freshwater >... | reverse complement strand
GCGCCAGCCGTTCATCCTGGCCAGATCGTCGGCGCTCGGCGGGGTGCCCCGCGGCGCCAGATAGATCCACGCCTGGCGCCAGGTCGTGGGCGCCTGCGCGGCGGCCGGCACCCGCGGCCCCATCGCCGCGACGACGTCGGCGATGAGCACGTCGCGCCGGGTGCCGTTGAAGGTCACGCCCACCCGGGGCGACGACTCCCGCTCACGGCTCGGCACGACGTTGACGGGACTCTGCACGTAGAAGAACGGCGGCACCTGCTCGGGCGGCACGAGGCCCATGAGGTATTGATCGAGCCGGCTGAAGCGCTGCACCGCGTCCACCGTGCGGAACGCGCCGCCGCCGAGCGCCTCGATGTCGTTGCCCTCCATCACCGACGCGTCGGAATCGAAGAAGAAGCTCCAGTGCGCGGCGTCGCGGCCGAGCAACTCGGTGGACCTGCGGCGATCGGCATCCAGGAACTCGACAAACGCCAGCCAGCGGTGTCCCGATTCCTGCCCCAGCAGGCTGAGCACGGTGTCGTCGCCCAGGAACTTCTGCGTGGGACTCACCGGGTACTTGCTGATCCGGTCCATGTTGACGATGCTCTGCAACCGGGCGGCGCTGCCGAACTCGCGCGGGCTGCCGCCGGTGGGCACGCCGATGCCCTGAATCTCGCTGGCCACCGTGAATTCCTGCGCGAACGCCTCGCCCTGCCGAATGAGCCTGGCGCCGCCCCAGAACACCAGTTGGTCGTAGGTGTCGGGATGGCTGCGATAGAAGCGCTGCGCGGCCGCCACGAGATCCGCTTCGGCGCTGTCCGAGAAGCGCTCGCCGACCGCTCCGGCGCCGCCAGCGGTGGGCCCCGTGAGCGTGAGATCGACCGGCGCGAAGGCTTGCGTGCTGCCCGGCGACACGCCCACCACCGCTTCGCGCAGCGAGACGTCGCCGAACTTCACCTCCACCACGCCGTCGGCCTGCACCGTGGCCTGCACCGACACGGTGCTGGGATTGTCGAAGCCGGGCACGCTGCACCAGGTGACGGTGAGCGCGGCGGCATCGGCCTGCGCGAACACGCGTCCGCCCGTGGACGGGTCGAGGTCGGCGAAGAACGCGGCCACCCGCGGGGCGCCGCTCAGGAAGCGGCCGATGCTGCGGCTGGTGCTGGCGTTGTCGCTGGCGCCGAAGGTGATGTTGCCGTCGGAGTTGACGAAGGCCTCGGTGACGCCACCGAACAAGCCGAGCGCCGCCGGCAGGGCCACGCGCGTGGTGTCGTCGTCGCCCAAGGTGAGGCGGCTGCCGAGTGACGCGCGGAACGCGGCGTCGATGCGGGTCACCTCGTAGCCGCCGGTCGTAGGACGGAAGCGCAGGCCGGTGTTGGCCAGATCGAAGGCGTTGGCCGACAGGAAGATCGACCCGTCGTCTTCGATCACCGCCAGATCGCCGATGTCCTCGGTGGCGGCTGGCGCGACGGGCGCCGTGCGCCGCTCGCTCGTCTCTCGCGCGCGCCGGGCACGGTTGGCCCACAAGGCATCGCGCACGTCGCCCTTGGTGCGGCCGCGCACGTTCTCGCGCTTGACCGTCGCCGCGGGCGTGGCGTTCACCGGATCCACGAACGCCAGTTCGGCATCGGCGGACAGTGCCACCGCGCAGGCGGATTGCGAGGACGGAGGCGGCGTGCCGGTGCCGGGCGGCGGTGTGCCCCCGCCACCACCGCTACCACCACCGCCGCAGCCCCCGCAGGCGAGCGCCAGCAGCCCGGCGCTGCTCCACACCGCGATCGCTCGTGTCGGGTTCATGGCTGTGTGGGAATCGGCAACCCGTAGGCGTAGGCCTGGCTGTCTTCGGCGTCGAGCGCGGCCTGGTCGAACCGGAAGTAGGTGCGCGGCGGCAGGATGCCCCAGGTGTTCGACGAGTGCGGGTCGTCGGGAAAATGCCGCGGCTCATGGTCGGCCGGCAACTGCTCGAGGTCGGCGAACAGCTCCACGAACAGCTCCTCTTCGCGCATGCGGAAGTAGCTGAAGAGATTGCGCGCCATGCCGTGGCGTCCCGGGCCCCACACGATGTGGCGGCGGTTCTGCGCCAGATGATCGAGGGCCACGCGCATCTCGCCCCAGTCCACCAGTTCGAAGGCCAAGTGGTGGATGTGCGCGACGTCCTTGTGCAGGAAGGCCAGCACGTGATGGTCGCGGTCCACGTGCAGCCACACGCCTTCTGTGCCGATCCAGTCGGTGACACAAAAGCCGAGCACCTGCGTGTACCACTGCACCTGGCGCTGCACGTCGGCGGTCAGGAAGTTCACGTGGCCGAACTTGCGCGGATGAAACCCGGGGATGCGGTCGGAGTGCCGCACCTCGGCGGGCCGGGTGTCCTCGGGTCGCACGCGCGGAATGAGGCGCACGCGGTTCCCGTCGGGATCGGCCGTTTCGAGCGCGTCGCCCCGCACGGGCACCCGTACCCGCGACACGTTGGCGCCACGCGCGGCGAGCGTCTGCGCGGCGTGGTCGAGCGTGACGCCGGCCGCAAGTTCGTAGCACACGTAGTCGAGGCCCGCCGGCGCCGTGGACTCCACGAGCGCCAGGGCGAGGTCCTCGTGCGCGCAGCGCAGCACCGCGGTGGAGGCGTCGACGCCCTCGCCGTGCAATCCGAGGATGTGCTCCCAGCGCGAGCGCGCTTCGGCCAGATGCGCCACGCGCAGGCCGGCATGGTGCAGCGCACCGACGAGTCGTTCGGTACTCATCACGTTCCTCCGCTGGGCCCGGCGCCGGCCGCGCCACGGGCGATCCGCTCACGCGCCTCGGCCGCGGGAATGGCCAGCGCCACGTGCAGGGTCTGTTCGGTGATGCGCGGTGGATCCCCGACGGCCACCAGATCGCGATCCAGCTCCACGACCGTGTTCTCGAGCCGGCCGATGCCCGAGATGGCCACGGCCACCACGTCGCCCGGCCGCACGGGCCGGCTGTTGGCCGGCGTGCCGGTGAGCAGCACGTCGTCGTCTTCGAGCGTGACGAGCCGCGAGATGTCGGCAATCTGGTAGGCCACGCTGAAGATCAGGTCGGTGCCGGTGTGGGCCTCCTGCACGAGCTCGCCGTTCACGTAGGTGCGCAGCCACAGGTCGGCGGGATCGAGGTCGGCGGCGTCGACCATCACCGGACCGAGCGGACAGAAGCCGTCCTGGCCCTTCACGCGGAACATCGCGCCGCGATCGGCGTGGCGGAAGTCGTGCACGCCGTAGTCGTTGGCGATGGTGTAGCCCTTCACGTAGTCGAGGGCGCGCGCCACCGGCACGTTGCTGCAGGTGCGGCCGATGACGACCGCGAGTTCGCCTTCGTAGTTCAGGAACGCACAGCCGCGCGGCCGGGCCACGGTGGCGCCGTGATGCGACACTGCGCCGAGCGGCTTCATGAAGTACGACGGATACTCGGGCGCCGCGGCCATGCGGTATTCGATGCAGCGGCTGCGGTAGGTCAGGTGCGTGGCGATGATCTGGCGGGGCGCGATGGGCGCGGCGTAGCGCGCCCCAGACGCTGGCAGGCGCACGCCGCTCTCGAGCGCGAGCGCGTCGCCGTCGACCACCGCCGCCACGATCTGGCCGTCGTGCCACACCCGCGCGCGGGTCATCGGTGCGCGTCCTTGTCGTGCTGCGTGAGCACGTGGCCGCCGTGCACGGTGTAGGCGAACGTGAAGCGGAAGCCCTTGCCGATGGTCTTGGGCGCAATGGCCTGCAGCGGCTCGAGCGTGTTGGCGCCGAGCGTGAGCTCGGCGTCGCCTTCCCAGATGTCGGTCACCTCGCGGTCCTGGCCGCCCGAGCGCACCAGCTCGAACACGTCAGGGACGAGGCCGTCGTAGGCCGGAAAGTGCCGGGAGTTGGCCATCGGCGGCGCGTTCACCGTCGGACCCTCGGGGGAAATCCCGCGCAGCGTCACGACCGCGCGGGCAATCTCACGGCTGCCCGCGGTGCACGTGCCCGCAAACCGCGCGCCCGGCTCCAGACGCGGCGTGGCCTTGCCCACCGGATAGGTGCGCGTCATGTGCACCGAGCCGAGCTTCTTGGGAAAGCCCTGCACCCAGCCGCGATACATCGCAAAGTCCTTGTCGACCCAGATGTAGACGCAGCGGCTCATCGGCTGTCCCTGATAGGTGCAGCCGACCACCAGGAAGAACTCCTTGTACTGCCCCTGCACGGGATCGAGCAGCTCGTTCCCGCCGGTGGAGCAGCACTGCCAGTCGGCGAAGATCGCGGCCACGGCGCCAGGATCAGCGGCCGGCTCCAGCTCCTTGGGCAGCAGCGCAATCACCGCGTCGGGATTGGTGTGGTACTCGACGATCAGGAAATCGCCGACGTAATGCCACGGCGGCGCGGGCACGAGGCTGGCGCTGCCGTCGGGGGACAGCGGCGTCGTGTAGCCCTTGGGATACTGTCGCGACATCTCACGCTCCGTGTGGGCGCCGGCCGGCGGCATGCGCCTCGGCGAACGTGCCCTTGCGATGCACCACGTTCTTGACGTCGCAGTAGAAGTCGAAGCTCCAGTGTCCGCCTTCGCGGCCGATGCCCGACTGGCGCGACCCGCCAAACGGCGCCGCGAGATCGCGCACGAAGAAGCAGTTCACCCACACCGTGCCGGCCACGAGCGCGTCCGCGAGACGCTCCGCGCGGGCCTGGTCGCGCGTGAACACGACGGCAGCCAGTCCGTAGTCGGTGTCGTTGGCGACCGCGACGATGGCCGCGTCGTCGGCCACCGTCTGCAGCGTGAGCACCGGTCCGAACACTTCTTCGCGCAGGATCTCGGCCCCCTCGGGCACATCGACGAGCAGCGTGGGCTCGTAGTAGAGGCCGCCGAGCGTGGGCGACACGCGGCCACCGCACACCACGCGCGCACCCGCGGCCACGGCCCGTTCGACGTAGCCCGACACGCGCGCCAGATGCTTCGGATGGACGAGCGGCCCCACGTGCGTGGCTGGATCGCGGGGATCGCCCTGGCGGATCTCGGCGATCTTCGCGCGCAGGCGCGTGGCGAACTCATCGTAGACCGCCGCCTGCACGAGCAGCCGTGTGCCCGCGAGGCACACCTGCCCGGCGTTGTCGTACTGGCCCGCGGCGGTAGCCACCGCCAGATCGAGGTCCGCGTCATCACAGACGATGAGCGGCGACTTGCCCCCCAGCTCGAAGCTGACCGGCGTGAGGTTGGCCGCGGCCGCCGCGCCGATGAGCCGCGCGGTGGGCGGCGAGCCCGTGAACGAAATGCGGCGAATGCCCGGGTGGGCCACGAGGGCCGCACCGGCTTCGGGACCGAGTCCCTGCAGCACGTTGAGCACGCCCGGCGGCAGCCCCGCTTCCACGGCCAGGTCCGCGAGCATCGACGCGGTGACAGGCGTCCACTCGGCCGGCTTCAACACCACGGTGTTGCCGGCCGCCAGTGCCGGACCGACCTTCCACGTGGCCAGCATCAACGGCGCGTTCCACGGGGTGATGAGGGCGGTGGGTCCGGCCGGGTCGTAGCGCACGCGGTTGTGCGCGTTGGCCGCCTCGGTATCCCACGCCGGCGCAGCGAGCGTCTCGGCCAGATCGGCAAAGTAGCGGATGTTGTAGGCGGCGCGCTTCATCACGCGCAGACGGCTGGCCTCGAAGAGCGAGCCGTTGTTGGTCGTCTCGACCAGCGCCAGCGCTTCCACGTCGCGCTCGATGAGGTCGGCGAGGCGCCGCAGGATAGGCCCGCGTCCCGCCGGGCTCAGCGCAGCCCAGGCTGGAAACGCGTGTTGCGCGGCCTCCACCGCCTGGTCGGCGGCGGCGGCATCGCCGGCCGCGATCTCGCCGAGCGGCGTGCCGTCGATGGGGCTCGTGACGGCCAGCGCGCGCGCGGAGGCCACCCGGCGATTGGCAATGAAGTGATCGCCGGAGACGGCGTGCGACGCGCAGGTCAGGAGGGCCATGAGTGTCCGCGAAACCTTAGCACGGCCACTCCAACCATCAGCCATGCCCCACCAACCAGCAACGCCGTGGGCGAGAGGCTCCACAGCAGCGTGGCCACGAAGCCCGCCCCCACCACGGGCAGCACCACGAAGCGCAGCCAGATGGCCGGCGTGCGCGTGGGGTGACGCGTGAGGCCTTCGCGCGCCGCCGCCGCATGCACCACCAGGAAGCCCGTGAGCGCGCCGAAGTTGATGAGCGACACCACCTGCTCCAGCGTGAGCACGAACGCCAGCAGGCCAGCCACCGCCAATACGCCCACGGCGCCGGTCGGCACCTGGCGGGTGGCGTGCACGCGATCGAGTACGCCGCGGCCGAGGCCCGTGGCGCGGCTGATGCCAAAGAGCAGCCGGGCCGCTCCGGCCTGTCCGGCCAGCGCGCCCGCAAACGAGCCGATCAGTTCGCCCACCGCGACCACGGCGGCGAGCGCGGAACCGCCGATGGCGGCGGCCACGGTGAAGCCGGCCGCATCGACGCTCTCGAACATCGCCACCGGATGCGCGCGATAGGCCGCAGCGCACACCACGATGAACAGGCCGCCCGCCACCAGGCACGTGAGCACCACCGCGCGCGGCACATCGCGCTCGGGGTTGAGCGCTTCTTCCGACAGCGTCGTCACGGCGTCGAAACCCAGGAACGAGATGGCCACGATCGAGGCCGCGGCAAACACCGGCGACCACCCCACCGCGGCGGGATTGCTGATCGGGCCGTGCCCCAGCCACGCCGCCACACCGACGAAGACCAGCAGCGCCACGATCTCGAGCGCCAGCACGACCCGCGCGGAGCGGTCGGTGCTCTCGATGCCGAGCGCGTTGAGCGCGGTGACAGTCACGAGCCACGCCACCGCCCAGGTCCACGCCGGCACGGCCGGCAGCAGCGATGCGCCGAAGATGCCGGCAATCATGACGTTGATGACCGGAATCATCACGTAGTCGAGTGCGATGGCCCAGCCCGCCAGGAAGCCCACGTGGGGATGCAGCACCCGCGAGGCGTAGGTGTGCACCGAGCCGGCCTCGGGAAACCAGCGCGCCAGGTTGGCGTACGACAGCGCCGTGAGCAGCATGGCCATCGTGGCCACGAGGTAGGCCAGCGCGAGCCGGCCGCTAGAGAGGTTCGACGCCACGCCGTAGGTGGTGAACACGCTGATCGGCGCCACGTAGGCCAGGCCGAACACGAGGAGCGACGGCAGCCCGAGCGCGCGCTTGAGCGAGGGCGACGAGGACGCGGTCACGGCCGTCATGCAGGCGCCCTGGCGCCTCAGTCGTTGATCGCCTGCACGACGAGATTCTTCACGAGCTGCCGGTAGTGCCGGCGCACCGGGCCGGGCGTGCTCGCCATGAATACGACGACCATCTCTTCCTTCGGGTCGACCCAGAACATCGTGCCCTGCGCGCCGCTCCACAGGAACTCGCCCGGCGTACCCGGCACACCCGCAATGCCGGGCTGCACGCGCACGGCCACGACCAGGCCGAAGCCGAAGCCGTCCATGTGCTCCACGGCGAACTCGTGCAGACGCGACGCATCGACGTTGGGACCGAGCTGATTCGCGGTCATGTACTCGACCAGCTTCCGGCTGAGCACCCGCGTGCCTTCCCACGTGCCCCGGTTGAGCAGCATCTGCCCAAAGCGCAGGTAGTCGGTGGCCGTGCCCGACGCGCACCCGCCGCCGCGCTCGTACTTCGACGCCTGCGTGGCCGGCCGGAACGGAATCGCCTGGCCGGTGTCGGGGTCGCTGGCCAGCGGACGGGCGAGGCGCGCGGCCTTGCCCCCGGGCTGCTGGAACGCGGTGTCGACCATGCCGAGCGGACGCAACAACCGTTCCTGGAGAAACGTGCCGAGCGTCTGCTTGGTCACGGCCTCCACGGCCAGGCCCGCTACGTCGAGGCCGTAGCCGTATTCCCACGCCGTGCCCGGCTGATAGAAGAGCGGCAGGCTGCTCAGTTCCTTCAGGAACTCGTCGCTCGTCTGCGTGGCGGCACTCTTGATCCTCAGCCCGTAGAGCCGGTACAGCGGCGAATCGCCGCGATTGCCGTAACTGACGCCGGCCGTGTGGCGCAGCAAGCCCTGCAGCGTGGGCTGCCGGCGCGCCGGTTCCATGCCGTTCGCCGTCGCCAGCCGCGCAAGGCGCGCGCTCGACAACCCGACGCTCTCCGGCGAGGCGGTGGGCAGTTGTTCCGCCTGCGCAGATCTCGTCGCGGCCAGGACGAGCAGCAGGATGACGCGCTTCAGCATTTGGCGACGAGTCTACACAACCTTGTCAGCGGCCATCGCCCTATTGCGGGCACCTGGCGCGGAGCCGGGCGGCGACCGACGCGCGGCGTGCGATACTGCCGCGCGTGTCTCGACCCGTCCATCGACGCACACTCACCCGGCTCGTGAAGCTCGTGGTCGCGGCGCTCGCGGCGGCGGCGGGGCTCGCCGGATTCACCGGTTTCGCCGCCGGGGCGGGACTCGCCCCGGCGGGGCGGACGGCCGACGCGCCGGCCTCGTCAGTCACGTCCGGCATGGTCTTCGTATCCGGCGGCGAGTTCTCGATGGGCCTCGACGACCCGGCGTATCCCGAGGCCGGTCCGGTGCACCGCGTGCGCGTGGGCCCCTTCTGGATCGACGCCACCGAGGTGACCAACGCCCGGTTCGCGGCGTTCGTGCGCGCCACCGGCTACGTGACGGTGGCCGAACGCCGACTGCGCGCGCAGGATTTTCCCGGCGTGCCCGCCGACCGCCTGGTGGCCGGCTCGGTCGTGTTCACGCCGCCCCGCCAGGCCGTGCCGCTCGACCACCCCGCGCGCTGGTGGCGCTACGAGGCGGGCGCCAACTGGCGCCATCCCGAAGGCCCCACCAGCAACATTGGCGGCCGTGCCCAGCATCCCGTGGTGCACATCGCCTACGACGACGCGCTGGCCTACGCCGCGTGGGCTGGCACGCGCCTGCCGACCGAAGCGGAATGGGAGTATGCGGCGCGTGGCCGCAACGGGCCGCGCGGCGGCACGGCCGGCGGCAGGCCGGCGCCGCACCACGCCGCCAACACCTTCCAGGGCCACTTCCCGCACGACGACAGCGGGGCCGATGGCTTCGCAGGTACCTCGCCAGTCACCGCGTTTCCGCCGGACGTGCGCGGCCTCTACGGCATGTCGGGCAACGCCTGGGAATGGGTGGCCGACTGGTATCGCGCCGACTACTTCGCCACGCTGGCGGCGGATGGCGCGACGGCGCGCGATCCGCGGGGACCCGCGGCCAGTCTCGATCCCGATGAGCCCGGCGTGTCCAAGCGCGTGCAGAAGGGCGGCTCGTTCCTGTGCACCGACGAGTACTGCGGCCGCTACCGGCCGGGCACGCGCGGCAAGGGAGAGCCCTCGAGCAGCGCGAGCCATCTCGGCTTCCGCACCGTGCGAACGGTGATGCGATGAGCGTCGTGCGCGGCGCAGCGGCCGGCGCCACGGCCGGCGCGACGGCACTCGCGGTGACCGTGACCGCAGCCCTCCTGATGACGCTGGCCGGATGCCGTGACGCGGCGGCGCCGGCGCGGCGTCCAAACATCCTGCTCGTCGTCGCCGACGACCTGGGCTACACCGACCTGGGCGCCTACGGCAGCGAGATTCGCACCCCGGTCATCGACCGCCTGGCGGCCAATGGCCTGACGTTCTCGCGCTTCCGCGCCTCGGCCACCTGCTCGCCCACGCGGGCCAGCCTCATGAGCGGCGCCGATCCCCACGTGGCGGGACTCGGCAACATGTGGGAAGACCTGGCGCCGAACCAGAAGGATCAGCCTGGCTACCAAGGGCATCTGAACGCGTCGGTGGCGCCACTGCCGGCTGTGTTGCAGCAGGCCGGCTATCGCACCTACATGGCCGGGAAGTGGCACCTGGGCCGGGACGAGGCCACGAGTCCGGCCGCGCGCGGCTTCGACCGCAGCTTCGCGCTGCTGCCGGGCGGCGCGAGCCACTTCGCCGATCGCCAGACCATCGAGGGCGCGGGCAATCAGGCGCCGTATCGCGAAGACGGGCGGCTGGTTGACGCGCTGCCGGCTGACTTCTACTCGACGCGCTTCTTCGCCGACCAGATCATCCGCTATCTCAGCGAGCGTCCCGCCCATGACGACGCGCCGTTTTTTGCCTATCTCGCGTTTCCGGCGCCGCACTTCCCGCTGCAAGCCCCGGACGAGAACCTGGCGATGTACCGGGGCGCCTACGATGCCGGTTACGACGCACTCTTCGACGCGCGCCTGGCCGCCGCCAAGCGACGGGGCGTGGCGCCCGCCAACGCCGTGGGCGACCGGCCCTATCCAGGCCAGCGGGCGTGGCTCGCGCTGAGCGCGGCCGAACGCGCCGTGGAAGCCCGCCGCATGGAGATCTTCGCGGCCATGGTCACAGGCCTCGACACGCATCTGGGCCGGGTGCTCGCCGTGTTGCGCGCGCGCGGCGAACTCGAACACACGATCGTGGTCGTCATGTCGGACAACGGCGCCGAGGGTCACGACATGGCGACGGAATGGACCGCGGTGGCCGACACCGCCTCGGCCTGCTGCAACAACGCGCTCGAGAACATGGGACGCCCAGGCAGCTACGTGTGGCTGGGCCCGAACTGGGCGCGCGCCAGCTCCGCCCCGTTCCGGCTGTTCAAGGGCTACCCCACCGAAGGCGGCACGCGGGTGCCGGTCATCATCAACTACGCCGGCCTGTCGAGGCGCGGCGTCACCGAAGCACGCGCCCACGTCAGCGACCTGATGCCCACGCTGCTCGATCTCGCCGGTGTGCCACATCCCGGCGACACCTTTGGCGGCCACGCCGTGGCGCCGATGACCGGCGTGTCGCTGAAGCCGCTGCTCGATGGCACGGCCCCGTGGACGCGCGCGCCCGACGAGGTCGTGGCCGACGAGCTGATGGGCAAGCGCTTCGTCTCCGAAGGCGCGCTGAAGGCGCTGTGGCTGCCGCGGCCGCACGGCACCGCCGGCTGGCAGCTCTACGACCTGGCCGCCGATCCGTCGGAACGGAGCGATCTGGCCGGCGCCCGGCCCGCCGACCTCGCGCGGCTGCGTGCGCACTGGGACGACTACGCGCGGCGCAACCACGTGATCCTGCCCAACTGGGTGTCGGGCTACTGATCGCTGCGGTCCGGGACGACGCAGCCTGACGCCCAGCATGCGCTGCGCTTATAGTGGGCGCATGCGCAGACTGATCCTCGCCCTGCTGCTCGTCGGCGCCGGTGCGTCGGCCACGCGGGCGCACCACTCGACCAGCATGTTCGACATGGCCCATCCCCTCACGCTGACGGGCACGGTCGCGGTGTTCGACTGGGCCAATCCGCACAGCTACATCCGGATCGACGTGAAGGACGACGCCGGCACGTTGGAGCGATGGGACGTGGAGACGCATGCCATCAGCCTGCTGTCGCGCAAGGGCTGGACGCGCAGGTCGTTTGCACCCGGAGACGTGATCACGGTAACCGGCGGCCAGTTGCGCGACGGCAAGAAGACCATCCGGCTGCTGCGGGGCACGAAGGCTGCCGACGGCTGGAAGTTCTACGGCGACGACTTCAGCACGGAGAAGCCGGCGAAGCCTGGCGCATGACGATGAGGCACAGCGGGATGATCCACGGGATGAGGCGCGACGGGACACCGCGCGGCCTGTACACGGGATTCGCGGCGCTGGTCGGCGTGGCCGCCGCGGCCTTGCTGACGGCAGGCGCCGTGGGCGCGTGGGCGGCAGCGCAACCCGCACGATCGCAGGCAGCGGCGTCGGCGTCGGCACGGGATTTCTCGGGCGTGTGGATGCCGTCGCACTGGTATCACCTGCTCGGCGGCGGCGACCCGGGCAATCTGCCGCGCAACACGTTGTTCTCGTTTCCCTTACCCAAGGCGGTGTCGGAACGCGTGGCCCTGCTGACGCCCTGGGGCCAGGCCCGGCTCGCGGCGTGGACGCCAGAAAACGATCCCGATGCGCGCTGCCTGTCGCCCGGCGCGGTGCGCGCGTATCAATCGCCGTATCCGATCGAGTTCCTGGCCTCGCCTGGGCGCATGACGATCCTCTTCGAATATCAGCACCTGGTGCGACGGGTGTTCCTCGATAGCCGCGCCCATCCGAAGGACTTCGACGTGGCGCCGATGGGCCATTCGACCGGCCGATGGGAGGGCGATACGCTGGTCGTCGACACCGTCGGACTCGCCGACACGACGCTCCTGAACGCCACCGGGCTGCCCCACTCCGAGCAGATGCGGCTCACCGAGCGCCTCACGAAGATCCTCGGCGGCGACGTGCTCGAGGTCGAGTTCACGATTGCCGATCCGGTGGCCTACACGAAGCCGTGGAGCGCCACGAGCTACTTCAAGCGCGACCTGGCCGGGCAGGTCATCGAATACAACTGCGACCTGGTGGTGGACTACCGCAAGCCGGGCCAGTAAGGCGCTTACGTCCGAACGAGAGCCACGGCGACAATGCCAAACATCTGTCCCAGCAAGGCTCGGGAGCTGCAAGCCCCAGTTCTCCTTGGAGCAGTGAACTCGGCGACTCCGGACAACGGACCTCGTCCGAGCCGACCCGGACGCCGCCTAGCCATATCCGCGTGCCTGCTGGCGTCACCGCCGATGACAGAAATGCCCTGACCAACCATGTGCCGCTAGCTCTAGAGCCATTGGATGATTCACCCTGCGCAATTCTGGTCAGAACCGCATAATGCAGGCCCAGAATGCAACCTGCCTTCCGGCGGCCAAACAGCTGCGCTAGACTCGGAGGACGATGAACAGACGCCCGACTCGCTTCGCACGGTCCCCGCTGGCCGAGGCCGTCTTCGAGATGCGATTCTCGGTTGTTCCTGGACGTGGCGTTGAGTTGCTCCCAGGCATAATGCTCGCGGCTCTCGGCCAGGCGTTTCCTCGACTCGAGCAGATGCCAGTGGGAGCAATTCCGAAAGATATGAGGGACAAGACGCCGGAGTTGCATCCCGCCGCGGTGCTCAAGCTGTAGGGCCAAAACGAAGCCGTCTTGCTGGGCGACCGCGTGGCTTCCTTCAACGCTACGAGACCGTATCCAGGTTGGTCACAGTTTCGGGCTCGGGCGATGCAAGTCGCCTCAGCGTTAAGGGATTCCGAGCACGTCGCGAACCTCGATCGCTACTCACTGAAGTACGTAAACGTAGTCGACAACTCGACGGCGTCTCCGACGGCACCTTTTGATCTTCGCGTTGCTGCGGGATCTCACAGGTTTTCTCCGAACGGCTTTCGACTGCGGTTCGAAACCGAGATCAACGGATTCCTGAACATCGTCGAATTGGCGTCAAATGCGACGAGCACAGTCGGCACCACGAGCCTAAGCGGTACGTTGATTACCATCGATACAATCATGGAGACGGCAACCCCACAGTTCTGGGGCGACCTCGAACATTGCTTAAACGCCACGCATGACGTTCTTGAGACACTGTTCTTCGAACTGCTGACGGACGAAACGATCAGCGCGATGGGCCCGTCCTATGACTAGTACAATGAGGACAAACAGCACTGCGGCTAGCGACTTCGCATCATGCGCCATGCTGGAGTCGCAGTCGACGAATGCCCAGTCGCTCAGCGGCCCTACGGCAATGCTACTGGGGACGATTTTGGCGCTTCAGTTTGCCAACGTTGCGTCCATCCAGACCGTGGACGTCAATCGGAACTCGTCGCTTCAGGTTACAACGGCGACTCGCGCAGACCTCTTCGAGGACCTGTTGCGGTTTCACCAAAGGCTTGCCACAAGCCAGCAAGACCTACCAGAGGATGCCGCACGTCTTCTGCGGGAAAACCTGTGGCAGCTCTATGACTGAGGGGCTCCAATTCGAACAGGTTCGCCTGTATCTCCCTCAATACCTCTCACCTGAGCGCCAGCAAGGTCTGTGGGATGAACTGCGCGCTTTCCCGAACAACAGATCGATCTACTCGACTCGCAACACGGCCCCGAATGCATGCAGGGAGACGGCTGGCGAGGCTTCGTTGCCATCGATTTTCACTCTCTCGACCGCAAGACGTTGTCGGGGCTTGTTCTGTCTAACTCATGTGACCTTAGCCTCGAGAACACGCGCGCGACTACACCGAACGTGACTTTCGTGCCGATCATGAGACTGCGGAAGTATCTGACCGCCCTCGAAGCGAACGGGCACAACGAGCAGCAAACAGCCGGCGTCGCTGCGTCGATTCGCCGACAGGAAGTCACGTCTGTCATGCATTTGCCGGCGATCAATAGCCAAATGGAAGAGTCTCTAGCAGTATTTGGAGACGTTCGGTCGCAGCCGCTCGATCATTTCATGGCGGGCGAACGTTCGTTGCTCTTTCGATTGAGCGATTTCGGTTTCTATCTTTTCCTCTTCAAGTTGTCGATCCACTTTACCCGGATGCTCGAGGGCGTCGACCGATAGCCCCGCGCGCCCCGCCACGGCGCGCTGGACATTGCTTCAAAGCGACGCGCCCGTCGACGAGGGGATCCGCCGACTTGGCGCTGGCGCCGCATGCAAAGCGCGGGCGGGCTACGTCCACACCACCGTCACAAGCAGGCGCTTGATGCCCGAGATGAAGTTCGAGCGAAGACGCGCCACCGGGCCGCTCACGCGGATGTCGGCAAGGGCCGGCAGCAGCTCCTCGAAGAACACGCGCATCTCGAGCCGGGCCAGGTGCTCGCCCAGGCACTTGTGGGGGCTCTTGAGCCCGAACGCGAGATGCGCGTTGGGCGTGCGCCGGATGTCGAAGTCGAACGGGCACGGGAACCGCCGCTCGTCGAAATCGCCCGACAGGAACCAGATCAGCACCTTGTCGCCGGCCCGGATGGCGGTGCCGCTCAGTGTCGCATCCACGACCGCCGTGCGGCGGAAGTGCATCGTCACCGAGCCCCAGCGCAGCATCTCCTCGACGGCACCAGGCACAAGTGATGGATCGTCGCGCAGCGCCGCCAGTTGCGCGGGATGTTCCAGCAGTGCCAGCATGCCGGCGGTGATCGAATAGCGCGTCGTGTCGTTGCCGGCGGCGACGAGCAGCGTGAAGAAGTTCTTGAACTCGTCGTCGCTGAGCGGGGTGCCGTCGCGGGTGGGCCGCAGCAGCAACGAGATCACGTCGTCGGTCGGGTGGTCGCGCCGGCGGCGCGCCTGCTCGGCGGCGTAGGCGAAGAGCTCGAGGCTGACCGGACTGCGGAACGGCAGCAGCCGATAGGCGTCGGTATCGGCCAGGCCCACCGGCGTGTCGGTCACCTCTGGATCGGCGTTGCCGATGAGCGCGTCGCCGCGGCGCACGAGCCACGGGCCATCCTCGTCGGGCACGCCCAGCAGCGTGCCCAGCATGCGCATCGGCAACTGCCGCGCCAGCAGCTCCACGAAATCGAAGGCGGTGTGTGCGCGCGCGTCGGCGATGACGGATCTGGCCATGAGCCGCAACGCCTGCTCGTATGACGCCACCTCGCGAAACGAGAACGGCGGCTGCACGAGACGCCGGTAGGTGGTGTGCGCCGGCGGGTCGAGTTCCATCATGGTGCGACGCGCCGCCAGCTCGTCGGGCCGCATGTCTTCGATGCGGATGCCCGTGGCCGACGAGAACACTCGCGATTGCCGGCTCACGGCCACGACGTCGTCGTAGCGCGTCACGGCCCAGAGCCCGCGCCCGTCGGGTTCCGGCCACCAGCTCACCGGATCCTCGTCGCGCAGGCGCTGGAAGGCCGCGTGCGGCACACCATGCACGTAGACGTCGGGGTCGAGGATGTCGGCGTGCGCGTCGTCGGCCGGGGCGGACATGCGGGCGCCGCTAGAGGAACGGCAGATAGGTGCGCAGTTCCCAGTCGGTGACGGCCGCCGTGAACTTGCTCCACTCGCCGCGCTTCACCGCCACGAACTGCGCCACCAGCGCCGGACCGAGCGCCTGCACCAACGCGGTGTCGGCCTCGAGCGCGTCGAGCGCCAGCGACAGGTTGTCAGGCACGTGCCGTGACGTGCTCTGCGACGTGAGGCAGTCCTGTTCTTCTGGCGGCGGCGGCGTGAGCTGATGCACGACGCCCAATCGCGCCGCCTGCAGCACCGCGGCGGTCGCCAGATACGGATTGGCCGCGCCGTCCGACATGCGGTGCTCCAGACGCGTGGCCGCGCCCCGCTCGTGCGGCACGCGCACCGACACGCCCCGGTGGTCGTAGCCCCAGTTGGCCCAGTAGCCCGCCAGTTGGCCGGGGCGCAGACGCTTGTAGGCGTTGACCGTGGGCGCGCAGAGGCCGGCAGTAGCCTCGAAGTGCGCCACCATGCCGGCGAGGCAGTGGCGCGCGAGCGCCGACAGCCCATCAGCGGCCGTCGTGTCGTTCAGCACGTGGCCGCCGTCCTTCCCTTCGAGCGACAGGTTCACGTGGAAGCCGCTGCCGCCGCGATCCGCAAACGGCTTGCCGATGAAGGTGAGCAGCAGTCCCCGCCGCGCCGCCAGCTCGCGGGCCATGAGCTTGAACAGGAAGATGTCGTCCACCGCCTTGAGCGCGTCGTCGTAGACCAGCGTGAGCTCGAACTGCGGCGTGTCGAATTCCGAGTTGATCGATTCGACCGGCAGGCCGCACGCGGCGGCCGTGCGCATGACCTCGTCGAGCAGGCCCACCGGGTCTACGGCCGGGCCCGTGCCGTAGACGTAGGCCGTGGGCGTATCCCACTCCGTCCAGCCGCCTTTGCCGTCGGGCTGCAGCACGAACGCCTCGAGTTCGATGCCGACCTTCACGCGGTAGCCGAGCGACTGCCAGTCGTTGACGGCCTTGCGCAGCACGTGCCGGGGCGAGATGGCCAGCGGCTCACCGCGGAAGAACAGGTCGCCGATGACGACGCCGGTGTCCGCGTCCCACGAGGGCCGCACCTCGTCCATCGCCAGCACCAGATCGCAGTCGGGCAGCCCCTCGAGCATCTTCGCGCCAGGCGCCGGCACCATCGTGCGGTCGAAGTTCAGCGCGAAGAGCGACAGGCAATGCCGCGTGCCCTTGTGCGCCAGGTGCGCTGGCAGATACTTGCCCCGCGCCAGGCCCAGATGGTCGGGGAACAGCGCGCGGATGCGTTGATAGTCGGTCACGGAGCCTCCGTCGCCACGGCCGGCGAGCCGACTCAGTGTATGCCGCGGCGGTCGCGAGCGTGACGGCGACCTGCCGCAGGTTCGGGCTACCATGGTCGGAAGAAGTCGTATGGTTCCCGAAGACCTGGAAGCACTCGCGCTGGCCGATTCGATTGGCGCGCTCGACCCAGATGAACAGGCCGAGCTGGCCACCCGTCTGGCCGCTCTCTCGCCCGAGGACCAGGCGGCCGCGGCGCGGCTCTACGACACGGCCATGCAGTTGGCCCTCAGCGTCGACCAGGTGACGCCGCCACCGCATCTTCGCGCCCGCGTGCTGGCGGCCGCAGGCACGCCGGGCCGCTACACCGTGCACGCCGGCACGGCCGACTGGTTCGACACCGGCCTTCCCGGTATTCGCGCCAAGGTGCTGGCGCTCGACCGCGTGCGCGAGCAGGCCACGCTGCTGATTCGAGCCGAGCCCGGCGCGGTCTACCCGGCGCACACGCATCACGCGCCCGAAGAATGCTACGTCGTGCGCGGATCGATCGTGATCGATGGCCGCACGCTGCGCGCTGGCGACTTCCACCACGCCGACGCCCACTCGGATCACGGCGAGATCACCACCGTGACCGGCGCCGAGGTGCTCATCGTCGGCGCCATCGAAGACTACCTGCCCGGCTACTGACCTACGGCTGCAGCCTCACGAGCAACTGGCTGTTCTCGTAGACGAGTCCGCCCTCCACCGGCAGCAGGTAACGCGTGGTCCACGACCCGAGCAGGTCATACTGGCCCTTCCGCGCGGATCGTGTCGAGCTCGAGTGGCGCCGGCAGCGCCAGAGCGCACACCGCGCGGCCGCTCTCGAGGTCGGTGCCGGTAAGCCAGCGAGCCGTGGCACGGCGCCACTATAGTGCAGGGCATGAGTGCAGGCATGGGCGCAGAACCGACCGACGAGATCTGGCGCTGGGACGCGACCCGCATGGCCGCCGCCATCGCGCGACGCGCGGTGTCGTCGCGCGAGGTGGTGGAGGCATGCCTCTCGCGCATGGCCGCCGTGAATCCGCGGCTGAACGCGGTGACGGTGAATCTGGGCGCGCAGGCGCTCGAAGCCGCCGACCGCGCGGACGCCGCGGTGGCGCTCGGCGACGCGCTGGGCCCGCTGCACGGCGTG
>Ga0163144_10012151_pt1 | contig 18126 bp, 15 predicted proteins | sample OliLak19BULKMAT1_FD_123175 | JGI IMG/M metagenome (GOLD analysis project Ga0163144, IMG submission 123175) | Freshwater microbial mat bacterial communities from Lake Vanda, McMurdo Dry Valleys, Antarctica - Oligotrophic Lake LV.19.BULKMAT1 | ecosystem: Environmental > Aquatic > Freshwater >... | reverse complement strand
TTTTACGTCGTCACTATAAGGCACTAGCTTGGTGTTGGTTGGGAAGCCGTTCACGATCTTAGCAGGGGTGCTTGTTAGCTTGTCATAGCCCTCGCAGTTTAGGTCTTTTCCGGCAACAAAATCGCCTGGTATGCTCTCGGTTGGTAGGTCAGATCCGTCGCCCGGCACGCCTTCGTTGTCGACATCATTTATGTCTCCGCTTAGGTTGGCCTCGTCTACCAAGTAGCCGTACCACGAAGCATAGCGTTCGTAAGTTCCGGGCAGCCTGGTGGTGCCCTCGGCGGTTTCGGCGCTGGCACGCGGGCTGAGCCTTTGGGCAATCCACGACCTTGTATCTGGCGCAAGCGGTTCTTCAAAAAACTCCGGTACGTCGCCAGCCAAAACCTCCCCGGTTTTAATACAAGTGTTGTCTTTTGGTTCATTGGTTCCGTCTTTTTCGACAGTAACTTTATACATTATGCCGGCTCGGCCACTGGCACAGTTGGCTATCCAATCGCTGAACGATGAGCCTCCGCCAGGCGGGCTTGTGCTGGTTGGTTGGCCATAACTATCGATAAGCCCGTTGTTTAGCAGGATCTCTTCGGAAGCCTCTGGGTCGATATTAATAACAGTAGCGACTAGTGGGTTGCAGTAAGCGTCGGTTTCGATATCATTTTCATTCAGCCACTCATCGGTGCACTCACCGCCGATGCTGGCGGCGTAAGCTTGCCGGTTGCCAAACAAACTCGTAACTACACCCGAAAGCCCCGAACCTAGGCCACTGAATGAACCAAGGCTCTTCATACTTAAGCTAGCCAGAGTGTTGGCGGTTTGAGTTGAGCCCCGAGGCACGCCAAAAGCAATCTTTCCAAGTAGTGAGTCGGAAGATTCAATGTTCAAGTAGCGGTCAAAGACGCTGCGCGATGCCACCTCCTTTTTATAGATCTCCTGCGCCTCGTAGCGCAGAGCCGACGCCTGTGTCTTGGTGGTTGGTAGGCCAACGTTGGCGCCCCCACTCATAGCCGAAAACGTTCCAAACCCAGCCGCCAAAAGGCTGCCGGCCATTTGCGGCGACTCCAACCCGGTCACTACTTGTTTAGAGACGCTTTTGATTATCATTGGCGTGGCGACAGCAAAGGTAACTTCTTCTAGGGTGGTCAGGGCAACTGAAGTACCGATGCTATAAATCACGCTAGTGCCGCCGCTAAAAAACCCGATTAGTCCGCCAACCACCGTACCGGCAGCTTGAACAAAAAAGTTATTAGATAGATTACAAATTTTAGGGTTTAATACCTCGGGGAAACTATTGACGAAATCCGACACTACAGCCAACCAGCCAGTTTCGGCTTGGCCAACACTGTATTGCCCCAGCTCGGCTTTACTCAGTGGAGCCGTCGGGTTGCCCATCAGCCTCTGTAGCCCGCCAGACTGTGTAGCCCCGCCCATGTAAAGGCTCATTAGCTTTATCGATTCGCTTTGGATTAATCCGGCTTTTTGATGATCAGCGATTGTTAAAAACCTAACGGCAAAAGTTGCCAGCTCGGTGGCTAAAAGTACATTGCGAACATTACGGATGAAGTTGAGCGTGCCCTTAACCCGGCAAGCAATGCGTGGAATCTGACTAAGGTCAACGCCGCCAGCCGCAGCCTTGACAATCCTGCCACCTGCTCTTGCACTGAGCCTGGGAACGACTTTCTCAACGCCTTCATCGACCGAGTTTTCGATTGCTTCGGCAGTGGCCTCGCCAGCACCGTCGATTAAAACTGCTTTACCGCCATTGTTTTTAGCCTCATCGGCGTACTTTTTAGCGTCTTCGGCCAGATCATCACTCATGCCCTCGAGCGAAGACACGGCTCCGTCACCTTTTGGCGCGTTGGGGTCACTCGGGTCATAGCCGTTGTCTGTTTCAAGGTCTGCCGCGGTTTTCTCGGCACTTACTTCGATCGAAGTGTCGGTGTCGGGAGCGTTACGAGAAGCATCGGCGAACTTTTCCTGAGGGGTAGCATCAGGGAGGGGCTTCTCTTTGAGCCGAGCGCCGAGCCAGTCGTACAAACCATTTATACCCATTCGTTTAAAGACACCTCGCTTTGTTGCGGCGCCGGCCAAAGTTGAACCTCTTTCAGTAGCAATCTTGTCAAAGTCTTTTAACAGAGTTGAGCCCACATCACCATCAAAGAACGCCGTTATTTGTCTCTGCAAAGCTCCGCGCTCTACCTTAGTAAAGTCAACCGACCTGACGTAAGCAGCGCCACGAGAGTCGGTGCCAGCCTTGGAGATGCCGGTTATCAGGCCGTTCTTGGTACTGACGGTGAAGCCCTCTGCCGTAGCCTTTTTGATGAACTTGTTGGTATCTATTGATCTAGCTCCCCGCTTTAAAGCCGTCAGCTGAGTTCTGGCTCGCCTGTGCTCTAGTTGCCGTTGGATTGGTCCTGAAACAGGGTTTTTTTGGGCTAGTAAGTTTTCCCGTAAATGGACCAGGTATAGCGAAGAGCTAAAAAAGGTGAGCATTATAAAAGTACCGGTTACGCCCGCGACAGCTCCACCAGCTTTGGCGTTACGGCGTGTCATTAGGGCTGCAAACCTGCCAGCCGGTGTAGCGCCGGCCGCTTTGTAACCAAGGCCTAGCTTGTCGGCGCCAGCCAGAGCCTTTTCGCCAGCCAAAGCTGGGGCCGCTTGCCCATCAGTGGGCGATTTTTCTTTATTGGCAATATCGCTCGGGCTGGCTTGTTTTTGCTTTTTATAATCGTCGGTTGACTGCGGCCCGCCTTCGGCTTCGGGTAAATTTTGGATATCTTTTAGGGTGTTGTCATACCACTCGGGATTGTCTAAATCCCGCAAGCGTTCGTCTTCGTCGCCTAAAACCGAATTTCCCGACATTATGCCCCTAACTTTTACTGAAGCTGTACAGCTCCATTATAACCGTCTTGTTGACCCTCGGCACTAGCTGGCGGTGGAGCCACGGGCTGGTTTGTTACATTCTGTGATTCGCCGGGGTTGGTGGTGATCAAGTTGGCTTCGGTTGGGCTAGCGGCAATCTGGATGTGCACGTGGTTTTGGCCGGCGAAGAACAAGCCTTGCCCAACCGGGAACTGGCTGAGGCGCTTTTTCTCTTCGCTGGTCAGTTTGAAAGTATTAGCCAGCACATCAACCGCTGAGCTCGACTGTTTAAGCAACAGCTGCATGCTGGCGTTGGCGACGATGGCTCTGCCCATCCTCGAACTCATGAAGTCTTCAACGTCTTGAGTTATGGTGGTTATGCCGAGGTTATATTTGCGGGCGCGTTTTGCCAAAGAGAACAAGAAGCTGGCCGAGTCTTCGTACTTCATGAGCTGCCAAGCCTCGTCTACCACCAAGATTCGGCGCTTTTTGTCGGTTTTGGTTTTGTTCCAGATGTAGTTGAGCACAATATACATGGCGACAGGGCGCAGTTCATCCTCAAGATCACGAATGTTAAAAACCACCAGAGGGTTGTTAATGTCTACGTTGCTGGGTTGGCTAAACAAGCCCGCAAAAGTACCGCTGGTGTATTTGCGCAACCGTTGAGCCAGCTGTGGGCCGCTGCCGCCCATGTGTAGAAGGGTGTCGTAGAGGTCGTTAATTGTTGGCGGCGGTGAGCGGTGAGTAAGTGGGTCGTTAGTAATACCGGCTTTGGCGTAAGTTTCAATTAGAGCGGCGTCAAGGTCGGCTTCTTCAACCGGCGATAGCGCTGGTACGGTGGCCATGCCTTGGTTGACCATTTGGGTTTGTGCCCCGCCCATCATAAGCCGTAGAAGTCCGTGCAGAGTAATTAGGTTGCTGCGCAGCGGGCTGTCGGCTTCTTCGTCGGTGTCGACTACCTGCGGCAAGTCGAACGGGTTAATGCGGGTAGAGCTATTAAGCGACAGCCGAATGTAAGCGCCGCCGACGGCGTCACACATACGCTGGTATTCGTTTTCGGGGTCAATAATAAACACCTCGGTGCCAAACATCATGCTGCGCAGAGCCTCAAGCTTTACTGCAAAACTCTTGCCGGCACCAGACTTAGCAAACACCACACTGTTGCCGTTCTCTAGGCTAAAGCGGTCAAAAATAACTAGGCCCGAGTTATGCATATTTATACCGTACAAAATACCAGTGTCTTGTGAAAGATCAGCGCTAGTGAACGGGAAGCTGGTGCTAATGGCACCAGTGTTCATGTTGCGCCTAATCTGCAGCTGGTCGCTAAACTGTGGGATTGTAGAGTTAAGCCCCTGTTCTTGCTGGGTGCTGGCGGGCTTGCTGTAAATAAGCTGTTGGCCGAGTAGGCTTTCGACTTTGTGGCTAACAAACTCCAGCTCGTCTAGAGCAGTGGCGTAGATGGTGAAATACAGGCCGAACCGGAAGAACCGCTCCTCGCCAACCTGCAACTTGTCGCGCAGTTCTTCGGCGTCAGCGACAGCAGCTTGCTTACCCGGATCGCGGACTTTACCTCTTTCGGCATCAATCTGCAGGCCGGCTTCGAGTTGGCCGACCTTTTTCTTGAGGTTTTCAAGCACCACCTGGCTTTCGACGGGGTAAACGAATATTGACAAGTCTATAACTTCATCAAGGTTGATCATCGGGCTCAACCAACCGGTGTAAATTTGCCTCGGGTAGCCGTAAACGTAGTAGGTTCGGGCGTAGCGGGTACCAATCTGGAAGAAGCTGCTCGAAAACTCCAAGCTGGCCGGAGCGATAAAGTCACGCAAGGCAGTGACACCCTTTTGAAAAGCGGTAGCAACTTCAGCTTCTTCACGCATCTTCTGAGTCTGGGCGGCCGACACTGGGTCAGTAGCCAAGGGCTTCTTTTTGAACAAACTCATCAGGAAATCCCCCCGGATCTTCTGAGACTGAGGACTGGAGACTGAGGACTGAGGAAGCTTCTCCGATCCCCGATCTTCGATCTTCGGTCTTCGCTTTTCGATCCCCGATCTTCGATCTTCGATCCTCGGTCTACGTATTTCATGATCCAAGCTCCGTATCTAGGTGTGGCTGAGGTGCTTCGCCGGTGCCTTTTGAAACAACTGGCGCCGTTAAGTCTTCAAAATTTTTGATGCGCTGCCTGGTTGCCGTATCCGGGTTGTAAGCGTCGTAATATAGTTCGATTAGCTCGGATGTATCAAGTGGCAGGCTTTGTACGCCGCATTGGGTTAGCCCGCTCATAATTGACTGCACGCGGTTGCGCAGTTCGGCTTTACCCTTTTCAAGGTCGGCCTCGTTAATAATTACATGGGTATCTTTTTTGCCTAAGATATTAGTCAAAAAGCTTTTGCTGGCGGCCACGGCTTTGCCAGCATCAATTTGTTGAAAAAACGGAATAATAATGTAAAACTTTTTGTCCATGATGTTGGTCTGCATAGAAATATCTGACATGTAGTTTATGTAGTCTTCCATCAAAAGCGCCAAAAGCATGTTTTCGTGCTCAGTTCGGATCTTGTCGAGTTTCTCGATGTAGGGCCTGAGGTCAACCTTTTGGCTGCGTACAAAAATTTGAATCGGGAAGTACAGCGAGTTCAAAAACCCCTGGTAGGCATACTCAACGGCTTCGCGCTCCTCGGGGCTCATCAGGTCAAAGTTGATGCTTTTACACATCACAACTGCCCGGAACGAGCCGTCGCTCATGATAACAATACCGTCGCGGATCTCGGCAATCTGCAGGGCGTTTTGGGTACTATTTGGGGTAGCTTTTATATGGCCTACGGGTGCGGCTTGAACGGACGCGCCACTAGGCACAGCCTGATTTGCCCCAGATTGATTTGCTACGTTTGGCTCCATAAAAATATGCGGTCTTTTCCCACCCTCATCAGAGGATTTATTACCTGGTACAAGTATAGATGATTCGCCCGAAGGCTCAAAGTGTCTGTTAGGGTTTGGGTTCTTTAATAGGACTCTCGCACCTTTCTACATTTCCAGGCCCGCCATGAGCGGTTGCGAGCATCCATCTTTCTTTCGGTGTAGCTAATGGCTACCCCTCAAGAAATCTGAAAGCTCTCACACATCTCAGGTCAGCCCTGCAATCTGCATAAAAGTGCGAAAGTCCTATTCAATTTTCAATTTTCATTCAATTTTCAAACTTCAATGTTTTAGACTTGTGGTGATTTTTTGAAAAATTAACACCAGTTCATGCGCCTCTTGCCAGAGTAGTCTCAATTTATCTTTGTGTTCCGGTGCGGCAACACTAAGCATTCTAAGCCAGTGTTGAGTTTCTTGGGCTTCTTTTTTGCAGATATAGATCTTGTTTCGAAAATCTTTTTTTGAGCTTGCTCCGTTAGCCTCCATGTAATTCGCGCCTATGCTTGTGGCTGAGCGAATAAGTTGGTTGATAAGGGGTCGAGTAATTGAATCCTGGCCAATCTTTCTGCAAAGTTTAATTACCTCTTCACCGAACTTTGTTGTTCTTTCTTCCAGGTCAAACTTTTGTGATGTTTGAGTCATTGGTAATTGATTGTAAATTGTAAAACTGAAAATTGAAGATTTTTGTTAATGAAGCGAAACGGTCACCTCGTCATCAGGTAAGTGTCGATCGTTAACACGTTTGGCCGCGCGGGCCAGCGTAGCTGTGTCCAAATCGTTGTTTCTAGCAAGTTCGATTATACCAGGATTAACAGGTGTAGCACTAGCGGTTTGCGAGGGGTCGCTTACGGCCGAGGAGTGAAGGGTCGGCGGCTCGTCATTCTTCAGAGTAAGTGGTTGCAGGGTTTTCAAATGACTAAAGCCAGAGTTCTTCCCAGCCTGGGTTTGCGAGCTATGAAGCCGAGCCAACAAGGCATCTTCATCAGCTGATGAGGGGCTGGCGATCGTCGCGGCAATAGCAATTGGCGATGGATTGCTCGCGGACACAGGTTGAGCCACTGGAGCTTGGGCTGGCCGGTCGTTCTGATGGACTATGGTTGGGTTAACGGTTTTGTCTCCTGCTTGCTTCGAAAACCAATAATCGGCGGCTTGTTTTGGGTCGGCTCCCTTTTGGTGTTGGCGGGCGGCCGATATTTTTTGTTGCAGAACCTGCTTATGCTCAGATTCAGACTTTTGGATCATGGTCTCAAAATGTTGAGCCACATTGTTACTGCTGGCATCCATAATATCGTCCGAGGCGGTAACATCGATGTCCGAGACTTCTTGAGCTAGCGCTGTAGCGTCAAGCAAGCGGTCATTACTGCCGAGCATTGGTTGATAACCTGCTGACGGTGCGTCATTAAGGTTACTATTTTTAATAGCCCAGCCACGGCTGTCGAGCATAGTTGCCAGCGACCCCAAGCGGCTGGTGGCCTCCTCGCCGGTGAAGCCTTTGGTCATGTGTCGTTCAAGCTGTTTTGGTGCGGTGATTGTAACTAGCTCTTTGATGCCCGATTGGTTCCACACCCGTCGCCGCGGTTTTATAAAAAAGCGGATGCGCGCCGCCAGCCACACCTCGGTTGGCTGGTCACGAGCCCACGGCCAAGCCAAAAAGCCGGTTATAACAATGATCGGTGCAAAAAACACCAGTGCCGGCCAAAAACCCCTGCTCAGCGACAGAAATGTTAGGTAGATACTAACCGAGGCTACACCAGCAAAAATAAACTGCTTAAAGCTAAGCGGCCCAACAAACTTGTCGTCGGCCTCTACATCTTGGATTACTTTGTAAACTGCCATTTAGCATAAGTATAAACCATTTGTCGGCACGCAACGAGATCCCTAGGCGTAGTCGTTTTCGGAAAGAGGACGGTAGTCTTCGCGGTTCGGCTTACGGATACATGGGTACAAGGCTTTAACGGCGTCTGTAATAACTGCAAGTTCGCGCCAGAGTTCATTCGCTTCGGCAGAACCCGAAATTCTTGGTGGGTAGGCAAGGCGCTCAGCGGCGCCTAGGGACTCATACTGGCCAGCTAGCAGCCTTGCCATGTTTTCATCGGTTGGTTCACCGCTGGTAGGTGAGGCCATACGGCTCAAGTCAATGGTAGCCTTAAGCTTACGCATTATAAAGGCGGCATTTAAGAACTCGCGTTGGGTACGTCCTACAGGATCATCAAAGTACCTGTCCATAGTAGCCTTAGATTCTTCAGCGAGGCGAATCGTTTCTATGACGTCGGCAGGGCTAAAGGTCGTTTCGTAACCCTTCACTTTATCGGCAAGTTCGGTTGCGTAGGCACGACCCTTTAACTTACCAAAGATAAGACGGGATGTATGACGGGATGTATCTTGACCGTACTTGCCGTCTGGGCCAACCATATTGGTGCCATCGGGGTTCTTTATCCATGGGTGATCAATGCCGCGATGTTTAAAGGTAAGATAGGTAGCTTTTTTCATGAACTGAAGCCCCAAACCAACGGCGGCGATTTCTTCCTTGGTGTAGCCAAGATCCTGGTGCATTATGTTGATAATGCGCTCCCAGCCACCATGCGGGCCAGCCTGCTCCTGTTCTTCGAGTTTACCAATTTCATAGGCGGCGACCGCTTGGTAGCGGGCCTTATTGCTCTTGGCAAGACGCATGTGGGTTTTGTAAAGCCTAATTTCAAAGGGTGTCAACAGCGTACCGTCGTATTTTTTTAGTGTTCCGTTCACATTTCTTGTGGTGAAAAGTATACGTTCTGCCATATCAGGACCAGTATTGGTGGTTTCGAGTGAGAGTTTCATCTCGTCGGCATTCCAAACAGACTCGCTTCGCTCGAGGTTGTACCTGCTGTCGAGCCTGTTGTATATTGCCCCGCCAACTCTTGCACGTGCACGCTGACGACGAGTGACGGGTGCGACAGTATAAAGCTGCTCGCCGTTAATATCGGTAATTACACCGGTCGTGTCGGCTGGCATCGGTCTGTCAGAGACAGCTACAAAGTTGTAATCTCGTATATCGATAGGACCGTTGTTTAGCAGTAGAGCATTGCCGTGTTCATCCCACACCTTATAGCGGTCAAAGTACGACGGTTGCGGATCGGTTTCTTTTGGAATACGCTCCCGGAGGTCGGGGTCGTTAGCAATATCGTCAGTTAGCGGTTCGCCTGTTTCATTTTGTGCTTCGACGTTGTTAGTATGGTCTTCAGCTTGAGGTTCAGCATTAGGGTCAAAAGTAGCCTCTGGCCACGCCTCTCCCGGGCCTGGTATATGAGCAGGCAAAGCAATGGCATTGGGGTTTAGACCTGGAGAATTGCCCGGAGAAGTCGAGGGATCCATATATTCAGTATAGCACAAGCATCTAGTATTGTCAATTAGGCGCTGGGCTCAGAAGCAGCCAGTTTGAAGGCCTTTTTTAAACAATTGTGATAGAAGGGTCGTCAGGACTTGCCGGCTCAGTATACTTAAGCTTACCCTCTTTAGCATGCTTACTGTAAAGAGCAGACAGGCCTTGGAAAAGTTCTTTATCGCCGGTAGATTTGTCAGGATGGATACTAGTTGCTGCCGTGCGGTAAGCATCTTTAATAATAGCCCCTTCGTCAGCTGCAGTAGTTGGCGCAGCACCTCGCCTGGCCCGGGCGGCTTTTACTGAGGTGTCAAATACTCTGATTGCATCTGGAGATACCGCCCCGCCTCTAACAGGATCACCTCCGTACCATTTACGCACCATATCGTTATATAGATTGTGGTGTGCCGCAGTCGGCCCAGCGGGACCAGCTGCCGGTTTAGTTGATCCTCCACCTAGTGCTAGTGGCGTCGGTCCAGTTGGTCCTCCACCCGGTGGTGGCGTCGGCCCAGTGGGGCCACCTGCTCCGCCCCCCGGCGTCGGCCCAGTGGGGCCACCTGCTCCGCCCCCCGGCGTCGGCCCAGTGGGGCCACCTGCTCCGCCCCCCGGCGTCGGCCCAGTGGGGCCACCTGCCGGTGTAGCCCCCGGAATCCCTGCGGGAGCAACTGGCGTACTGGCACTTCCGCCAGCCTTGCGTGATGCGGCTCCACCCCGCCCACGGAGGGTTTCTCTCGCAGCAATCATTTTTGACCAACGGCCTGTTGGGTTTTCTAAGGGATTTGCCCGCTCGAAACGCGTCTTCCTCTCCAGCCCTCGCATCTCGTTATAGCGTGCTCTACGTGAATTGCTAAACTTATCAGTCTGGCTTTTGAATCCGGTGGCTATACCGGTCATTACCCCGCCAGCCAGCTTAAACGCAAACGGAATAAGTACCAGTGGCACGATCATGACGATAAGCGCTACAACCGCCGAGATGGTGCCAGACAGCGGTGCATCAACAGCGTCACCGGCATTGTAGGAAATAGCAGCCATAATGGCCGAAACCGAGAACAGGACGGTAATTATTGGATAGACCATCAGAGTTGTCGCAAGAGTGCTCCACCATTTTTTGAAGTATTTGTCGGTGTTTGGAACGGCAAAAAGTGCAAAAGCTATGGGGGCCAGAACAATCAAAACCAAGATCAGGCTGCGCCTAATGATAAGAGTTGCGAATATTGCTAGCGAGACCAGCGCGGCCGGCAGAAGCACCGATACGAGCAAAAAATGCAAAAAAGGCACCAAGTAGGCGCTTGCAGCATTGCCTGTATTACCGGTCGCAAAGGCACCTAAAATTGCGAGAATAAGCACTCCGACTATGGCGGATACGACTACCCCGACACTACCTGTGCCACTACTGGTTTCGAATTTTGCTAAGGTGGTGTCTCGAAACGGCCCGATAATAAGATCACCAATGCCTCTGCCGATGACATTGAAAAGGTCCACAAGTGCCGAAACCACAAAGAGGGACAGGTTTATAAGAATAGCTGCGACTAAGATGCGTGGCATAGCCTTTTTGGCAGTGTAGGCATCTACCAAACCGCCGCCGATAGACTGGCCAAATACGATAAACAAAAGAGCAAATATGAGTATGATGTTGGCTATGTTTCTCATGGCCGACCACACCTGATAGATTGGGTTAGGTTGGCCGTTAATCGTTGGGCTGGTATCTACTGGTGATGTTTCAAGGTAGGGCTCGATTATATTTGTAAAAATGCCCTGCGTAAGGCTAGCCAACCCATCGATCATTTTGCAAAAGATCCAGCTAAAATCAAAACCTGAGGTTTCGCAGCTTGCTTCGGTGTCACCGCCAGGGGTGCTAATGGGAATGCCAACCGAATCGCCTTCGCCAGCAGGTTTGCCTGAATTTTCAACAACATCAGTCAGAGCTAAGTCAGCATTGTTTGGGAACTGACCGTCGCCGTCGGTACGATAATTACAGCCAGTTTTTATCTCGGCCTCGGCGTCGTCGCCCTCGAAACCATCGGCACTATCGTCAAGCTCAAACAGCTTCATGCGTGTCTTATCGGCCGAAACTAAAATGCGATCCTGACAACCAGCATCGTCTGATTCGCTATTGCGTGTGAAGATGTTTGGGTCATCAGGGGATACGGTAAACATGCCATAGTCATAGCTCGAGCCATCATCGGGTATTTGTTCGATTCTGCCGCTGTCAACCCAATGAAAAAAAGCAGTCGCGAGCTCAGGGTTTTGCACCGTAACTGTTATCCGGTCTGGACTGCCTTTGTAACAATTGTCGAGACTATTCGGTCGGAGCTGCAGCTGGATCTCCACTTTAGCTGATGTTGTCACGTCATCACTAACAAATATCGCATTCGTACAGGGCTCGTTTCCTGCAATAAAAAAAGATCTTACGCTCCCAAAACTTACGGTCCACTTAGCTTGAACTTTATTTTCGGGCTTGCTAGTAGGGGCAAGCTCGAGTGTATAACCGTCTATAAAGCGGGCAGTTATCTGGTCGGCGCTCCAATTGAACGTTTTAGAATCGACGTTCCAGGTAAAACCCCAGTCTGTTACCAGGTTCGAAGCGTTCGCTCTTGGAGGGCTTACCAGCCCTGCGAATAATATCTGTGCCAAAAAGAGGCTCACCCAAAGCAGGGGCAACCCACCAAACAAGTTTTTCTTAAGAAGTTTTTGCATGATTAATTATTTTAGGGCTCCCGTACATTTATGCAGATAACAGGGTGCAGCTAGGCGAAGCGAAAACTTTTATATCAAACGATGAGTACCCCAGAGCGGTACACAGAGAGCGATATGGAAGTTTACAGCCGATTAGGTGCGGCTTGTTGCTGTAAAAATGTACGGGAGACCTAATAGATAAACTATAGCAGAATGGCTACCTTTTGCCGACAGTCATTTGCAGGGGTAGCAATAGGTGTTATAGTTTTGGTAAGCATGAAAAACATAAAAAGTATTATTGCAACTTCGGTTCTGTCTGGCTTTCTTGGGTTTTTCGTGGCTCTTAGCCTGTCTGCTGCCAGCCCTGTTTATGCCGACCCGCCTGTCAATGTGACGTGCCCTGACGGCTCTCAAGTACAGGTGTCCGGGGCCGTGTCGCCAGATAGAATTGAAGGTGCGTGTGAAAATACAGCGGGCGGAGGAGAACAGAAGAACCCAAGTCCTCTTGGCGATTACAGGGCGCCGACAGGCGACAGAGATCCCTCTGGAGGCTCAATCTGTGGCAATGGTGGCGAAGGTGGTAAAAATGAGGTAAAAGTTGCCTTTGATTTTGGCTGTCGCGGCTTGGACTACCCGGGCGATATTAACCCGATAGTGGATATTTTGTTTGCTCTGTTTAGATTTTTGAGCGTAGGAGTCGGCCTAGTAGTGATTGGCTCAATAATTGTAGCCGGCATTCAGTACTCAACCTCGCGAGGCAATCCGCAGTCAACCCAAGCGGCAATTAAGCGCATAGTCAACTCGGTCGCGGCACTGTTTATGTACATCTTTATTTTTGCGATTGCCAACTTTTTGATCCCTGGGGGCATGTTTTGAAGCGGCTCATACTAGCGGTATTTATTGTGTTGTTAGGCGTTACGGCTGTGCAAGTAGCTTCGCCATCAGTAGCCAGAGCCGCCCCAAATAGCAACACTGGCTGCAGTACCGATCGCTTCTTCTTGGGCCTGCCCCGCTGGTATGAATACTTAGAGACTGATCAGGTAACAGATAGAGCAACTGACGAAGTTAGCTGTCAGCCAAAGCTCAAGAACATTGGTCAGGTCTGGTTGGTTGCCGCCGCCGTGATTGAAATGCTGCTGCGGGTATCGGCGGTAGTAGCCACAGCGTTTATTGTGGTCGCCGGCATTAGCTATATCACTAGCCAGGGCGAGCCCGAGAAAACCAAGCAGTCTCTCAACACGATCATTAATGCTTTAATTGGCCTAACAATTGCAATCGTGGCGACAGCGCTGGTAACTTTCATTGCCGGGAGATTTAAATGATCGAAATGTTTGCCAAAGTTGCTAACTGCCCTGCCGACCAAGCTCAGAACAAAAATTGCTTGACCAACTTGCCTGAGGTGAACGCCGACCCTAATCAAGTTCAGGTGGTTTTGCAGCTTACTTTTGGCATTATTGCCGCTATAGCGGTTTTGATGATCGTTATTCAGGGTATTCGGTTTGTGCTCTCGAGCGGTGAACCCGAAAACGCTAAAAATGCTCGCAAAGGCGTTATTTACGCGGCAGTTGGCCTGCTTATTGCATTGAGTGCTGAGCTACTCGTAACCTTTTTGCTGGGGAGGCTCTAGAATGTTCAAGCGTCTCTTGCTAGCTATTAGCCTTGTATCGCTTTTGGCGGTCTTGCTCGCACCAAGAGTTTTGGCTGTAGATGTTGTTAACCCAGCCTGTGAGAACTTGCCTGCCGGCAAACCAGTGCCTACGGTTTGCTCCAGCAACCAGACGGACGCTTCGGATGATGGTAGCCCGATAGTTGGCCCTGACGGCATATTAACTAAAGCTATTTCAATACTGGCGCTGGTTTTAGGCGTAATTGCCGTTATAGTAATTATTATTGCTGGTATCCGTATGTCGACTTCGCAAGGCAACCCACAGTCAGTTAGCGGTGCGCGCAACCAGGTGATCTATGCCGCCATTGGCCTAGTTGTTGCGGTACTGGCACAGTCAATAGTAGTGTTTGTTATAAGGAGATTATAAGTTTATGAAAAAACTTGCCCGTTTGTTCGTGAGCCTAAGTTTGCTACTGGCCCCTATGCTCGTGGCTGTTCCAGCCTATGCCGCAATATTTGATGATGCCAAAGACCAAGCTTGTGCCGGCCTGCAACTTGACGAGAACGGCCAGTGTACCGAAGAGGCAGGTGGCCAAGGCATATCAGCAGTATTAAAGACAGTGCTGGGTATTCTTTCGCTGATCGTGGGTATTATATCGGTCATAATGATAATTATTGGCGGTATTCGCTACGCCACGTCGCAAGGCGATAGTGCGGCTACGTCGGCCGCCAAGAACACTGTTATTTATGCTATCGTCGGTTTGGTGATTGCGGCGATATCGCAGGTTATTGTTCGGTTTGTGCTGGGACGATTATAAGAACCCTTGCGTTTTAAGAGACAGTCATGGTATAAAAAGCTTAAGTATTTAACAAAGGAAAAGACATGCAAAAACTTATAAAACGATTCTCGCGCTCAATTTTGGCACTAGTTGCTACCGTAAACTTGGCCCTGCCGCTTAGTGTACCCGTGCTGGTTCACGCGGCCCCTGATATTCAAGGTGGTTTATGTGAGGGCGTTAACTTAGAAGTTGGCGCAAAGTGTGATGCTGCCAGTGAAGAGGAAGCTAAAAACAAAGTAAACCAGACTTTGACACTAGTGATCAACATATTTTCGCTTGTAGTTGGTATCGTGGCAGTGATTATGATAATCGTCGGTGGCCTAAAGTACATCACTTCGGGTGGTGATGCTGGTAATGTAACTGGGGCCAAAAACACCATCATCTATGCCATAGTCGGTTTGGTGGTTGTAGCCCTGGCGCAGTTCATAGTCAGATTTGTACTGGGCCGAGTCAGCGGAACAGAGTAGAACTTAGGCTTTACAGGGGTATTAGCCGTTGGTGATTAGCCAAACACTAAACATTAGCTAGTAATTGTCCATAAATAACCAGTAACTAGCAAAAGATCAGCCATGAGCTGTGAGCCCAACTATAAACAGTAAACTATAAACCGCAAACTGTTACCGAAGCCGTAAACAGTAAACTGTCTACTACTAGAGGACTTGGATCTTTTTAACGCTGTCTTGTTTGAGCTTAGTAAAGCTAATCGTTAGCACGCCGTCTTTTAGCAAAGCTTCGATCTCTTCCTCTTTAACCGGTACTGGCAAAGCCATGCTGCGGCTAAACTCGCCCCAGTAACATTCTTGGACAAAATAGTTCTCGACGTTTTCTTCGGCGCCGGCCGAAAGCGTGCCGCGGATAGTTAGGGTATTGTCGGCGATGCTAACGTCAAGGTCGTTTTTGTTAACACCCGCCGTGCGAGCCTTAACAAACAGCTTTTCCTTGGTTTCGTAAACATCAACAGCTAGTTGGCCAGGGATCGTTTCTTCTTCGTCCCATTCCTCGGTTGCCGGTTCGGCAGGTACGCCCAAGGCGCCGCCGTCACTAACCGGATCGTCACCCAAGAATGCGGCCGTTAGTTCATCTTCCATCAATAAATCGTCATCATGAGTCTTCCTGGCCATTGTCCTTACCCTCCAAACAGATTAATTAAGCTTTGTTTAGCTTTTTGTGTTGTTCATGGCAGTATAGCTGAGGCTTATGGTAACTCGCAACCGTTAGCCCACGAATTTACAACACAATAAAAACAACACAAGCTTCAAGTTTACAGTTGACAGTCTACAGCTTACAGTTTAGGACATGGCACAATCCTACAGAAATCTTTCAAATTAGCAAAAGACGTGTACGCCTTAACTCAGACTCTACCAAGATCGGAGGACTTCGGTCTTTGCTCACAGATTCGCAGGTCTGCTGTATCAATTCCTAGTAATATTGCCGAAGGACAGCAGAGGAACGGAGCCAAAGAGTTCAGACAGTCTCTACATTTTGCCAGAGGTTCTGCCACTGAGCTCGCTACTCAGCTTCAACTAACCCAAGAAATCTACAGGATTGATTGTATAAACCTACTAGATGAGGTTGAACAAATTCAAAAAACGCTCTACGCACTAATAAAAAAGCAGTAAACTGTTGACCGTCAGCTGGTAATTTTTGCAATTTGCCAGCTCTCGCTGTACGATTTTTTTATGCGTCTGCTTGAGAGATTAATTGGTTTTGTGGCTCCGTATGACTGCTTGGTTTGTGGGAGCGAAGGAGCGATTCTGTGCAACTGGTGTCGGCTTGAGCAGCTGCAACCGCTACCTAGCCGCTGCGCCGGTTGCCTGCGTTTAAGTGCCGATTATGAAACTTGCTCAAAATGTCAGCCCAGGCTGAGGGCGGGCCACATCTGGGTTGCTAGCGAGTATGCCGGAGCTGCGCGCGAAATAACACGACTGCTAAAATTTTCGACCGCTCGCGAGGGGGCGGTAGCCATGGCACGCTCGATACAAGAGACTACGCCGCACTTCGACCAAAGCTTTTCGGTTGTGCCCATGCCAACTATCACTAAGCATTTGCGCTCGAGAGGGTTTGACCACTCAAAGCTACTAGCGCGCAGGGTCGCACAATATAAAAGGATGAAATATCTGCCTGCTCTTCGCCGCAATGGCCAAACCAGCCAGGTTGGCTCTAGCCGTGCTATGCGCCAAAAGCAAATCGGTGGAACTATGTACGTAACAAGTCGATTTAATCTAAAGGGGGTTAATGTCCTGCTGGTCGACGATGTTATGACAACCGGCGCCAGTATCGGCGAGGCTACCAGAGCCCTAAGAGCCGCCGGTGCTCGCAAGGTTTATGCGGCTATCTTTGCCCAAAAAGTCCTATAACTAAAAACGTGGCGGAGAGGGAGAGATTATAGCTTCGCGCCAAGAAAATTACTTTTTTTGCATGATTTATTTTCTTGGGCTTAGCATATAATCTCGCTAATCGCTCGATTATCGAACTTTTAGCTCAAATCTCTCCGCTTCTGCAAGAAGCAAATAGCCCACCATTCAGGTGAGCTATTTTCTCCTGGCGGAGAGGGAGAGATTCGAACTCTCGCGGGAAGTTTCCTCCCCCTATCGATTTAGCAAACCGACCCCTTCAGCCACTTGGGTACCTCTCCATATTTCACGATCGTCACCGGCTGATACTGAATTATCCCTGTTATTTTAGCCTATTCTCGACAAATTCGCGAGTCTAGATAAAAAACAGGCCAGTGATACAATAAGCTTATGGATAATGATGGCTGGCAACAAGAAACCGAGCAACAGTCTGCACAAGCGAACGGCGGCGTGCCGCTTCCACCGCTTGAGCCGGTAAAGTGGACGGCTTCAGAATACATTGCCAGCCAAAAAAGCAGTCAATGGTACATTCTATTCGGAATCGGCGCAGCACTTTTAACACTTGTAGTCTATTTGGTCACGCAGAGTCTTGGGTCAATCCTGGTTGTTATCATGGTTTGCATCGTTATATGCATTTTTGCCGCTCGCAAACCGCAGACCCTGCCCTATGAACTTTCCGAGGACGGTGTTCATATTGGGCCCCGGTTTTTTAGCTATCACATGTTCAAATCTTTTGCCGTTGTCGACGAAGAGGCTATCAGCTGTATCTGGCTGAGACCGTTAAAGCGTTTTTTGCCGACCGTGAATATGTACTTTGCGCCCGATGACGAGGACAAGATTATTAAAATGCTAGATAACTTTTTACCTCAAGAAGATCGAACGCACGACCTGGTCGATCGTATCTCGCGCCGATTTAAGTTCTAGCCCTGGTCATTGTCGCTAAAATCTGTTAAAATCACCCCTGTTGGAGAATGAGACAAACTAGTTTTTTTCATCGCTCGGTCGAATAAATCGACCCTGAAGGGCAAGCCTCGCTGCTCTTTTCTAGTAACAAATACAAAAAGGGATTCCGATTGCTTTTTGAAGAGGAGCCCCGCACCTGCTTGCAAGTGCGGGGTGTCGAGTACCCGTAGCTCAGCTGGATAGAGCGTTGGCTTGCGGAGCCAAAGGTCGTAGGTTCGAATCCTGTCGGGTACACCAAGTTTGTATTTAGTCTCGAACGGTAAAAATCGTAAACAAGTCTCGGCGGTTTGCGATTTTAGAGGAGAGGCATCGCTAGGCCCGGCACTTTTGTCGAGAAACTTGTTTTATCGACAAAAAGCCGGGCTTTATAGATAGCCTAGACGAGGAAGAGTGGCTGAGCTGGTTGAAGGCGCACGATTCGAAATCGTGTTTGGTGTCAAAACCAACGTGGGTTCGAACCCCACCTCTTCCGCCAAATAGTACTTTCAGGAAGAGAGGAAATTGTTATGAATTCAAAAGAGGTTGTTGATTTATACACCCAACTTAACGATACGGGTATCG